>BNJV01002929.1_pt1 | contig 348052 bp, 525 predicted proteins | sample 8540591 | NCBI WGS metagenome assembly BNJV01 (sample SAMD00202457, study PRJDB9452) | human saliva metagenome | host: Homo sapiens | reverse complement strand
CCTTATTCGCTCTAGACTATGCCCCATTTTTTTAGCTTTCATGATTTACAATTATGCGTGTTTCTGACTTTCATTTTGACTTACCTGATGAGCTGATTGCTCGTTATCCTAAAGAAGATCGCTCTTCTTGCCGTTTGCTACAACTCAATGGCGAAAACGGGGAAATTTCTCACCGCACTTTTACCGATGTATTAGATTTAATCGACGAAGGTGATTTGTTAATTTTTAACAATACGCGCGTGATCCCTGCTCGTATGTTTGGTCGTAAAGCCAGTGGCGGAAAAATTGAAGTGTTGGTGGAACGTGTTTTAAGTGAACATCATTTCTTAGCGCATATTCGTTCGTCAAAAGCCCCGAAAGAAGGTGCCGAATTATTTTTAGGCGAAGATAAGCTCGGTGAAAATAATGGCGTAAAAGCGATTATGATCGGTCGTCAAGATGCGCTTTTTGAAGTGGAATTAGCGGATAAAAGTCGCAATGTGCTTGATGTGTTACAAGAAATCGGTCATATGCCTTTGCCGCCTTATATTGATCGCCCTGATGAAGAAGCGGATCAAGAATGCTATCAAACCGTGTATAACAAAGTGCCTGGTGCAGTGGCTGCACCAACAGCAGGGTTACACTTTGATGATGAACTGCTACAAAAACTACACGGAAAAGGCGTTAATTTTGAATTTGTGACTTTGCACGTGGGTGCAGGCACATTCCAACCCGTACGAGTTGAAAATATCGAAGATCATATTATGCACGCGGAATATGTGGAGCTTTCTCAAGAAGTCTGCAATGCGATTATTGAAACGAAGAAAGCGGGGAAACGTGTCATTGCAGTAGGCACAACATCAGTGCGTTCTGTTGAAACCGCTGCCCTATCGGCAGAAGAAAATGGCAACCCAGATTTAATTGAACCTTATTTTTCTGATACGTCTATTTTTATTTACCCGGGTAAATCCTTCCGTGTGGTGGATGCGTTGATTACCAACTTCCACTTACCGGAAAGTACATTGATTATGTTGGTGTCTGCCTTTGCAGGCTTTAGCCACACCATGAACGCCTATAAAAGTGCGGTCGAAAATCGCTATCGTTTTTTCAGTTATGGCGATGCGATGTTCATTACCAAAAATCCCAATGTGAAAGGCTTAGAATAAGTGGTTTGACTTATTTTCAACCAACTCATAAAATACCTACCAAGAAGCCTGTACTAACAGGCTTTTTTATTGAACAACAACCTACGAACTGTTTATTCGTTGAGGAAAGAAAATGAAATATGAATTAGATAAAACCAGCGGCAGTGCACGTCGTGGTCGCTTGGTATTTGAACGTCCACAAGGCACGTTCAGCGTAGAAACGCCCCGCATTTATGCCGGTGGGGACTTATGGCACCGTAAAAGGCATGACACCAGAAGAAGTGCGTGCGACAGGTGCAGAAATTTTACTTGGTAACACGTTCCACCTATGGCTTCGTCCTGGTCAGGAAGTGATGCGTAAACACGGTGATTTACACGACTTTATGCAATGGCATCGTCCAATTTTGACTGACAGTGGTGGCTTCCAAGTATTTAGTTTAGGTAAATTACGTAAAATCACCGAAGAAGGGGTGAAATTCCAAAACCCAATTAACGGTGAGCGCATTTTCCTTTCGCCTGAAAAATCCATGGAAATTCAATATGATTTAGGGTCTGACATCGTAATGATTTTCGATGAATGTACGCCTTATCCAGCGACTTTCGATTATGCGAAAAAATCCATGGAAATGTCTCTTCGTTGGGCAAAACGTAGCCGCGATCGCTTTGATGAATTAGGCAATAAAAATGCGCTATTCGGTATTATCCAAGGCGGCGTATTTGAAGAATTACGCAAAGTATCATTAGAAGGCTTAGTGAATATTGGCTTTGACGGTTACGCGGTGGGCGGTTTAGCGGTAGGCGAACCAAAAGAAGACATGCACCGCATTTTAGAATACATCTGCCCACAAATCCCAGCTGACAAACCGCGTTATTTAATGGGCGTGGGTAAACCAGAAGATTTAGTGGAAGGCGTACGTCGTGGTATTGATATGTTTGACTGCGTAATGCCAACTCGTAACGCACGTAACGGCCATTTATTCGTGACAGACGGCATTGTTAAAATCCGTAATGCAAAATACCGCGATGATACGAGCCCATTAGATCCAGAATGTGATTGCTACACCTGTAAAAACTACACCAAAGCGTATTTATATCATTTAGATAAATGCGGTGAAATTTTAGGTGCACGCTTAAATACCATTCACAATTTACGCTATTATCAACGTTTAATGGCGGAAATTCGTCAAGCTATCGAAGACGATCGTTTTGATGATTTTGTCGTGGAATTCTATGCTCGCATGGGCAAACCTGTTCCACCATTACAATTAGCGGATAACTCATAATTGCTGAAAGTGCGGTAGAAAAATGAAGCGTTTTTTGACCGCACTTTTTAACAAAGGAAACCTTATGCAAATCCTCGAACCTCAACAATTTGCCACTTGGAATGAACCGATTGATATGCTTTATGCTTGTCATAGCAAAGTGAAACGCTTTTGTAAGCAGCTCACGATTCTTCCAGGCTATTTAGAAAAAAATGGCGTGAATCAAGCCGTATTAAATGATGTGAAAACCATTTTGCAGTATTTTAATCACGCGGCACCACTTCACCATGATGATGAAGAAAAAGACTTTTTCCCCGCTTTAATTGAAAAAGCACCTCAAGCGAAAAGAGTCGGTGGATGAATTAGAACGCCAACATGTTACTTTGCATGAAAATTGGGCAAAGCTTTCGGAGCAGCTAGAAGAATTAATTGCAGAGAAACGCACTGATGTAGATGAAAGGCTGATTACGCTATTTGTGGCGAGCTATGATAGACACATTGCCCTTGAAGAGCCGCTATTTGAGCTTGGTAAGCAATATTTATCAGCAGAACAACTGACAGCTATGGGCAAAATTATGTTTGCTCGTCGCCAAGCTTAAATCATGAAATATCAATTAGATTTGACCGCACTTTCCTGCCCGATTCCGCTTTTAACCGCGAAGAAGGCTTTGGCAAATTTAGCGCCGAATGATGAATTAGTTTTGCAATTAAATCGTCAAAGTGCGGTAGAAAAATTTTGTTGTTTTTTTGTGAAGAAAATCAATGTGAATTAGTAGATCAACATTGGCTTTCTGAGCAAATCTTCGAAGTTTGCTTGAAAAAAATCAATTAATCCTAAAATTCTCAGTTGTTATTGCCTTCATCGGCTTTTACTGAATGCCGTTTTATGGTATTTTACGCACACTTTTAACTTTTCATTTATAAGGAAAACACAATGGAAGCACAAAGCCCAATGTCCACGTTATTTATTTTCGTGATCTTCGGTTTAATTTTTTTATTTTATGATTTACCGTCCCACAAGCGAAACGTAATAAAGAACACAAAAAAATTAATGTCTGAATTAGCGAAAGGCACTGAAGTATTAACCGCTGGTGGTTTGATTGGTAAAAATCACCAAAGTAACCGAAGGTGCTGAAATTGTTATCGCTTTAAACGATACTACTGAAATCACGATTAACCGTAACTACATCGTTTCAGTATTACCGAAAGGTTCTGTAAAATCTCTCTAATTTAAATTCCTAAAGGGAAAACTATGTTAAATCGTTACCCATTATGGAAGAATCTAATGGTGATCCTTGTGGTCGCCATTGGTGCTTTATACTCTCTTCCAAATATCTATGGTGAAGATCCTGCGGTGCAAATTTCTGGTACTCGCGGACAACAAGCAGACACCACCGCATTAACTGAAGTACAAAACGTACTGAAAAGAAAAATAACCTTCCAACGAAATCTATCGTTCTTGAAAATGGCTCTATTCTTGCCCGTTTCACCAACACAGATGACCAACTTCTTGCCAAAGATAAAATTGCAGAAAAACTTGGCACTAACTACACCACCGCATTAAACCTTGCACCGGCAACACCGGCTTGGTTAAGCAGCATTGGGGCTAACCCGATGAAATGGGGTTTGGACTTACGTGGTGGTGTACGTTTCTTGATGGAAGTGGACATGAATTCTGCTCTTGCTAAACGTCAAGAACAGTTACAAGACACATTACGCAACGAATTACGTAAAGAAAAAATTCAGTTTACGGCAATTAAAAATAGCGACAAATTTGGTACAACGGTCACATTAGAAAACGCTGACCAAATGTCAAAAGCAGCGCGTATTATTCGTCAGTTACACCCAACATTAGACGTGTCTGATATTGGTGATAACACCTTAAATCTTGCCCTTTCTGAAGCATCATTAACAGAATCACGTAACTTAGCGATCGAGCAAAACTTAACGATTTTACGTAAACGTGTTGCTGAATTAGGCGTAGCTGAAGCGGTTATCCAACGTCAAGGCGCAGAACGTATCGTAATCGAATTGCCGGGTGTTCAAGATACGGCGCGTGCAAAAGAAATCTTAGGGGCAACTGCAACACTTGAATTCCGTATTGTGAATTCGTTGGTGAACCCTGAATCAGCAGCGCGTGGTATGTTACCTTCTGACACAGAAATCAAATATGACCGTCAAGGTAGACCTGTTGCACTTTACAAACGTGCGGTATTGGGTGGTGAACACATCATCAACTCAAGCTCGGGTTTAGACCAAAACACCAGCACGCCACAAGTAAGTGTGACCTTGGACAGTGAAGGCGGCGAAATCATGTCGCAAACCACCAAGAAATACTACAAAAAACCAATGGCAACCTTGTATGTAGAATACAAAGACAACGGTAAAAAAGACGAAAATGGCAAAACCATTTTAGAGAAAAGTGAAGAAGTGATTAACGTTGCTACTATTCAAGGTCGCTTCAGTTCTAACTTCCAAATTACAGGTGTAAGCAGTTCTGCAGAAGCACAAAACCTTTCTATGTTATTAAAATCAGGTGCATTAATCGCGCCAGTGCAAATTGTTGAAGAACGTACAATCGGTCCTTCTCTTGGTGCACAAAACGTAGAACAAGGTATTGATGCAAGCTTCTGGGGCTTAATTGCGGTAATTGTCTTCATGCTGGTTTACTATAAAGTCTTCGGTATTATCGCAAGCTTTGCCTTGGTGATTAATATCGTTTTATTAGTCGGTTTGATGTCTATCCTACCTGGTGCAACACTCACCATGCCGGGGATTGCGGGTATCGTATTAACCCTGGGGATGTCGGTGGATGCCAACGTACTTATTTTTGAACGTATCAAAGAAGAGATTCGTAATGGTCGTCCAATCCAGCAAGCTATTAACGAAGGTTATAACGGTGCATTCACCTCTATCTTCGATGCGAACTTAACCACAATTTTAACGGCAATCATTCTTTATGCTGTGGGTACCGGTCCCATTCAAGGCTTTGCGGTAACCCTTGCATTAGGTGTGGCAATTTCAATGTTTACAGCGATTACTGGAACACGTGCTATCGTGAACTTCCTATACGGCGGTAAACGTCTTGAAAAATTATCAATTTAGGTAGGATAAGATGAGATTATTTGCAAAAGATAAAAACGGACATTTTATCCGTGAAGTGAATGGGATTAAATTGCCATTCCCTCTCACTGAATTTATGAAAGTGAGATTTGTGGGATATACCTTTTCCATCATTTTAATGGCGATTTCCCTCTTCTTCATTGTGACAAAAGGCTTCAACTGGGGCTTGGATTTTACCGGTGGTGTGGTATTTGATACTCACTTCTCACAACCGGCTGATTTAGAGAAAATCCGTGGCACATTAAATCAAAATGGTATTGCAAGTCCAATTGTACAAACAACGGGTTCTGTACAAGACGTGATGATCCGCTTAGCCGGCTGATAATAACGATTCTGCTATTGGTGATCACGTTAAAAGCATGCTCCAAACAATTGATCCTAATATTCATATTAACAGTATCGAATTCGTCGGTCCGAACGTCGGTGAAGAACTGGCTCAAGGTGCGGTTTATGCGACCCTTGCAACCCTAGCAATGATGTTAATTTACGTGGGCTCACGTTTTGAATGGCGTTTAGGTTTTGGTGGTATTGCCTCACTTGCGCATGACGTGGTGATTACACTCGGTGTTTTCTCTGCATTACAAGTCGAAATGGATTTAACCTTCGTGGCGGCGATTCTTTCCGTTGTAGGTTATTCTATCAACGATAGTATCGTGGTATTCGACCGTGTGCGTGAAAACTTCCGTAAAATTCGCCGTGTAGAAACCATCGATATTATTGATATTTCCTTAACGCAAACCTTATCGAGAACCATCATGACATCTCTCACAACGCTTCTTGTTGTGATTGCCTTGTTCTTCTTTGGTGGTCCATCAATTCATAACTTCTCATTAGCGTTATTAATTGGTATCGGTTTTGGTACTTACTCATCAATCTTTATCGCGATTGCGATTGCTTATGATATCGGCCTACGCCGTGAACATATGATTCCACCAAAAGTGGATAAAGAAATCGATGATTTACCTTAATCTATTAAACATCAGATAAAAAGAAAGCCACCATAACGGTGGCTTTTTTATTGCTAAAATTATGACATTTTTTATGACTGCACTTTAGTCGTTTACATCTCCTAATAAAGCCGCATATTTCTTCGTTGATTCTGAGCTTTCCAAGGTAATTTTAAACGCCATTGTTAGCGGCACTGAAAGTAACATACCGACTGTACCGAGCAACCATCCCCAGAAAAGCAACGAAAAGAATACGACCAAGGTAGAAAGCCCTAAGGTTTTACCCATCATTTTCGGTTCAATAATATTACCGATCACAATATTTAATGCAATAATACCGACGGTTACGCCCATGCCTACACCAAATCCATTCAGCAATAACGCTTGAACAATAATCGGTACGGCTGCAATAATCGAACCAATATTCGGAATGTAATTTAATAAGAAGCTTAAGGTTGCCCATAAAATCGCATATTGCACACCCGCTACGTCCAACAAAATCCAAGTCGTGACACCTGTCAACAAACTAATCACCGTTTTCACACCAAGATAACTAATCACACCGTCTAAAATACGATCAATATGATGTTCTTCCGCGACAACATCATGTTCATTGTCACTTAAAAACTAAAAGCAAGTTTATGCTTCATGGTTGGTGCTTCAAGCAGCATAAAAAAATCACTGCTAAAGATCAACACAAAAAAACATTCGTCACCACGCCAGAAAAGTTTAATAATAAACGGCTCACAAAGTTCATGATCACACTTGGATCAAAATGCTCCATAATGGCTTCACGAGAAATCACAATTGGCAATTTCAGTTTTTGAGCTAACGCCATGACGTCATTTATACGCTCCGAAAGCAGCACTTTATATTGAGGAATCGAGCGTGTAAATTCTTGCACACTGCTATTAATTAATCCCCGCCAGGAAAAAAAGAATACGATTAAAAATTAAAGATAAACAACAAGGCAATCGCGATACCATGTGGCACTTTGCGTTGTGTCATCGCTTTAATTACCGGCGAACAAATAATGGCGATAAATAATGCCAATAAAAAAGGCACGACAATCTCTGCCGCCAGTTTAATTCCCGCAAACACAATCACTAAAGCCGCCATAGCGACTACAGTGCGGTTAAAATTTAAGTTTTTTTCCACTAAATGGCTTCCTCATTTTCTTCGCCCGTACGAACACGAATCACGCGTTCTACATCATAAACAAAGATCTTCCCATCACCGATTTTCCCTGTTTGGCAAGTTTCAACAATGGTTTCAAGACATTGTTCAAGCAAATCATCTGGCACGACAATTTCCATTTTCACTTTAGGTAGAAAATCCACCATATATTCCGCACCGCGATAAAGCTCTGTATGCCCTTTTTGACGACCAAAACCACGGACTTCAGTCACTGTCATGCCACTTATACCAATATCAGATAAATTTTCACGCACATCATCTAATTTAAATGGCTTAATAATGGCTTCGATTTTTTTCATCTTATTTCTCCAAATTTTCACGGCGTGCAGCTTTCGGGCGGAAGCTTGTAATCACTTCAGGCTTGGTATCAATATAAATACCGTCGATTAATTGCAAACAGTAAGGCACCGCACTAAAAATCCCTTTTCACTAAGACTTTGCCTTGCTCATCTTTCACGCCTTCTAACGTTTCTTTGATGGCTTTTGGCTGACCCGGTAAATTCAAGATTAGACTATTTTTACGAATCACACCAACTTGACGAGATAAAATCGCTGTTGGCACAAAATGTAAACTCACTTGACGCATTTGCTCGCCAAATCCTGGCATTTCACGATCGGCTACCGCTAACGTAGCATCAGGTGTCACATCACGTTTTGCCGGACCCTGTACCACCCGTTGTGAGCACTAAATGACAATGGTACTCATCCACTAATTCTTTCAAGGTTTGTTCGATTAATGGCTGCTCGTCTGGAATTAATCGAGTTTCCACTTCAAAAGGATCCACCAACGCTTGCTCTAACCATTGTTGTAATTCTGGAATCCCTTGATCTTGATACACACCACTTGATGCGCGATCAGAGATTGAAACCAAACCAATTTTTTTAAAAAGTGCGGTCATTTTTTTTTCCTCATTTTTTTATACGCAATAAACAGCGTCATTCTACCCTATTTTACTCTTTTACCAAAGCATAAAAAAGCCATTTAGCTTTCACTAAATGGCTTTTTATTTTACACATTATTGTCTGGCTTGAACTTTGCCATCTACATAATCAATTGTGACTACTTTGCCTGGTAATAATTGACCAGATAGAACTTGTTGTGCCAAGCTGTTTTCGATCTCTTGTTGGATTGCACGTTTTAATGGACGCGCCCCATAAATTGGGTCATAACCCACTTCACCAATGAAATCTAATAACGCTTCAGTAAACACTAATTCGTAACCACGAGTTTCCATACGTTTTGCTAAGCGTTCTAATTGAATACTTGCAATCGCACGGATATTTTCTTTATCAAGTGGATGGAATACCACAGTTTCGTCAATACGGTTGATAAATTCCGGACGGAAATGTTGGCTCACCACTGACATCACTAAGGCTTTCATTTCGCCATAGCTTTCGTTTTTGCTACCTTGGATTAAATCAGAACCCAAGTTAGAGGTCATAATCACCACGGTGTTACGGAAGTCCACCGTACGACCTTGACCATCGGTTAAACGACCATCATCCAATACTTGTAATAAGATGTTGAATACATCCGCATGTGCTTTTTCCACTTCATCGAGCAAAATTACTGAATATGGACGACGACGAACTGCTTCAGTTAAGTAACCACCTTCTTCATAGCCGACATAACCTGGAGGCGCACCAACCAAACGAGATACGCTGTGTTTTTCCATAAACTCTGACATATCAATACGTACCATCGCATCTTCGCTGTCAAAGAGGAATTTCGCCAATGTTTTGCAAAGCTCAGTTTTACCTACACCAGTTGGACCTAAGAATAAGAAAGAACCAATTGGGCGGTTAGGATCAGAAAGCCCTGCACGGCTACGACGAATCGCGTTTGCAACGGCATCGACTGCTTCTTCTTGACCGATCACACGTTTGTGCAATTCTTCTTCCATACGTAAGAGTTTTTCTTTCTCACCTTCCATCATTTTAGAAACTGGAATGCCGGTTGCTTTAGAAAGTACTTCCGCAATTTCTTCATCTGTCACACGATAGCGTAATAGGCTCATTTCTTTGCCTTCACTGGTTTCAGCGGCAGCAAGTTGTTTTTCCAATTCTGGAATACGACCGTATTGAAGCTCAGACATTTTGCTTAAATCGCCTGCACGACGCGCTTGCTCCATTTCAGTTTTCGCCGCATCTAACTCTTGTTTGATGTGTTGAGAACCTGAAAGTGCTGCTTTTTCTGACTTCCATACTTCTTCAAGTTCCGCATATTCACGTTCTTTGTCAGAAAGTTCTTTTTCTAACATTTCTAAACGTTTACGGCTTGCTTCGTCTTCTTCTTTTTTTGTAATGCCTGTTGTTCCAATTTTAATTGGATAATACGGCGTTCAAGACGATCGAGTGGCTCTGGTTTAGAGTCAATTTCCATACGGATACTAGAAGCCGCCTCATCGATTAAGTCGATGGCTTTATCCGGCAATTGACGATCGGAAATATAACGATGCGAAAGTGTTGCTGCTGCTACGATTGCTGGGTCAGTAATATCTACATGGTGATGGATCTCATAACGCTCTTTCAAACCACGTAAGATCGCAATGGTATCTTCTACACTTGGCTCATCTACAAAGACTTTTTGGAAACGACGTTCAAGCGCCGCATCTTTCTCGATATATTGACGATATTCGTCTAACGTTGTTGCACCCACACAGTGTAATTCACCACGTGCTAAACTTGGTTTTAATAAGTTGCCTGCATCCATCGCACCGTCAGTTTTACCTGCACCAACCATGGTATGGATTTCATCAATAAAGAGGATCACGCGACCTTCTTCTTTTGAAAGCTCATTTAAAACGGCTTTTAAACGCTCTTCAAATTCACCGCGGTATTTCGCACCGGCAATCAAGGCGCCCATATCTAAAGAAAGTACACGTTTATTTTTTAAGCCTTCAGGCACTTCACCATTAACAATACGTTGTGCCAAACCTTCCACAATAGCGGTTTTACCTACACCAGGCTCACCGATTAATACTGGGTTGTTTTTGGTTCGACGTTGTAATACTTGAATCGCTCGACGAATCTCTTCATCACGACCAATCACCGGGTCGAGTTTGCCACTTTCAGCACGAGCTGTTAAATCAATCGTATATTTTTCAAGAGCTTGTCTACTTTCTTCTGCATTTTGATCGTTCACGCTTTGTCCTCCGCGAATATGTTGAATCGCTTGTAAAATTTGTTCTTTTTTCGCACCACATTTTTTCAAAATGTCATTTAATGCGCCACGCTCTTCAAGCGCTGCTAATAAGAACAATTCACTGGAAATAAATTTATCTTGTTTTTGTTGTGCTAATTTGTCACATAAATTCAATAAGTTAAGTAATTGACGGGAAATTTGCACATCTCCGCCATTACCCTGACACTTGTGGCAATTTATTCAATTCTGCGTTTAATTCATTACGTAATAACGCGACATTCACGCCACTTGCTGTCAAAAATCGGTGCAATTGAACCGTCTTGTTGATTTAAAAGTGCGGCCAATAAATGCACTGGTTCGATAAACTGATTATCTTTACCAAGCGCTAATGACTGTGCTTCACTGAGTGCTTGTTGGAATTTAGTGGTAAATTTTTTTCAATATTCATATCTTATCTTCTCCTGCATAAAATACTTGGGGTCATCCCCTTTATGAGTAATTAAATAAGACCCTTTTTTTGGGTATTTCAAGAGAAAAAAATCAGACTATTTTTTTAATTTTTTTTCTATCAAACTTTTACGTCTTGATAGGTTTAAGCAACTAAGATTTGATGAAGTGGCACGTCCCACGCTTCTGTTGGAAGCTGTTCGACTTGCTGACATTGATGGGCTAATCCCACGGGGATAAAAGGAGATTTCTGCCAATGTTGTAAAGTGCGGTCATAAAAACCACCGCCCATGCCTAAGCGATTCCCCTGTTTATCAAACGCGACGAGTGGCGTAAAAAGAATATCTAATTCATCCAAAGGCAATACGTTTTGCACATTGAGTTTTGGCTCCCAAATGCCAAATTTATTTTTTTCAGCATCGGTGTATCTGGCAAATAACGTAAAAACAAAAGATGATTCGGATTGAAAGGGTGTAATACCGGCAAATAAACCTGTTTACCTTGCGCCCAAAGGATTTTGATGAGTTTATCCGTGGAGATTTCTCCATCAAAGGAAAGATACAAAGCAATATGCTGAGCATTTCGTTCTTCAATTAACGCAAGTGCTTGTTGAGTGATGGAATCTTCCGCCTGTTGCTGCTGAAGCGCGGTCAAATTTGCTCGTGTTTTACGAATTTGTTGACGGAGTTGATTGCGAAGCGTTTGCTGTGTTGATTTCATTCGATTGGAAAGAATGGATTTTAAAGGAAGGTCCCAGAGTGCCGCTACGAGTAGTAGTCCTTGAACCCGACGGTCCAAGGAAACCGGTAAGGCCATTTTTAGGTTTCTTTAGTCCAATGACAAAGTCAAAGGTCAAGCCTACACACCAATGGCGGGAAACCGATTTATAAAGTTCTAAGTATCGGCTCAGGGACATAACCCATCCACGAACACCCCAGGAAATCTTTTAAATTTATACTAGCTCAATTTGATTAGTTTGACTAGCCTTTATTTGAATAATTTTGCTTATTCAAGCACGTCCCACAAGGGACGGGATTATTTTTTAACCGGTTGAATTAAATCAGACTCTTCCGGTTTTTTCACGTCCGCAAATTGTTTATCTTTATTCGCATCGATGACTTGTTGAGTTTGACTCGCTAATTGTTGTAAACCCATTTTTTCATAGGCTTCTTTCATTAAGAATAAACCTTCGTAAGTCGCTTTGGCATCTGGATATTGTTGTAACATACCCACTACACGGTTTGCTACAGCTACCCATGCATCACGTTTTGCATAGAATTTTGCAATTTCTAATTCATGACGAGCTAATGAATCTTTGATGTATGCCATACGTGCTACTGCATCTTGTGAATATGGGCTATTTGGGAACGCACGCACTAAGCTTTGGAAGTTTGAAAACGCCGTTTTCATTGAAGTGGTTTCACGCGTTGCACGATCGATACCAAAGAAATCTTGGATCATGTTATCGGCCGTTGCTAAGTTTGTTAAACCCGCCATATACACTGCATAGTCACGGTTTGGACTTTGTGGGAATTGGTGTAAGTAGTTATCTACGGTTACCAACGTTGCGGTGTAATCTTGCGTTTTATAGTTTGCATAAATTAAATCAAGCATTGCTTGCTCTTGGTAAGTACTACCAGGGAAACGCTCTGTTGCTGCTTTTAAATAACGAATCGAGTCAGAATAGCTTCCTTCTTGCAATGCTGCTGCCCCTTTTGCATAAAGGTCATCAACAGAAGCTTGTTCCACTTCTTTATTACCACTGCTACAAGCTGCAATCGCGAATGAGGTCAGTGCAATTAGTGCAAGAGATTTTATTTTACGCATTCTTTTTTCCTTAATTTTTACGAAAATCAATAAATAAGTTACAATTAACGAATATTGTATAGAACATTACACAATAAGCCAACTTTTTAAATTTTTAGATGGATTTTTTATGCCACAAATTACCTTAACGGCTGAAATTCAGCCCGAACAAATGGGACAGCGTTTAGATCAAACCCTAGCAGAGTTGTTCCCAGAATATTCCCGTTCGCGTTTAAAAACCTGGATTGAAGCAAAACAGGTAAAAATGAACGGTGAAATTGCCGATATTCCACGTGCAAAAGTTTATGGCGGAGAGCAAATTGAAATTTCGGTAGAAGTGGAAGATGAAAACCGTTTTGAGCCACAAAATATTCCACTCAATATCGTTTATGAAGATGACGATATTATCGTGATTAACAAACCTAAAGATCTCGTGGTTCATCCCGGTGCAGGCAATCCGGATGGCACGGTACTTAACGCACTACTCTATCACTATCCACCTATTGCCGAAGTACCACGCGCAGGGATTGTGCATCGTTTAGATAAAGATACGACGGGTCTCATGGTTGTTGCTAAAACGATCCCCGCACAAACTAAGCTCGTGCGTGACTTACAAAAACGTAAAGATCACTCGTGAATACGAAGCTGTCGCCAGTGGCATTATGACCAAAGGTGGAACAGTAGATCAGCCAATGGCTCGTCATGCGACAAAACGCACATTGATGGCGGTTCACCCAATGGGTAAACCCGCTGTGACGCACTATCGCATTATGGAAAACTTCCGTAATTACACACGTTTACGCTTACGTTTAGAAACAGGGCGTACTCACCAAATTCGTGTGCACATGGCACATATCGCACATCCATTATTAGGTGATCAAACTTACGGAGGGTCGTCCTCGTCCACCTAAAAATGCAAGCGAAGCCTTCAATGAGGTTCTGCGTAATTTTAAACGCCAAGCCTTACATGCGGTTATGTTGCGTTTAGCTCACCCAATTACAGGTGAAATGATGGAATGGTATGCGCCATTGCCGGATGACTTTGTCGAATTACTGCATGCCTTAAAAGCGGATTACCTCGAACACAAAGACGAGTTAGATTATTAAGATGAAAACCATTGTTCCAAACTGGAATGTTCCACCACATATCCAAGCTTTTACGACCACAAGAGAAGGGGGCGTAAGCCTGCCGCCTTTCGAGAGTTTCAATTTAGGCGATCATGTCGAAGACGATAAAAGTGCGGTCAAAACTAACCGCACTTTTATTGGTTGAAAAAAATTTAATCTGCCACATTTCCCGTTGTTTTTTTAACTCAAACGCACAGCACTCGTGTGATTACAGTACCTTATGAGGGAAATAATTTTGAAGCTGATGCAGTTTACACCAACCAACCAAACCAAGTATGTTTGGTGATGACAGCAGATTGCCTGCCGGTTTTATTCACTAATAAGCAAGGGACTGAAGTGGCCGCTGCCCATGCGGGCTGGCGAGGACTCTGTGATGGTGTATTAGAAGAAACCGTGAAATGTTTCCAATCAGCTCCCGAAGAGATTATCGCGTGGTTTGGGCCTGCTATCGGCCCCTAATGCGTTCCAAGTAGGGCAAAAGAAGTGATTGAGCAATTTATGGCTTTTGACCCGATTGCAGAAACGGCTTTTCGACCCGATCCGAATGAAGCAGGAAAATACCTCGGCAATCTTTATCAAATCGCTACTCAACGCCTCAACAAATTAGGGATTACCCAAATTTACGGCGGTGAACATTGCACATTCACTAAAAAAGAGACCTTCTTTTCCTATCGTCGAGATGGCAAAACAGGTCGAATGGCGAGTCTGATTTGGATAAAAAAATAAACTCATCAATACAACAAACCGCACCTTAAAGTGCGGTTTATTTTTGGCTTATTCTGAATAGTTTTCAAACCAACTTTCTAAAATCAAGCAAGCAGAAATCCCATCTACTTTACCTTTATTGAGAGCGCGATAACCGCCACGCTGGAAAATTTCATCTCTAGCAGAAACCGTCGTTAAGCGCTCATCTTGCAGTTCTACTTTTATACCGAAACGACCATTTAAGCGATTGGCAAATTTTTTCGCACGAAGTGTTAAATCTTGCTCGGTACCATCCATATTTAAAGGCAATCCCACCACAATAACATCAGGCTTCCAATCCTTTAAACATTTTTCAATAGCATCCCAGTTTGGAATCCCATCTTGCGCTTTAAATGCAGGTAAGGCTTGTGCTGTACCCGTGATACTTTGCCCGACCGCACAACCAATGCTTTTTGTGCCAAAATCAAACGCGATTGCCGTGATGCCCATTAACTATGCCCCACTTGTGAAAAGACAAAATTATGAGGATGAATCCCTAATAATTGATTCGCGGCAGGATAACGATCTTCATAAATCGTTTCAAACAAAATGGTGTCTGAAGCCGGTGCCACTAACCACGCATTATCTGCAATCTCTTGTTCTAGCTGTCCCTGCTGTCCAACTTGCACAACCGAGTGCAACAAGATATTTTCTCAGGGCGCATCCGCTGAACCAAAGGTTTCCACAATATCTGCCGAAGTGGTGAGATACATCTCATCGGTAATTTTATAACTGTGCTCAAATTCTTTCGTGGTTTTCTTATGAAGAATAAAACCACGCTCAGAATGTACTGGGCCAACCCTGCAAGTACAAGTTCATTGCTAAAAGTGCGGTCATTTTTCATCATAAAATTCATTTTTGAATATAGTTCAGCAATGCTTAAATCGGTGGGTTGATTAATCACTAAGCCCATCGAACCTTGCTCATTATGCTCGCACATATACACCACGGTATTTTGGAAATAATCCTCCAACTGTGGCATCGCAATTAAAAATTGCCCTTGTAAATCCATCATTATCCCAAATCTCCAAAACAAATTTGTAACGCACTAATAGCTGCTAAAGAAGCCGTTTCTGTGCGTAACACACGCTTTCCTAATAAAATTTCAGTAAATCCTTGTTGTTCAGTTTGAGCGATTTCTTGAGGTGATAAACCACCTTCTGAACCAATAAGCAAACGAACACCTTCTTTGGGAATGGAAGGCAAGGTTTTAATAGAATATTGGGCTCTTGGATGTAAATTCAATTTCAACGCACCATCATTTTCTGCACACCAATCTTGTAATTTCATTAATGGGCGAATTTCTGGTACAACGTTACGGCCACATTGTTCACAAGCCGCAATGGCAATTTTTTGCCATTGTTGGATTTTCTTATCCATGCGTTCACCATCCAACTTCACGCCACAGCGTTCTGACCACAATGGTGTAATCACGTTCACGCCCAATTCCACAGATTTTTGAATGGTAAATTCCATTCGATCGCCACGTGAAATAACCTGCCCTAAATGAATCGATAAATTCGACTCTTTATCACTCAATTCACAGCCTAGAATTTCCACTTTAACGGCTTTTTTGCTCGCTTCAATAATTTTTGCTGGATAAATATGATTACTTCCATCAAATAATTCAATTTGCTCACCTTCAGTCATACGCAGTACACGCCTACGTGATTAGCCGCATCCTCTGAAAGTTGGCAAGTAGATTGATTTTTTTAAGGGATTCTGGGATGATAAATTCTTGGAATACGCATAATATTGAGTCTTTGATATAAGGAAAAAGTGCGGTCATTTTCAACCGCACTTTTAATATTATTCTGTTGCTAAATCTTTTGGCAAGCTTTCTAAAATGGCTCGCCAGTAGGCGGAAGTCACTTGCTTGTGTTTACGAATACATTCCACCACTAAATCGGATTGACCTTTTTCACAAATATCACGCAATTCTACATAGAAATCATGTGTCACTTGGCGATGTTTTTCTTCGCTGAAAAACAATAGCAAACCAATTTTATGATAAACCCCACGTAAACTATTAAAAATTAAACGATAGAAAGGTTTATTCGCCATTACTGTAAATTGACGGAATAAGGCATAGTCAAATTCCATATAGCTCTCTGCGGTATTTTCTAATGAATCTAACCCTTTAAACAAAGCAACTGAAGCTTTAGGTGAATTTTTGACAGCTTCATAAATATAAGATTCAGACATACGACTACGCAACGAAAGCATATTTTCAATGATTAATGGCGCACTTTGACGATCTAAGGTAATTAAGGTTTCAATAATGCTTGGACCAGCAGTATCCCAAATATCATTGACTTTTGTCGGCTTGCCGTGTTGAATGGTAAGCCAGCCATCACGAGCCAAACGCTGCAATACTTCGCGTAATGTGGTGCGTGTTACGCCGATTTTATCAGCTAAATCACGCTCAGAAGGAAGATTGGTGCCTGCGGGAAATACATTATCCCAAATACTTCTAACAATATATTCTTCGGCAAGAGCGGCTGGGCTTTGAGCCCGTAAAAGGGTATTATCTGTTTGCATAAATATAAAATAAATATAAAAAGCTCTAAAAAGATCAAAAAAATGTGATTTATTCAATAAATCTTTAACTGGTCTATTATCCTTTAAAGCAGTATATATTACAATGACAGGACTATAAAAAAACGGAGTTCGATATGACTTACACACAAGCATTCATGAAAAACTTTCTGGGCGCAAGTCCAGATTGGTATAAATTAACCATTATTGCCTTCTTGGTAATTAATCCCGATTTTATTCTTTTTCGTCAGTCCATTTATTGCTGGCTGGCTACTCGTGGCTGAGTTTATTTTCACGCTAGCCATGGCATTAAAATGCTACCCTCTTCAACCAGGTGGTTTATTAGCATTTGAAGCCATTGCCATTGGCATGACGAATGCCGAACACGTTAAAACGGAGATCGTGGCAAACTTTGAAGTGGTTTTACTTTTAATCTTCATGGTCGCCGGTATTTATTTTATGAAGCAACTTTTGCTTTATGTGTTCACCAAGTTATTAGTCCGTATCCGTTCTAAAATCGTACTTTCTATCGCGTTCTGTTTTAGTGCTGCATTTCTTTCAGCTTTCTTAGATGCACTTACTGTTGTTGCAGTAATTATCAGCGTAGCTATGGGTTTCTATGGGGTTTATCACAAAGTCGCATCAGGGTAAAACACTACAAGATGCGGTTGATATTTCCGATGATAACAAAATTAAAAATCACGAAACTCTCGAAAAATTCCGCTCTTTCTTACGTAGCTTAATGATGCATGCTGGTGTCGGTACTGCACTCGGTGGTGTAATGACCATGGTGGGTGAGCCACAAAACTTAATCATTGCAGAACAAGCTAAATGGAATTTTATTGAATTTTTCTTCCGCATGGCTCCTGTGACAGTCCCTGTCTTTATCTGTGGATTACTCACTTGTATTTTAGTCGAAAAATTTAAATTATTCGGTTATGGTGAAAAACTACCGGAAGAAGTATGGCAAGTCTTAGCGGATTTAGATCGTGAAAACGCACAAAAAATGTCTAAACAAGATAAGATTCGTCTTTCTGTCCAAGCGGTTATCGCGGTTTGGTTGATCTTAGGTTTAGCCTTCCATTTAGCTGCGGTAGGTTTAATCGGTTTAAGTGTAATTATTCTTGCAACGACGTTTACTGGCGTAACAGACGAACATGCTATTGGAAAATCATTCCAAGAAAGCTTGCCTTTCACTGCATTATTAGTCGTATTTCTTTCTCTGTCGTTGCGGTGATTATCGATCAAAAACTCTTTGGTCCAATTATCCACTTCGTATTAGGTGCAGAAGAGAAAACTCAGTTAGCCTTATTCTATGGTTTCAACGGTTTACTTTCTGCTATTTCTGATAACGTATTCGTTGCAACGGTTTACATCAATGAAGCGAAAAATGCCCTTGCGACAGGCGCAATTGCACCGCACCAATTTGAATTACTTGCGGTAGCAATCAATACAGGTACAAACTTACCTTCTGTCGCGACACCAAACGGTCAAGCCGCATTCTTGTTCTTATTAACATCATCGCTTGCACCGTTAATTAAACTTTCTTATGGTAGAATGGTCTACATGGCATTGCCTTACACTATCGTATTAACGCTAGTTGGTTTCCTTGCAATCGAATTTATCCTACCAGGAATGACGATTTGGCTTGCAAACCTTGGCTTAATTCTTCCAATTTAATGAAGCATAAGGAGAAAGAATGCTCGACTTTTTTAAGCAATTATCCCTTAAACGTTCAGCGTGGATCTTTTTGGCATTTTCCGCATTTGCCTTAGAATCGACCGCACTTTACTTTCAATACGGCATGGGTTTACAACCTTGCGTACTTTGTGTTTACGAACGTTTAGCTATGGTAGGGTTATTTATTGCTGGTCTTTATCGGCGCCTTAGCCCCTAGTTCGCTTATTGTCCGCATTCTTGCTCTTATTGTGGGTTTATTTAGTGCAATCAAAGGATTAATGATTTCCATTCGTCACCTTGATTTACAAATGAACCCTGCGCCATGGAAACAATGTGAATTTATACCAAACTTTCCAGAAACGTTACCATTCCATAAATGGCTACCTGCGGTGTTCAATCCAACAGGCAGCTGTAACGAAAGCCAATGGTCACTTTTCGGCATCACGATGGTGCAATGGTTGGTATTTATTTTCGCTGTCTATGTCATTGTGTTGGGATTAATTACACTTTCACAAGTGAAGAAAAGTCGAAATCGACGCCTCATTTTTAAGTAGTCTAATCGCATACTAAAAAGCCTAGAGATATTCTCTAGGCTTTTTTATTACTGAAAGTCATTCTGTACTCAACATTATTCAAGAAAGAAATACCAATAAGGCATTAAGATCAACCAAATAAAGGCACTGAGAATAACAACAAATTTAAAACTAAAGTGTTTGGTTTTATGACGAAAGCGTTTCATCCCGCAATAAACACCAATAAACCCACCAAGCAGGCTTAATAGAAAGAAAGTATTTTCAGAAATTCGCCAGCCGTGACGAACCGCGCGGACTTTGTCTTTCCACATTAAAAAATAAGCGGCGATATTTACCGCCGCTAACATTACAAATAAAAGCTGAATCAGCATTATGCGTAAACGAGAAGATCAAAAATAATAGTTCATTTTAACATATTGATCTGGTATTACGCCTCTCCTTTTGCATGAACAAACATCAAGTAAGGTGTTATTTTTATAGCATCTCACAGGCTTTTTCATATCCAGCTTCACAGGATTTTTTAAACCATTGAGTGGCAAATTTGCGGTTGCGTTTTGTGCCAAAGCCATTGTCATACATCGCACCTAAATTATACATTCCCTCAGGACTGCCGTTTTCAGCAGCAAGTTGGAAATACAAAAAAGCTTTGGCATCATCTTTTGGTGTGCCGAACCCATTAAAGTGAAGAATGCCTAACTCATTTTGCGCTTCACCGTTCCAACTTCCGCCTGCTAATTCATAACATTCCCGCGCAGCTTGGTAATCTTTAATGGTATCACTATAAGTATAAAGAAATCCAAGTTGATAATAAGCTTCCGTGATGTCTTTTTTCGCGGCCTTTTTATACCATTTGATCGCTTCTAATTCATCTTTTCTAACTAAATCACCTGAACTATATTCAAATCCTAAATTATAGTAAGCCAGCCCATGACCTTGTTCTGCACTACGATGTAGCCATTTCATCGCTTCTTCGCTATTTTGTTCAACTCCTTCGCCTTTTGCATAGCGATTGTACAGACTATTTTTGTGCATCAGCATCACCTTGTTCCGCAGCGGCTTTATACCATTTAAAGGCTTCTTCATTATTCTGTTCAATTTCATCACCTCGAACGTAAGCCATCGCTAAATCCTTTTGTGCATCAAGATCGCCTTCTTTAGCGCGTTCAAGTAATTCATCAAAATTATCTCGCACAGCAAGACGGCTTCGAAGTTGTTGTACTGAGCGTTCGACATCCTCTCCAGCTTCTTTTGCAAGTAGATAAAACGCTTGAGCCTTTTCTAAATTTTGTGGCACATTACCTAGCCCATCCTGGTAAATCTCAGCCAATTCCCTAGCCGCATCCCTCATTTGGTATTCTGCTGCTAGCTCTAGCCATTTCAAGGCTTTCTGGCTATCTTGTTGAATGCCCTCACCTCTTTTATAAGCATTACCAACATAGTAATAGGCATCAATTAAGCCATTTTCAGCGGCTTTTAAATACCATTTAAAGGCTTGTTTTTTATCCCCTCTGAAATCGTGTAAATTTGCTAAACCATACATTGCATTAGGAAGCCCCATTTCAGCAGCTTTGGTTAGGTATTTTTGCGCTTCAACATAATTAGTTGGAATATCCTCGTGAGCGTTGTAGAGTGTCCCAAGGTTATTATAAAGCGTCATTAAATCTTCATTGGTTAAATCTTGTTTATTCTTTCTCAGCAAGCAAGTAATATTCCAATGCTTTAGGATAATTAATTGGAACTTCATATCCTATAACGCCATCATATACCTGCGCTAAGAGGTATGAAGCAAGCCCATGATTGTCATATTTCTCTAGCATTTGCATGCCTTTAAATGTGTCTTGCTCCACGCCAATGCCTAAAAGATAGAATCGTCCCAAACTAATTGTCGCTCGTTTATCGCCTTGACGAATGCCTTGCTCAAACCATTCTACTGATTTTTCAGGCTCGCCCATATCATCATAAAGCGCACCAATATTATTTGCCGCCAATGGATAACCCAATGCATTCGCGCGGTGATATAACGTCATCGCTTTATCGTAATCGACTTCTTCCCCTTTACCAAGAGCATATACTCTCCCCAACTGATATATTGCCTCTGCATCACCTTGTTCTGCATGTTGCTTTAAAGGCTTTCAAGACTATTTTTTTGTCAGTCGAGCAAAATAAATTTAATAATGTTTTAAACATAGGACTTCCTTTGGGAGATAAATGTATTTCAATTGAATCGAAAGTGCGGTTGGATTTTTAACTAAATTGGATAATAGGCTCAGCACCGTTAAACCACTATTGTGGCAATTTAAGTAAGCATAATGGAGACTGGTTTTTACCCGAGCTCTTTAGGCTGAAGAATTAATATATTTATCGTTTAGTTGAGCTACCAAATAATATAGTATTTTTATTCAAAACTATTCAATTACTAAGAAAAAAATAGTTACTATAATATCAATCGATTAGCTTCTCCATCTCTCAGTGGAGAATAGAAAAAAATTGAAATAAAAAAACGGCAACATCCTTTATTGATGTCACCGTTTCTTTTTAACAACGATTAAAAAAATTAGCTTTGCGTAAACAGGAAGACGTTTGCAGATTGCCAATACTTTTTTTCTTTTGGTTGCTGCAATCACTTGCTCTTCGTTTTTCTTTGCCTAATGCATCTAATACATCGCACATCCAACCGGCTAGTTCACGACAGTCTTGCTCGTTAAAGCCACGACGAGTCACAGCCGGTGTACCAACACGAATACCAGAGGTCACAAATGGTTTTTGTGGATCATTTGGTACGGAGTTTTTATTAACGGTGATATTCGCTTTACCCAACGCTGCATCTGCTGCTTTACCTGTTAAGCCTTGTTTGATGAAACTGACTAAGAATAAATGGTTTTCTGTGCCATTTGAAACCACGTCATAACCACGTTGTTTAAACACTTCTACCATTGCTTTCGCATTTTTAATCACGTTTGCTTGGTATTCTTTATAAGCAGGCTCTAATGCTTCTTTGAAACATACTGCTTTCGCCGCAATAATGTGCACTAATGGACCACCTTGGTTTGCAGGGAAAACAGAAGATTGTAAGCGTTTATAAAGCTCTTCATCACCACAAGAAGAAAGGATTAAACCACCACGTGGACCACCTAAGGTTTTATGGGTGGTCGTTGTTACAACGTGTGCGTATGGTAATGGGATTTGGATATAAACCTGCTGCGATTAAACCCGCAACATGAGCCATATCAACGAATAAATACGCACCCACTTCATCCGCGATTTCACGCATTTTTTTCCAATCTACCACTTGAGAATAAGCAGAGAAAGCCCGCCACGATCATTTTTTTGGTTTATGTTCTAATGCTTTTTGACGCACATCTTCATAGTCGATTAAACCGTCAGCAGTGATACCATAAAGTACAGAATTATAGATTTTACCGGAGAAGCTCACTTTCGCCCCATGGGTTAAATGGCCACCGTGTGCTAAATCCATCCCTAAAATGGTATCGCCCGCATTGATTAATGCGCCATATACTGCCGCATTTGCTTGTGAACCCGAGTGTGGTTGTACGTTCACATAATCCGCACCAAATAACTCTTTCGCACGGTCAATCGCCAACTGCTCCACAATGTCTGCGTACTCACAACCGCCGTAGTAACGTTTACCAGGATAGCCTTCAGCATACTTGTTAGTAAACTGTGAACCTTGCGCTTCCATTACGCGTGGACTCGCATAGTTTTCAGACGCGATAAGCTCGATATGCTCTTCTTGACGACGATTTTCGTCCTGAATGGCTTGCCATAGAACCGGATCGTAATCAGCGATGTTCATACTTTTTTTAAACATTGTGTTTTCCTCGTTGTTTGCATTATTTGTGTATAGTTTACCTGTTTCTAGGCAAAAAACTTAATCAAATAAATTTCGACCATATTTTTTTCATTATTACAATGAAAAACATTCATTTATCTAAATCGAGCCTTTTTTTCTTTCACTAATTTTTCAATTAGTTTAACTTCTTTTTGTTTTCTCACCAGCACCGAGTTTACGGCATTGGCTGGTTTCTTTCGTATAAGTATTAAAAATTTGTCATCCTTGTTGGGACTTTTCATTTTTAATCTTCATATCCAAATGATCACCACAACGATCACAAGGTGAAACAAATTCCTTATCTAATTCTTTAAATTCTGGAGATTGTTCAATAATTTTCGCGACTTGTGGTGAATGGGCGGTTTTAAATAGACGATCGGTAAAATCATAACTTAACTTACCATCATTCGCCTGCCATTTGGCTTTAGCTTGCAATAAATAACGCATCCAGCCTTCTTTTTGTATCAATCTGTGAAATGCCGCGTAGAAGCACAGTTTGATCCGCTCGATAAGTGACATAATCAAAAATGCTCAACAGGTAAAGGGGATTTGGCTGCAGGTTTTACATGGCAAATCCAATCGCCGACTAAGGCTTGTTCTTGTTCAGTTTGCTGATGAGCTACCGTACACCCTGAGAATAATACAGCAACAAGACCACCCAATATTAATTTTCTCATGAGATATTCCTTTTATTGACAGTAGAGATAACATTCATCAGTACAAAGTAGGGAAATTTTTGTTTAATCCGGAATATGTAAAAGACGGCAGTTACATAAATCATCACTCTCAAATTCGGATATTTCACCTGCAACCTTATTCGGAATTGGGAATAAACGCACAGTGAGTGGTTTATTTAAGCGAAATGCCATCGTTCCAGTATCACGCATAATAGCTGCGATGGTTTCAGCCTTAGCATTTCCCGCCACAGGAACCGTATCTAAACCGATACCACATACGGCACTATAAGTCAGTAAAGCGCGAATATCAAAATATTGTTTTTGTGTCCCTTCGGCTAAACCCTAAATCTTCTGTCACCGCCAACATTAATCCGGAAAACCCAACCAATGGCACACGTTGGATTGATTTAAACACTTTTGTCAGTAACGCAGAAACCTCGACTGAACCAGCCGCACCAAAATAAGGTAATCCCATTAATTCATAGACTTTTTTTGTCATGGATGAACAATTTTTTGATGGTGCCGCCGAACTATCAATCCCTGCAAATTCAAATTCACCTGATAATTTGACCGCACTTAACATCTCTAATACTTGATCTACATGATATTGCAGCGCTTGCGACATAGCCTGATAACAATCCGCATAAAATTGATTATGAGACGATTTTGGTACAGATTTTAATACTTCGACTAATAAATCGGGTGTTTCTAAACCAATGACAAAACTGTTTGGTAAATGACTTAGATGATAACCGGCGGGGAAATAAGGAATAAATGGCTTGCAGTTAAAATTCACCGTAAAGTTAAAATTACCTTCACCACGTGGGGTAATATTGGCAATTCGTTGTACCGCATAAACAGATTGCTCGATAAGTTCATTATCTAACACGCCATTTTCATCTAATGGCACATTAACACAAGCATTACACAAGTCGCCATAAGCTGCGATTAACTCTGGCAATAACGCGATTTCCTCTTTATTTCTCGCTGCACCTATTGCAAATCGAAGACGAATTCCATTTTCATTAAATTTATTCAATAACTCCGTTAAATACTGTAAATCTGCTTTTGCTGTCTGCAAATTGGTTAAATCCAAATATTCACCAAAAGGATTGGTAATGACCCGAATCGATTGCAAGGTATAACCTGCTTCTGTACAGCTGGTAATAACAAATCCACATCACGTTTAACTGAATAAAGGGTGTCTTCCCATTGCGTTTTATCTTTATGTAACGTCAGAAAAAAACTAATTGTGCGAAGACGACATAATTCCTTTATTTTTATAATCCATACTATTCCTTAACATTAAATGTAGTTATTTTTTTGCTGCTCACGTTCAACGGCACGATAGCCAATATCTCGACGATAAAAACGTCCAGTCCATTGAATTTGCTCAGCGAGTTTTAAGGCTTTTTGTTGCGCTTCAAATACGCTTTCGCCTAACGCAGTAGCACAAAGCACGCGGCCACCGTTGGTGACTAACTTGCCCGCTTTCGCTTCTACGCCTGCCAAAAAAACTTTCTCATTTTCGACCGCACTTTGAGGTAAGCCGCTGATTTCATCGCCTTTACGATAATCGCCTGGATAGCCTTCCGCGGCTAACACAATACCCTAAGGACGCTTTTGGATTCCATTGGGATTTCACTTCATCCAATTTTCCCTCGCAAGCTTTAAGGCAAAGCTCCACGAGATCTGATTCAAGGCGTAGCATAATTGGCTGTGTTTCTGGATCGCCAAAACGGCAGTTAAATTCAATTACTTTCGGCTGACCATTTGGCATGATCATTAATCCCGCATACAAGAAACCAGTGTAAACATTGCCTTCTGCCGCCATACCATTAACCGTTGGATAAATCACTTCACGCATAATACGATCATGAATTTCAGGTGTCACCACTGGTGCAGGCGAATACGCCCCCATGCCACCAGTATTCAAACCTGTATCATTTTCGCCCACGCGTTTATGATCTTGACTGGTTGCCATAGGCTCGACGTTTTTACCGTCCACCATGACGATAAAACTGGCTTCTTCGCCATCTAGAAACTCTTCAATCACCACTCGGCTACCCGCTTTGCCAAAGGCATTGCCAGAAAGCATATCACGCACAGCGTCTTCCGCTTCTTGCAATGTCATTGCAACGATTACGCCTTTGCCCGCCGCCAGACCATCTGCTTTTACGACAATTGGCTCACCTTTCTCACTCAAGTACGCCAATGCAGGTTCTACTTCGGTGAAGTTTTGATATTCTGCCGTTGGGATTTTATGACGAGCGAGGAAATCTTTGGTAAATGCTTTTGAACCTTCCAATTGTGCAGCCGCTTGAGTTGGGACCAAAAATTTTCAATCCAGCCGCACGAAATGCATCAACCACACCCAATCACTAGCGGGTGCTTCAGGGCCAACAATGGTTAATCCAATTTGCTTTATCTTGAGCAAATTTCACTAAAGGCAGGGATATCTGTCGCAGCAAATATTCACGTTTTCTACTTTTGTGTTCCAATGCTGTACCCGCATTGCCCGGTGCGACAAAAACTTTATCTGCCAATGGAGATTGTGCTGCTTTCCAAGCCAAGGCGTGTTCACGACCGCCATTTCCGATGATGAGAATGTTCATATGCTTTGTAGTCCTTTTTGCGTATGCCTAATTTAAAAAAGAGTGCGAGCTATATCCTGTAATTCCCCGCTCTTTGCTAAAGAGGGATAGTTACGACATAAATTAATGTCTAAAATGACGCATTCCAGTTAATACCATCACCATATTATGTTCATCCGCTGCATCGATGACTTCTTGATCGCGCATTGAACCACCTGGATGAATAACACATTGAATTCCCACTTTCGCCGCTGCATCAATACCGTCACGGAATGGGAAGAATGCATCAGATGCCATTACACAACCCGCTACGGTTAAACCTTCATCCTGCGCTTTAATACCCGCAATCTTCGCAGAATATACACGGCTCATTTGGCCAGCACCGATGCCGATAGTTTGATTATCTTTGGCGTAAACAATGGCATTCGATTTCACAAATTTTGCCACTTTCCAGCAGAACAATAAGTCTTTTAGTTCTTGTTCAGTTGGCTGACGTTTACTCACTACTTTTTAAATCATCCACACCAACCATGCCTAAATCCGCATCTTGTACTAATAAACCGCCGTTTACACGTTTGAAATCTAGACGTTCAGAACGTGAAGTCCATTCACCACATTCAAGTAAACGAACATTTTTCTTACGTTTCACGACTTCTTGCGCTTCAGCTGATACTTTCGGTGCAATAATCACTTCAACAAATTGACGTTCCACAATTTCAGTCGCAGTTTTTTCGTCTAATTCACGGTTGAAAGCAATAATGCCGCCAAATGCAGAGGTTGGATCGGTTTGGTAAGCACGGTTATAAGCTTCTAAAATATCTTTACCTAAAGCCACACCGCATGGATTTGCATGTTTAACGATCACGCAAGCCGGCTCATCAAATTCTTTCACGCATTCAAGTGCTGCATCGGTGTCTGCAATATTATTGTAAGACAAGGCTTTACCTTGTAATTGATGAGCGGTAGCTACGCTTGCTTCTTTCACATTTAAATCAACATAGAAAGGCCGCATTTTTGATGAGCGTTTCTCGCCCATAACGCATGGTTTGTTTACGCACGAAGTTAAGGTTTAAAGTACGTGGGAATTGACCGCACTTCGCATTGGCATCTTCTTCCTCTGCCACATGATATGGTTTCACCATTTGTCCAAAGTAATTGGCAATCATGGAATCATATTGAGCGGTATGTTCAAATGCTTTAATCGCAAGGTCAAAACGAGTTTCAAGTGTTAGGCTGTTGTGGTGTTTATCCATTTCAGCAAGAATGGCGTTAAAATCATGATTATTCACCACAATCGCCACATATTTATGGTTTTTTTCGCTGCAGAACGCACCATGGTTGGTCCCACCGATATCTATATTTTCTACCGCATCAGCCAATGTGCAATCTGGTTTAGCCACGGTGGCTGCAAATGGGATATAAATTCACGACGACCATATCAATGCCTTCAATGCCATGTTGCTGCATGATCGCATCATCTGTACCACGACGACCCAAGAATCCCGCCATGTACTTTTGGATGTAAGGTTTTCACACGACCGTCCATCATTTCTGGGAATCCCGTATAATCAGACACTTCAGTCACCGGTAAACCATGTTGCTCCAATAATTTTGCGGTACCGCCTGTGGAAAGTAGTTTTACACCACGCTGTACTAAGCCTTGAGCAAATTCTACGATACCGGTTTTATCAGAAACACTCAGTAAAGCCTGACGAATTGGACGATCTGTCATTACATTTTCCTTTCATTAAATGGTTAAAAAAATAAGTGGGGATAAATTATAGCGCAAACGTTTGCGTTTATATAGAAAAAAATTTTTACTGGTAAGCGCACTTAAAAGTGCTGTGATTTATTTAATTGATTAAAAAAAGCCCGCAAAATGCGGGCAACAAATTAATGAGATAATTGATTAACGTTTGCGGTTGTCTAGAGAAAAATGCGCCGGCACCAGCAAACACAAAAATAGAAGAACACTAGAGAGTAAAAGTAAAGCAAGTTCACCACCGTTCGCGATTGGGAAGAACAAATTTCCCTTTACCTGCTAGCATGCATGAAAGAAATATGCATAAGCCATTTGACCTGAAAGGATAAATGCCGCTGGGCGAACAAATAAACCTAAAATTAATAAGATTGAACCGACAATCTCAATTATCCCACCAACGATCATCAGTGGATCGCCCACTGCACCGTTACCACCAGTCATTGACACTGGGAATTCCCAGAATTTCGCTGTACCGTGCAAAGATAAACATATAGGCAGCGATGATACGTAATAAAAGCTAAAAACATACGGAGAATATTTTTTTCTAAGTTTTTTTCATAAAGTTTTACCTCATAAAAAAATAAAAAAAGTGATTTGAGAACGGGGGTGTATATTAATGATTAACTTAACAGCTAAACAATACCTTAAAATCGAAAAAGGACTTTTTACTATTAAGAAATAATTTTATGGTTTTACTGATTTTCTCAATCCATTGTAGAAAACTCAACAGGGCGGCATGAATCCGTTAACACGACTCCCCTCGATTTCTTTTTCCATCTCGGTTAAAGAACAAAATAGTCGGTAAACCTAACACTTTATATTTTGTCATTAAAGCACGGTTTTCTTCAGAGTTTTTTGTCATATCAACCTGAAGGAGCAGCATGTCACCAAAGGCTTTTTGGACACTTGGATCACTAAATGTTTCTTTTTCAAACTCTTTACAAGCCACACACCAATCCGCATAAAGATCGAGCATCACAAGCGATTTGTTATTTTCAGCAAGTGCTTGCTGCAATTCAGCTTCGCTTTTCACTTTCTTAAATTCAACATGAGAAAACGCCCTATTTTCGACCGCACTTGGTGCTTGGCTTTCACCCCAAACCCAAGTTTGAAGCGGTTTAACACTAATCATTGCTGCCACTAAAAAGAGAATTCGGAATACCCAACCTGTACCATTTTTCGGCATTTGGAAAGCAAACCAAATGAAAGAATGCGGTACCCAGCATCGCCCATAATCTTGGCGTCCATTCATCAGGCAAAATACGAGAAATTAAGAATACCGGTAACGCGAGCATCACAAAGCCAAAGAGCTTTTTGACCGTTTCCATCCACATACCTGATTTAGGCAGGATTTTATTCCCAAATAACGTGATTAAAATCAGCGGTACGCCCATCCCTAATGCAAGCAGATAAAGCGTAATTGCACCAGTGAATAAATCACCACTCTGTGCCACATAAAGCAATGCGCCAGAAAGTGGTGCTGATGTGCAAGGTGAAGCCACAAGCCCAGCAATCATGCCCATTAAGAACACGCCACCAAAGGCACCCGCTTTTTGCTGTTGGCTAAGTAAAGAGAGTTTTGTTTGTAAGGAGCTTGGGAAGCTGTAAGGTAAATACACCGAACATCGACAACGCTAACAAGACAAAGATGATTGATAAACCAATCATCACATAAGGATGTTGCAACGCCACTTGGAATGGCAAACCAATTGCAGCCACAATCAAGCCTAATAAGGTATAAGTCAGCGCCATCCCCTGCACATACACAAAACTTAATGCGAAAGCGCGCCACATATTAGGGCGTTGATTTTGACCAATCACAATCGCTGAAAGCAGTGGTAGCATTGGCAATACACAAGGGGTAAAAGCCAAACCTAAGCCCTAATAAGAAGAAACCAAATACGGCATATTTGCTGTTAAATAAACTTTCCGCTAAACGGTCTTGTTCTGCTTTGAGGTTGTGCTGAAAGTGCGGTCGAGTTTTCCGATGTTTTTTCAGTATTAGCGACCTGTGCAATAGGCAAATCTGCCACTTTAATTTCTTTCACTTCAGGCGGATAACAAAAGCCCGATGTACAACCTTGGTAAGCAATTTCAACCACATCTTCGGCTTTTAATGGCGGGTGGCTTGCTTTAAAAATAGCTTGCACGGGCTTTTTGAAAATCTTCATTAAGCCAAAATAAGGATCGTTATAATCTTCAGGGTGAAATAGAAAATGTCGGCACATCAAATGATGAGGGTTTCCGCTTGGTTGAGTTTCACGGAAATTTTCTCTTGATAGAGATAATACCCTTCTGCAATCGACCAATTGACGATCACATTTTCTTGATTCTCGCTTTTCGCAGCTGAAAATTGAAAAGCTTCATCCACAGGTAAGAAAGCCGGTTTCTTATCAAAAAGACCGGCTTGAGTGGAAAGTGCGGTAAAAAAATAAAAAAATAAAAAAAGAAGAATTCGCTTCATCATAAAGTTCCAACTATTGTTCCTGCTAAAATTCTAGCATAGATAAGCAGAATGTTAATAATTTATGACTTAGATCATAAAAATTAAATGTAATTTAAAACAATGACCGCACTTTTCTGTTGTTACAGCAATGTTACAATTATAGAATATGCCCATAACGAAAAGTATAACAAGGAGCAACGAATGGCTACCCCAAAAATTCTCATCGTGGAAGATGAAGCGGTAACCCGTAATACGTTAAGAGGAATTTTTGAAGCTGAGGGCTATGAGGTATTACAAGCACAAGATGGTGCGGAAATGTATCGTCAGTTAAACTCAGAAACGGTCAATCTCATCGTATTAGATATCAACTTACCTGGTAAAAATGGTTTATTACTGGGGCGTGAATTACGTGAGAAAGCTGCAATTCCATTAATCTTCCTCACGGGACGAGATAACGAGGTCGATAAAATTTTAGGCTTGGAAATTGGGGCAGATGATTATCTCACTAAGCCATTTAACCCAAGAGAGCTCACCATTCGTGCGAGAAATTTATTACATCGCACCATGACACTAAATGGCAAAGAAACCCATTTACAACGTGAGAACTATCGTTTTAATGGGTGGACGCTGGATTTAAATAGCCATAATTTAATCACACCTGAAGGCGTTGAATTTAAACTGCCTCGTAGTGAATTCCGTGCCATGTTGCATTTCTGCGAAAACCCTGGCAAATTGCAAACTCGTGAAGAATTATTGCTAAAAATGACAGGACGTGAATTAAAACCACAAGATCGTACTGTGGATGTAACAATTCGTCGTATTCGAAAACATTTTGAAGATCATCCTAATACACCAGAAATCATTGCTACCGTGCATGGTGAAGGCTATCGTTTCTGTGGTGAGTTAGAAGAATAATCTATCATTAAGTAATAAAAGGCTGAGTCAAATCAGCCTTTTGTTTTTTGCTATCCACGGCGAGATTCGGTAAAATCAACACCAATTTACGATTAATAAACAACGGATAACAATGACCAAGAAAAAAGTCAAAGTCGGCTCCAACACCATTGCGTTAAATAAACGAGCTCGACACGAATATTTTATTGAAGATGAAATTGAAGCCGGCCTTGAATTACAAGGTTGGGAAGTGAAATCAATGCGCGCAGGTAAAGCCAATATCAGCGACAGCTATATCATTTTTAAAAACGGGGAAGCCTATTTATTTGGTGCGACCATTCAACCATTAAGCTTGGCCTCTACCCACGTGGTTTGCGATCCGACGCGTACGCGTAAGCTTTTATTGAATAAACGTGAACTGGATAATCTTTTCGGTAAATCAAGCCGTGATGGTTTTACCATTGTTGCCCTTTCTCTTTATTGGAAAGGTCCTTGGGCAAAGATCAAAATCGGTCTTGCGAAAGGTAAAAAACAACATGATAAACGTGATGATATTAAAGAGCGTGAATGGAAAGTGGCGAAAGAGCGTATTATGAAAAACGCGCACCGTGGATAACTCTCCCTCCAAACAGACAAAATGCCTTTCAACCGAAAGGCATTTTTCTTTTTCTCAATATGAAAAAAATTCTCATCGTTATGAATAAAAAAATTACATTGATAATCATTCTCTTTTTAAATTAGTATCTTCGCCCAATTATTTCCGTCATATAAGGAGCTCTAATGAAAAAAAGGCATTCACCCTGAAAATTATCGTACCGTTTTATTTTATGATTCCAACGCGAAACAAGGCTTTCTGATCCGTTCTTGTGCTAAAACTAACAACACCATGAAATGGGAAGATGGTAACGAATACCCTGTATTTATGTGTGATACTTCATCTGCTTCTCACCCATTTTATACTGGTAAAACTCGTCAAATTGGTAACGAAGGTCGTGCAAGTGAATTTGCAAACCGTTACGGTAAATTTGGCGCATTTAAATCAAAATAGGAATGTTCAATGAAAGTATTATCTTCACTCAAAAGTGCAAAAAACCGTCCTGGCTGCAAAATTGTTCGCCGCCACGGTGTCGTTTATGTCATTTCGAAAACCAACCCTCGCTTTAAAGCGCGTCAAGGTGGGAAAAAGAAAGGTTAACCCCAATAAAAAAAGAGCGGTCAAATTTCCGCTCTTTTTTTCATTTAGGCATTAAGGTTTGTAAATAAACTCAACGCCTTCTTCATCTTCTTCGTCCCAATCATCCCAGTCGTCATCTTCATCATCAAATTGATGTTCAGCGAGCTGTTCTTGATGGTAGTCTTCCCATTTGAATTTCACTTCTTCTGGTTTATTTTCTTCTACTTCCGCATCACGTGGATTTGCTTCAATAAATCCATAATATCACGACAAAGTGGTGGCACATTTTTACCGGTTGCGGCAGAAATAAGGTGATAGCCTTCTTCCCAACCAAGACGTTCGGTAATCTCTTGTGCTCGTTCATGCGCCTCTTCTTCAGTCATCGTATCAATTTTATTGAAGACTAACCAACGCGGTTTATCTGCCAATTTTTCGCTATATTGGAATAATTCAAACTCGATGATCGCAATATTATCTGCAGGATCGGATTCATCAATTGGGTTAATATCCACTAAATGAATTAACACTCGACAACGTTCTAAGTGTTTTAAGAAACGAATTCCTAAACCCGCACCATCCGATGCACCTTCAATCAATCCTGGAATATCTGCCACTACAAAGCTATGGCTCTCATCCACTTTCACTACACCTAAACTTGGCACTAAAGTGGTAAATGGATAATCAGCAACTTTTGGTTTTGCAGCTGAAACGGCACGAATAAAGGTGGATTTACCTGCATTTGGTAAACCTAACATCCCGACATCCGCAAGAAGCATCAATTCTAATAATAAATCGCGTTTTTCCCCTGGTGTACCCATGGTTTTTTGGCGAGGTGCACGGTTCACTGAAGATTTAAAACGTGTATTACCCTAAACCATGATAACCGCCTTTCGCCACTAACATTTTGGCGCCATGCTTTGTTAAATCGCCAAGCACTTCTTTAGTGTCATTATCAATTGCACGCGTTCCCACCGGCACACGTAACGTAATATCTTTACCGCGGCGACCAGTACAATCTGAACTATGTCCGTTCTCACCACGTTCTGCGGCAAAACGTTTTGTAAAGCGATAATCGATCAAAGTATTTAAGTTTTCGTCTGCAACCAAATAAACATCACCGCCATCACCGCCATCACCGCCATCAGGGCCGCCTTTTGGGATAAATTTTTCACGGCGGAAACTTACACAACCGTTTCCACCATCCCCTGCTTCCACACGAATCAGGGCTTCATCAATAAATTTCATAAAAACTCTCCAATATTTAACCGCACTTTACTTTGATTGCGGTAATAACTTATGTCCGATTGCCGACAAAATTGCTCCGCATACTACAACAAACGCCCCGATATAGCTAATCATATTTAATTCTGGCGCGGCAAAATTATCAGGGCTCGCATAATGCGCAAGATGAGCAAAGAAAATGGTAAATAGTGGCACTAAAGTTATCACAACGCTTACTTTAGAAACTTCCCAACGATTAAGGGCTTCAGCATAAGCGCCATAACCAAATAAGGTATTTAAACAACAATAAACCAAACAACCAAACGCTAACGGGCTGAGTTCTCTCACTTGGGAAAATTCAGCAACAGGCGTAAATACCAAAAGACAACCGAAATAAATCATTAATAAAATTTGTGGTGAACTAAAACGGCGAAGCATTAATTTCTGTGCCATACCATAAGCAACCCAAATTAACGAGCCGGCCAGACTTAATAATACGCCCGTTAAATAGCGACTTTCTCCTTGAAACCCATCTAGCTTATCATTGAAGAAAAGCACTAACCCTACAAGTAATAAGACTAAACCTATTTTTTTGGTGTAATCCAAGCTTTTTCTTTAAAGACAAAAAGACCGCAAATCAACATACCAAAAAGAGGAAAAAGTGAATAAAAAAATTTGAGCTGAAGAAGGATCGATAAAACTTAAGTGAGCTATTAAATAAGAAGAAGTTGCCAGATAACCCTATGACACCAATGACTACCAACCAAATAAATTGACCACCTTTCAAAAAAATTGTGGCAATTTTTTTCTTATAAAGCAAGCAAAATAAAGAGTGCTAGAAAATGCCACAATAAAGCGATACCACACGATCGTTTGTGGCGTCATCACGGATAAAACCTGTTTTAACGCAATAGGTAAAGATCCCCATGCCATCGCTGTAATTAAAGCAAATAGAAATCCTAAAAAGAGGTTGTTGTTTCATGATGTCTTCCTTTATTTGGCTAAAAGCACAGTTAGGAATTCAGGTAAATTTCATTCTAAGAAATATTGAAGAGAATGAATGACAGTGCCAAGATAACAGATTTGATTAATGATTGTAAATCACAGGTAAGAAAAAAAGAAAAACGCCCCACAGATAATGCGGGGCGTTTATCAAATCAGATGTAAAATTATTCAGTTACAATACTTTACGTATTTACGGCTTTTTCTCGCCTTTCACTTCAAATTTTACTTTACCGTCAGCGGTAGCAAATAAGGTGTGGTCACGACCCATACCTACGTTGTTACCTGCGTGGAATTTAGTACCACGTTGACGTACAATGATGCTACCTGCTAATACAGATTCGCCACCGAAACGTTTAACACCAAGGCGTTTAGCTTCAGAATCACGACCGTTACGAGTTGAACCACCAGCTTTTTTTAGTTGCCATCTACTTGATCTCCTCTGAAATTATGCTTGAATCCCAGTGATTTTTCACTTCTGTGAACCACTGACGATGACCTTGTTGTTTACGGCTGTGTTTACGACGACGGAACTTAACGATTTTTAACTTTATCGCCACGACCTTGTGCCACAACTTCAGCCACTACTTTCGCGCCAGCTACTACTGGTGCACCAATTTTAACATCTTCACCATTAACGACCATCAACACTGAGTCGAACTCAACTGTTGCGCCAGTTGCAAGTTCAAGTTTTTCTAAACGAACTACTTGACCTTCGCTCACACGGTGTTGTTTACCGCCACTTTGGAAAACTGCGTACATAAATACTCCGCTATAATTGTGCTTCTCCGTTACTATTTTCGGTCCGCACTTCAAAATTCATATAAATAGGTCGCAAATTCTACGGAAAAAACAACTCGATCGCAAGCACTTATTTGCAATAAAATAAAAAAAAGCGCTTTTCCTCGAGCTTTAATTTCAGAAAACCCTTGAAAAATCGGGTAAAATTCACCGCACTTTTCTTTTATATACACAACCATCGAACCAAATGAAGATGAACAAACAAGATTTAATGGATATGCATGCAATCCAAGCATTAACTGATGCGGATATGCAGAAAGTCAACCAAGCTATTTTAGCACAAATTAACTCCGATGTGCCGATGGTTAATCAGCTTGGTTTTTATATTGTACAAGGTGGCGGAAAACGTATTCGACCACTTATTGCGGTTTTAGCGGCGCGTGCATTAGGCTACGAAAGCGATAAAGTGGCCACTTGTGCGACCTTTGTAGAATTTATTCACACCGCTTCTTTATTACATGATGATGTGGTAGATGAATCGGATATGCGTCGTGGTCGCGCAACGGCAAACTCTGCCTTTGGTAATGCGGCTAGCGTATTAGTGGGCGACTTCATTTATACTCGTGCATTCCAATTAGTGGCGCAGTTACAATCGCTAGATATTCTTCGCATTATGGCTGACGCCACCAACGTGTTGGCGGAAGGTGAAGTTCAACAATTAATGAACGTGAATGATCCGGATACCACAGAAGAAAGCTATATGCGTGTGATTTATAGTAAAACAGCACGCTTATTTGAAGTGGCAGCACAATCTGTGGCGATTGTTGCGGGTGCTGAAAAATCAATTGAAACCGCATTTCAAGAATATGGTCGTTATCTTGGTACCGCATTCCAATTAGTAGATGACGTGCTAGATTACAGCGCAAACGCTGCAGCATTAGGTAAAAATGTGGGTGACGACCTCGCTGAAGGTAAACCGACTCTTCCTTTATTACACGCAATGCGTCACGGTAATCCACAACAAGCCGCGCTTATTCGTGAAGCCATTGAACAAGGCGGAAAACGTGATGCGATCGATGAAGTACTTGCGATTATGGCTGAACATAAATCCCTCGATTACGCAATGGATCGCGCGAAACAAGAAGCTAAAAAAGCGGTTGATACCATTGCATTATTACCTGAAAGCGAATACAAAAAAGCCTTAATTTCACTGGCTTATTTATCGGTAGACCGAACTTATTAATATGACTGAAGAACAAATTCAACCGCAAAGTGCGGTCGATTCTCAACCTAAATTTCAAAAACCACGTAAACAAAAAGTGCGCAAGGATCCCAATGCGCCTTTTATTCGTGAAAAACTCGAATTACCTGAAGGGCATAATAAGTTACTTCTCCACTCTTGCTGCGCGCCTTGTTCGGGTGAAGTGATGGAAGCCATTTTGGCCTCTGGTATTGAGTTTACGATTTATTTTTACAACCCGAATATTCATCCATTAAAAGAATATTTAATTCGTAAAGAAGAAAACATCCGCTTTGCCCAAAAATTCGGGATTCCGTTTATTGATGCAGACTACGATCGCCAACAATGGTTTGATCGCGCAAAAGGCATGGAATGGGAACCTGAACGTGGCATTCGCTGCACCATGTGTTTTGATATGCGTTTTGAAAAAGCGGCTGAATATGCTCATGAACATGGTTTCCCTGTATTTACCAGCTGCCTTGGTATTTCTCGCTGGAAAGATATGGATCAAATTAATGGTTGTGGTCACCGTGCGGCTGAAAAATATGATGATGTGATTTATTGGGATTACAACTGGCGTAAAGCAGGTGGATCGCAACGCATGATCGAAATCAGTAAGCGTGAACGTTTTTATCAACAGGAATATTGTGGCTGCGTTTATTCTTTACGAGACAGCAATAAATGGCGTGAAGAAACAGGGCGACAAAAAATTGAAATTGGTAAACTCTATTACACACCCGATTAAAAACTCATAAAAAAAGAACCGCACTTTCAACATGCGGTTCTTTTTTATTTAATCGACGATGGTACGCCCACCTAATGCATTCTCTAAAGAATGATCTAACTGCTGAATTCGCGTACATAACACGTTTTCAATCTGGGCATTTTTATTCTTTTCTTGGGTTAATTCAAAACTTAAATTCAAGGCAACAATAGAAAGCACACGGTCTAATTGCAATAAACCTGTACGCTCTTTCATTTCAGACACTTGAAGATCTAAATTACGCGCCGCTTGACGCAAAATCTCTTCTTGTTCAGCAGGGACATTCAAGCGCAGCACTTGCCCTAATACAACAACTTCAACCAGTTTTAATGACATGTTATTCCCTTATGTTGAATGCTCAAGTGATCCTATTATGCCACAGCCAAATGCCTTCGTCATAATTTTTACGTTTAATTGACCGCACTTTATCCGTTCGCCCCATTTCGCAATTTACGCTATAATGCGACACTTTTCATTATTTTTGAACGGAATATTTATGCCAACTATCGCTCCTAATCCATTAGTCCTAGTGGACGGTTCATCTTATTTATATCGTGCTTTTCATGCTTTTCCGCCGCTCACCAATTCTGCTGGCGAACCGACCGGCGCCATGTACGGTGTATTAAACATGCTCAAAAGCCTGATTTCGCAAGTGCAACCGAGCCATATTGCGGTGGTCTTTGATGCGAAAGGCAAAACGTTCCGTGATGAAATGTTTGAACAATATAAATCCCATCGTCCACCGATGCCCGACGATCTGCGCAAACAAATTCAGCCATTGCACGATATTATCCGAGCCCTTGGCATTCCTCTTTTAGTTATTGAAGGTGTAGAAGCCGATGATGTCATCGGGACCTTAGCGGTAGCGTCTTCCAAAGCCAATCAAAAAGTCTTGATTAGTACCGGTGATAAGGATATGGCACAACTGGTGGATGACAACATTATGTTGATCAACACCATGAATAACACCTTATTAGATCGCGATGCCGTGATTGAAAAATACGGTATTCCACCAGAACTCATTATTGATTACTTAGCACTAATGGGCGATAGTGCCGACAATATTCCAGGCGTAGCGGGTGTCGGTGAAAAAACCGCACTTGGTCTCTTGCAAGGTATCGGCAGTATGGCAGAAATTTATGCCAACTTAGACAAAGTGGCTGAATTGCCAATTCGTGGGGCAAAAAAATTAGGGGATAAATTATTGGCGGAAAAAGAAATGGCGGATTTATCCTATCGCCTTGCCACTATCAAAACCGATGTCGCTCTCGATATCACTCCCAGAACAACTCACCCTTGGTGCAAGCAATAACGATCAACTTACCGAATATTTCGGCCGTTATGAATTTAAACGTTGGCTCAATGAAGTGATGAATGGTGCTGATTCCATTACTAATAATAACGAACAACCGACTAAAAATTAATCACTATCAAGCAACACCTTGCGCTCGCTCAAGACAATAGCGATGAAACATTGCCGGCAATTCAAATTGATCGTAGCCGTTATGAAACCTTGCTCACTGAAGCAGATTTAAATCGTTGGGTGGAAAAACTCAAGCAAGCCAAACTTTTTGCGCTAGATACTGAAACCGATAATTTAGATTATATGGCTGCCAACTTAGTGGGCATTTCCTTTGCGTTAGAAAAACGGTGAAGCAGCTTATTTACCGCTACAATTAGATTATTTAGGTGCACCAAAAACTCTCGAAAAAACAACCGCACTTTCGCTGTTAAAACCGGTTTTAGAAAATCCAGCTATTCAAAAAGTCGGGCAAAACTTCAAGTACGACCTCACCATCTTTGCCCGTAATGGCATTGATGTGCAAGGTGTGGCTTTCGATACTATGTTGGAGTCCTATGTGCTCAACAGCACAGGCCGTCATAATATGGACGATCTGGCGAAACGTTATTTAGGGCATCAAACCATCAGTTTTGAAGAGATTGCAGGCAAAGGTAAAAATCAGCTGACCTTTTAACCAAATTCCGTTGGAAAAAGCCGCCGAGTACGCGGCGGAAGATGCTGATGTAACAATGAAACTGCAACAAGTGCTATGGGAAAAACTCTCTAAAGAACCCACTCTGGAAAAACTCTTTAAAGAAATGGAATTGCCGTTGTTAGGCGTACTTTCCCGTATGGAACGTCGTGGTGTCTTAATTGATAGCGATGCGCTATTCCTACAATCTAACGAAATCGCTAACCGTTTAAGTGAATTAGAAGAACAAGCCTATGTCTTGGCGGGACAGCCATTTAATTTAGCCTCTACCAAACAATTACAGGAAATTTTGTTTGATAAATTAGGTTTGCCGGTTATTCAAAAAACACCAAAAGGTGCGCCATCCACCAACGAGGAAGTGTTGGAGGAACTCGCATTTAGTCATGAATTACCGAAAGTGTTGGTAGAACATCGTGGTCTCAGCAAACTAAAATCCACCTACACCGACAAATTACCGCAAATGGTAAATCCACAAACGGGTCGAGTGCATACTTCCTACCATCAAGCGGTGACAGCCACCGGTCGTCTTTCATCAAGCGATCCGAATCTGCAAAACATTCCGATTCGTAATGAAGAAGGCCGCCGTATTCGTCAGGCATTTATTGCGCGCGAAGGCTTTACCGTTGTTGCTGCCGACTATTCACAAATCGAGCTACGCATTATGGCGCACCTATCACAGGATCAGGGCTTAATTAACGCCTTTACCCAAGGCAAAGATATTCACCGCTCTACTGCGGCAGAAATCTTTGGTGTCTCACTAGATGAAGTGACGTCCGAACAACGTCGTAATGCTAAAGCGATTAACTTCGGTTTAATTTATGGTATGTCAGCCTTTGGCTTATCGCGTCAACTCGGTATTGGCCGTGCCGATGCCCAGAGCTATATGGATTTGTATTTCAAACGCTATCCGGGCGTACAAACTTTTATGCACGATATTCGTGAAAAAGCCAAAGCCCAAGGCTATGTGGAAACCCTATTCGGCCGTCGTTTATATCTGCCGGATATTAATTCTAGCAACGGTATGCGCCGTAAAGCGGCCGAACGTGTCGCGATCAATGCACCAATGCAAGGCACTGCCGCAGACATTATTAAACGAGCCATGATTCAATTGGATCAAAAACTACAAAATGATCCCGATATCGCGATGATTATGCAAGTGCACGATGAATTGGTGTTTGAAGTGCGGTCAGAAAAAGTCGAGTTTTATAGCGAACTCATCAAAACACACATGGAAAGCGCAGCTGATTTAGTGGTGCCATTGATTGTAGATGTGGGGCAAGGCACTAACTGGGATGAGGCGCACTAAGGAATTTAGTCATGAATAAAGTTATTCAAAGTCAGCACTTTACGGCAGAACGTGCTTGGGGAGCACTGGATATTACCAATATGAATGGCATTTCCGTGCGTCTTCACTGGACAGATAAACCTTACAAATGGCATATCAATGACGGTGAAGAAGTCTTTGCTGTCATGGATGGTACGGTGGAAATGCGCTACAAAGAAGAGGGCCAAGAGAAAGCCGTATTGCTCCATACGGGTGATATTTTTTATGCGGGTATCGGTACCGAACATGTTGCTCATCCACAAGGCGAAGCGCGCATATTAGTCATAGAGAAAGAAGACAGCATTTAACAGATTAAAAAAGAATTTTATGAATCAAGAAAGACTCAACGAAATCGAAAAACCATTACTTCACCTTGTGGAACGTGATGTGGTTCCCGCACTTGGCTGTACTGAACCTATCTCTTTAGCGCTTGCAGCAGCAACAGCAGCCAAATATTTAGGCAAAACACCGGAACGTATTGAAGCCAAGGTGTCACCAAACTTAATGAAAAATGGATTGGGTGTTGCAGTACCGGGAACGGGCATGGTGGGCTTGCCAATTGCCGCGGCAATTGGTGCTTTAGGCGGTGACCCTGAGGGTGAGTTGGAAGTGTTAAAACACATCACACCAGAGCAAGTTTCCCAAGCCAAGGCAATGCTTGATAAAAAGCTCGTTAATGTCGATATTCATCAAACCGATCATATTTTATATTCGGAAGCCGTGTTGTTTGCCGATAATGACCGAGTGAAAGTAGCGATTCAAGATCAACACACAAACATCATTTTGATTGAAAAAAATGGCGAGATCATTTTTGAGAAAGAACACGATGAATGTGCGGATTGCGATCCTTATGATATTTTCAAACAGGTAAGCGCACGTGAAATCTTTGAATTTTCTTGTGAAGTTGAGCTCGATAAAATCCGCTTTATCGGACAGGCTGCTGCGCTCAATCGTGCACTGTCTAACGAAGGATTACGTGAAAATTACGGCTTACACATTGGCAGAACGTTACGCAAACAAGTTGGTAGCGGCTTAATGTCAGATGATTTACTCAGTAAAATCATGATCGAAACCACTGCAGCCTCCGATGCCCGCATGGGTGGAGCTACGTTACCAGCAATGAGTAATTCAGGCTCTGGCAACCAAGGTATTGCTGCGACTATGCCCGTGGTTGTGGTCGCCGATTATTTAAACGTGAGTGAAGAAAAACGCCTCCGTGCTCTCTTCTTATCACACTTAATGGCCATTTATATCCACAGTAAATTACCCAAACTGTCTGCCCTTTGTGCGGTAACAACTGCCTCTATGGGGAGCTGTGCGGGTATCGCCTATTTGCTTACGGGTAAATTCGAAACTGTGAGCATGGGGATTTGCAGCATGATCGGTGATATCAGTGGAATTATCTGTGATGGCGCATCCAATAGCTGTGCGATGAAAGTGTCCACCAGCGTAGCATCTGGCTATAAATCGGTACTCATGGCGATGGATGAAACCCATGTTACAGGTAATGAAGGTATCGTTGAACACGATCTCGATCGCACTATCGACAATCTATGCTCGATTGCTTCTAAGAGTATGCACCATATCGATCGCCAAGTGATTGAAATTATGGTGAGTAAACCCTGTCCTTAAATAACTGCTATTATATGTAGAGTGTTATTTCTAGGACTTATCTCAATGGAATGAAAACATGATGGTGAAATTTATTGGGACTATTATCCTAAACAACTATTATAGTTCATGTAGGAAAAAAATACTAACGTAAGTAGAAAAACTAATTCTGATAAGTCACTAACTGTACACAGTAATTATTTTACATACATTATCTTACCAAACTCCACCACCTTCCTGTCCTATTTAGCCCAAGCTTAAGACTAAACTATTTTTGAGTATAATAATTAATATATTTGCAGGTTATTTATGATATGGTTTATCCGAAAATCAATTTTGGGAACAAAAATCAATAGCAATAAAAATATTTTTCAATTACCTATAATTATTTTGAAACACACTTTCCTTGAAAAGGCTGAGAACATCTTATCTATGAGCATATTTTTAGATAAAAACAAATCATTGGCAGAGCTGTAAACCAATCTGGTTTTTATATAAACTAGCATAGTAACCATTCTTATCTTAGGTTTTATATATTATGCATCATTTTTGTTTTCACTAGAAGTTATCATTTGTATTCTTCTCTGTTATTCTATTTTCAGTTTATATTGATTTAGTTTCTCACCGTCATAGCAAGAAATTACCGTAAAAATGCCTGCACTTTGGTCGGTATTTTTGGATTTCACTGCACTAGCGTTTATGTTTACTATATATTCGCTTTGAACCTGAATGGGCAGATTTATATCTTGCTGGATATGTCTTAGAAAAAGCCTTTCTATTGATAATTTAATGGTTTTTGTTTGCAATTTTTGCATCTTTTGGAATAAAAATCATCTACAACATCGCATTCTCTATTGGGGTATATTGGGAGCCCTGATTTTTCCGTGCAATATTTGTCGTAATTGGAACAGGTTTATTTGCTGCTAGCCCTTGGATTGGATTTATCTTTGCGGCATTCGTACTTTGGAGTGGTTGGAAAATGCTCAAAAAGCAGGAGGATAATGAAGAAGAAATCGAGGATTATACTCACCACTGGAGCGTTCGTTTAATTGGAAAAATGATGCCTGTTTTTCCGAAACTAATTCAAGAAAAGATTCTTTGTTAAACACGATGAATTAAATACAGAACAAATTTCTTCAGTTACTCGTCAAGGTTTACGTTATGTAACGCCTGCGTTCTTATGTTTAATGGCAATTGAAACATCGGATGTTGCTTTTGCATTTGACTCCAGTTCCGGCGGTAATAGCAGTCACCCAAGAACCGCTACTGGTTTATGCCGCAATGATTTTTGCTATTCTCGGCTTACGTGGCTATATTTTATTCTTTGCAGCACTAACTAAGTATCTCGTTCACCTAGAAAAAGCTGTAATTGCTTTATTATTCTTTATCGGTATCAAAAATGGGGCTTCAATCTTGGAGATCATGCCGATGTTGATACAGGTATTCATATCCCTGCAAACGTGAGCCTTTATATTGTATTAGCGTTTTGCTAATAGGGATCTAAGCTGCATTTATTTCAGACAAAGGAGGAATAATCGGTATGGTTACTCAAAAAGTTAATACTACTTTCAATCGGTTTAATTTCCATTAATACAATGGCTAATCAACATTATGCTGCTACATCTTCTACTAGGGGGATATGTTCCCGGTTAATGGTGATGAACAAATGGAGAAATGTGTTGAAATCTATAACCAAGCAAAATGGCTAGGTGATTCACTTCAAAAATACTTATGTTGATCAATATTCAAGTGCATCAGTGAATGCTTATAACCAAAAAGTAGCTCAACATTCAAAAATGATAAATTGGTTTAATCAAAATTGTGCAGGAAAGCTTAATCGCGCTCTACTTGTGAAGCTGCAATGGAATTAAATCGTAAAAATGGAATAGCAACACAAAAGTTGTAATTAAGAATTAAAATGAATAATTATTTTAAAATATTTAACATTTAGTTTATTAATTTTCTTGGGTTTATATCTGAGTCTAGTGAGTCTTACTAGTGTGCTTTTGTTAGCATCTATTTTGAAATCTTTACTTTATCCTTTGTTCTTAGATTATGCAGACAATATAGATAGACTAGCCCTTCTTTGCTACATTATAAGTGGTGTAGCCTATTTTGGATGTATAAAGCTCATAAAATCTAGAACAAAAAGGAATTAAAAACTTAGATTTCTCTAATGAACGCATGTGTCTATTGGTGGTTTGTACCTATTTTGGGATTATGGAGAAACCTTATTATGTCGTAAAAGAGATGTTCTTAGCTAGTAAATATTCTAATGATTGGAAGAACAAAAGTGCCACCTTTTATTATTGTTTGGTGGTGGTCACTTTTAGTTTCTATCCGCTAAGTAAGATGCTAGAAAAGTTGCCGGATCCTAGTTTATCTTTATTGTCTTCTTATACTTTTATAGAGTTTATATTATCTATCTTGATATATAGAGATAATTTTACTCTGTTTATATATAAGTTCGCGAATCTTTTTGCATAAAACCAGAAATTTATTTTTGCATAAACAATTAAACTATTATGCAAAATAAACCTCAAATTAAACTAACAAAACACATTTAAATCATCATTAAAGGGCGTTTAAATTTCTGATTTAGAACTTTGTAAACCATATTATCCTCATACTTACCTGAATAGCTTGCTGAGGCATTGACTACAATTCGTTGCGCATTATCAAAGTTTTGCCAATTATGCACTTTATCATCGACCATATACTCAATAAACCGCACAAACTCCGACTTCGTTGAACCTGAAGAAGATATAAGGCGGTCGAGTAATGTTGATTAATCGCAAGTCGATTAAATCAAAGCAGTCGCCTGCTTGGCTTCTGTCAGTGCATAGATATGGTGGATCTCAATACAAATAACGCTTTCGGGTCATTTCACTAAACTTAGGCAAGAGCGTGTGAAATGATTCTTGCACAATCTCTACGCCAGTCCAAATAGCTCGTCTGCCTTTTTGATAATCAGACTGACGAGATACAATGCCAGAAATCATGTTGGAATAAGTCATCAAGCGTTGCTACCCTGTTGCCCACTGAACAATAACCAACTCGCTAAGCAATTTAAATCTTTATACCCTTTTGAAGTTGAATGATTCTGATGCATTCTGCTTTACAATCCTTCGTCATACGATTTATGCGTAGGTACCAACTACAGAGTAAAGCTCAGCACGCAACTTGTTGATGTCATCAATAGTGCTAATCGTTCCGCATAGCCGTCGAAATCATTGTATGATGACACGAGCTTTGGCTTAATCGCTTTTGGCTCGTGGCTTAATAAACCTGAACCACCAAGGTATCAATAATCGTCCATCCTTCACATCGTCTTCGATGTTTTCATTGAGACAGTCTCAAAATGTTTTCAAAAACATCCGTTTTGTGCCCCACAAAAAGGTAACGAGCCTTTAAATTGCACTACGCTTTGTTTGTTCGTTTTTCGTTTTGTCATTATTATCCTTTTTCTGGTTGAATTACATCCTATCTCAAAAATACTCATTATATAGATATAAAATTATCTTAAACCTATCAGGCACAGGATCGGACTTGTCCACACCATGCAGCAGTCTCAAATTTTGGCCCAATGTCAGGTATTGCCTCATTACCTTTTACTTTAGGGTCTGCGTGGTATGGGGTAAATCGCATAAAATTAGCATCGCCTACCCCTCCCACATAAATACCTGCAACACTGCTCGATTGGTGTCATCATCAAACAAGCTAAATCCACAGAGTCTCATCAGCCCTAAAGCCAAGGGATGCCACCTTGACTGATAACCTCAACTCGACCAGCTTGTCGCTGATAACCTTTTTCGGTTTTGCCCAATCAACTAAAACAGCCCCCAAGACGCCCTCTCACGTGACAAGTAACAAGTTGCCTTGCCTGCGGAATTTAATGGGAGCACCTGGCTTTGAAGTTTTTACCGCATTAACCAAAACCTGTATCACCATCCGTAACCATCCATTTTCCGTTGCGTTTTGCCATTTTCGACTCGACTCACCACCATCGATGATTCGTAAATCGTGCCGTTCGGCTCGCCCTGTTATTTTTCCGCCCGTTGTTTCCGGGTTTATCAGGGCGACCGCTGCCAAAGCACGACGGTCATAGTAATATCTCCGCCCGATTTGCTCAATGACCTCTGGCAGTTGTTGCAAAAGCGTCATTAGTATTTTTCCTTTTTGATAAGCTCGCCTTAAGTCCATTTCTTTTAGGCGTTAATTTGCTCAATCACGCCATCTAAAACTCTGTTTAAACTCCAGTCAGTTTAGTGGTTAATGCCTCAGGCGCACTGCTTCCGCTTGCTTTGAGTTTGCGTAATTCATCTGCGAGCTCGCGGAATGTATCTCAAATCTGCTGATACCTCTCCCAGCCCTAACAGGTCATTTTATGTTGGGTTATCTTTGCCTCAACTTGAGCCAAAAATATCTTTATCTTGCTCACTAGACGCATTGCAAAATTTGTTGAATAATTGTTGGATAGTTTGTGTAGTCAAGTCCCAGTCGTCCTATTTTGTATGGAGTTAAATCTGAATTCAGGCCAAAACGGGTATAGCCGCCACCCAGCAAATACTCTTTTGATAACGTCACCTGATGGGTTGTTTTGATTTGCAAACGATACCGCCACTGCTTGTTTTCAACTGCAATTTCACGTCGATCGCCCGTTTACAGTCTTTCATCGCGTCATTTCTCTACGCGTTCTGCAGAATAATAGCTAGTAACGCGTAATCTTTCCGCCGCATAAGCGTGTCTCGCCAGTTGCTTGGATCTCGTGATTTTTAACGCCCAACTTTGCCGGTCTCCACTTTGTGTTAGCTAAACGGTCGCGCGTGCAGTGATTTTGATGTTGTTATCCGATAACGTAATACCATTGCCTTTGTCAAATGGATAACCGATCTCTGCTATCAGGCACGATAAACAAGTCACTCGCTATCAGCAAAGCCTTCTGGTACTTCTTTTCATCTAGCGTCAGCGTTTCGCTTTCATCGTCCAAATTTCCAGTTAAAATTAATGATCGGTTTGTCTTTTGGTCATCATGTTTAAACATTGCCCCCTAATTGATCTCAGGGCTAAACCGCCAGCCTTCTATTGCCTGAAAGCGCATTAAAACACCATTCAGAACAAAAATACTTACTGCGTTTTTGTTTGATGCCAGCTACGATTCCTAGCGCGCCACAGTCATGCATGCCTTGCTGAAGGTACGGTCAACAGTCTTTGATTTGCGCCTCGGTGACATCATTAAGAGGGATTAAATCCCATTTGGTGTTATCGGACACATCAATCTGTTTGCAACGTACGCCGCTATCTTGTACCGATGAGGAGTAGCAGTCATATACTGTCGCATGCTCATAATGATGTCCGTTACCGACTCAATACGCTCAATGGCAACTCTCGCAGTGCGAGTATTTGCTTCTGCAAAATCGAGTAATGCGGTCGCGATGAGCTTTCGACTGCTCTTTCGCCAGTCTCGTTTGTGTGTTTGTACATCGCCAAATAAACATTAGCCATTTGATATGCCTCCATCAGGTTATCCATTTGCTTGATAATGTCCTCGTATATTGACTGTGCAGTTGCTCAAGTGTGAGATTAGGCACTTTAAGCTCATACTTGCAGCGTGAGTGGTGCAAGCTCCATTTGTAGCTTTTTCCAAGCCTGCCGCCTGCGTCAAAATCAAGTTTGTGGCGGTCTTGTTATCCAGTCTCGCACGTTGTGCAAAGTCTGAGATATATCGACTGCACTCACCTTCATAATTTGCCGCTTTAAATGCTTCTGCGGCGGCTTGGCGTTCACGGTACTCGCTTTCAAAACGTGTCCAGGTGCTGTAGATTTTTCGCCGCGTGTTCGTCGATATCTGCAGTGAACTTAGTTTGGTTTTCTTGTAAAAGTGCGGTAATTTTCCTGTTATCTTCTACCCATTCTTTACCGTCCCATGAATGCGCGGCTGATGGTGCGCGAGGTCTGCCATAAAACACACCATCTTGATAGGTAATATCATCGGAATTAATGGCTTCGTATTGCTGATATTGTTCATCACCAAGACGAATAATTCATCATCGGTTAGATCGTACAAATGGCGAAAATCACTATCAATCAGCTCAAAATGTCCCAGCTTGTCAATAAGATGTAATAAAAACATTAATACCCCTCCACTTTCACCCATAAATCAATATGTTCATCTTGATCGCCTACATGCCGGATGGTGATAGTAGCCATAATCTATCTTTTTATATTATTTTGTCGCTCAAACGCCCAACTTGGTGGCCACCACTCAAAATGCTTCCCGCCCCTGAATGAAAAACTCCTTCCTGATTCGGTTCTCGAAAATGTGGCAGTTACATTGGTAATTTTATTTTGGCATTGCTGTCAAAGGGGCACCGGGATTTCGATTGCTAATCGTTCACTATTATTTTTAGCCTCAAAGTAAACCACCATACGCGAAAAGCTTTAAGTGAATTATTTTGTTCAATTTTCCGTCTGGGTGAATAATAGTTTCCCTCCCAAGTTGATATGGGTGGCATTATCGAAGCTAGCATTAGTACCTTTAATGGTTTTGTGTAATTTTTCCGAATAACTGTTGATAATTTTTATTAAGTTCATTCAACGCAAACTCACTCGCCACTTCTTTTCCTTGTTTGTAGCCGTTGGTGGCGTGGGAGATATCCGAATCAGCAATATATTTCCATTCTTTCTTGGTAAGCTGGCGACATTTATATTTGAACCATTGCTTTCGCGGTAAATAAATGACAGTACGCTGTTACTACCGTGAGGATTAGCTTTTCGACCCGAACGTATCGCCCAGAATTATTGTAAAAATCAATGCCACTCAATCACCTTGTTTAAAATGACGTGCTTCCAGTAACAACTCTCTGTTTTCATAAATGCATTATTTAATGATGCACCGCTTTTAGTTGCTACATCGCCCTCAACCCATAATCCTGTTTCATCGATTGATACATTAAATTCACTTGAGTTTGGTTTTCCGCCTAAATGCAGAGCGCCGTTATTATTGAAACCGATAACAGACACTTCATTTCCAATCACTGAGTCACCATTCAACTCAATTTTCTTTGGCCAGTTATAATTATTTACCCGATATGCTGTACTTGAGCCGGTAATTGTCAGCATCCCGGTCATCGTATCGCCCGATTTTTGACACGCGGCCATTTGCGTTATCATTCGCGGTCTTAACCGCTGCACTGGTTGCGACTGTGTCTGCGCTGTTGCTATTTACTGCAGAGGATTTTTGCTGTTTGGGATAACATTGCCAGGGCTCGCGTACTTAGAGTCAATAAGCTGTTTTTAGCTGATAAGCGGTTTTAGGCGTCGATGCTAAATCTTCACTTTTGGCTATCGTAGCCAGTGTAGAGTTTGGTTTCGCCTTTTTGAGTTAAACCTGCTGTCTTTCGGTTATCATCAATAATCTTAACAATCGCCTCATAAAGTTGAGTTTGCTTATTTTCTACGGGCTGAAACCCGCTTTTTGCAACACATAATGCTGCCTCTTGTACATCGCGTACTCGGTCTTGCAAATTATTAAGCCACGTATCGGTTACTCGCGTGCCTTGTTCGCCTGTTGCTGGATTCCACCATTGCGAAAAAGGCCATCATTTGAATCAATTTGAGGCATTAAACTTTTCATATATTAAGATCCTGTTTGATAAGCAAAAATAACAGTAAGTATGTGCAGGTTTTAAATCTCGGAAGAACTCCTCAATAATCGGGTCGCCAAATTCCACTAAATGATTACCCGCAAAGGAGCTGCACCTGCGCGAAAATACACAATATTGTCATCCCCATTAAGCACCGATACTCGCCACATAAAATCAAGTTATCGCGCTTCATTGCGAGTGCGCTAAATCTCCTGTTGTTGGTAAATCATTCGCAAGAGAAAACTCTTTAATTTCGATGCGATATCCAATCACTTTCGGCAATGCGTTTAAAATAGGAATGGATAAGCCCCAATCGCATTTAACTCGCAATGACACGTTTTTACTCGTGCTTGATAGTTATTGCTATAATCTGTTTTATGCGCATAAACGTTCCCAATCGGACAACATGGTATTGGAGGTGGCAGGTTCAATAATTTTGCAATAGATCCACCGCACTTTTTGTAATCGGTCAAATACGAGCCATCCACCTCACATTGCGCTAAAAACGTTCGCCATTAACATCATACGAAATAGGCGGATAAAGTTTTTGCTAACACCTTTTTGTGGTCAGTTTGCATCAGCTACCATCTCGTAACGGTGATTTGACCCAACCGAAACCACTCAATTTTGTACGCACATCTGCTTTGAGATTAGTGATAGAGTGTCGTAAACTCACGGTCAACCACACCTACCAGAGTTATTCACCACCGCTTCACATTGCGACACAATCAAATCATCGCCCGGGATGAGTGTGTTGAAATAATCCGTAAGTGCGGTTGAAATGGCCGCCTTAATTTCGGGTAACGTTACGCCACTGATTTTCACCTGAATATTAAAATGGACTTTTGTTACATCGGGTTTCACCACCTTGCTTTCTCGCGCGGTCACAGGGCGCACATCGTCAATATATTCTTGGCAGCGACGTATTGTTTCATCGCTTGGTACATCGTTATTTGATGTAATCGCAATATCTACCGTACCAAGCCCACGACGCAACGGGTAAACATAAGCAGCATCCACGCCATCCACCGATAACGCCCATGTACGATAGTCATAACGATTGCCCCCAGCAGGTGGTCGACGAATAATCTCAAGCAAACGTTCAAGCAAAGACGCATCGCTTTCCGCGTCCGTTGCGCCAATCACATCATTTAGCACCGCATCGGATTGCACGCCTACAGGTGCCGCCATAAAACTCGCTTTCGTCGAGGTTTTAATATTTTGGCTGGCACCCGTCGCAAGACTTCGCACGGCAACAACGGCAGAACCGCTTGCAGAAATCACCGCACTTTCGGTGGTTTCATAAAATCGGTTATCGTCTGTTTTAATTTGTAATCCCGCTTTAAGTACTGCATCAGGGGTGCCCGTTACAGTTGCACCACGGCCACTAGCATAAGTCGCATTACGACGGCGAATACCACGCAGGCCAGCACTGTTTTTCAAGAAAATCTGTGTCGGCAGTATCGGGGAAAGAGTGTTTAATAATCCATTTTGATGGGCATAAATACCTTCTGCATACAGCAGCAAGGCTACTGGCACGTGCATAATAGTCACTATCTATGCTCACATCAGCGAATAGGCTCTAATGACTGCACATCGCGCAAAATCGCTTGGCGAATATCTTCTAAACTCAGCACAATAAACATGGTTTAAACCCTTTTTTAAATGACTTTTACCGGCGTTTAAAATGATAGGTTTCGCCCCTGGTTATCTCGGATGGATATATCTAAAATCAATACACCGTTATGGTTGGGTATGATTGACAATAATTTCGTCCGCACGTCCATCATCAATCAAGGGTTGCAAAGGCTTCCTCGGCATATTGTTGTGCAATTAAACCTATGCGCGACAAATCTTTCGCGCGGAATAAGATGGAGCAGAGAGCCCACACGCCCATCCGCCCACCAAGAGCCTAATGGTGTGGTCAATCTGATATACGCTGCATTGGCAAGCGTACTGATTTTTTTACTTGTATAGTCCCCGGTAAGCGGGCTGATCTCTCTGTCCATATTGATAGGATAAGATAGAGATAAAAGAAAGGAGATGCAGGGTTTCAGCATCTCCTTTAAGGTTAGATTATTCAGGCTTTACTGGTTTTCTTTCCTCCGCTATCGCCAGTATGTTTGTGGTTCCTTAACGAAATTGTACCAGCTTCCACGTCGCCGTCGGTCGTAAAGCTACCGCCACTTTGTTGTACATTACCAGTCAAAGCCTCGCACCACTGCCACCTTGCACAGCCATACCGCCGTTACCGTTAACTCTGCCCTTGGGCAGTAAAGACCTGATCGGTTTCAACCAGTGGACTTGATATGTCCACTTTTGTTGCAGCTTTAATCTTTAACACATCACAATCAATCTCAATCAACCGCCCCTTTTTAACACAGTACTAGAGCCACTTTCATCGTAAACCGCGACTTCGCCACCCTGCAGATTTTTCACGCGGACAGAACCGTCTCGGTTGCAATCACAATACCGTGGGTAGTTTGTCCACCAATGGGTAAAATCACTGCTTGCGTGTTTGCTGGAGGCACAGAAGTAAAAGCCAAACTGCTGCATCAACTCCACATCTTGCAAGGTTTCATCGGCAAGGCCTGAAGCCTGAACTTTCTGAATATTGTCCGCACTTTTCACCAAGTGCGCTACACCACGAAAGGCTTGACGGATTTCGTCCACCGCACCTTTCGCGCCTTTTGTTGAATGGCTTGGCTTAATCGTCTCATTTTGTCCAACCACCTTGTCCATTTGTCGAAATCAAATCGCCTTTGGTTCTTCTTGCCTTTTTACCCCTTACGTTTACGTGCTTTTTCTGCTTTGCGTTGTAAGCGTCTGGGTCCAAATGCCGTCTTGTTTAAAGCGTAGTTCCGTTTGTGTGCCACCGTTTCGGCCTCAAACATAAAACGCCGTCCCATAAGAAAGAAAATGGCATCAATCTCATATTCCTCGCAAATTACATGTACACGTTGCCCTGGTTGCCATAATGTGCCGTCTTGCATTTTGTGATCGGGCACAACGATAGTAGGGGTAAAACCTTCCAGCACACTGTCCGCAATGTATTTTTCGCCCATTTTTGCAAGGCTTCCAGTTATCCACATCAGATGCCACCACGGTTTTCGGCTTGTAGGTGGTCATTTTCAGGATCGTTATAAACCCATTTCAGATCGTTTTTATTATCTTGTCCTTGCTTGCCGTAGCTTTTGCGCAAGAAAAGTGACTTCGCTAAAGCGATTTGATACATCAAACGTTAAATCCGCCTGCTCAAAGTTGTTTCGCTTGCCGTCTTTCATGCAACACAAGGTGGTTACTGAGGTGGCGTGCTGTAATCCGCACCTCCTACAATCAATACACCATTTGGTTCCAAACCACATGCAAACCTGCCGAGTTCGCACAACGCATTGCTGCGTTCCATGCTGTTTCGCCCACATCAATATCGACTTTATCTAATGTTGGGTTATTTTCCGCACGCAATTCCACTTTTTAATACCAAGGGGTTCAACAATCTTTTTACTGCATCCAACACAGTCAAGCCTTTTACATTGGTGATTGGGGCAGAGCAATCCACAAGGATACTCGCACGGTCTCGCCCATTGAGGCTATAAGTGCGGTTAGTTTTTACTAATAGTATGCTGTGTCGTATCTACGATACCAGTCATTACCAGCTCGCCATTAATGCGTACTTTCACTTCTGCCCCGAAAATCAGGGTAAAAACCGTGCTGTTTGAAGGCACGCCCAAATCAAATCTAAAAGGCGTCGGCAGGGATTAAAAAGTCACTATCAATATCATAACTTTTTCCAGCTATTGTGGGCTTTGCCATCCACTTCCCACTGTTACATCATTTTTCATAAGGGTAATTATTTGACATAGCTGTTTAACCACTCCCCACGCTCAACAAAATTCGGATAACGGATCTGCGGATTCAATCTTAATAATTCATCTGCGCGTTTGTAATCCTGATAAAATGCATGTGCAATTTGTTGTACGGTACCGCTCAAATGGCACTCGACGAACCATTAAAGATGGTTTACGATTAATTGCCGCAAGGGCAAGTTGAGTAAACTTATGCACTTTATTGCGTAATTGCTCTGCCGCATTGGTGCGCAGCCGTATAAAAACTCGTAGTAGGCGTGCTTAATACGGTATATTTTTCCCACGATGTATCATCGTCCACTTTGTTTGCGTAACAATTGTAAATTATCCATAATTTGTGACCGCACTTGAGCTCGTCATGTAATCAATATCCTGTGGCAACAAATCATCGTCCTCTACCAATTCAGTGGCAATACGCAACAAAGCAACACTAGAGGCTAACTGCATCATTAAATGCACAGATTCAGTATCATCCTTACTAAAAGAGGTCGTTAAGATTTCAATACCGCTTGTTCTTTGGCAGATTTAATATTCTTACCGCTCACCAAATCTGCAGGGAATATGCTTAATTTGACGTATTGTACGGAGTACCTCATCAAATTTTGCTCGGGTAGTTAAGTCCTTGTGCGAAGCAATTTGGCGCAATCCAGAATCAATCATCGTCACCAAATCACGCACAGCACGGCTAGATTTTGCTTTAAAGTTATCTTGTGTCACGACAGGCGATACACCATACTTCGTTTTACTCAAAATCACAATAACCCGCGCACTTGCTCAAAACAGCCAAATAATGCGCCATACACGCCCAACAAACGTGATTTTGTATTAGCAGCAAAGGCAACAATCTCTATAAATTCGCCATACAATGCCATCACATCATCAACAAAGTTTTCTAATTCAGTCAGTAAGGCATCTATTTTTGCCAAAAGAGAATAATTAAAGACAAAAATCGGTTTAGCTGGCGTAGATTCAATAAAGGTTAAATCCAACGCTACATAGTCAATCATTTCCGATTCGTGATGAAAAACTCGCCCCAGTGCAAATCTAGTATTTTGCAAACGCCCACGAATCGGATGCTACTAATGTTGCCGCCCCTGATTTTTGTAACACGCTTAAAAACTTCAAAGTCCGTATAATAGCCTGGCCCATAAAATACGGCTTGCATACGCACGGTTAATGGATTTAACCCCAAATCTTCCACGTCTGCGCCATTAACGAAAGGATAAGCATGCTCAATGGTCGAGCGATAGACATCATCATCCACCGAAAGCACATCAAAACGCACTCCGCGAAAACTCGCACGTTGCACAGGCATTGTCCAACCCACCATCTTTTACCCCCGTTTTAAGTCTTGATATTGATACTGAGACGTTTGTTCAGCCACAATCCGTCCGTCTAAATCCACCTTGATTTCGTTTTGAATCGTGAAATTTTGGCTTTCAATGGCGGTTTTTAATCCGTCGCTAATGGTTTGCCCAAAATGTTGAAAAATCAGCTTGATAGTTAGCCAAGCTAGATAAATCACCCAGTGTGCGACTTAAAGCGGAGTCGCTGTCATTAGCCGCTAGCCAGCTAATCCTGAATAGCCTTTCCCTGATTGCGAATGTCCGCACTCTTCACCGCCTATGGCGGGTACGCTCATCATATTGGGCTTGCGTAGCGTGCCTCGCTCAAGACGTAAAGCGGCAACTTCATCTTTACGTGCAATTTCAGCCACTTCGCCCGAGCGAGAAGCCGTCCCCATACAGAATTTTTGTTATAACTCGAAACCCTTGCTGTGCGTAACGGTTGTAGGTCGGTTTATTGCCACCGTAAGCAGTGGCATAAAATTGATTTTCTAACTGCTTTTTCTTGAACAGTTTTCGCTTCGGCATTTTCTTCAGCCTTCGCTTCTTCCGTTGTACGTTGTTCTCCAGCAATCATTAAACCACTGGTAAAAAGTGCCCCTGCACTAAGAATACTGCCCTAACTTACCGCCCCCTTTAATTTTTAAACCGTTTTTCCCTTTCCTAGATTGCCAGCGACATCTGCTACATCACTAAGCCTCAATTCCGCCTCGTTTAACACCCAATAATGCTAATGCACCACTAGCCGCAATCGCAGCCGTACTTAATGCTGTAATAACGGTGCCAGCTGTAGTCAGTGTAGAGGTTAAATCAGGATAGGCTCGCATATTCAGCCGGTTTTGTAGCCGCATCACCAAGAGCATCATTAAAACTTTTCATGCCTTCCATTTGTGCAAAATTCAACTGCATTTTTTAGCTTGTCTCTACTTTTGCACCGTTAGTTGACATCACAACTTTATGGGACTTGTCTGTCGCACCGTCAGAGTTCGTGACTTCTTCTTTTTACTTGCTTGCCTAGTTCAACATTGTTGCGAATACCAAGAAAGTGCTCATCAAGGCTTGACGGTCAGAAAATAATCTGCCCAATGGCCGTACCTTCTACTAAGTTTGTCATTTGTTCTATTAAGGCTTGCTGTTCTTCTTTTTGCTGTTTTCAATTCTCGCTTTCTAAGGCTTGATAACGTTTGTCTTCTCCTACGACCATATCCATAATAGAACCAAAGGCCTCAATAGAATTTTTACCTTGTTTCTTCTCATTCTCCATGGATTTAATAAAATCAATGCCGTGGGTTTTGCCCATCTTTTGCCTTTAATTTCTAATTTAGAAAACGATCTGCAGTCCTTTAGACGTAAGTTTGGCGAGTAAATTAACCAGGTTATTACCTGCTTCATCACTTGTCCCTGCGGTAACACGCGCTTGTTGGTTTGCGACTAATAATGCTTCAAAGCCATCCATGCCCGAAAGCCCAGCCGATTTAGCTGCCGCCATTTGTTGTGGAAGCCAACGTGCCATATCGGCAAGTTCAAAGTTACCCGCTTGCCCAGCAGCCACAGCCTTATCTAATACGCGCACCAATTTGATCTCGCTGATGCCAAATTGCTGCATAGCGGAAATTGCAATCGCCGATAAATCTTCTGTACTTGCACCTGTTGCCACCGCACCTTTTTGTAAAGTAGGCAATAACTCTCATTGCCGGTTTCAGCTTTCACAGTACCGGAGGCTAATAACTCTATCTAATGCGCCCAAGGCTTCTTCTTTCGTCCCCTCCAGTTTCTACCGCACTTTTCACCGCATCATGTAATTCTTTCTTTCACCAATTCGCCCAGCTACGTCTCGGTCGGAGAAGGCAGTATTGGATACCATCTTAAAGCGTCGGTCATAGTCCATTTTCTTTTTTCATGGGTTGCGCCATTACCATAGCTCCAGCCGCCATGCCTGCGCCCACACTAGCAATGGCAGTTCCAACATTGCCTAATCGTTCAGAGGTTTTCCCATTTCGCATTAAGCCCGGCAGTCTTTTGTGCGCGTCGCTTCAGCTGCACGCGCTAATTCGCGACTAGTGGCTGTGCCACTACGTTTCAATCGGTTATAAGCGGCAATGGTATGATTAATTTCTTGTTGGATTTTATGTTCACTTCGCACGCCCAACGTTTCGCGTGCACTTGCCATTGCTTTTGTGCTTTGCTTAATCTGCGATTGTGCCGCTGAAAAACTCGGCATTTTGCTTGGTCTCGTGCTTTTAGCGTCAACGCTAAATTCAACTCAGCCATTTTTAAACCCTCTTTAAACTCATTTTAAATCCACAAAAAAAGGGGCTTACGCCCCCTTAGTTTTACGACGCATAAGGTTGTAATGCACCGTGTTGCCTTTTTCTGACTGAGTTTTAATACCTTGCGAATGTTGCCAACTTGCCACCCATGCAGCAACTTCAGCGTGACACATTGCTCGTACTTCTTCAGCAGTAAACCCAAATTTAGCCAATAAAATAAGCCGCACTTCGGTAATTCTTCTCGGCATCAAACACACCGTAATGTTGTTTTATTCGGTTCTGGCTTTTGCTCGGGTTTTCCCCAGCGTCGATGTGCTTTTTTCGCAGTTCTGCGATAGCTTGCGTAATCAGCACATAATCATCCGTGGCAAGGTTATCCAGTAAAAACTGTGGCGTGAGCTTATCTTGCGCAATACCGATAATACTGCTGTTCAGATAATGTCAAGTCCACGAGCATTTGCTCCGTTCTCGTGAGGGTTTTCTTCCTCATCCAAAACCAAGCTCGGCGATTCTCTCAAGGCGGCATATCACCGCCCAAAGTAGTAATCGCACGTCAAAGTCAAAACGACGACGATCACCGTGGCGATACCAAGCAATAAACGCATTATTCTTTCACCTCTTAAGTGCATTCATCTGGATATCAATAACGGCTTCGTTATCCACTGTGTATTTCCCGCCCATTTGGGTAGTAAAGCAACCAAGGTAAGATGCGCTTATCTTCTTGATTAAGGATAGACGTGATTTTCCGCATCACTGATACCCGCCCAATCGATTTCCGAATTATCCACTGGCATTGCGCTGTCAATGATAATTCCCAAGTCGCACGTCGCTGGCAAAACCACGTGCACGTCCTTCAGAGTTCATGGTTTTGACCAATTTACGCCCAGTTTGTTTTGTTACGTTTAAATCGGTGATTTCAATCGTGCCGTCCACTTCAAGCACAGCCGAACCTGCATATTTTTCCCATTTACGCCCCCTATAAAATTAAATCAATTCGTTAGCTACGATGTGCAAGCCATTTACTACACATCCGCTGGAATTGCCGTATCTAAACGATTTGGATCTTGGCATTGCGCACAATCAAGCAATTTCACCTTGTTCGCATCCACATTTTCTAAAATCTCTTGTTGCTCTAAAACGATAGAGCACATCAAGGATTTCATGCCGCACTTTTGGGTGGTGCGATTAGATAATTTCGCACGAGGGAAACGTAATGCAAATACGCTGTTCAATGGCTTTACGCGTATAGTCCAGTGTGCGAATTGTGGTTAAGTCTAACCACGCAGGGCTCATCCACATTCGCGGGTGACTTGCACAAAGTCCGTAATGGCACGCATAATTTGCACACGATTATTTACCACTGTAATAGGGTTAAACCATGGAATAACGCCTGATTGACTTCGGTTTTCTAACGGTGTTTGAGTGGCATCAACAGGTTAAACCTTTAACTTCAAGCGTATTTAACGGTTTAGCTGTCTCTTCGCCAGCAATAACCGCCCCCATATCCCGCAGCGATTAAGGCATTAGATTCAACCGCCCCTATACCAACCCACTGTAATGCGATTCGCATTGATCTTTTCGCTATAAGTGGTACCGCCTTGCCAATGTGCCATTAAACCTAATACGCCAACACCTGGTCTCAGATCAGGACTTGCTACTGACTCTAAATGTTCGCGCAAGGCTTTCGCATTTTTATCATCCGCAAAGGGGAGATAATCACGTGATAGTGCTGACCAGCCACAGATGCTAATGCCGCCGCTAAATCGGCATTTTCGGCACCACTTTGCAAAGAGCAGAAACATTCACCGCCATATCATTTGCGCTAATGTGATTGACACTAATCTCATTGCCACCCCTCGCCTTTACATTTCTCGCAGTAAGCGTCACGGTACCTTCATTGACTGTTGCACTGACAGGACAATATTCCCGCATTAATCACTGCATTTAGAAACGGCGGGCAATGTTGGCGGCAGTTTCCGACGTGAGCGATTGCCACCGCATAATCAAGACCACCAATGATAACTTTGCACCCCTGCATTGCTTGCGGTGCCTGTTAGCGTAATGGTGCCAGCGTGCCGCCACGCCTGAATCACTATCTTTTAAACCAATCACCGTTAAACGGATCATGGCATTATTTTGGATAACAATACGCGCCATTAAATGAGCCCAAGACCCAGCACCAAAAGTATTTTTGCATCTACATCCGAATAAATCGGTGTTGGTGCGCTAAATGCTTTTGTTGCATTTAACATCGGTGCCACAATTAAGACATTTTGCTCATTTGTTGGCAAAGTACTCACTGCATTGCGTGAGTTGTATTCTGTATAAACCCCCGGTTTACGAAGACTCGTCGGGATATTATCAAAATCAATATTCGTTTCAGCCATTGTCTTTCTCCTGTTCTTTGCGTGAACGTGTGTCTGTGATTACAATCAAATCGCCATCATTAATACGGCGCTGATAATAAATCGACGGCTCTACCTCTACCGGTATTTGTTCAATATAGGTATAAGGCTGATGTTCCATCGACACCTTAATGCCTATTGCTGCTTTCACTTTCATTTTGTGTCTCCACCTCAAACGGCACTTTGGCACCGCTTATTGGGTCGCAAATGTTGTTACCAATACGTTCTAACATCGGCTCTGGTGACGATAGCTCACCATGATAATGCGTAAACAAATAATCAGGATTTTTGCTATCCTGTGTCATTTCAGGATAACGGCCATCTTCTAACGGACTCAAATCGTCATAGACTGCGTCATACTCAATCGCATAAGCCGTTATCGCCCCACCTTTAAAAGTGGCATTATTAAAAAGCGTGCGCACCCTGGTCGGTTTCAATGGCTGACTAATCGCCCCCAAGGTTTGCGCATCTAACAAACGGCGTACGGCTGTAATCAACTGATTAACGCCCACCTCTCGTTTATCCGCTCCGCCTTGTCGTGCGGCAATATTGCTACATGCTATTTACCGCCACGATAATGACAAAGTTTGCTGTAGATTGATGTCGTTTCAAATTGGTGCTCATACGTTCGGATACGTGCGCCCCCAAAAGTGACTCAAACACATCGGCAAACGTGATGTCCCAAGACTTTCATCATCTAATTCACCACCGTAGCTTTTTAACGGTATTGACTAAACGCCCTAAGCCACGCTGTAGGCGTTCTACAAGGGCATTTTCAATTTGAGTGATCACGCGCAAAAATCCTATTTTTCGGATTAGTAAAAATCACGCCATTGTCGTGTTCGTTGGCATCATTATTCTCTGTAGGTGGCAGCCCAAGCGAAATCTTACCCACACTGATATCCTCAGTTCTTTTAAACTTAATTTATAGTGTAATAATTTCCTCGGTAATCGTCACATCGAGACATACTCGCTAAACGATAACGAGCCAAATCACAACAAAGTCGCACTAAGTTTTGTGGCACACTCACAAGAGGTAGGGTATAACGTGCTGCCAAATAACCATCAATTTGGCTTGAGCTATCAGACAATGCGACATCAAGCAAATTGTCATTAACTTGCCCAGTCAAATCGCGGTCGGTCAGTTCAATGGCTTTACTTCCCCTACACGTAACACAAAATCTTCTGCACTGGCGTAATGCATCACTCATCCTTATTTTTCGCAGATAGGAATAAGTTCCAACCAGGATCTTCAGCAAGCATAATGACTTGCTCACCCGTCAAGTTTCAACTGGAATTTCCACCGCACTTTCTTTGTTAAAACGATAACCACAGCGACCATAAGAGGCTTGCGGATGAATGCACGTAACGTCACCGCATAGGCAATTGGGTTAATTACCTCACCACCTTCTACCAAAACATTAGATGTGTTTTCTGCAGTTTCATCTTGCGTCTCAGCTTTACTCATCTCTGCTGTTCAGCGTTTGTTTCATCTTGCAGTTCGCTGTCTTGTTGTTCCTTTGCCATTTTGGTCCTAAAGCGGGCGGTTTCCCGCCCGTTTGGTTATTCGTTAATGAATGGAGAGGCGAGCACATCCAATTCACTTTCAAGGATGTTGGTTGTGCCGTTGATTTGTTTAGTTTTAAACAATTCTTTTGCCGCATACTCAAGGTTGGTCGGAACCAAAATTAAATTCGGCTGAATGTTTAATGCTTTGCCACCGTCACCTTTCAGGCCTTTCATGGTTTGGATGACTTTTTGCACGTTTTCTTTGGTTAATTTGGTTTTTCCCGCGATGGATAAGTTGCGAAACCAAAAACCAGCCGCACCACGGGCACGCACACCCCATAAGTATTCATCTTCCATGAAGACGTGTTCGGATTTTGATGGGTCAAACTTCGGCTCAATTTCCGGTGCAGTACGTTTTTGCCAAATCAGTGGTTTAATCGGCAAACGGGTATCCAAGATATAGAATGTTGGCACACCGTCATCCGTACCTACAGTTAAGTTCACTTGAGTGGTTTTGGTTACCCGTACCATCTACTTTTTCAAAATACTGGTGATCTGTGTCGAAGAAGTTTTGTCCGTCATAACACAGCGTGATTTACCTTTTTCAACAAGCTGAATACTTCATCATCAGGTAATTCGGCTGCAGATTGACCCGCCAATTCTATCATCGGGGTATATAAACCGACCTGATCTCATCTTCAATATCTTCGCGAGGAATGCCTACCGAGATTCAAATTTTTATTAGTAATGCTTGTACCTTGAGCTTGCATACTTTGAATTTGACGTTGTCCTACCCACTCACGCATTTTGGGGAATTCTACCCAAGAAACCATAAGTATTGGTTTTAGTTGCAGATGAGATCTCCATCGCTACTTTTTGGCCATTGCGTTGGGTGATTTTCTAAACCTTTAATAAATTCCTTGCGAAAATGCTTCAGTGATATGGTTTTAAAACCTGTGCTTTATTAAGTGCCATTATTTGAGTCTCTTATGTGTATATTTTCAGTGTATTCAGCTTCGCTAATGCCAAGCATTTTTGCTGTAGCTTGTTGCTCTGCACTCAATGCCACAACATTCTGATCAGGATCAGCTTTTGCTGTGGCTCACCACTTAATGCGGCCATTGCAGGTGCTTTTTCTAAGTAAGCACTTAATGCCCTCAACAGGTAAACTTTGCGCCCAATCTTTTAATGCGGGGAGCCAGTCTGCCTTGCGATAATGCCGCTGTGATTAATGCCTCTTTCTTGTCTGCTTCTACAGATGTTCTTTAAGCGCATTAAAATCAGCCTGCAATGCAACCACCCTGATCGACTGGCACAAACTTGGCAGGATCAGGGGTTGCCCACTTGCGTGAGATAACGCCGCTACCGATTGTTCTTTTCAGCTAATTTTGCGTAAAACATCTAACACGTCCACAGGGCTATCGCCTTTAGCTGCCGAGTGCGGATCACTTTCTCCGTAATGTCAGCCTCACTTGCATCTGCTTTTAAAGCAAACAGTGCGCATAATGCTGCCAATAATTTTTTATCCATTGGATTGTCCTCTTGTAACAAATTCACGCTGGCTGCCACCATTGCTTCCTCCATACCATCTAAAGCAGGAGTATTGGTTAATGCAGCATGAAAGATCTTGCGAACATAGCCGTCTGTGTCAAGCAAACACAGCCGAGATATAACGATATTCGCCATTTTTGATATAGTCCGCGGCTTTATCAGTCCAACGCACATCAGCAAAAATCCCTTGTGGGTAAAATAGAAATATTCCATCCAACCCGCACTCGGTGCTTCTTTGCCGTTTTTTAGGGAGTGAATAATTTGGTGTTCATAGTCAATAGGAAGGGGATTGCGTTGATTATTTGCCAACGCCACCACATCCGCGCCATTTGTATCTGTTACATACCATGCCTCCACATCGGTTGGTCTGCCGTCTGTGGCGCGAAATTTCGCATAAGGTAAAAGTTGGATACGACCATACTTCGCCTTGTCAATTTCAAAACTACAGCGGCAACTGTTAATTTCATCTGAAACCATCCTTAAAAACTCAATCTAGGATGGCGGAATATCGAATTGAACGAGATAACAAGAGATGACTGGCTTCAGCGCAACCAAATCATTTGAAATTTTAGACAATGAGGAACAAGCCTCACATTAAAGACGTGAAAGATTGAATGATTGAAAACAACTAAACCATTTTAAAACGCTTTAAAACCGTTTTTAAATTGTTTTAAAAATTTAAAGATGAAATCATATACCTAAAAGCAAAATCGTCCTACGTGCGATTTAGAACGATTTTTCTAATTTATTTAATTAACCGTTGAAGTAGTCTTGCGTCTTCCAAAATATCTGCCTCATCTTGAGGGGTTAAAAGCCAAAAAGGACGTGCCGAATCTCTGCTTTACGACCTCGTCCAGCTTTTCCCCCGAATTGATGAATAACCGCGTAAGAGCTCATTCGTCCCGACCGTTGCCATATCATTGCTGTAGTCAGACGTAATGCTCCCCTATCAAGTTTTTCGTATCGACCAGCGGTGTACCTTGACGATATTTCAGCCCCAGCCATTTAGGACGCCCCCAACATCAAAAATTTTTGCAGCACAGCTGATTCCATTGTGCCAGCAATACTTCGCATTAAAGGCGCACGGTGTGCCGTGGATTGTGCTAATCGTTCAAGCAGTGCGGTAACTTCTTGCGCATTATTGATTTCAATGTCTATCATAATCGTTGATTTTTAAAATTTAATGGGGTATATTCACCAAAGCCACTAGAAAAGCAGTGAATCTCGAGATCGCGGGCGAAGAGTGAAATAGACTCAGGACTGTGTGCAGGTGGGTTCGAGGCCCCGCCTAGTGGCTTATTCTTTAAATGCCTTTTCCATTGCTTATCACTCACCAATCTGAACGATTGCACAAAAATTTCGTTTTTCTCGACTTAAAACTTTCAATACAGCTAACAATTTCTTACCATTTTACATCTTTTATAAAATTGGTAGCCGAATTCATCTACAATAATTTTATCCGGTGAATTGACAATATCCGGCAAATCCGCATATTCATCAATCCCAAAATCTTGCCCATCACGACTATTAAATTGCTTAATTAAAGTATCATCGAAAAGCCACACTGTGCCAGTTTTGATTTTTCAATAAATCCTTACTCTTCCGCGCTTATACACTGCTGCAAATTTAAAATTTTTGGTAAAGGCTATCACGAACCTGTAACATTTGATCAGCGGTGAGTTTTTCCCATCTGGGCTGAGCGTTTGTTTCATCTCGGCCACGCTTTGCCAACAATTCAAAAATCGTGCTAACAACTCCCCACCGTTCATCTCAACCTTCGCAAACGCATGCGCCAGTTTTTCCGGATAAAGATCCAAAATTGGAGCATGAGTTTAATCGCCCCATATTGTAATCAAAGCCCTTTGATCCATCACGCGTACTGTGCCATCAGGCAATTTAAACCCTACCGTCTTTTCACGATTACCTTGCTTATCCGCTGGGCGTTCTACTTCCACCAAAAATTCCGAGCTATCGTCAGGCTTATCAATCCCACGGCGTTTCAAATCTCTATCGCCTAACGCAATCACCGTGCAGCGACAATTAAATCCATTAGGCGGATAGAATGTCGCCCAAAACGGATCATCATAACGATACACCTTACCGCTCAATGCTAAATGGGCAGGGCGAGTACGCGCATCACCCACGGCGGAATATTGCCAATAAGGGCGATTATCCACGTTATCACGCAAGCGTTGATAACGCGCAGCCGAATAAGCTGACTGCATATGACACGATAAATCGTATTTAACCGACGCGGCGTGCCAAAATATTCCCCTGTTTTTGGATCTGCGAGTAAATGCCCGTCAATACCACGAATAGACGGATCTTTCCCAAAAATCCAGCCTTTACGTTCAAATTCACTCACCAGTTCTTTTTTCCAAGCGTGAAAGCCTTTGCCCTCGCGCATAGCGGTTTCTAAGGTGGTAAATATCCTGTCATATCAAAGGCTAGTTAAGTGCCAATCGTCGTAGCACGTGCCAATGCGCTATCGTGCATTTCTTTTTGCTAACACCTTACTGTGAGCATTTTCTTTTTAGCGTAAAAACTCAATACTTTGTTTTGGGGTCTACGCCAATGGCAAACTTAGGTGCGCTCGGCATTGGCTGCTCTAATAAATCAGCTAAAAATACCGCACTTGCCAAATAGGCGATGGCTTTCACTGGTTACGTCAGGATAAAGAATTGCGATTAGTTTTTCCTAGTGCTTCATCATAGCTTTCACTTGCCATGAGCCACGCCTACAATTTGTTTCATCCTTAGGATCAAGCTGTTGATTAAAATCCGCATTTGCCAGTGCATCATCAATCAAACCGTCTAGTTCATCTTGTTCGTCCTTTTACCATTTGAGCCGACAACGCAGCACGACAACCGCAAGATGCAGCCCTTTGCCCGTGGTTCAACATGGCAGAAAGATGCGGTCGTCGTCCGTTTTCTCGCTTCTTGCGGTGCTTAAAATCAACTCACCTTCCTGCGGTTCAGGAATCCCTAATTTATCACGCACCCAACTTTCAGAAATCTGCACTCCAATGCCCGTAAGTTTAGGGATGGCATCTGCAAATACCGATAAATCTTCATATTCTTTTGTGTCAAACTCAAAATAAGGGACACGATGTGGCGCAATATTCGGATCAACATTAATTTGCAAATACGGCAAACGTGATTTGTTGAGTAATGGTTTTGTGCAATCTGTTTCGCGTCGCTAATCATCAAATCGACGCACTTCGTATGCACATTACCTAACGCATTGGTGGAGCTTTTACCATCCGCCCCTGATAGTGAGGTTGCCCCAAAATCAACCGAGCAATAGATTTCTCGCACCAATCAACCATTTGTAAAAATGGATTATTACGATGCAGCACGCATTGGCGACGTTATGCAGTTCAATCTGCATCGATTCAGGCATAATACCTGCCGCGTTATCACCCAATTTCGGCCAACGCACGCAATAATGTGCGTTTCTCCGCATAGTGGCACCAGCACCATATTTACCAATGCGAATCGGCATGCCATAGCTCTAAAAACTCGGCAAAAATCACGCACAGAATAATGCTTATACATATAAAGCCATGCCAATGTGCGATATAAGCCATCACGAGCCAACTGTGTCGAACGAGATTTATGGCGATGCACCACCCAACAAAAGGACGTAAAGGCTCACCCATTTGGATTAGCTGGCGTGCGTAATAATAAACTATCGTCTTTATCCAATTTAAACCAAGACTGCGGACAAGGTTTTAAAGCCTTTGGGAACCATTTGCCATCCACCTGCGCCCATTGAATTTCCAACGCCGAAAAACCGTGTCCCACAGCATCCATTAAATCAATAAACAAGTCTTCAAAGATTGGGATATTGATAAAATAACTCATCAATCTCTGCTTGCAATTTTTCTTCCCGCAGAGTGGCATTACGCGGCTCAACAATACGCCAATCTAGCGTTAACACTGAACGTTTACGTGTCATCATATTGGCGGCAATACTGCTATCTTGTTCTTCAATATCCATGAAAAGTTGATGCCCTGAATATCGCCATTTTCAGCATCCTCTAAAAATCTGCTTTAATTTTTGAAGGCGTAATTTTTGCAGAGGGTGCTCATCTAATACCCGCCCCGTTGCAGTTACTTCCGCATCATCGGTTTGTGTTGGCTCTGTTTCATTACCTTTTAAAAGGTTTTAACCTTATCAATAAATCCATTTAATCCGCCTTTAATGTTTCCATATTGAATAAGATCGTCTTCATCTTCGTATTCATCTGATTCAATCTCATTCAGTTGATTTTAACTTAATCCACTCAATCAGGGCAGAATACTTACGTGCTGAGACTCCACAACATTTCAAGTGCGTCCGGGCCATCATCACTGATCGGCCTTGGGAAAATGCCGTAGTTGAGCTATTAAAGTCGTCTGTGACGGGTGCAATAAAAATCAGCCCATTTGCCATATGCGGCTGTAGGCTTTCGATGCGTAGCATTTGTCTGTGTTAGGCTTTATTGGAGACAACAGGGACGAGGATGACCACGTTGTGCAGACGTTTCTACAATTTCAGAATTCAAAAACTCTGAAATTGAACAGATTCACCACCGTGTTTAAAGTTATACTGAATATGCGGTCGAATAGTGTCCTCAATAATTAAATCCGGTAATCGTATTGCTGCTTCACGACATATAACTTGCCTGTTTTCTCGGTGATACCACCCACTAAAAATCGCCGATGGGTGCAGCTTGCTCCCGCTTTTGCCGGTGACGGAGTCAACCACACCGAAATAAATCCATCGGACGGCAGTTCCGTCCGTATTTAATGGCATTGGCAAAAATCGCATCATCACTGTAACGGGTCATTTTGATATCAGTCAAGGTGGCATGGCAGCATCACGGGCACAGTTTTCATCAGCGCAAGTAACGGACGTGCCGCCCAGCGTCTTCTGGCCTTTATCATTGCCACTTGATTAGCGTGATAAAAAGCGCTCTGCAACCGCCTCGCCCTCGTTTTAAAAGTGAAGTCCTCCCGCTTATCCCACAGGCTCATATCATCAGGCTGACGAATTAAGGCTTTAAACTTGGCTGTCTTCCACGCTTTACTTGATAAAGTGCGGTTTAAAACACTGTCGTAATGGAGAATAGTCCCGATATATACCACATCTAACTTATCTCCAGCCGCCCCTAACGGAAGGACGGTTTTCTTCAACCAATCGTGTAATTTGTCACGCTGTTCAGGGCTCCGCACTTGTTCGTCATTTCAATATCATCCAGTACCACCAAATCAGGACGATACGCCCCATGGCGTAAACCGCAATTTCTTGCCGGAACCCGCCACTTGCACTTTTGATTGGCTTTTGTGATAATGGTTGCCGCTTGCCACACACGCTTGTGTCCTGCCATTTCGGGAAATCAATGCGCAAACGTTGGTTAAATTCCAACTCTACTTTAATGGCTTCCAACATTGGATAGGCTTGGTCGATACTATCCATCACAATCAACGCATAGCGTTTTTTCTGTGTCACAAGACAGTAAAGTGTAAAGAGCTGGAAACCAAGGTCGATTTAGCTTCACCACGTGGCGCAGCAATGGCTAAACGCACTGATGATGGCTGTTGTAATACTTGTGGCAGCTGCTCAAAAAGATAGTTATGCAACTGCTGAACGAGGCTAGAACGCACATAATGCGGAAAGTAATTCGACACAAAAAGTCATAGCCCGAAACAGGATCTAGCACCTTTTTGCGTCGCTCACTAATGGCAGCAAGAGAATCATCCCACCCCTCAAACTTTGCCTCGACCTCTTTTGTCGCAAGCTGTCCGAATAGGCTTTTTAATTCTGCTAACAATTCTTTACTTTTTCACAACTTCACCTATGCCCTAGAAGCAGATACACAAAAAGCAATAAATAAAAACCATCCCCAACCACTAATACCTTGGCTCAACAGCAAAAATGCACAAATAATGGCTGTAAGTGATGGCAACTGAAAAATTAAGAGTTTCATGCTTTAAATTCATATCTAAAGGCTTTTTCCAAATCCTTCCAATAAGTCCGCAAACTCATTAATCAGCTCAGGTGTTATTGAGCTTGTATATAATCCCCAAACATAGTGATGGTCTTTATTGCCGTCGCCATTTCCGACACTTCTGGCAATAATCGCTTACTGCTTGCCACCATTTTTCGAATAGCTATCGCCCAAGCCCTGAATCAACTCGCTTTTTCACTCACAGGCAATTCTTCGCGCGCTTAATCTCATCCATCGTGTTTTCAAAATAAAGCACAAACGCAGTCAGCATGCCGCGCCATCTTCTACTTTGCCACTAGCCATCGTGTTCGCATCACGCACTTTATCCCAATGATCGCCTTTGGCTTCGCTTCACGTTTCCAGCGGCGTGCCGTGTTGTAAGATACACCTGCTTTTTCAGCAGCAATTTCCAGTGTTAAAGCAATCAAACACATAATAACGACGCACGCTTACTTTGGTTTTATCATCATGTGCCATCTTAACCCCCGAATTTTTGCTTTAATCAGCTCAAACCCAACGGAGACGACCAAGCCACTTTAACCCGCCAGTAACGCGCAGCACGCACACCTAATTTCGCCAAACTTTTTCACCTTTTGCCAAGCGCGAATCACTTTCATCCACCCGTCCATCTAAACGGTCAATTTTGTGATTGACGGTACGGCTTAAAGATAAAATCTCATCCAGTTTGGCGCTGATTTCTTCTTTTTCCGCAAGTTGATCTAACATCACTTATCCACCTTTTTATCTAACTTCTGATTGATTTCTTTCAACTGATCGCGCACCCTTTCAAAATGCTTTCAAAGTGTTTATCTTTTTACTTCAGCAAGCTCTTTCACTCTGAAAATCGTGCTGCATTTGCTTTTCTAAGGCTTTTAATCGCATGCTCATTTTCAGCCACTTTATCGTTTACTGATTTCACAACGCAGCCGACTAATGTCATAAATCAACGTCGTGCCAATCCTCAATAAACACTTTGTCGTCAATCATTTTGACTCTTACTTTTAGTGCAAAATCTCACGATAAGTCGCATTATGTACCGCAATTTGTCGCAATGTTTCCGTGGTATCTTGTCTGCTGGCGAGTGATAATGCCAAATCCACTGCAACTTGGATTAATCACGGAGATCCCTGACTTGTGCAACCCATCAATAAGAGTGTCACGGTCAGCATTGCGATTGTTTTCTTTCATGTTGTTTTCTCGTTTCATATCGTCTTTCACCTGCGTATCAGAGACAGCTTTTTCACGCACCAACTGCTCGTTATCTTTTAATAATCGGTCAATTTCACGCCCGGCACGTTTGAGCTTAAATACCACATAACCACAAATAGCCAGTGCAGTACCTGAGCCGATTAAAATCATCTGTAATGTCATCAAATCCCCTTGGTCTATCCGTTTGTTCTGGCTCCCAGCCATAGGTTTTCACCGGTAATCGGTTCTTCTGGCTTGGTTTGTTTAGCTTGAAAAGCCATCACCGCTCCTTTGGTTGCGGCAGAACCACCACAAAAACAAGCAAAATAAAAAAACAAATCAGTCACCGTAGAACGGTCAAGATAGACCGCATAAATCAGTACACCCGCCATCACCAAAAAGCCGAAAAACTGAATAAACCCGTTGTACTGGCTCGGCCATCAACATTGGTAAAAAGTTCAAGCAACTTATTCATCGGCATAATCTCCACATAATCACTTTGGCTCGCAGTCGGTTTTCCTCTAGATACATAACTCACGCATTTTTACTGTAAAAGTGCGGTCGATATGCGTGACTTTTTGAGGCTTTTTGAAACCACTCAAAACACGTTTTAAACACGCCTAAAAACTTAAACTTCATTGTCGATTGCTCCATATTTAAGATTACCCGCCACACGACGCACCCAGCCTTTACCAAAGGTTGTAAAAAGTCGCCAAGTTTGCAATAAAACTCAAGGCGTTCTGCATTCAAACGCATAATCACATCAGATATCGCCATCTTCTTAATCGCCGCAATGGTCGTAGTTGCCAATAATGCCGTCATCCGCTACATTCACCGCACGTTGCAACATACGGCTTGCATTGCCTAATCCATGGTTTACCGCTGCATCAAAAAACTGGAAAGCCACCGCTTCAGGCATCTTGTCGCATTGATAACGCAACCAAAAGGCGGAGTAGTAGATTTTAAAAAGCCTGATCACGAGTCATCACACGCATATTGCCCTGATAACCATTTTGCCTGAGCTGTGCGTTTAGTAATCCCCCAATTGGTTTCCTCGCCTGGGTCGCGAGGATCATTAACATAACCACCCTCATGCCCAATTAAGCGGTTAAAAATATCTAGAAAAGTTAACGTCGACATAAAAAATACCCTTAATCTATTAATGATTAAGGGTATTGTCTTAAAAGCAGAGTAAAGAGAAGAGAGGAGCGGTTTCAGCACTAAAACAAGGCAAGATTATGGGTTTCTTCAGGATGGCGCACTTGCGCCAAAATCTCCCAACCGCTCCGATCAGACAGTTGATATTTCGGACAAAGCTCAAGCATAGCCATACGCCCTGATTTATTTAAATGCTGGGTAAGATAATCATAATCGGCTTTAAAACGATAATTACGCAACACACGCAATGCCGTTTGACAACGCGGAATATACAGCCACTCCCCACGAAAAACCTCTTGTAATTTCACCGCACTTTCCAAACCAATTAATGCTTTAAGCTTAGGAAAATAATGCACCCCATCAGTAAATCGAAAGGTAGCCCCACCAAAATTTGTAATAATTTTTTCCACCGCAGCAAAGCCCACCAAATCTACCATCTGCTGCACCGTTTCAGGCAGTAATTCAGCCACATCTTCCAAAGATTCAACTATAAACACCTCCGCAAATTGTTTTACACAATTCTCACACGGAAATTTTTAAAAAGGCGGTATTTTTGAGATATCCCACCAAAGTGGGATGAGTTCAACTTAATTTTGTCCTTCTCAATTTTCAACACCTGAGGGCAACAACTGCAACGTCATTTTCCATGCTTTTTCAGATTCATCTGGTGACAATGCTTTACAATCTACATATTCATTACCATAGTCACCAGTATCAGTCTCATTTTGTGCAACAATTAAAGTGATTTTACGTAATGCACAACCTGCAATTGGATTATGATCTTGTCCAAAAGACCCATCTTTCATTCCGAACGCAACATTTCGTAATGCCTGATAATCACCCTGTAAGGCTTTATTTAGTTCTCCTTTAGCTTTATCTGTCATTGAAAAGGCCGAAACAGAAATTAAGCTCACATACCATAGCAATTAATAGTTTTTCATTATTATTTTTCCTCCAATAGTCCAAAGAGCCTTCAATTTACCCACCTGATAATTTCATCTTACAATGCTTTTTATTCCGATCATACACCGCCAACATCTGCACCACCTTTTTCAACTGCCACGGCTGCAACCAATGCACAAAATCCACTTTAAACGAACGTTTCGCAATACCATCGGCATATTCTTTCGGTAAACCATGTTTTGCTAAAAAGTGCGGTAATTTTTGCCAAATAAATTTTTCTTGTCTTCACGTGGTGCCGCACGATTTCCCCAAAAATGACTACTGGATTTAAAACCCTTTTGCACCATAACATTTAACACCTGTTGCAATTCACTTTCCGTCATTTCAGTACAACTTGTACGTTGTACTTACCAATAATTGACGATAGGTTTCATCATCAAGACCTAATTGGCTTTTCCCAATATGGATTTTTAGTGATTAAATCTTTTACGCAACATAGCCTTTCTCCTGTTCCGCTTTCCAAGCTTTCCAAACCGCAAACTCAGGCATATTTTCCACAAATTGCAACTGCCCAATAGCTGCATAACGTTCAATATATTGAATGGCTGCCATGCGTTGTTCCTCTTCTTGCGCTACACACTTTGCATTTCAGCTTTGCCTTCATTACGCACCACTGCAAACAACGGTTTCGCCCCTTCATACACTTTCTTCAAATAGTTATGATTCGCTAGAGCTTGAATATTGCGGGTTTCCCGACGGTTTTTCATCACCGCTTGCACCGTTTCATTCAACGCATGGGCGAGTAGCGGACTGGGTTGATACATTTCAACATCTTTCATTAATCTCAATGCCCGACCATTAGATAACGCCGATCTTTCAGGACGAAACAAACCAATATAACTTACCAACGCACGGGCATTACGACCACCCAAATTGGAGATTAACCCCAACATCTCACGCCCCGCATCATCTTCCAACAGCGCATCCAAATGAATGTCACTGTGGCAAATAGGGCAACAGCATAGTTTCATTATTGTTCCCTCAAACTTGATTTAAAAACATTACTCAGCCCACTTCATCTCACTTATTCCCTCTTTTTGTAAAGAGGGGTTAGGGGAGATTTAATGGACTGTAAATAGATTTTAAAAATCGTTCGGGTCGTCGTCTTTATCTAGCTCTATCACATCAAGTCGCTGAATAACTTCAAATTTAGCTAAAAACGCAGTCTGTTCTCAAAAATCACCATCTCTCCACACATACAAGACTTCGCGTTCAGGATCTTCGAACATATCCCAAGCATAAGCGTTTTCTTTTTGCGATATGTAAAGCGACGTCATCAAAACACCGACTTTCATCTTCCCAGGTGTTTCCGTCATCGTTGTTTGTAGGATTGTCACTTTCTAATGCGTAACGATATAAATATTTAGCCATAATCTATTCCTCCGGTGGTTGTGGCAGTGGTTGCCAGTGGGTGATTCTCAAAAAGAAAGGCGCACAACTGAAACCCCAGTTTTTCTAAGTATGGACTCAAAAATATTTCTCCAGTTTGGGTATAAACCAGAACTTTTTGAGGGGTTCCGGCAACCACTCCGAACACTTAATCCATCCATTGTTTTCACTCATTATCATCCCCCTTATTTTGTTCGCTGAAGAATCTCGTCAATAACTGGATCCTTCAAAAGAATTTTTCTCAATAATGCCAATCAACGTACGACCAGTTTCATTTTGGATTATCAACTTTCGCACTAACATCCCATTCATCACCATCTTGGGTGCAAAAATCTAATTTTATTTTGTGCTCGAAACCATTTTTAACGTTAGCGTCCATACCCTCAAAAGCAAGCCAACCAGCTCTAACAATTTCAGGTAACTTAAACATTAAACAAGTCATCGCATCCTTCACATATAAAACTGTCACTTTATGGTATTTTGTATTGACATTAAAAGTTAAATCGTCATCAGTGACTCCCACTTTAAACTCAAACGTTACTGTATACTTTTTCTTCCATTTCATTTATCTCCCAACACTGGCGCCATTTGCCACGCCACACTTTTTCATCTCTCTGCTTGCTGCTTGTAATAGCAACAAAGCCCCTTTTGAATCATCAACCAGCCACTGTTCTTTTGCTGCTTCGATTTGTTCCATAATCTGTGCCAGTTGCTCGGTGACTTGCGCTTTCTTTTTCACTCATACTTCCTCCACCTCAACCACATCATCAATTTCCGTAATCGTATGCGGTAGTTTATTCACATCACACACATTCAAATCACACAATTCCAACACTTGCTCATTGCTTTCAGCTTCCACAACTGCTTCAACCAAACAATAAAAAAGCGCGCCACAAAACTTAGCCATGATTGACCTCCGGTCTTCTCGCTGGATAACGCACATAATGTGCGCAAAATAAACGACGATTTTCCGCCCATTCTTGATTTTCCCGACGACGAGCCACCGTTGCTGCTTTTTCCCAAGCACTTTCTGCTTGTTTCCATGCTCCAACACGTTCCATTTCAGCGGCGTGTTGGCTAAAATCTCAGTAATTTTTCCAGTTTTTCATTGTTGCTCCTTTGTTGTTAAAACCTATTATGAATGCCCCTCATCTCATTCCCCTCTTTTTATAAAGAGGGGCTAGGGGAAGATTTAAAGGGCATTTAAATAAGTTTTATAAATTCTTAAACATCAAATATGCTACCCACGCATATAGTGCAAAAAGACAAATTACAACGATGCCAGACTCACCATCTACGCCCCCGCTACATCTAACGCAATCAGACATATTGATCGCTTTTCGCCCACACGCTCATAAAGTCGCACATAAGCCTTTACTGCTTACCACTTGCACGCTTTTCGCTAATCGCCTGCATTGCGTTTTGCCAACGTTCATCCTGAATATCAACACGACGTAATCCCAAAATCCGTGAAGTGTTAAGGTTTCCTTCCTATCCACATTAAACGCACGTTCAATTAACGCTTTTAATTCAGGGCGAGCCTTCGCTCCATTCATTCAAGCACTCATCAATCAACACTTTTGCCGCCTGAATACGTTCATCAAATTGCAAATGGTCGTTAATCGCACGTTGGATTTTGTATTTGCCGTCGTAGCTATAAAGCGTGATATTGCCTTTACTACCGCCCACTTTTTGCATTGTATTTTTCAGCCGAAAGTTCAATAAACGCCTGAATATCGCCGAAAATGCCATCTTTAAAATTGCGCATCTCCTTATTTAAGGACACGCCTTTTTCCACCCATTCACGCACAAGCACATCACGTGCTTTGTCGATGTCTCTTCACCAACTCAGCTGGCGTTAAATTTCCTCTTGCATCACGCCAGTATTCTTTTCCCTCAACCATCACCTTCATTTAGAGTTCCTCTTTATCTAACTTAATTACCACAAGTCGCTTTACCTTTATCACGTTTACATCGGGCGACTGTTGCCGAGCTGTAAATCGTTTTTCGCTCACATTGAGTTTCTTTGCTAATTCTTCCGCAGTCCCGTCACCCAAATTATCTTCGCCACGATAGACCGCATAAATTTGCCGACGCGTTGCCATTCCTCCTCCTAGTTCAAATATTTCCGCCAAACCACACGGATACCTTCCACCGTAAATTGCGCTTCTTGGTATCGACCCACATCACGCCCCACGTGATACACATAAGCGCGTTGGTCTTTCTCTAGCTTTTCGTTACCGCATTATTCATCACACGCACCGTCGGTCTTATCTTCTCAAAGTGCACATTAATCACCGTAAGCCCCATTTCATTTAAGCGTCTCACGGCTTTTTCCACTTTGTTCTAAATAAAGCCAACATCACGGCATTGTTTTTTTGTTTAATTGTTTGTTTTTCTTGCTTGTAACATGGTCATCTCCTTAACTAATTAACATTTTGCTGTATTGTTCGATCATCTCTGCGCTAATTTCGGTCTCGTTAATCTCGCCGAACGCACAACACCCTCGCATTAACTTACTTAATCGGCGTGCGTTGCCTTTACAGGCCTTCAATAAAGGGGCATTAAACTCACTTGTAGTAAGTGCACTTTCCGCTAACATGGCTAAATCGTCATCAGGTAGGGCATACCAAGGTCACGAGCAAATCCCACTCGACTATAAAGCTGTGCCAGTTCGTTATTTTTCCCTTTTAAATTCACTCAACAAGCGAGCATACCCGCTAAAAATCACGCCACAATTCGTTAAATCGTGAATGCGTCGGATAAATTCCAAAGAGCGGGTAGAAAGTAACTCGGCTTCATCAATCATTAACAAACGTTCCGCACCATTTACTTTTTCCACAATTCCTGAAAGTACATCGTTGTTTACCCCTCGGCTGGTTGAACCAACATTTTCTGCAATCTTGCGTAGTAACACTTTCGGTGTGCAACTTGGATCAACCTCAATCAAAATGGCTGAACTATGTTCTTTCGCATATTGTTTAAGCATTTGTGTTTTGCCTAAGCCTGCCGCACCGTAAATCACATTAATTTCGCCCTCAGCGTGGGCAAAGTGCATAATTTCCATACCGCGCTTTGCTGTTTGAGTGGGGACAAATGCATTGTTGTATTTCGCTTCAACCACTTTCGCCTTATGGCGTGCTAACAACTCATCCACTTTTTTCATCGAGCCACTTGGTATCAGTCGGGTATTTACCGTTTAAATATTGGCTCACTGTTGTAATGGACACATCAAACAAGGTTGCCACTTGTTTTTGGCTCATCTTTGTGCGCATCCATAAACGCTTTTAGTTCTTGTGCTTTCATTACTGCTCTCCTTACTCATTCACTAACTTTTTCTTTGTTCCCACGCTTCTTTGTCCGCTTTGGTTAAGAAAAAGTGGGGTAGCTTCCTGTTTGGCTTTCGGTTTTGTGCGTAAGAGTTCAAAAACCTTGCTGATGCTCAATCGTAATAACAGGATTAAGCTCTGCATTGATTTCATCCACTTGTTCCATTTTTGAGTTTCAAGCGACGTTGATGACGCGCTTACGTTGCTGTTCAACAAAGGCAACCGGGAAGGCATCACGTTTATTTCCATTCAATTCGGCATAACACACAAAAGTGCCGTCTTTCTTTCTTACAATCACTTGACTTGGATCGTGAATATCAAAAGATACTTGAACTTTAATACCTTCCACATCAAGTAACTTGGTATTGAAATATTTATTATTAAACAATCTCACAACGCCACGCTCTGGGGTTCTTAATACGCTAGGGTCTAAATAGATCCCTAGACTCTACTTTAGTGATAAACACTCAAATCTTCCTCCTTCATCTTCGCCATTAATTGGAGACGTTTTGCTGCTGGAGTCATCCCAATTTCACGATGGACATGTTCATTGTTGTACCAATCAATTTGTTCTTGTACGGCTTCTAAAAACTCATTCCAACTTGGCAATTTCCCTTTTTGCCCATTCTTGTTTCGGTGTAAATTCAGCATTGCCTTTTCGTTTTGCCTTATCTAACGAAATCACTGCAGTACTAACCTTTCTAACAGTCTCTATCAGCTCCTCTGCCGTGATAAGTTAAAAATTTACGTGCAACAGGATATAAAATTGTTTGATGCACCCGCTCAATAATCCCACGCCCTTGTGGATTGCCTGGAATCCCTGTTTGCTGATTAATGCCCAAACGTGGCAACATCCCCGTAATATCACCATCAAGCATCCAGTTTTTCTCACCACCACCGTTATCGGAGTAATAAATTGCCGGTATACCGTGGCGTTCCACGCCATAACGCAAGGCATCAGCCACCGCTAGAACGTTTTCCGCTAAACTTGCCGACCAACCCACAATAAAAACGGCACGCGGCATCCATAATCAACGTTACTTCAGGAATAAATGGGCGACCATGTTCAGGATGGGCGACTTTCAATTTCATAGCATGGCCATCACCCACCCACACATCATTTACCTGCAACACGCTCCAATCGCGTTTCACATAAGTGTTAATGGCGCGGAGTTCAGGAACCCGTCTTACGACCAATTTCTTTAATGTGTTTTGGCAATTTCGCCAACGCAGCACGAACTTGGTCAATGCTCGGTTTCATCTCTAAACGTAATGGTTCGTCTGCAAAACGTGCATCCCATTCAGCCGAAAAAAATAGTGATAGGCTTCTGCCACATTGATGCCATTGGTTTGGCGATATATCGCCAAAAAGTCAGGCAACCACACACATTTCTTCAGCCTTTTTCGCCACCCGTTGCATTGGTGCGAGGGCTTTTAATCGTTCTTCAGGGGTATCCGCCTTTTCATAATCCAACACCCATTGATTCAAAGTGCGGTCAGATAAAGTGCGATTTTTCCCTTTCTTGTTATTGGCGGTTTCAACCAATCTCATCAAATCAGAAGAAATGCCACCATGCTTGATTTGTTCACACTTAATCGCCTTTGTAACGAGGTTGGGCTGTTCAAGCTGTGCCACTTGAGCAACTAACGCCATTCTTGCCCCTGCTACTTCACGTTGTTTTTCCGTTAAAGTTTTTAATTCCACCTGACGGAGATCGGCGGGAAGGTGGATTTAGCTTTTCACGATAGAAACCGCAAATTTGTTACGAATTTCATCTTGTAAGGCTTGTGGCATTGATGAAAGAGCATATTCTTTTTGCCCCCACCTTTTTCCTTCACGTTTACGCCATTCCACATTTTCACGTTCAAACAATGCGAGTGCATTTTTATGTGCAGTAGGCATGTTTAAAAGTTTAAGTTTTAATAATTCCGCTATCGGATAATGTGTTTTTAAAGAAATTTCGTTCATAAATGATCCTTTTTGTTTCTTTTTACGTTTAAATTCCTTTAAGATTAAAAACTTATTTGTTAAAACAGGTTTTTCGGTTACGTTCAATTCGTTCCTGAGAACGTGCAGCCCAAATCTCTTCAGGGGCAACACCGACCGCATTAGCGATAAGTCTTTCCATTTTCGGATAGGGGTTTATCAAGTGCGGTCTTTAATGTGTTAGTAACTCACGTTCCCAGCTTCAGCCAAAAGAACGTAAAGACCACCTGTTTTACGCAACGCAGCCAAAATATCCGCACGATGCCAATCGCATATAGCGGTTTTTGTGTCGCTTAATACACTCATTACATACACCTCCTTTTTTATGTATCCAGTGCGTGTATTAAATCGTAAATGTTTAAACATTGCAAGCGTAAATGTTTAGTTTTTTTAAAATTATTTCATCTTTTTGTGTTTAATTTTAAGAATATCAAACACTTACAATAAACATTTACAGATAACAAATTTTTATTAAAAAGGTAAAAAGATGAGCAAGCCAAACATTTACGATCAAGAGTTCTCTGAAAGAATGATGAAAATTGCAAAAATTAAAGTTTAATGACAATTTGAGTTTATTCGCGAGAGCGGTTGGAGTAGTCCAACCATCATTGGCAAGATGGGTTAAAGGAGAAGCAGATCAACAAGAACAAACTTGGTGAAAAATTGCGGAAGCTAGTGGTGTAAGCCTTGATTGGTTAGCCCTTGGCGTGGGTAATATGGATGGAGTAGAACCACAAGCAAAAGAAATCTGAAGTTAATTTAATAGCAAGTAATGACGAAACGTTTTCAGTAATTGAAGACTGCCGAGAAGTGCGTATTTCAGCCGGTGGCGGTGGTTTTAACGATGAATATAAACCTTATCAAACCACCAAAGTAGAAAAGGCTTGGCTCGATTCACGCCGCTTAAAAAGCGGAAGACTGTGCAATGTTCTTAGTAAGTGGCGATAGCATGTATCCAACGCTAAAAGACGGCGAAGAGATTATTGTAGATCGGTCGAAAAAGGAATTAAAAGACGGAAAAATCTTTGTATTAAATAATGAAGTTGCAATGCTAGTGAAGAAAGTGCAAATCACCTACAATGGCATCACACTCATCAGCCAAAATACAGAATACGCACCAATAGAACTCAACGCAGAACAAGCCAATAACTTGATTGTGATAGGGCAAGTCGTGCGTGGCTATCGTGACTTCTAATATGTCGCCGACATCAATGTCGGTAACATCCACAGAAACCGCATTACAAGCGCTTTCTTAATATTTTAAAAGCACAAAGGCAAGGAAGCCTGTGTTCCTTTCAAATACCGCTCAATAATGGCGCATTTTCGCAAATTCTCCCCATAATCACACACAACAAAACCGCTAGATTTCATCTAAACTTACCAAAATCGCCCCTAAAACTAATGAAAAAAGGCGATTTCGCTCCATGAAACCGCCTTTTTCTTAGCTCTTACCAAAACAACCATTAAAAACCTCACTTAAATACACCACCTCTATTTCATCTTCCTGCAATTTCCACTCTAATTTTTAAAGCTGAATTTAAACCCTTTTAAACCCACTTTTAAAACGAACTTTAAAAATTTTAAAAATGTTTTAAAACCTAACAATCCACCGCCAACTTTTATGCAAAATAAAAACCCAATTTTCGACCATTTTCCCCCAATCCCCACCATTTTCCATTTTTGCATAAACTTTCCCCTAAAAACGCCAAAGCCCCACAAACAGGGGCTCCAGCCAATTTTTCCCACCAAATTTTTCTTTTTCCTTATGCAAATATTGTCACTACCCCACATATAAACTTCAGAACTATGTTTCTTTAATTAAAAACATATAAATTATCATTTAATTTAGGAGAAAAAAATTATGCGTCGTTTACCTGTTTATTTATTAGTAGATACTCTGGCTCAATGATGGGAGAAGTGATTGAGTCTGTGCGTAATGGTTTGCAAATGTTAGTGTCTGCATTACGCCAAGACCCCTATGCATTAGAAACTGCTTATTTATCTGTTATCACCTTCGATAGTAAAAGCTAAACAAGTTACTCCATTAACTGAACTAATTAGCTTTCAACTTCCTACTATCGAGGCTTCCGGTTTTAACTGCAATGGGAGAAGCATTGACTTTATTAACAGATTGTATTAATCGTGAAGTACAAAAAGGTTCAGCCGAAGTAAAAGGTGATTGGAAACCTGTAGTGTTTTTGTTATCAGACGGAGCTCCAACTGATGACCTACAAAAAGGTATCAATGCATTAAAAACAGTAAAAACTGGTACATTTGTTGCTTAGTGCTGCAGGAGCTGGAGCGGATACTAATGTTTTAAAACAAATCACGGAAAGCGTTGTTTCTTTAGACACTGCTGACGCTAACTCCATTAAAGCCTTCTTTAAATGGGTTTCAGCATCTATTTCTGTTTCAAGTCAAAAAGTTGATTTGAATAAAAAAGATGTAGGTGGTTTAGGTGAATTACCTCCACCGCCAGCCGAATTAAATATTGTCCCTATAAATTGAATGGATAAATTATTATGTCTAGAAGATTACTCACTTACATTTGTATTGATACTTCAGGTTCAATGAAAGGGGAAACCTATTGAAGCAGTTAATGTCGGATTGCAATCATTACTTTCTGCTTTAAGACAGAATCCTTATGCTCTTGAAAGTGTTTATCTTTCTATTTCTACATTTGATACACAAATTAAAAATGTATTACCATTGACCGCTCTTGAGGATGTAACACTCCCTACTATCACTTGTCCTGATAGTGGAGCAACTTTTTCTTGGAAAAATGCTTGAAGAAATAGCTGGGGCAGTTAAAAAGATCGCATCCTAGCTACAGCCAACCAAAAAGGTGACTGGCGGCCTATTTTTAATTTTTACTAACAGATGGAAAGCCCTCTGATTCTTTAGCTTATGAGCAAGCTATTCCACAAATTAAATCCCTAAACTTTTGGTAATATTGTTGCTTGTGCTGCTGGGCCAAAGGCAGATCCCAATATTCTGAAAAGACTAACAGATACTGTTGTATCGCTAGATACTATGGATGCAAACAGTTTTGCTCAGTTCTTCCAATGGGTTTCAGCATCTGTTGCTCAAACCAGCGTGAGTGTTGGTGCAGTAACAATAATGATTTACCTCCACCACCAGATGAAATTAATATTGTATTGTAGGAAAAAAATTATGCGCCGCTTACCTGTTTATCTTGTTGTTGATGTTTCTGAAAGTATGGTTGGAGAAAACCTTCGCCAAAATGCAAGAAGGTATTACTCGTCTTATTAACCAGCTTCGTAGGGATCCCTATGCTTTAGAATCCGTTCATATTTCTGTTATAGCCTTTGCTGGTGCTGCTGGTACACTAGCACCGCTGACAGAACTAATGAGTTTTTACCTCCTCGCTTACCAATTGGTTCAGGTACATCTATTGAGCTGCTCTCAACCACCTTATGGATTGTTTAGAAAAAGATGTTACTCGTAGTACACTAGATAAAAAGGTGATTGGAAACCTCTAATTTACATTATGTCTGATGGTTCCCCGACAGATGACCCAGTTCAAGCAATTTCTCGCTGGCAACAGCATTTTCACAATAAAGCAAAGCTTATCAATATTGGTATTGGTAAATTTGCCAAACTTGATACGTTAAATGGGATTAGTGACTTAACCTATAGACTTGATGATGATGATATTGAAAAAGTCTATCGTGCCTTATGTGAATCTATTGCTGATTCAATTTTAAGTCAAAGCCGCTCGCTAGGTGTGGAACTTCCTATTTCCCTTAATAAAGAAATTTTGGAAGATGGTACAATCTCTTTAATTAAAGACAAAGAACAATCTGTCGCTCTAGATGAAAATTATGCCATTATCGTTGGCAAATGTAGCAAAGTGAAATTACCTTATTTAATAAAATATGAGCGAATTGAAAATAGCCCATTTAATAACGCAATGTTTCAATATATTGGTGTTTATCCTGTAGAAAAAGACTACGAAGATTGGTCTGATCATCGCCCAAATCATAGCAAAATCTCTACATCTCAACTTTGGGGTGGAGGTGGTTGCCCACATTGTGGTGCTGCATTTGGTTTATGTATGTGTGACTGCGGTCAGATTTTTCTGCGCTAATGGAGAACATGAGGTCATTTGCCCAGGGTTGTAATAAAACATTGTATTTTTAATGACGAAGCCAATAGTACTGACTTTGATATTACTCGAGCAAGAGGCTAGCGATGAACGCAACCGAACAATTAGAAAAAATTAAATCTTGGTTGAATCAAGCAGATGAAAAAAATATCTTGATGCCTTTGCCAGCCAAAATCAGACTCTTATTTCTCACATGTGAAATGTGGCAACGCTTTCAAGATTCAAAGAACATAATATCATTGGAAAATAAAATGTTGATAGTCAGCCAACAACCGCTACCCAAATCATCAAAAGCCTTATAGTATCACTTCCAAATGCGAAGCAAGACGAGCCTTATTTTTATCAGAAAGCTGATGAGTTGCCACAAATTCAATCTATCAAGCTAGAAGATGAAATTGGATTAGTATGGGATACGGAAAAACAAATTTTAGAAGGAATACCAACAAAGAGCGAGAATTTTTGCTAACTTTTCAACTTGATGATAGAAATACTGTATACTCGAGTCTTTTATTAACCCAAATCCTAAATATTTATGGAAGAATATTCCTTCAGATAAAAACTGTCGCTTTTGAAACCTGATAGTGCAAGTACCAAAAATTACGACTGAAAAACGGACAATTGATTGCAGCCCGTATGCGGGGTCGTACTCACGCAATGAAAGGGACTTGTTGCGATGATGATTTTACAATTGCGTATCATGAAAAAAATCAAAAGTGCATTTTCTTGCTGTTGCTGATGGAGCTGGAAGTGCTGAGTTTTTCTCGTCAAGGCTCAAAAAATAGCGGTCAATGCTGCACAAGCTAAGTTTTTGAGCTTCTAAACATTGAAGGTAAAGACTATCAAAAACTTTCTCAGAAAAATGAACAAGAACTCGCTTATATCACTAAAGCAATGTTTAAAGAAGCTGTTCAAGTCACTTATTTTTGCCCAAGAAAAAGGAGGCTAGAGATGCGGCTATTGAACTTAAATCGCTTTCTTGCACATTATTATTAGCATTCACATTACCCTTAATTGATGGAAAATGGTTCACAGCGTGTTATTGGGTTGGTGATGGGGCTGCAGCAATTTTTGATCCAGCTACTAAAAATGTTCGCTTACTTGGTGAAGTCGACTCTGGTTTGTATTCTGGAGAAACCCATTCTTAACTTTATCTGAAGCAAATGTAGATAAAATCACTACACGTATTTATACTGATATTCGTGATTACCCACCCTATCTTAGTATTGATGACTGATGGTGTTTCTGATCCTAAATTCCATACAGATATTCAGCTTAATTCTTTTTGAAGCTTGGGAAAAATTTTGGTTTGAATTGCATATGCCATTGCAATCGCAAAAACCAGAGAAATCCCTTGAAGAATGGCTCGATTTCTTCTCAAAAGGTGAACATGATGACCGAACTTTAGCGATATTTATTCCTCAGTCAGAATGGCAAGGTATTACTCATTCTGCATTACATAAAGAATATTCAGTTGAAAAACTCACCTGTAGCTGACGAAATGAATCTACAAGCGGATGAAAAAGAGCAAGGAACAAATGAAGATATAAGAACGATAAATATTACACGGAATAATGAAACAAAAACTATCTCACTCCATAAAATAAGTGATGTGCCAATTCAAAAGGAGCTGAATAATGAGTAAAATTATTACGCTCACAGCAACAAAATGGAAAAACAATTCAATTTGTTGATGAAATAAAAAGCTCAAGGTGGAATGAAAGATGTAATGTTTTCTCCTAATAAAGATTATGTAGTAGCCTTCTTTCGAGAGCCTGCAGATCCAGCAACTAAAGAGCGCCTTGAAATGATTACAGGAACTTATCGTGAAAAATCTTTTAATCAAGAAGGTGGAGAATATTTAAAAGAAACTCTTCTGCTGGCCGACCGCTGTTGTCGAATATCAAGGCAAGTTAGGTGTTGTTAGTCCTTTTTATCGTGATTGCTTTTTCTTTCAGTATGGCAGTCGCAATAACGATATTCTAGGTATTAAAAGGCAAAGATAAGGATGGTAAATGGTTTGCTAGCGCATCTAATCGTAATAAATTCCTTTGACCCTAGAGAAATTAGGAAATTGGATGTTACACCTAAAAGTTTGTTTGATGCTTTCTCGTGCTGTGCGTCGGATGCATATGGCTGGCTTGGAGTCATAGTGATTTAGGCTATAAAAACTGTTTAATCGATCCAACAACTGGGCAAGCTAGCCTAATTGATATTGATGGTTTAGTTGTTCCGGGAAAACATCCTCCAACAGTTGTTGGAACCCTGACTTTATCGCTCCTGAAGTAGTTGCTACCCAACATTTAGACAAAAATGACCCTAAACGGAAACTACCTAGCAGAACAACAGATCTCCATGCTTTTGAGCTGTCTTAATCTACATGTACTTACTTTATCGCTCATCCATTGCGCGGTGATAAAGTTTTTGATATGAATGATAGCCAACGTGATGAAGAATTAGGATGGGCGAAAAAGCACTATTTATTGAGCATCCTATTGATTATAGTAATCGCATTAAAGTCGATAACCTTAAACCAAGCGAACTTCCTTGGAAAGATACTCAAAAGATACCTTACACGATTACAGGTCCTTATCTAAGCGAACTGTTTAAACGTGCTTTTATAGATGGCATACATAATCCATCCGCGCGCCCAACTGCAGATGAGTGGGAACAAGCATTGGTGAAAACAGTTGATTTACTGCAACCTTGTAGCAATTCAAATTGTGAACAGGGCTGGTATGCATTCGATAATTCTAAATCTCCGAAATGTCCATTTTGCGGTACACCACACCAAGGACAATTGCCTGTGCTTAATTTATATTCAGCTTCACCAAATGGGAGTTACCGTCCAGATAACCATAGAATTATGGTTTACAGTGGTCAGTCACTTTTTAAATGGCACTCAGATAATCGCATATTTCCAAATGAGAAATTAAAAACTGAAGATGCAAAGCGCATAGGTTATTTCGTACTACATCAGGGAAATTGGTGGCTTTGTTAATGAAGAACTCCCTGATATGGTAGACATTAATACAAAACAAACCATTCCGATAGGAGGGAAAATAAAATTAGAAGAAGGAACCAAAAATTTTACTTAAAAAGCGAAGGCGGTCGACCAATTGTTGTCCAAATGGCTAGACATAAATTTATTAAACTAATAAAAAACGAGAATTATAATATGGCAATTTCATTAACCAAAGGCCAAAAATGTTTCATTAAGTAAAACTGATCCTAGTCTAAAAATGTTCTAATTGGTCTAGGATGGGATGCTCGTTCAACAGATGGGCAAGACTTTGATTTAGACGCAAGTATGTTATGACAACAGAAAATGGTAAAGTCCCATCTGATAGCCATTTCATTTTCTATAATCAGTTAGTTTCACCTTGTGGCGGTGTGGGAAAACATACTGGCGATAACTTGACTGGTGATGGTGATGGGTGATGACGAAAGCGTTATAGTTCGTCTAGATAAAGTGCAAAGTAGCATCAAATCCTTTTTCATTACCGTGACTATCCACGATGCAGAAGCTCGTCGCCAAAATTTTGGCCAAGTAAGAAATGCTTTCGTACGTATAGTCAATAATGACTCTGGTGATGAAATTGTACGTTTCGATCTGTCGAAGATTACAGCACAGAAACAGCAATGGTGTTTGGTGAAATTTATCGTCATAATGGCGAATGGAAATTCCGTGCAATTGGTCAAGGCTATTCAGGTGGTTTATATGCTCTTTACAACAATATGGTGTGAATGTCGGCTAATAGGTGTTGAAATGGTTTCATTAAGTAAAAATTACTATAGAGAAAAAGGTGATTCTCATAAAATTGATTTATCCAAATCAACTGATCAGCAAATCACAATTAACTTAAATTGGACTCAACAAAACCAAAAAGGTTTTTGAGTAGTTTACTCGGGTCCAATAAAGAAATTGATCTGGATTTAGGTTGCTACTGGGGAATTAAAAACGGTACAGCCTCACTCATTGACGGTCTACAATTTTCCAAAGGTCAAGGCGGCCCCAAAGATCGTTTTTACTCGTCAAGGATGCTATACACAAGCTCCTTGGGTATGGCATTGCGGAGATGACAGAAATGGGAGCTCATCCGAAGGAGAAAACATTCTCGTCAATCCTAAAGGTATCAAAGACTTACGACGTTTGGTAATTTATTGCTTTATTTATGAAGGAGCCGCTAAATGGGCTGAATCCGACGCAATTATCACTGTCAAAGTTCCTAATCAACCTGAAATTGTAGTTGAAATGGGAAAACAATCTGACCCTCGAACATTCTGTGCTATTGCAACGATTGATTTTGAGGATACACAAATGTCTGTCCGTAAAGATATTAACTTCTTTAATGGACATGCTGATTGTAGTCAATATTATGGTTGGGGTTTTAACTTCTCCGCAGGCTCAAAAATAAATCAAAAATCCTCTCCTCTAGTGCGGTCAGAAAAATCACTCAAATTTCTGACCGCACTTTTTATATCAAAAAAACATATTTTTCTAGCCAAAAGTTATTGGCGCTACCTTCTTATTTTTTTAGAAAATACTGACCCTACTTAGTTCTAAAAGAAAGGAATAGTTATGCTTTTAACCGGATTACTTTGCGGAATTTTACTCGGATTTGTGATGCAGCGTGGGCGCTTTTGTATTACTGGTGCATTTCGCGATATGTATGTCACCAAAAATAACAAAATGTTTGTAGCCCTTCTATTGGCGATTACCGTGCAATCCATCGGTTTCTTCCTCTTAAAAGAAATCGGTGTATTAAATGTCGATCCAGCTGAAAATTTTGCCTTTTTAGCGGTGATTATCGGTGCCTTTGTGTTTGGTATCGGCATTGTTCTTGCTGGCGGTTGTGCGACAGGTACATGGTATCGTGCTGCAGAAGGCTTAGTCGGCAGTTGGGTTGCTTTATTCACTTATATGTTGTTAAGTGCCATCATGCGTACTGGTCCATTAGGGGAATTCAATAAAACTTTACGCAGTATCAATATCGAACAACGCAACATTTACGATACATTCGGCATTTCACCTTGGTGGTTAGTCACATTATTAACTTTAGTGACAGCTTTCTATGTGTACAAATATCTCAGTAAACCAAGCGTAAAAGTCGCGGCATTAAAACCAAAGAAAACAGGACTTGCCCACTTATTATTTGAAAAACGCTGGCACCCATTTTTCTCTGCCGTGTTAATCGGATTAATCGCGCTTGCAGCTTGGCCACTCAGTGTTGCTACTGGTCGTGAGTTTGGACTTGGGATCACTGGTCCATCAGCTAATATTATGCAATTCCTCGTTACTGGCGACGGTAAATTTATTAACTGGGGCGTATTCTTAGTTTTAGGGATTTTTATTGGATCATTCATCAGCGCGAAAGCAAGCAATGAATTTCGTGTCCGCGTACCGGATGCCACCACGATTCTACGCAGCGGACTCGGCGGTATTCTTATGGGTATTGGCGCAACGCTTGCGGGTGGCTGTTCTATCGGTAATGGCTTAGTCGAAACCGCCTTTTTCTCTTGGCAAGGTTGGGTATCATTGCCCTTGATGATTCTCGGCACTTGGGTGGCCGCCTACTTCACCATTATCCGTCCACAACGTTTAAAATTAGCAAAAGCATAGGAGCTTATATGATCGTTAAATTACCAACACTCGGCCTTGTTTGCCCATTTCCTCTCGTTGAAGCCAAGGAAGCCATGGCTAAGTTAAATAAAGGCGATGGCCTAGAAATTGAATTCGACTGCACACAAGCCACTGAAGCCATTCCTGCTTGGGCTGCAGAAGAAGGCTATGAAGTCACAAACTTCGAGCAAATTGATGATGCCAAATGGTCAATTACGGTGATTAAATAATAAAAAAGTGCGGTCAGAAAAATATATAAATTTCTGACCGCACTTTTGATTTAATAAATCGAAATAATTAAATCAATTCTACTGGTACTTTCACCACCAGTTTTTTCACAAAACTTGATTTGCCGTTTACCGTGCAACCTGGTTTATGTGGCTCATAAGGGAAAAAGACAGCGAACATTTTTGGTAAAAGTGTCACGGTGCTTTTATTTTCAATTTGCGGGGTGAGTTGGTAATCATCGGCATCACGATATTCATCGTATAAGCTGAGATTTGGATAAGTCGCGCTTACTTCAACATTCTCTTCACCACGAATAAGTAATTGAATATCTAGATATTTGTGGTGAAGTTCAGCTTGTTTGCTATCCGCTTCAACCGTATCAAATTCCATGACATTCATATAAACTTGCTCGCTTAAATCATGACGGCCATTTTCTAATGCTTCAAGATCTAAGGTATTGAGATGATCGCAAATGTCCGCGATAACTTTTGGTAAACCCACTTTGAAATTTGGGTTATTTAATGCACTGATAATCATAGTGTCTCCTTACGTATGTATTTGTATGAGAATATGATAACAAGTTGCTTATATTAAATAAAGTTACCAATAAATTTAAAACTCTGTATAATAAGCAAGCTTTATTTTCTGCATTAGCGTGCGGCTATCAAAAGAGATTTTTAAACGCCAAAAGTGCGGTCATTTTTCGAAAGATTTCTTTTGCTAGTCGCAATCTGGAAAATAAAGCTTTGTTTTAAATATTATTTTGAAGGAAAACATTGTGAATCCAATTGTTAAACAATTTAAATACGGTCAACATACCGTTACTCTAGAAACCGGCGCAATTGCACGTCAAGCAACTGCTGCGGTTATGGCAAGCATGGACGATACCACGGTATTCGTGACTGTTGTGGCTAAAAAAGATGTGAAAGAAGGTCAAGACTTCTTCCCATTAACCGTAAACTACCAAGAGCGTACTTATGCGGCAGGTAAAATCCCTGGTGGTTTCTTCAAACGTGAAGGTCGTCCATCTGAAGGCGAAACTTTAATTGCTCGTTTAATCGACCGTCCAATTCGTCCATTATTCCCAGAAGGTTTCTTCAACGAAATCCAAGTTGTGGCAACTGTAGTTTCTGTAAACCCACAAATCAGCCCAGACTTAGTGGCAATGATCGGTGCTTCTGCAGCATTAACCTTATCTGGTGTACCTTTCAATGGTCCTATCGGTGCAGCTCGTGTTGGTTTCATCGACAACCAATTCGTATTAAACCCAACTATGGCTGAACAAAAACAAAGCCGTTTAGACTTAGTGGTTGCAGGTACTGACAAAGCCGTATTAATGGTTGAATCTGAAGCTGACATTTTAACTGAAGAACAAATGTTAGCGGCGGTAGTATTCGGTCATCAACAACAACAAGTTGTGATTGAAGCAATCAAAGAATTTGCAAAAGAAGCAGGCAAACCGCGTTGGGATTGGGTTGCGCCACAACCAAACACAGATTTAATCAACAAAGTAAAAGCGATTGCAGAAGCACGTTTAGGCGATGCATACCGCATTACTGAAAAACAAGCACGTTACGAACAAATCGATGCGATTAAAGCGGATGTGATTGCACAAATCACAGCTGAAGATGAAGAAATCAGCGAAGGTAAAATCGTGGATATTTTCACCGCACTTGAAAGCCAAATCGTTCGTGGCCGTATCATTGCAGGTGAACCACGTATTGATGGTCGTACCGTTGATACCGTTCGTGCATTAGATATTTGCACTGGTGTATTACCACGTACTCACGGTTCTGCAATTTTCACCCGTGGTGAAACACAAGCATTAGCCGTTGCAACGTTAGGTACTGAACGTGATGCTCAAATCATTGATGAATTAACAGGTGAACGTCAAGATCACTTCTTATTCCACTACAACTTCCCTCCATACTCTGTAGGTGAAACCGGTATGATCGGCTCACCAAAACGTCGTGAAATCGGTCATGGTCGTTTAGCAAAACGTGGTGTCGCTGCAGTTATGCCAAGCCTTGCAGAATTCCCGTATGTAGTGCGTGTTGTGTCTGAAATCACTGAATCTAACGGTTCTTCTTCTATGGCATCTGTATGTGGTGCGTCTTTAGCATTAATGGATGCGGGCGTTCCAATCAAAGCTGCTGTTGCAGGTATCGCAATGGGCTTAGTGAAAGAAGAAGAGAAATTTGTGGTTCTTTCAGATATTTTTAGGGTGATGAAGACCACTTAGGGTGATATGGACTTTAAAGTAGCAGGTACACGTGAAGGTGTCACAGCACTTCAAATGGATATCAAAATTGAAGGTATCACCCCTGAAATTATGCAAATTGCATTAAACCAAGCAAAAGGTGCACGTATGCACATTCTTGGCGTAATGGAACAAGCAATCCCTGCACCACGTGCAGATATTTCTGACTACGCACCGCGTATTCACACCATGAAAATTGATCCAAAGAAAAATCAAAGATGTTATCGGTAAAGGTGGTGCAACTATCCGTGCATTAACTGAAGAAACCGGTACTTCTATTGATATCGATGATGATGGTACAGTGAAAATTGCTGCAGTAGATAGCAGTGCAGCAAAATGTGATGGTACGTATTGAAGAAATTGTTGCTGAAGTTGAAGCGGGTGCAATTTACAAAGGTAAAGTGACTCGTCTTGCTGATTTCGGTGCATTCGTGGCTATCGTAGGAAATAAAGAAGGTTTAGTTCATATTTCTCAAATCGCAGAAGAACGCGTAGAGAAAGTGAGTGATTATCTTCAAGTTGGTCAAGAAGTGACGGTTAAAGTGGTTGAAATCGATCGCCAAGGTCGTATCCGCTTAACCATGAAAGATCTTGCACCAAAACAAGAAACTGAAGCAGAATCTGCACCAGCAGAAGAGACTTCTGTAGAACAAGAATAATCTCACAGGGTGTGTAAAAAACCTTTGCACACACCCGTTTTGATTATCAAACTAACTTATAAAACAATGCAATATTTTCGGTTATTCCGTTTTCTAGTTTCGTTATCTAGCCTAAGTCTGACTTTATTTATTTCCGGTTGTGTACAATCGGGAAACGTGTTTGTCGCGCCAAATAAAGTCGTACTAGCAGATCAAACACCGAATAGTCATTTCGAACAAGAAGTGATGATTACCCGAATCAGCCAAGTTTTATTAGTTGGAAAAATGAGTAATGAAGAACGAGCGACGCTTCACTTTGAACGTGGCGTTTTATATGATTCCCTCGGTTTGTGGGGCCTCGCACGTTATGACTTTACACAAGCCCTCTCGTTACAGCCAAAGATGGCTTCCGTTTACAATTATCTAGGGCTTTACTTACTGCTTGAGGAAGATTACGACAGCGCATTAGAAACCTTTAATGCGGTGTTTGAATTGGATCCAAGTTATGACTATACCCACCTTAATCGTGGTTTAAATTTTTATTACGTCGAACGCTATAATCTTGCTGAAGACGATTTGATGAAGTTTTATGAAGCCGATACCAAAGACCCTTATCGTGTACTCTGGCTCTATTTGAACGAACAAAAATTAAAACCACAAGAAGCCCATGCCAACCTTGTTGAACGAGCTAAAGGGCTATCTAAGGACTTCTGGGGGACAAATATCGTTCAATACTATTTAGGTAATATTTCTGTGAGTGAGTTGCAAGAACGGGCAACTAAATTTGCAGAAAACTCACAGCAATATGCAGAAATATTAACTGAAACCTACTTTTTATCTAGCAAAACAAAAAACTCAATTTGGGGGCAAATTGATGAAGCTGCAGCTTTTATTCAAACTCGCTATTGCGAATCAGGTATATAACTTTGTTGAGTATCGTTTTTGCCGTGTTAGAGCTGATGAAATTGAAACCAGCTCAAACAGAAGACGAAAAAGAAGAAAAAAAGTGCGGTCACAAAAAAACTGCTGTTTTTAAACTTGCCTCTTTTCTTTTTGTAACAAATAAACCTGAAAGCGAAAATTGAGCTTTCCTTACTTACATTCGAGTATTTTTAATGACAAACAAAAATCACTTTTAATGATTTAGGCTTGCCTGAATTCATTCTAAAAAGCCGTTTTCTGACCTTGGTTTTGAAACACCTTCGCCAATCCAACAAGCTTGTATTCCTGCTCTTTTAGAAGGCAGAGATGTACTGGGTATGGCACAAACCGGTAGTGGTAAAACTGCCGCATTCTCTTTACCTATTTTGGCAAAAATTGATCCTGCCGCAAAACATCCACAATTATTGGTGATGGCACCAACGCGTGAACTTGCAATTCAAGTTGCGGATGCTTGTGAACACTTCATGAAATATGCAAAAGGCATCAACATCGTGACCCTTTATGGTGGTCAACGCTATGACATTCAATTACGTGCATTAAAACAAGGTGCACAAGTTGTTGTAGGTACACCGGGTCGTATTTTGGATCATATCCGTCGTAACACATTAAATCTTTCTGAGTTAAGAGCTATCGTACTTGATGAAGCCGATGAGATGCTTCGCATGGGCTTTATTGATGATGTAGAAACCGTTATGGCTGAATTACCGGAAGAGCACCAAACGGCCCTTTTCTCAGCAACCATGCCTGAGCCAATTCGTCGTATCACAAAACGCTTCATGAACAATCCACAAGAAGTGAAAATCAAAGTAAATAACGATAATGCGCCGGATATTGAGCAAAACTGTTGGTATGTTCAAGGTTTCCGCAAAAATGATGCGTTATTACGCTTCTTAGAAGTGGAAGAGTTTGATGCGGCAATCATTTTTACCCGTACCAAAACGGGTACACTTGATGTGACCGAATTATTAGAAAAACACGGTTTCCGTGCTGCGGCATTAAACGGTGATATGACTCAGCAATTACGTGAGCAAACCTTAGATCGCTTACGTAATGGTAGCCTTGATATCGTGGTTGCAACCGATGTGGCTGCGCGCGGTATCGATATTGAACGAATCAGCCTTGTAGTGAACTATGACATCCCGCTTGATGCAGAGTCTTATGTTCACCGTATTGGCCGTACCGGTCGTGCTGGTCGTTCTGGTCGTGCATTATTATTCGTTGAACCACGTGAACGCCGTTTACTTCGCAATATCGAACACTTGATGAAAAAAACCAATCAATGAAGTTGTATTGCCAAATCATGAAGTATTGCAAGCCTGTCGTCGTAAGAAATTCCAAGACAAGATCACCAAGCAATTGGAACATCACGATCTCGAAATGTATCGTAGCCTATTGGAAGATTTATTCACGGCAGATCAGGATCAAGAAGATATTGCTGCAGCCATGTTGATGTTGCTTCAAGGAAAACAAAAACTCATCCTTCCACCGGATCCACCAATGGATAAGCGTCGTCGTGACCGTAATGATCGCGGTGATCGTCGTGAAAACCCACGTTCAGCTGAACGTCGTGGTGAACGTAAAGGCTATGGCACCCCACAACCGATGGATTTATATCGTATCGAAGTAGGTCGTGCAGATGGCGTAGAAGTGCGTCATATCGTAGGTGCTATCGCAAATGAAGGTGATATCAACAGCCGTTATATTGGCCATATCAAACTTTACGATGACTACTCTACCGTTGAATTACCACAAGGTATGCCAAAAGAATTGCTTCAACAATTCGGTAAAACTCGCGTTTTAAATAAACAAATGCAAATGAGCTTTATGGGCGCGACACAATCAGACAGCGGACGTGGTGGTAACGATTTTGGCGGAAAAGGCCGTCGTGATGGTCGCCGTAATGAACGTGGAGACCGAGGTCAAGATCGCTTCCGTGGTGAACGTAATGGTGAACGTCGTCAGCGTAAATTTAACGATAAAAATGACCGCACTTTTAATGAACGAGGTCGCCGAGATCGCCAACGTTAATCCTTATTTAACAGCCCCTTGAAGTAAAAGGGGCTTTTTTATTGTCTTAATTCTCGTTACAATCGTCTCTTATCTCAATTTATAAGGTTTATCTATTGAAAGGTCTATTTTTACGTATTATTGCTGCTTTTGCATTATTACTTTGGGCAATTGATATGGTCTTCCCTTGGCAAAAAATTATGCAATCGGAGCAAAACCCTTACACCACGATCAAAAATCGCGGTAGCCTTATTGTCGGCACCATTAACAATCCCATTTACTATTTTATTGGGAATGAGGGCGAATCTGGCTTGGAATACGAATTAGCAAAAAACTTTGCTGATTATTTAGGGGTTCGCTTACAAATTAAAACCTTAGAAAATAACGATCAACTTTTTAATGAATTGGAGAACAATAATATCGATATCGCCGCCGCGAATCTTTTGTTCCAGCCTCAGCGTGCAGAAAAATTTCAGTTAGGGCCATCTTATACTTCCGCCTCTTGGCAGCTTGTATATAAAAAAGGTGAAAATCGCCCGAAAGATTTAGCGCAAGTCCAGCAAGAAATTATTATTTCTGCGGGAGAAGACTTAGAAAAATTATTATCCCTTGCACAGAAAAAACTTCCTGCACTTAAATGGCAGAATAACAAGCAATTAACCCAAGAGGAATTATTAATTCAAGTGGCGGAAGGCAAAATTCCTTATACCATTGCAAATAGTATTGATGTGGCAGCAGCACAACAAATTCGCCCTAACTTAGCAATTGCATTTGACTTAACCGATGAAATGACCGTGCATTGGTATCTTTCCAATCAATCCTATAATGAGCTACAAGCAGGCTTATTGGATTTTATGAATAATGCCATTGAAACGGGATTAATTGATCGTATTGAGGAAAAATATTTCCGCCATATTACCGCCTTTGACTATGTAGATACTCAGGCTTATTTAGAGGCGGTTGAAAAAATTCTGCCTCAATATCAACCGCTCTTTGAAAAATACAAAGGGAATTTAGACTGGCGATTATTAGCCGCTGTGGCCTATCAAGAATCGCATTGGGACCCTTATGCCACCTCTCCAACTGGCGTACGTGGAATGATGATGCTCACCAAAGATACGGCTGTGCGGATGAATATTAATAATCGCACGGATGCCGAACAAAGTATTAAGGCAGGATCAGAATATCTGCATTGGCTACTCGATCAAATGCCAGACAGTATTCCAGAAGAGGATCGAATTTGGTATTCTTTAGCAGCATATAACATGGGATTAGGGCATATTTTAGATGCTCGTCGCTTAACAAAAAAATTGGGTGGCAACCCAGATAATTGGTTAGATGTAAAAAATAATCTTCAACTATTATCGGAAAAGCGTCATTATTCAAACTTAAAATATGGCTACGCTCGCGGCTATGAAGCCTATCAATATGTCGAGAATATTCGCCGTTACATGAACAGCATTGTGAATTATCATCGCGTTCAAGAAAACCAAGCGACCACAACAAAGTAAGTGTGGTCAGAAAAAGCAACGTTTTTATTGAACTCAAAGAAAACAAGGAGAAAAAGATGTTAAAAAGAAAAACGTTTTTAAAGAAAAAAGCATCAAGAGATATCTCTGCCTCGCGCAACTTGCGTTTAAGACGCTTAAAACACCGTAAAGCAAAACAATTCCAACGCCATGCATTACAATTAGTGATTCAAGATATCTAAAAAAGGGCGAACATCATGTTCGCCCTTTTTATTTATTCATTATCCTTTATTTTTCAAAAGAATCTTTCAAACGCTCATCTGCTCGGCGGGATTCGCCTTTATGTTGAAGTTTATTTAATTGACGTTCTAATTTTTCTTCGACTTCATTGATCGCTTTATACATATCATCAGCCGTTGCAGTGGCTAACAGATTACCTAATGGAGTTCCAATTGAAGCCTCTACAGAAAAGCCGTTTGGTACTTTACTTAAAACAAAATGCGGGCTAATCAGTTGAGTGTGCCATTTCTCTAATTTTGCAAGTCTTCCCTCCACATGTTCACGAATTGCAGGGGTGATTTCCATTTGTTTACTTGTGATATTGAGTGTCATAGCATTTACCTCTTTTGCTTAAATGAACCCTTCGGTTCCGTTCATCTTTAGTAACAACATATCGACCTTGAACCACTTTTTCAAGTGCTTTTAGGTAAATAAAAAAACAAATGTTCAAAAATATGATCGGGATCTAATTTCTGAAAAAATGTGATTTCATTTCCGTGTAAACTTGTTATGATGTAAAGCTGTAAACAACAAAGGGAAGCACTCGGCTTCCCTTTTCTTTTTATGAGATAAATTAGGCTAATTCATCTTGATCATGTTGCGTTGCTTTTAAACGTTCAAAGTAATCTTTGGTTTCTGAAATAATCTCTTTGCGTAAACCAATTAATGCAACTAAGTTCGGGAAGGCCATTAAACCATTCACAATATCCGCTAAGATCCAAATTAAATCTAAAGTCAGGAATGAGCCTGCCCCAACCAGAACAATAAACACGAAGCGATATACTTTAATACCACGGATACCAACTAGGTAAAGGAAACAACGTTCACCGTAGTAACACCAACCTAAAATTGTGGTAAAAGCAAAGAATAATAAGCCAACGGTTACAATCGTTGCACCGATTGATGTGCCTAAACCCTGTGCAAAAGCATAGTTAGTCACGCTTGCGCCTGAAAGCTCAGGATTACTCCATGCTCCCGTAATCACAAGCACTAAGCCCGTCATCGTACATACGATGATGGTATCTAAAAATGTTCCTGTCATTGAGATTAAACCTTGGCGAACAGGCTCTTTCGTTTGTGCCGCAGCAGCTGCAATAGGCGCACTCCCTAAACCAGATTCATTTGAGAAAATACCACGTGCCACACCTGATTGAATCGCTTTCATCACGGTAAAACCAACTGCTCCGCCTAAAGCTGCTTGTGGATTAAACGCACTCTGAATAATTAATGCAATTGCAGTAGGCAATTTGTCGTAATTAACGATTAAGATGATAATTGAAGTCGTTACATAACCAAGCGCCATAAAAGGCACAATGACTGCAGATGCTCTCGCAATACGTCTTACCCCACCGAGAATAATCATGGCGACCAATACGGTCACCACTGTTGCAGTAATCACAACAGGTACATTAAAGGTGTCTTGCATTGCATGTGTAATCGCATTCACTTGAGGGAAAGTACCGATACCGAAGAAGGCCACCAACACCCCAAATAGCGCAAATAATTTCGCTAACCATTTGATACCAAGACCACGTTCAATGTAGTACATTGGCCCACCAGCCATAAAACCATATTTATCGCGTACACGATATTTCACAGCAAGCAAACATTCTGCATATTTGGTTGCCATGCCTAATAATGCAACCAACCACATCCAAAAAATTGCGCCTGGGCCACCCGCTTGTACTGCGGTAGCTACGCCGACGATATTCCCGGTCCCGATAGTTGCGGCCAATGCCGTACAAAGTGCCGCAAAAGAAGACACATCCCCTTTGCCTTTATTCGCACCACGAGCAAATAAATAACCCAAGGCACGAGGCAAATAACGAATTTGTAAGAAGCCTAAACGAAGGGTGAGATAGAGTCCTGTTCCGGACAAAAGAATAAGTAGGGGCGGTCCCCATATAAAGCTACTAATAGCCGATAAGATTGTCTGTAATGACATTGATGATTCCTCGTCGCTTAAAATACAAATAAACTCGACAAGGAGACAAGAAGAATCCCGATAGAAATATTTTTGATAATACGGATTGTCTTTTGCCCCTGTCCTTTTGCCTGAGCGTTTGGAAAACAATCGAAAAGTCGACCGCTCTTTTGCGCCTTCGGCGTCCATTTACATCAATAAATGCAATGGATCTCTCCAAGGGTTCGTCCAGTAACAGTCCCTGCAATCTTGCAATTGCGCCTGAAAGATTTTACCTCGTCGGCGTAGGGGCAATTCCCTACTCTCCAGCTACCTTCTTCCGAACTCACTTTTTACGTTTTATTTTTTATCGCAAAAAGTGTTGCGAATTTTAGCAAACTTGAAAGGCTAACTCAATGGATTGACGAAAAAAGGCTTAGATAACAAGGTGAAAGCAGATAAAAACAAAGTGCGGTCAAAGAAAATTTTCTTATTTTTTGACTGCACTTTTTTTAAATCAAAAAGAAAGGCAAGTAATGACCTGCCCTTATCTATTTTTATAATTATAAAATCTCTTTTTGCTTTTGCCACCACGTTATCTACGGTGAAACCAAAGAGTTTGAATAATTGATCCGCAGGTGCTGATTCGCCGAAGCTATTCATGCCCACTACACGACCTTCAAAGCCAACGTATTTATACCAGAAGTCCGCAATGCCCGCTTCAATCGCAACACGTTTGGTTACCGCTGCAGGTAATACGCTTTCACGGTACGCTGCATCTTGTTTGTCGAAACGGTTAGTGCTTGGCATAGAAACGACACGTACTTTTTTACCTTCAGCAGTCAATACATCTGCTGCTTTCACTGCTAATGCCACTTCAGAACCTGTCGCAATGAAGATTAACTCAGGTGTTCCCTCACAGTCTTTTAATACATAAGCACCACGTTTAACTGCATCTAATTGTGCAGAAGTGCGGTCCATTTGTGCTAAGTTTTGACGGGTAAAAATCAACGCACTTGGGCCATCTTGACGTTCAACCGCTTGTTGCCATGCGATAGCTGACTCCACTTGGTCACAAGGACGCCATGTTTCAAGATTTGGAATTAAGCGTAATGAGGTGGTTTGCTCAACTGGTTGGTGAGTTGGACCATCTTCGCCTAAACCGATCGAGTCATGAGTATAAACGAATAAAGCACGTTGTTTCATTAATGCCGCCATACGCACCGCATTGTGTGCATATTCGTAGAACATTAAGAAGGTTGCGCCGTAAGGAATGAACCCTCCGTGTAAAGCAATACCATTCATAATCGCTGACATACCGAACTCACGCACACCATAGTTAAGGTAGTTACCACCTACGTTTTCGTGTGCACGAATTGGTTTAGAACCGCTCCATAACGTTAAGTTAGAGCTTGCTAAGTCTGCAGAGCCACCTAAGAATTCAGGTAACACATGTGCATAAGCTTCGATTGTATTTTGTGATGCTTTACGGCTTGCAATGCTTGCAGGATTCGCTTGTAATTTTTCAATGAACGCTTTAGATTCTGCCGCCCAATTTGCTGGTAATTCACCGTTTACACGACGTGTAAATTCTGCCGCAAGTTCCGGATATGCTTTTGCATAAGCGGCAAATTTTTCTTCCCAAGATTTTTCAGCTACAGCACCTTTTTCTTTCGCTGACCATTCAGCATAGTACTCATCTGGAATTTCAAATGGACCATATTCCCAGCCAAGTGCTTTACGGGTTAATGCGATTTCCTCATCACCTAATGGTGCACCGTGGCAATCATGAGAGCCTGATTTATTTGGTGAACCAAAACCGATGATGGTTTTACAAATAATTAACGTTGGTTTTTCTTTTTCAGCTTGAGCAAGAATGGTTGCGGCACGAATTTGTTCTGCATCGTGGCCGTCCACATTACGGATTACTTGCCAGCCATAAGCTTCAAAACGAGCAGCTGTATCATCACTGAACCAGCCATCTACATGACCATCAATCGAAATGTTGTTGTCATCGTAGAATGCGATTAATTTACCAAGACCTAATGTGCCTGCTAAAGAGCAAGCTTCGTGAGAAATCCCTTCCATTAAACAGCCATCACCTAAGAACACATAAGTGTGGTGGTCCACGATCTCATGGCCTTCACGGTTAAATTGGCCTGCTAAGGTTTTCTCAGCAATCGCCATCCCTACTGCATTAGTGATACCTTGGCCTAACGGACCAGTTGTGGTTTCAACACCTGGTGCATAACCATATTCTGGGTGGCCTGGGGTTTTAGAATGTAATTGACGGAATTGTTTTAAATCTTCGATAGAAAGATCATAGCCTGTTAAATGTAATAAGCTATAAATCAACATTGAACCGTGGCCGTTAGAAAGCACAAAACGGTCGCGATCAGCCCATTTAGGGTTGTTTGGATTGTGTTTTAAGAAATCGCGCCATAATACCTCAGCGATATCCGCCATTCCCATTGGTGCGCCTGGGTGGCCTGATTTTGCTTTTTGTACTGCATCCATTGATAGCGCACGAATTGCGTTGGCGAGTTGTCTACGAGTTGCCATGTTTTTCTCCTATCTAAATAATTCTCAGTATTCTACCCTATTTACTGATTGGCTTAACCAATATTTGCAATTTTATTTACCTTGATCAAATTCTTCGACGACGTTGATGGAAACGCTGGCTACTCGATTTACCTTGTAAATTGACCACGGTTTTCGTTTCTACCGGTTTTTCGATATGTTCGACGATAATGACTTAAAAAATAATGAATGGAACTGGCGAATAAAGCGCCTAATAAAAAGACCACGACAATTTCACCATATAAGCGGTGAAAGACTTGATTGATTTTGCTCTGCGTCGTTTGAGCATATTGCGCGTCAAAGGTCACGCGCAAAAAGCCACGAACGGCATTATTCGAGGCGGAATAAATGGGCTCAACAATTTGTTGTGTTGAAAACTCACCTTCATTTTTATGTTCTAGGCCAAGTTGCTCACGAAGATTGCCAGTATTGGTACTTTGTGCCAATTCCTTACCGTTATAATCATAAATGGTCGCATCGAGTACAAAGTTTTCTTTCACTAAATTATCTAAATTTTCAACGAGCTGATCGGATTTCGCATTATTGGTTAATAAAACTGAAAATAAGTTGGCTTGCTGACGAACCAAAGTATGCGATAAATTCGCTACTTGATTCACACTTGAAAGCTGTGAACCAATCTTAAATTGTTTCACACCAAACAAAATCACCGCCATGGCACCGATACAAAGCAGCACGATGAGCCCAAACATCAGTGATTTTTGAAGTTTTTCTTTAATTAATTGCACGTTGTTTTTCCATTTTTTCGCCAAGATCGGCTAGAATAGATGAGTATTCACAATTTACAGGATTTTCTATGCAAATTCAAAACCTTGCAAGCATTACCCAAAAATATCCCCAATTTCCCACCGCACTTTCGTCTGATTTGCCTCACTCCGATGAATCGCATGCGTTTATTTTATACGGTACAACGCTGAATTTAGCCAAATTACTCGAATTCCAACAAAAGTGCGGTCAATCTTTTCAGTGTTTTTGATGCATGGAACGTTGAAAAAAATACCGTTGTCCTCTTAAAAGGCGAATGGCTAACTGATTTTATTGCCCACGCTCATGACCTGCAATTAGACATCGCCAAACTGGATTTTGATGCAAAATTATCAGAAAAAGGTTTATTGGTGATGGATATGGATTCTACGGCGATTCAAATTGAATGCATTGATGAAATCGCCAAACTGGCTGGCACGGGTGAATTAGTTTCTGCCATTACTGAAAGTGCCATGCGTGGCGAACTCGATTTTTGAACAAAGTTTGCGTCGCCGTGTGGGTACACTTAAAGGTGCACCAGAAAGTATTTTGCAACAAGTGCGTGAAAAATTACCGTTAATGCCGGGCTTAATTGAAACCATTAAGACATTACAACAACATGGTTGGAAAACAGCCATTGCTTCTGGTGGTTTTACCTATTTCGCTGATTACTTAAAAGTTTATTAAACCTCGATTTTGCGGCGTCTAATCAATTTGAAATTATTGATGGCACGCTTACCGGCAATGTAAAAGGCAGCGTGGTCGATGCACAATACAAAGCGAATACCTTGCAAAAACTCGCTGAGAATACGGTATTCCACGCAAAAACACCCTTGCTATTGGTGATGGCGCTAATGATTTGGCTATGATGAAGGTCGCCGGATTAGGCGTAGCATTCCATGCCAAACCGAAGGTGCAACAACAAGCACAAATTGTGGTAAACTTTGCTGACTTAACCGCACTTTTATGTCTTTTAAGTGCAAATGATCGAATTTAATTGATTTTGGGAGAAAATTTATGCCATCTTTTGACATCGTATCTGAAATTACTATGCACGAAGTGCGTAATGCGGTTGAAAATGCAAACCGCGTATTAAGTACACGTTATGATTTTCGTGGCGTGGAAGCGGTCATTGAATTAAATGAAAAAAGCGAAACCGTGAAAGTGACGACCGAATCAGATTTCCAATTAGAACAATTAATTGAAATCTTAATTGGTGCGTTTGTAAAACGTGGCATTGAGCATAGCTCATTGGATATTCCAACAGAAAGTGAACATCACGGTAAACTTTACACCAAAGAAATCAAATTAAAACAAGGGATTGAAACAGAGATGGCGAAGAAAATCACTAAATTAGTGAAAGATTCAAAAAAATCAAAAGTTCAAACTCAAATTCAAGGTGAACAAGTACGCGTAACTGGTAAATCCGTGATGATTTACAAGCTGTTATTCAATTAGTGAAAGGCGCGGAATTAGGCCAACCATTCCAGTTTAATAACTTTAGAGATTAATTTAATGAAAAAATATCTTTGGGTATTTTGGGCTGCCGTTCCACTATGTTCGTTCGCAAATGAGAATGCCATGAATCTCGGTGATAGCGTCATTGATGTTGTAAAATGTGAAAGCACCAAAGGGGAAAAAATTTGGGTCGCGCTAAATAATCTTAAAACATTCACTTACATGAAAAAAACGATGTGAATGTGGCTGATCAAACGATAGATAATGCTTACTTACAAGCTTATGCCACAGAAGCGACTCTTTTTCTTCCACCAACAGAAAATAATCAGTTGTGGACGATAATAAAAGAAAGAGCAGTAGATAAGACGAGCATCAGTCAAGTTACTATCGATTTGCGTAATAAGAAAGGTAAGCTAATTTCTCATGCTGCTTGCAAACGAAATGACGAGACTTTTTCATTATTAATGGGATCGAGTTTCGATATAAAAGAGCCTACCGATAAAATCCTTGAATTAATGGATCCACTTCCACAATAAAACTAAAGAGCGGTCAAAAAGCACAATATTTTTTGACCGCTCTTTTATTTGCGCTAATTAAGCTAATCTCGCTTTTGCTTCTGCAATCGCTTCTGCCACACGAAGTGGTGAAACCCCACCTTTCGCACAACGTTTATCTAAACAAGATTGTAGCGAAAGAATGTCATAGACATCATCCCCTACCACATCACTGAATTGATGGAATTCAGGAATGGTTAAGTCTTCCAAGGCTTTTCCTTTTTCAATGGCATAAACCACGGTTTCACCGACAATATGATGAGAATCACGGGAATGGCACGCCTTTTGCCACAAGGTAATCCACTAACTCTGTTGCATTTGAATAACCTTTTTAAAGCGGCTTCACGTGTACGATCGGTATTCACTTTTAATTCATCTAGTACAAAAGTCGCCATATCTACGCAATCTTGCCAGGTATCTAGCGCATCAAAGATCCCTTCTTTGTCTTCTTGCATATCTTTGTTATACGCTAATGGTAAACCTTTTAAGGTCATCAACATACCGGTTAATGCCCCCATGACACGGCCCGCTTTACCACGAATCAATTCACAAGCGTCTGGATTTTTCTTTTGTGGCATTAAAGATGAACCTGAAGTTACACGATCTGACAACTCCACAAAATTCGCTTCACCACTGTTGAAAATAATCATATCTTCAGCAAAGCGAGAAAGGTGCACCATACTTAAAGACGCCGTTGAGAGTAATTCCACAATATGGTCACGATCAGAGACGCTATCCAAACTATTACGCGTCGCAAAATCAAAACCTAAATCTGATGCTAATTGTTCACGATCGACCGCATATGCTGTTCCTGCAAGTGCGCCACTGCCTAATGGGCAGCTATTCATGCGTTTATAAGCATCGGCGAGACGTAAATAATCACGCTCAAACATTTCCACATAAAGCCATGCACCAATGAGCAAAAGTGATTGGTTGTGCACGTTGTAAATGGGTATAACCCGGCATCACTGCATCTTGCGTATTTTCAGCAGTTTGTACTAAGTGACGCTGAAGATTACGAACAGACTCTTGCAACTCGACTACACGTTGTTTACACCACATTTTGATATCAAGTGCAACTTGGTCATTACGGCTACGACCCGTGTGTAATTTTTTGCCCAAATTACCCACTTTATCAATAAGTTTACTTTCCACCCAGCTATGAATATCTTCTGCATCATCTTGCAAAATCGCTTGTGGATTTGACCGCACTTCGATTAATAATTCATTTAAGGCAACTTCTAGCTGTTGTTGCTCTTCAGCACTTAATACACCAACATTGACTAAAGCTTTAGACCAGCCAATTGAACCTTCAATATCTTGCTCTGCCAAGCGATAATCAAAACGCAGGCTATCATTAAAATCTTTAAAACGTTTGTCTGCCGCTTGTGTAAAACGACCACCCCAGAGAGCCATAAGTTATCCTTATCTCGATTATAAAAAAATGATTAATTATTCAATTATTACGCATAATTAATCAATATGCAATAATAATCTCTATATCGTCCGCTATTTTACCCTGTTTTTTCTAACAAAAACTAGACAGTACCGCATTTTAGTGGTAATTTACGCAGCATTCTTAAGGGCATTGCCCACCATTCAAACAATTCAGTATTATCAACTCTTATTAGTTCCAACATTATTAATTATGCATCTTACAGAACTTAAAAACACGCCTGTTTCTGATCTTGTGAAACTTGGCGAAGAACAAATGGGTTTGGAAAATCTTGCCCGTTTACGTAAACAAGATATTGTTTTTGCTATTTTGAAACAGCACGCAAAAAGCGGTGAAGATATTTTTGGTGGCGGCGTGTTAGAGATTTTACCCGATGGTTTCGGTTTCTTACGCTCTGCAGACAGTTCCTACCTTGCTGGTCCTGATGACATCTACGTTTCCCCAAGTCAAATTCGTCGTTTCAATCTACAAACTGGTGATAAAATCGAAGGTAAAATCCGTCCACCAAAAGAAGGCGAACGTTATTTTGCACTTTTAAAAGTTGACCAAGTCAACGATGACAAACCTGAAGTCTCTCGTAGCAAAATCCTTTTTCGAAAAACTTAACCCCATTACATGCAAATTCTCGTTTAAGAATGGAACGTGGTAATGGCTCAACTGAAGATTTAACTGCGCGTATTTTGGATTTAGCCTCTCCGATTGGTAAAGGTCAGCGTGGTCTTATCGTGGCACCACCAAAAGCCGGTAAAACCATGTTGCTACAAAATATTGCACAAAGCATCACGCACAACTACCCTGAATGTGAACTTATTGTGCTTTTAATCGATGAGCGTCCAGAAGAAGTAACGGAAATGCAACGTTCCGTAAAAGGTGAAGTGATTGCCTCAACCTTTGATGAACCAGCCGCTCGTCACGTTCAAGTGGCAGAAATGGTTATCGAGAAAGCAAAACGTTCTGTAGAGCACAAAAAAGACGTGGTGATTTTACTCGACTCTATCACGCGTTTAGCTCGTGCTTACAATACTGTTACGCCAGCATCTGGTAAAATTCTTTCTGGTGGTGTGGATGCAAATGCTTTACATCGTCCAAAACGTTTCTTTGGTGCAGCGCGTAACGTAGAAGAAGGTGGTAGTTTAACCATTATTGCAACCGCACTTGTTGATACGGGTTCAAAAATGGATGAGGTTATCTTTGAAGAATTTAAAGGTACCGGTAACATGGAATTACATCTTTCTCGTAAAATTGCAGAAAAACGTGTGTTCCCAGCAATCGACTTCAACCGTTCAGGTACGCGTAAAGAAGACTTACTTACCACACCAGATGAATTACAGAAAATGTGGATTCTTCGCAAAATCCTTAACCCAATGGGTGAAGTGGAAGCAATGGAATTCCTCATTGACAAACTTATGGTGGCGAAAACCAATGATGAGTTTTTTGAAATTATGAAGCGGTCTTAATATTGGCCGCACTTAAAAACAAAAAAGGCTTGGAAAACCAAGCCTTTTTCATTTTGCGAATTATTCGCCCAAACGCTCTTTAATACGAGCAGATTTACCTGAACGTTCACGTAAGTAGTAAAGTTTAGCTTTACGTACTGCACCTTTACGTTTAACAACGATAGAATCTACAGCTGGAGGTGAGTTTGGAATACACGCTCAACACCTACGCCGTTAGATACTTTACGTAAAGTGAATGCTGAGTGCAAGCCACGGTTACGAATTGCAATAACCACGCCTTCGAATGCTTGCAAACGACGTTTGCTACCTTCAACTACCCATACTTTAACTTCTAAAGTATCACCTGGGCGGAAACTAGGTACGTTTTGTTTTAATTGTTCTTGTTCAAGTTGTTTGATAATGTTAGACATTGTTTTGATCCTTTATTGATCCTAGATGTAACTGAAACTAACTGTTATGTTCGGCTTGCGCTTCTTTTTAACAGCTTACGTTGTTCGTCAGTCAGAGCTAGGCCTTCTAAGAGCTCAGGGCGTCGGAGCCACGTTCTTTGTAGCGATTGTTTTAATCGCCATTTCCGAATTTCTTCGTGGTGTCCCGACATCAGCACGGGCGGTACCGTTAATCCTTCTAACACTTCCGGTCTGGTGTAATGCGGGCAATCTAATAAACCATCTGCAAAAGAATCCTCTTCTGCCGAAGCTTGTTTGCCTAATACACCGGGAATAAATCGCGCAACAGCATCAATTAATGTCATTGCCGGCAATTCCCCACCGGTCAGAACGTAATCGCCGATTGACCATTCTTCATCAATTTCAGTTTGAATCAATCGCTCATCAATACCTTCGTAACGTCCACATACCAAAATCAATTTCTGATTTTGAGCAAGTTCCGTTATGCCACCTTGATCGAGTTTACGTCCTTGTGGCGAAAGGTAAATCACCTTTGCGCCTTCTCCTGCAGCTGCTCTCGCAGCATGAATCGCATCCCGTAAAGGTTGCACCATCATCAGCATTCCCGGACCACCACCATAAGGACGGTCATCCACGGTTTTATGCTTGTCGAATGTAAAATCTCTTGGATTCCAACATTCCACTTGCAGAAGATTGTGTTTTACGGCTTTACCTGTAACCCCAAATTCCGTAATCGCTTTAAACATTTCGGGGAACAATGAAATTACCCCTATCCACATAAAAAGCCTACTACATTACGTTTGTGCATACTTGAGATTAGAAACCAGCGTCCCAATCCACTTCAATTGTTTTCGTGGTGAGATCGACTCTTTTAACTACTTGTTCATACAAAAACGGAATTAACCGCTCTTGTTTCCCAAAAGCATCTTTAGTATTGGCTTTAACCACTAACACATCATTAGAACCGGTTTCCATCATCTCTGTTACAATTCCCATTGTATAACCTTCTAAGTTTACGACTGAACAACCGATTAAATCGTGCCAGTAATAATCCCCTTCTTCCAGTTCTGGGAAAACAGATAAATCCACACCAATTTCAACATTCGCTAAAGTTTGTGCAACTTCACGATCATCAACGCCTTTTAATTTAACGATGATTTCGTGATTATGATGACGCCAGTTTTCTAATTCAGTTGGCTGCCATTCACCTTTGATTTTTAAAAACCAAGGTTGATAATCAAAAATGCTTTCAGCTTGTTCTGTTGATGAATAAATACGTAACCACCCACGGATACCGTAGGTTGAGCCTAATTTGCCCACAACTTCAATGCGTTGTTGTTCCATATTTTTCACCTATCTTAGTTTAAGAACTAAATCAAAAAGCGAGATTATGCTTTTTGAGCTTCTTTTACCAAAGTTGCAACACGATCTGAAAGTGATGCACCTTGAGCAACCCAGTGGTTTACACGCTCAAGATCAACACGAAGACGCTCTGCGTTACCTTGTGCGATTGGGTTGAAGAAACCTACACGCTCAATGAAACGACCGTCACGTGGTGAACGACTGTCAGCTACTACGATTTGATAAAATGGGCGTTTTTTAGCTCCGCCACGAGATAAACGAATGGTTACCATAACCTTCCTCTAAATGTTTAATTACTAAAAGAATATTCTCAAACTCGAAAGTGATTTAAGAATATAGCTTACTTTTTTCTCTGTATATATAGACAAAAAGCCTGAAGATTTTACACTTTTTGAGCAAAAAAAGCAAGCCAATAGCCTATTTCTACTTGAGAAATTCACCATAAAAAATGACCGCACTTCATCACAAAGTGCGGTCAATTTTTCATTAATTTATTGGATTAATAAACCCCTTGAGCCAACATTGCATCGGCTACTTTTACAAAGCCTGCTACGTTTGCGCCAACTACGTAGTTAATGTTTGCTTGGCCTTCTGCTGAACCGTATTTTTTACAGTTTGCATGAATATCTAACATGATTCGATGAAGCTGTTTATCCACTTCTTCAGCTGTCCAGTATAAACGTTGTGAACTTTGCGCCATTTCTAAGCCGGATGTCGCAACACCACCCGCATTAGCTGCTTTACCTGGGCCAAATAATACACCAGCTTCTAAGAATGCTTCTGTCGCTTCGATAGTGGTTGGCATGTTTGCACCCTCAGCAACCAATTTCACACCGTTTGCAATTAGAGCTTTAGCATCTGAAATCTCTAATTCGTTTTGGGTTGCGCAAGGAAGTGCAATATCTGCTTTCACTTCCCAAGGGCGTTTACCTGCAAAATATTGAAGACCAAATTGTTTTGCAAACTCTTCTACTCGACCACGTTTTACATTTTTGAGCTCTAATAACGCTTCTAATTTTTCACGATCGAATCCTTCTGGTAAATACACGTAACCCGCAGAGTCAGAACAGGTTACGACTTTTGCACCGAGCGCCATCGCTTTCAATCGCATATTGCGCCACGTTACCCGAACCGGAAACTAAAACGGTTTTACCTTGGAAGCTATCACCTTTCTCTGCAAGCATTGCTTGGGCAAAATAAACCAATCCATACCCCGTTGCTTCTGGGCGAATTAAGCTCCCACCGAATGAAAGACCACGACCAGTAAACACGCAAGCCGCTTGGTTTGATAATTTTTTCATATAGCCTGCAAGATAGCCTACTTCACGACCACCTACACCAATATCACCGGCGGGCACATCGGTATCTGGGCCAACATGACGATACAATTCAGCCATTAACGCTTGGCAGAAACGCATCACTTCAGCATCTGATTTTCCTTTAGGATCAAAATCTGAGCCCCCTTTCGCACCGCCCATTGGCAATGTAGTTAAGGCATTTTTAAAGATCTGTTCAAAACCTAAGAATTTTAAGATTGATAAGTTAACGGATGGATGAAAACGCATCCCCCCTTTAAAAGGACCAATTGCACTGTTGAATTGCACGCGGAAAGCACGGTTTACTTGAACTTGACCTTTATCATCAGTCCATGCCACACGAAATTGGATTGCGCGCTCTGGCTCAACTAAACGCTCCAGTAAAGCTTCTGAACGGTATTTAGGGTTTGCTTCCAAGAAAGGCCAGATTGACGTGAAGACTTCACGAACGGCTTGTAAAAATTCAGGTTGGTTGCCGTCACGTTGAGCCACTTTTTCAAGAAATGCGTCTAATGATGCTACTGCTGACATAGGATTTTCCTTCTAGTAGTGAGTTAATATGATGTGTGTAACGTTATTTTATTTATCACCGTCTTGTTGCGGCGTGTCATCAATATAACAATAGAAAAATCAACTAGGCAATAGTTTTTTTATAGAAAAATGAAGAAAAAAATAAAAAAACGAGAAAAACATTTAATATTTTCTCGTTTTTATTAGATGAAAATCTAAAAATTAGCACCTGGATTAGCACTTCAACTTAAAAAAATGCTTATTTATTTTTACCTTCTAAGTAAAAGCCATTCAGCGACTTGCTTCGCAAAATACGTTAAAATACCATCCGCACCAGCACGTTTAAAGCAAAGCAATGATTCCATGATGCATTCTTTTTCTTTCAACCAACCATTTTGAATGGCCGCCATATGCATCGCATATTCACCAGAAACTTGATAAGCAAAGGTTGGCACACCAAAAATAGTCTTTCACGCGATATACCATGTCTAAATATGGCATACCTGGTTTCACCATCACCATATCTGCCCCTTCTTGTAAATCAAGAGCCACTTCTTGCAAGCCTTCATTACCGTTGGCTGGATCAAGTTGATAGGTTTTCTTGTCACCACCTTTCAGGTTGCCAGCAGAACCGACTGCATCACGGAATGGACCATAATAATTAGACGCATATTTTGCAGAATACGCCATAATTTGCGTATTGATATGACCATTTTTCTTCCAACGCCTGACGAATACGACCAATACGTCCATCCATCATATCACTTGGTGCCACAATATCAGCTCCTGCTTCCGCGTGTGAAACAGCCTGTTTAATCAGGATATCTGTTGTGATATCGTTTAAGACATAGCCTTCTTCATCAATGATCCCGTCTTGTCCGTGTAGTGTATAAGGATCGAGTGCGACATCAGTTAATACCCCTAATTCTGGATAAGCGGCTTTCAATGCTCTCACTGCGCGCTGTACCAAACCATTCGGGTTAAACGCTTCATCTACCATTAAAGATTTTTTATCTTGTTCAACTACTGGGAATAATGAAATCACTGGCACGCCGTATTTCACTAAAAGACCTGCTTCGATTAATAACTGATCGATCGTTAAACGTTCAACTTTAGGCATAGAAGGGACTGGTTCACGATGATTTTCACCTTCAATGATAAATACCGGATAAATTAAATCATTCGCGGTTAAAGTATTTTCTGCCACTAAACGGCGACTAAAATCATGTTTACGTAAACGACGAAGACGACGGGTTGGAAAACCGCCTAAAATTTGTTGAGTCATAATAATATTTCCTGTTTTTATGATGTTAAAAGGGCGTATCACCTACGCCCATTTTCTTAATCTTTGTGATTCAAATCACCCTGATTTTCTATCGCACTTTCCTCATCAGTTGCCTCTTCTTCATCCTCTTTCGGTTGATAGAAACGTGCAACTAACAAGCCTAATTCAAAAAGAAGACACATTGGTACAGCAAGTAAAGTTTGAGAGAACACGTCTGGTGGCGTTAAGATCATGCCAACAAAGAATGCTCCCACAATAATATAAGGGCGTTTTGCCGCCAATGCTTTCGTGGTTGTGACACCTGTCCAGCAAAGCAAAATAATGGCAACGGGTACTTCAAAGCACACACCGAAAGCCAAGAATAATGCGAGTGCAAAATCAAGGTAACTGCTGATATCTGTTGCGATAGCGACCCCTTCTGGTGCAGTTTGTGTAAAGAAACTAAACACAAAAGGGAAAACGATATAATAAGCAAACGCCACGCCGCAATAGAATAAAACTGTACTGGAAAATAATAACGGATAAATTAAACGTTTTTCATGTTGATACAGTGCCGGCGCAACAAACGCCCAAATTTGATAAAGCAAATAAGGTACAGAAATAAACACCGAAACAATCGCGGTTAATTTAATTGGCGTAAAGAAAGGCGTCTGGATATTGGTTGCAATCATCGTTGCACCTTTTGGCATCACCGCGGTTAAAGGTGCGGCGACAAAATGATAAATATCATTAGAAAAATAAACCAACGCCACAAAAACCACTAAAATACAAATTACACAACGTAATAAGCGGTTTCTGAGTTCAACAAGATGGGTAATTAACGGTTGGGAATCGTCCGTCATATTGCTCATAATTATTCTCTAGGACTTCGCTTCAGATTTCGGTGCTGGCTGTAGCTCCACATCATCCGGCGAATAGTAATCGGATAAACGCTCAGTTAATTCAGCTTGTTCATGAGGTTCAAGTGCGGTCAAATCCACCTCTGTTTTTTCAGATTCCAAAACTTCGGCAGTTTCATTCTCTGCATGTTCTGTGGATGCTGTTCCAACCGGTTTCTCTGCTGTTTCTTGTGCACTTACCTCAAGTTTTTCCGCAGAATCAGCCGGATTTTCAGCCGCACTTTTAATTTCTTTAATTTGCTCTTCCACCGTTGTACCTGCTGCAGCTGCTTTTTCTTCTAACTCTGCGCGCATTTTTTGAGCTTGCTCTTTCAGCTCTTCAACGGTTTTACTTAAATCTGGGGAAAGCTGTTTGAGATTAAGTTGTTCCGCTTTCTTAATACTATCTTGCAACTCTTGCAATTTAAGCTCTTGTTTTAATTCATTTTGAACATTAGCTGCCAATCCACGGATCGTTTTCACCCAGCCCATTACCGTGCGAATAGCCACAGGTAAACGCTTAGGGCCTAGCACCACCAAGCCCACAAGCATCAATAAAACAAGTTCGGAAAAACCAATATCAAACACGGTTATGCCTGTTCTTTATCTTTTACAGTTTCAGTTTTTTCAGCGGTAGTTGTACCGTCTTTAATTTGCGTAAACTCAGCATCTTTTTTCGGCTCGTCATCAGACATTGCTTTTTTAAAGCCTTTTACTGCTGCGCCAAGATCAGATCCCGCATTGCGTAATTTTTTTGTACCAAATACTAATAAAATCACGACTAATAAAATAATCATTTGTGCTGGGGATAAACCAAACATAGAAAAACTCCGTTAGAATTAAATTGAAAATTTGGGCTTGAATATACTCTTTTTATGCATTTGTCTCAAGAGGTAATTTTAAAAGTGCGGTCAAAAAAATTAGAGGATTTTCAACCGCACTTTAGTCTTATTATTCAGCCAGTTCTGTTTATTCATCAGACATTAACGCTCATCCACCATATTAAGCTTATGTGACAGAAATTATGAAATAACAAAATCCAGTTCTTTCATGTATCGCTCATAACATTGCAAGATGTCCACGATCAAATCCTCTTCATTTGTAATACTCAAAGGATAACCTTCCAATTGAATATTGGTTGAAACCATTAATGCATGATGAACTTGTGCAGTTTCAGGCTCAGGCTTCTCGAACAAGGTAATTTGGTAAAAAAAATCTTCTGCTAATCCATTTTCAATAGAAAGAACCAGTTGATTATTATCACGACCAAAATGTTTCTGTAAGGTCACATTTAAACCATAGGTACCAATGAGTAGCTGGCGCAACTCTCTCATTGCCAAAAGCGCCGTTGTTTTTAAATGTAAAATGGCATCATCTCGCTTAGGTTCAATCACTAACTGTCTTAAACGGCTACGCCAGTTTGCACCTGTCCACAAATCTGAAACCTCTGTGGAATAATATTGACGCTCAAATCGTAAACCTTTCAACAAACTCCATGCCATCACTGACATCAACAGAGCGAAAGGTAAAGAAAAAAACAACATCGTTGATTGGAGTATTTCAATACCACCAAAAAGGTAAAGAACAAACGTAACTGCTGACAATAGCCCACCCCAAAACATAGATTGCCAACGAGGTGAAACCTGGCTTTTGTCTTCAATTGCGATATTATTAAGCGTATAAATACCAAAGTTAATGGTTACAATAAAAAAAGAGTGTGATAATAAATAAAGCTAACGTTTTTAGTTAAACCGGAATAGGGTAAATAACTCAAAAAATCAAAAAGAAGTGATCCCACATCATTTACAGCTCGACCTAATGCCCCCTTAGCAAGATGCTCATTCACCCAAATTGCTCCATTACCAAATACCGTGAACCACAAAACGAAGAATAAACTTGGCACCATCAATACGCCGAAAATAAACTCCCGCAAAGTTCGTCCGCGAGAAATCCGTGCGATAAAAATCCCAAAGCCTGGCGCCCATGAAAACCACCATGCCCAGTAAAAAACCGTCCAATCCATAAACCAATCTAGATGTTCTACATCATAGGCATAAGCCTTGAAGCCGACTCTAATTAAACCGCTTAAATAGGTACCAATATTTTCCGTAAAAGCCGAAATTAAATATATTGTTGGACCGAATAGCAAAACCAATAGCATAAAGAGAAAGGTAACGCCTAGATTTAGCTCACTAAGAATACGGAACCCGTTGGCAATCCCTTGCAGTGAAATTAAGATAGCAATGATAAAAACACTCACTAAAATAAGGGGAACCAAATACGATGAGTTATCCAATAAATGCATTGAATGGAATGCTGCAGCCAACCGAATCGCACTGTAACCTAAGGTTGCGACTACGCCAAATAAGGTAGTACAAATCCCGAGAATATCAATGATATCCCCTACTTTTCCATTAATCTTTTCTTTCAGTAAGGGATAAAAACAAGAGCGTAAAGAAATTGAAAAAGGCTTGATGGGGGCAAGTATCCGTTTACAGACAGTCCCCATTTAAAGCCAGCGCTAATAAGAACGAAAAACATAATAAAAAAAGTATAAGGTACAGAGTCAGTCAGTATATTGATATGCTCAACCAAGATGTGGTGAAAATACGAAAAAAGGAAAGAAGCCGTTAAAAGCGAGTGAAAAAGTGACAGAAATCAAAGATATCAAGGCAAGCATAGGATTATTTTAAATACCTTTGCATCGGGCAGGTAATGTCAATGACAACTACCCCTATATTGCCCACCTTGATTCCTCGACATAACGCTTTCAGCCCCCCAAAAAAGCCGTCGGGCTTGATGCTGGCTATTTTACCGTCCCTATCACAGAAAGCTTGGCTCGCCGAGAGGTTATTAGTGTATTTGATTATCGTCGCCCGACAAAAATAAAAAGCCGAAAGGCTGATTACCTGACACACTTATCAAGCTACGATAGAAAACGCCAATGCAGTTAAGTCATCGGAGCAAGGGAAAAACTCTACAAACGTCTAGCAAAAATGGTTGAGCATAACTTTACGGAAGCAGAACAACACCATAGACATAGTTATGCCCATTACAGAGGTTCGTCGAAAGTACACATGCAAGCAAGCAAGCAAGCAAGCACAAAATATCAAGAAAATGCCCTTGTGATATGGGCTTTTTTACGCTTTTTATAATTCAGACTTTATTAATATGAGGTAATGGTAAAAACTCTACGAAACTGACTGCTTGAATGGCAATCTAAAGTGAAATGTAATAGAAAGAGATAAAACGACAAAAAATAAACCCACCTTTACCAGATGGTCTATAAAGTGGGTTTGCCTGAGGTATAAAATCGAGTGTTAAATACGCGCTATTTTCAATATATTTTAGCTTTTATTTTTTAGGTAACGCATCAGTTGAAGCATTAAATTTCACATTTGATGAAGTATAAGCCTCAAAGTGCGGATGTTTTTTCATAAATTTAATGAAACTTTCCGCATCAGGCAAGTATGTATCAACGCCTTCATATTTTGGATCGTTAAATAATTTACCAAACGTTTTATAACCATCTTTACCGCTAGCTACATAAGCATTGGTACCAACGAGATAACGTTTATTATCATCAATTGGTTCCCATTGTTGGGTTTGTTTATTCAATACTTCCACGCTGACTAAACGTTTACCTTCCGCATTTGGTGTTTCATTAGCTTCGTAACGAATACCTGCGCCATAAGGGAATGCCCCTGTAGAGCCATCAACTAAAGCAAATTGCATTGCATCTTCAAGCACTTGTTTCACTAATGAACCTTCCATTTTATAGGTATATAAGGTATTCCCGAAAGGCAAGAAAGTATAAGCATCATTAAAAGTCACATTGCCTGGTAAAATATCTGCGCGTACACCACCCGCATTTTGAATCGTTAAATCCACCGTTTTTAGTTCATTATACATTGTTTCTGCAATAAAACGCGTTGCGATAGAACCTTCTGGATTAGAGCCTGCTTTATTTGGGATACGGTTCGCTGAACCACCCGGCATTGCAGAACCAGTGATGACACCAACAATTTCTTGCGCTAAACGATCTTTTTCACTTTTATATTTTGAAATAAGCATGTCTGTTTTTGCATCATGATCATCAAGTGAAATACTCTTCATTGATTTTAAAGTATCAAGCGCTTTTTTACGTTCATCGCCTGTTAATTCAGTCCATTTACCTTCCGCATTTTTCACTTGAAGTTTATGAGAACTCATTAACACATGAGGAATTTTACGAGTAATAGACGCAATACCTTCAGGGCTGAATTTAACACCTAAGTCACCCACCACAGCAGAATAAGCCCAACCTTCCATTACAAATACAGGTTCACCATTCGGATTTTTAAATTCAAGTGGATATTCATAGATTACTGGCAATTTTAAACCACGTAATTCATCATTTCCGTATAAATAATGTGAATCGCCAGTAACGATCACATCAATATCATTTACTTTTTGAGCGATTTCGATATTTTTTTCACTTCCTGCATGTGAAAGTAAGATGATTTTATTAATACCTTGTTGTTTTAGCGCATTTGCCATAATTTGCGCAGTAGCAATTTCATCATAGAACTTCACATCTTTACCTGGTGAAGAGGAATTAACCGTTTTATTCACGGTATCTAAACCGATAATAGCAATTTTTTCTCCATCCACAGTGAAAATATCGTAAGGTTTCCATTTGTTATATAAAATTGAATTTTTATCAGGAATAACATTGGCTGAAAGTACTGGGATTTTTAATGGCTCGAGTAGTTTTAATAAACCTTCATTACCCGCATCAAATTCATGGTTACCCAAAGTAAAATAATGGAAATTACCAGCATTCATGACAGCCGCATCAGCAGAACCACCAAAAAGGGTGAAATACAGCGTACCGGTAATCGCATCACCTGCATGTAGCACTAATGGATTTTTATACTTTTTACGTAACTCATAAAGTTTCCCATTCACAGCAGAAAAACCACCAATATCAACCTTTGTTTGTTGACCATTTAAATTAATTCTCGCTTCGTGCGGTTCCAAGTAAGAATGGTGGTCGTTAATATGTAAGATACTTAACTCCACAGCTTTATGTGCTTGCGGCGCTTCTTTAGCAAAGGCTGCACCTGAGCAAAAGCATTGCTAACGCACTAACTGCAAAGGTAACTGATTTTTTAGATAAAAACATAATGGCTCCTTGTGAGTAAACGGATTAATTTAAGCCTTCAAGCATTGCTTGGAAAGTCTTATAACGAATAGCATAGTTATTGTGTTGAAGATTTTCACGTGCTTGATCCAAATACGAAAAATCATCAACCTCCACCCCTTTAAATTGGCGAGCAAACATCATATTGGCTAGAGCGAGGCGGGGCTTAATTTCAGAAGAAGGGGTTATCAAACTCACTCGATTCTCAGTAATAGAAAAAGTTGTTTGATTAGGAAAATCTTGACGCATCTGTTCAATAATTTTTTGAAATATGCCTTTAGCATCCAAAGACAATAATATAATTTGATCTGGTTTGGCTCCCCGTTCTATTAAAGCCTGAACAAATTGCTCCGAATTATCTGTTTGACGAATATAAATTTTTGCCTGCTCATTCGCTAAAAAAGACACCAGTAAGTTTTTCTTCATTTCCTGAATTAAATTAGCATCGCCAGTATTTATCGGTTCAAAGTATAAATAATCAAGAAATTTAGGGGTGAGATTTTTATCTGTTTTAAAAAAATGCGAGTGAGGATTTTTCGCTTATTTGGATCTGATTATCAAGAAATTGGGGAGGTAAAGAAAAAAGTGCGGTGAGTTTTTTCTGTAAAATAGAAATTTGTTGCTTTTCTTGTTTAGCTAAAGCGATTGAAAATTGTTGCTTTAAAGCCTCAGCGGACTCAGTAGATATTGATTGGTGAGAAGACGAAGGAGGACTCGCTATCACAGATTGTTGAATGCCAATACATGACGCTAATCCAAGTAACACAGAATGAAAAACTGATTTTCATAATAAACCTCATTTAACTGATATTTTATCAATATAAAATACCGCTTAACGCGTAAACTTGACCTAAAACTATTTGAGAGTTTCTTAGATTATACGTAAAACAAAAATTGCATGTGAATGATAATGTTTACTTTTTCAAGAGAATATAACGTACTTATTAGAATGCTCATCCAAAACTTGGAATTTTTGCTCAAAAAAGTATAAAATTCGCAGGCTTTTTTTGTCTATATATACAGAGAAAAAAAGTAAGCTATATTCTTAAATCACTTTCGAGTTTGAGAATATTCTTTTTAGTAATTAAACATTTAGAGGAAGGTTATGGTAACCATTCGTTTATCTCGTGGCGGAGCTAAAAAACGCCCATTTTATCAAATCGTAGTAGCTGACAGTCGTTCACCACGTGACGGTCGTTTCATTGAGCGTGTAGGTTTCTTCAACCCAATCGCACAAGGTAACGCAGAGCGTCTTCGTGTTGATCTTGAGCGTGTAAACCACTGGGTTGCTCAAGGTGCATCACTTTCAGATCGTGTTGCAACTTTGGTAAAAGAAGCTCAAAAAGCATAATCTCGCTTTTTGATTTGGTTCTTAAACTAAGATAGGGTGAAAAATATGGAACAACAACGCATTGAAGTTGTGGGTAAATTAGGCTCAACCTACGGTATCCGTGGGTGGTTACGTATTTATTCATCAACAGAACAAGCTGAAAGCATTTTTGATTATCAACCTTGGTTTTTAAAAATCAAAGGTGAATGGCAGCCTGCAGAATTAGAAAATTGGCGTCATCATAATTACGAAATCATCGTTAAATTAAAAGGCGTTGATGATCGTGAAGTTGCACAAACTTTAGCGAATGTTGAAATTGGTGTGGATTTATCTGTTTTCCCAGAACTGGAAGAAGGGGATTATTACTGGCACGATTTAATCGGTTGTTCAGTCGTAAACTTAGAAGGTTATACAATGGGAACTGTAACAGAGATGATGGAAACCGGTTCTAATGATGTGTTAGTGGTGAAAGCCAATACTAAAGATGCTTTTGGAAAACAAGAGCGGTTAATTCCGTTCTTGTATGAACAAGTAGTTAAAAGAGTCGATCTCACCACGAAAACAATTGAAGTGGATTGGGACGCTGGTTTCTAATCTCAAGTATGCACAAACGTAATGTAATAGGCTTTTTATGTGGATAGGGGTGATTTCATTATTCCCCGAAATGTTTAAAGCGATTACGGAATTTGGGGTTACAGGTAGAGCTGTAAAACATAATCTTCTGCAAGTGGAATGTTGGAATCCAAGAGATTTTACATTCGATAAGCATAAAACCGTGGATGACCGTCCTTATGGTGGTGGCCCGGGAATGCTGATGATGGTGCAACCTTTACGGGATGTGATTCATGCTGCGAAAGCAGCGGCAGGAGAAGGCGCAAAGGTGATTTACCTTTCGCCACAAGGACGTAAACTCGATCAAGGCGGTGTAACCGAGCTTGCTCAAAATCAGAAATTGATTTTGGTATGTGGACGTTACGAAGGTATTGATGAACGGTTGATTCAAACTGAAATTGATGAAGAATGGTCAATTGGCGATTACGTTCTGACCGGTGGGGAATTGCCGGCAATGACATTAATTGATGCTGTTGCTCGTTTTATTCCCGGTGTATTAGGCAAACAAGCCTCCGCAGAAGAAGATTCTTTTGCAGACGGTTTATTAGATTGCCCGCATTACACCAGACCGGAAGTGTTAGAAGGATTAACTGTGCCATCCGTGCTGATGTCGGGACATCACGAAGAAATTCGCAAATGGCGATTAAAACAATCGCTACAAAGAACGTGGCTCCGACGCCCTGAGCTCTTAGAAGGCCTAGCTCTGACTGACGAACAACGTAGACTGTTAAAAGAGGCCCAAGCCGAGCATAACAGTTAGTTTCAGTTACATCTAGGATCAATAAAGGATCAAACAATGTCTAACATTATCAAACAACTTGAACAAGAACAATTAAAACAAAACGTACCTAGCTTCCGCCCAGGTGATACTTTAGAAGTTAAAGTATGGGTAGTTGAAGGTAGCAAACGTCGTTTGCAAGCATTCGAAGGCGTGGTTATTGCAATTCGTAACCGTGGCTTGCACTCAGCATTCACTTTACGTAAAATTTCTAACGGTGTAGGTGTTGAGCGTGTATTCCAAACTCACTCACCAGTTGTAGATTCAATCACTGTTAAACGTAAAGGTGCAGTACGTAAAGCTAAACTTTACTACTTACGTGAACGTTCAGGTAAATCTGCTCGTATTAAAGAGCGTTTGGGCGAATAATTTCGCAAAGAAAAAGGCTTGGGATCCCAAGCCTTTTTTGTTAGGTTATTTAATCCGTTCTTCGATAATCCCACCGCCCAAACAAATTTCACCAAGGTAAAATACGGCAGATTGTCCTGGTGTGACGGCTGATTGAGGTTCATCGAAAATCACTCGAATAGTTTCATCATCAATCGGTTCAATCACACAAGGAATATCTTGTTGGCGATAACGTGTTTTAACCGTGCAACGTACTAATTCACGAATTGGCTCGCGATCAACCCAATGTAATTGGCTAGCAATCAAACCTTTTGAAAATAAACGAGGATGGTCATGCCCCTGAGCGACAATAAGCTCATTATTTTCAACATCCTTATCTACCACATACCAAGCCTCATCACCCGCATTTTTTAAACCACCAATGCCTAACCCTTTACGCTGTCCCAACGTGTGATACATCAAACCATCATGGCGACCAATAATTTCACCATCAACAGTACGAATATCACCAGGTTTAGCCGGTAAGTAACGAGCTAAGAAATCCTTAAATTTACGCTCACCAATAAAACAAATACCGGTAGAGTCTTTTTTCTTCGCCGTAATTAAGCCAAGCTCTTCAGCAATAGCGCGAACAATGGGCTTCTCAATTTCACCAACGGGGAATAAACTTTGTCCCACTTGTTTATGGCTTAAGGTATAAAGAAAATAACTTTGATCTTTATTAGCATCTAAACCACGTAATAATTTTGCATTTTCATCATCACCAGCCCTACGTACATAATGCCCTGTTGCAATGTAATGAGCACCAAGATCTTCAGCTGCATATTCTAAAAATGCTTTAAATTTAATTTCTTTATTACACAAAATATCTGGGTTCGGCGTGCGCCCTGCTTTATATTCAGTTAAAAAATGCTCAAATACATTATCCCAATATTCTGCAGCAAAAATTAATTTTATGTAGTTTAATCCCCAACTTATCACATACAGCCTGAGCATCTGCAAGATCAGCTGCTGCAGTGCAGTAATCCGTATCATCATCTTCTTCCCAGTTTTTCATAAACAGGCCTTCCACCTGATAGCCTTGCTGTTGAAGAATAAAAGCTGACACAGAAGAATCCACTCCGCCAGACATACCACAAATGACTTTTTTTGTCGCATTTCTCGCAAGCTGTTCTTGCGTCAATTGAGGAAAGTATTGATTATAAGTATTTGAAATTAACATAGTTCTCCCGTAACTTCGGTTAAGGCGAAGCACATTGGTCATTGAATGAGAAAAAACGGCAAAATAATTTTGCACATAAAGTGCGGTCATTTTTGATGCAAGTTATTTCACTTCATAAAATTGCGAATCACCATCTTTTTTCGCAAATTTTTGCTCATATTCGGCTTTTGCTTGTTTATCGCCCGCATCTAATTTTGATTGAAGCGTGTCGCAAGGTTTATCACAATCACAAGCTTTGGCAATACCAAGGGTAGATAAACCACCGCAGCTGCCTTTTAAACTTTGTTTTTTGATAATAAATCCGATAGACATCAACAATATAATTGCGACGAAAGCGATTAAAGTAAAAAAATAAAGTTTGCATAACTATTCTTTTGTTTCTGTTAATTTTTGAAAGCAGAGGATGATTTTTGTCACAAAACCATTATCTGTTTTAATGATTAAATAAACGGCAAGATTATTTTTCTCAGCCACTTCTAACGCCTTGTCTTCACCAAGCACAAATAACCCTGTTGATAAGCCATCTGCAGTCATTGAAGTTGGTGCAAGTACCGTAATTGAGGCTAAATGATGCTGAATTGGATAACCTGTTTTCGGATCAATTTCATGAGCAAAGCGTTTACCATTTTCTTCAAAGTAAATTCGATAATCGCCAGAACTTGCCATTCCCATATTGTCTAATCCAATGACAGCTTCAACCGCTCTTTCACCTGTTGTAGTTGGTTTTTCAATTGCGATCTGCCAAGGTTTGCCTTCAATATTTTTTCCTTTCGCACGAATTTCTCCGCCGATTTCAACCATGTAATTCTGAGCATTTAATTGTTCTAACTTTTCAGCGACCAGATCAACGCCAAAGCCTTTAGCAATCGAGGACAAATCGACATAAACTTGAGGAAGTGCTTTGCTTAATGTCGGTTTGGCAGCACTCATATCGAGGGCAATTTTATCAATACCAACCCAAGCTTGGCGTTCAGCTAATTGTTCTGGTGTAGGTTGTTTTTCTGGACGTTTTTCCGGGCCAAATCCCCATAAATTAACGACAGGGCCAACAGTTACATCCAATGCACCTTCAGTCACTTTATTTAAACGAATCGCTTCGGCCAATACTTTGGCAAAATCTGCTGAAATCTCAATCGGTGTATTCACTTGGGTATTTTGATTGAAACGACTCAATTCCGAATCTTTTTTTGTAAGTGGACATTTTCGCGTTCACATCTTTTTAAGATAGCTTCAATTTCTTCATGCGTCTTTTCAGATGTTGCTTTCATTGAGCCTTCATCAAGGTATTTAACATGATAAGTTGTTCCCATTGTTTTACCACTTAATGAGATAACTTTTGTTTCTTTTTCACAGGCTGCAAGACTTAATGCCATTGCCACCGCCACGATACCGCTTATTAATTTTTTCATCTGGATTTCCTAAATCTGTGAACTACTAGCAAACTAAACAAAATTTACCTGTAATCATAGAAAATTTTCTAAAAACACCTTAAATATTGACCGCACTTCATCACAAAGTGCGGTCAGTTTTCATGATGTTTTGATTAACTAAAATCAACCACCGAAGTCATCTAATAAGATGTTTTCATCTTCAACACCGAGGTCTTTCAACATTTTGATTACCGCAGCGTTCATCACTGGAGGTCCACACATGTAGTATTCACAATCTTCAGGTGCTTCATGATTTTTCAAGTAGTTTTCATAAAGTACGTTGTGAATAAAGCCGGTGTAACCTGTCCAGTTATCTTCTGGTAACGGATCAGATAATGCCACGTGCCATGTAAAGTTTGGATTTTCTGCTTGAAGCTGATCAAAATCTTCTACATAGAACATTTCACGTTTAGAACGTGCACCATACCAGAATGACATTTTACGTTTAGAGTGTAAACGTTTTAATTGGTCAAAGATATGAGAACGCATTGGTGCCATACCCGCACCACCACCGATGAAGACCATTTCATTGTCAGTTTCTTTCGCAAAGAATTCACCGAATGGACCAGAAATTGTCACTTTATCACCCGCTTTTAATGACCAAATGTACGAAGACATTTGACCTGGAGGTGCATCAGGTTGACGTGGTGGAGGCGTTGCAATACGCACGTTAAGCATAATGATGCCTTTCTCTTCTGGGTATGAAGCCATAGAATAAGCACGGATAATATGCTCGTCTACTTTAGACACGTAACGCCATAAATCGTATTTGTCCCAATCTTCGTGGTATTCTTCTGGGATATCAAAATCTTTATAGTAAACCGTATGCGGTTCGGCTTCGATTTGGATATAACCACCTGCACGGAAAGGTACTTCCTCACCTTCAGGAATCGCTAATTTAAGCTCTTTAATAAAGGTAGCTTTGTTATCATTAGAAATAACGGTACATTCCCATTTTTCACGCCGAAAGATTTCTTCTGGAAGTTCAACGTCCATATTGCCTTTTACATTCACTTGGCAAGCTAAACGATAACCTTCTTTTGCTTCACGTTTATTAATGTGAGAAAGTTCGGTTGGTAAAATTTCACCACCGCCACTTTTCACTTTCACGACACATTGACCACAAGAGCCACCACCACCACAAGCAGAAGAAACGAAAATACCTTTACTTGCTAATGCACCAAGTAATTTGCCACCAGCAGGTAAGGTGATCGCTTTTTCAGGATCGTCATTAATAGTAATGGTGATATCACCAGAATCCACTAATTTTGATTTAGCGAATAAAATAATCGCAACGAGCACTAAAAGGATAACCGTAAATGCCGCAACACCTAATAATAAAATTGAAGATTCGCTCATTTATGCCTCCTTATAACTGAATACCAGAGAATGACATAAAACCAAGCGCCATCAAGCCTGCAGTGATAAAGGTAATCCCTAATCCTTTTTAAGCCTGCCGGTACATCGGCATATTTCATTTTTTCGGTTAAACCTGCAAGCGCAACGATTGCTAACATCCAACCAAGCCCTGCACCCACACCATAAACTGCAGATTCTGCAAAGTGTATTCACGTTGTACCGCAAAAGATACACCACCAAAGATCGCTACAGTTTACGGCGATAAGTGGAAGGAAGATACCTAATGCGTTATAAAAGTGCAGGGAAGAATTTATCTAAGAGTCATTTCAAGAATTTGAACGATACCTGCGATAATCCCGATAAACGTAATAAAGCTTAAGAAGGATAAACTCACACCCTTCAACTAAGGCGCTATCTTTTTAACATTGTTCGAACACAAATTGGTTCGCCGGCTACAGAAATACCAAGCACCACTGTTACTGCAACCCCTAAGCCGAATGCTGTTGACACTTTTTCGATACGGCAAGGAAAGTACACATACCTAAGAAGAAAGAAAGCGCCATATTTTCAATGAAGATCGCCTTCACAAATAGGCTAATATAATGTTCCATTGATTATTTCTCCTGTTGCTCAGGTTTCCACGTTCTTAAGCCCCAAATAACGAAGCCAATAATAAAGAACGCACTTGGTGCAAGAAGGAATAAACCGTTCGGTTGATACCAACCACCATCTTGAATAGTTTGGAATACAGGGAAACCAAATAAACGACCAGAACCGATTAATTCACGTAATGTGGCGACAATTAATAAGATCGCACCATAACCTAAACCATTACCGATACCGTCTACAAAGCTTTCTAACGGTGGAGATTTCATCGCAAACGCTTCTGCACGTCCCATTACGATACAGTTTGTAATGATAAGGCCAACGAATACAGAAAGCTGTTTAGATAAACCATAAGCATAAGCTTTTAATACTTGGTCAACCAAGATTACTAAAGATGCGATAATTGCCAGTTGTACAATGATACGGATACTATTTGGAATATAGTTACGAATCAATGAAATGAACAAACTGGAAAAACCGGTTACCAAACTTACCGCAATCGCCATAACGATCGCAGTTTGTAATTGGGTTGTTACTGCTAATGCAGAACAGATACCCAAAATTTGCAAGGCAATCGGGTTATTTTTAACAATAGGATCGAATAAAAGACCTTTTAAGTTTACTTTTGCATCAGCCATTATTTGATTTCTCCTGCTTTAAATTTCGCTAAGAATGGACCAAAGCCATTTTGGCTGAACCAATAATCAAATGAACCTTGAACACCGTTACTGGTTAAAGTTGCACCTGATAAACCATCTACACCGTGCTCTTTATCTGCAGCAGAGCTACCTTTGTAGATTTTGAATTTTTGGTTACCTTGTTCATCGAATAATTTTTTATCGACAAACTGTGCTTGCCAACGAGGGTTCGCAATTTCGCCCCCAAGACCGGCTGTTTCACCTTGATCATAATAAGTAATACCTTTGATAGTATTCGCATCTGGTGCAACAGAAACAAAAACCATACATGGTTGACCATAAACCACGGCCATACATTGGTAATACAACTTGAGTTACATTGCCTTGTTCATCTTTTACAAGATAAACACGCGCTTGGTTTGCACGAACCTTAATTCCTGCTTTATCAGCCTCAGCTGGGATAGCTTGGCTTTTTAGCTGGATCTTTAACGGCATCTTTAGGTTCAAATTTATTAATTTCTTCTGCTGAAGCTTGAACGTAATCACCACTTTGCAAATCAACTAAACGTGGTTCAATAAATTTGCTGTAAGTGTCTTTAATTACTGATGCATTATCTTCTTTCATTAAGCCAGCAACAGTTAAAATGTTACGTTGAACGTCGAGTGCTTTTTGTTCATCTTGTTTGGATTTTAATGCTACTGCAGCACCAGAAACCACGATAGAACACACTAAACTTAGCAACACAACAACGGTAACTGTACCGCTAACGCTATCTTTATTAAATTTAGCCATTTGTTCTTGCTCTCCGACGTTTGATATTTGCTTGAACCACGATGTAGTCGAAAATTGGTGCAAATAAGTTTGCAAATAAAATCGCTAACATCATCCCTTCTGGATAAGCTGGGTTCACTGTACGAATTAATACAGCCATCACGCCAATTAACGCACCGTACCACCATTTACCCGTGTTGGTAAATGAAGCGGATACAGGGTCTGTAGCCATGAAGATCATACCAAGTGCAAAACCACCTAATACAAAGTGCCAATGCCAAGGCATTGAGAACATTTGGTTAGAATCAGAACCGATTAAGTTGAATAAGGTTGCAGTACCAATCATACCGATCATGACACCAGCCATAATGCGCCAAGAAGCAATTCGAGTGAATACAATCACTGCACCACCGATTAACAACGCAAGCGTTGAAACCTCACCCATTGAACCTGGAATATTACCAATGAATGCATCCATCCAAGTAATAGGTTGACCGGTTACAGTGTGTTGTAATGCTGCTTGACCACCTTGAGACCATTGTGAAAGTGCGGTTGCGCCTGAAAAACCATCTGCTGCAGTCCATACTAAGTCACCGGAAATTTGAGCCGGATAAGCAAAGAATAAGAATGCGCGACCAGCAAGTGCAGGGTTCATAAAGTTACGACCTACACCACCGAAGATTTCTTTCGCTACCACGATACCAAAGGTGATACCTAGTGCCGCTTGCCATAATGGCAATGTTGGTGGAACGATTAACGCAAATAAAATGGTTGAAACGAACATCCCTTCATTAACTTCATGACCACGTACTACTGAGAACAATAATTCCCAAATTGTACAAACGGTAAATACCACTAAGTAAATTGGTAAGAAGAAGATCGCCCCTAACGCCATTTTTGAGCCCCAAGTTGCATTATTGGTTAAATCTAAACCTAATGAACTTGCAAGCGCATAGTGCCAATCGTTAGCAATTAATTGATCTAAATTGCCTAATTGATTTAAGGCAGGGATCGCTTGGTTACCCACATTGTACATCCCGTAGAAAAATCGCTGGGGAACAACGCAAGGAAAACCGTAATCATCATACGTTTTGAGTCTAACGCATCACGAACGTGTGTGTTTTTGTGCGTTACCGTACCTGGTGTATAAAGCAAAGGTATAAATCGATTCAAAGATCGGATAAAACTTGCTGTATTTACCGCCTGGTAAAAACGCGGGTTCCATCTTTTCAAAAAGATTTTTTAAACCCATTTTTAACCTTCCTTCTCAATCTTATCTAATACTTGACGCAAGATTGAACCGTATTCATATTTGCCCGGGCAAACGAAAGAACATAACGCTAAGTCTTCTTCATCTAATTCAAGACAACCTAACGCTTGTGCACCATCGGTATCGCCCACGATTAAATCACGTAATAATAATGTCGGTAAAATATCCAACGGCATTACGCGCTCATAGCTACCGATTGGTACCATTGCACGCTCACCACCATTTTCTGCGGTAGTGAAGTTGAATAATTTCTTACCAAAGTGGCCTAATACGGTACGGGTAATCGAATATTTGTTCGATTGTGGTGTGATCCAACCTAAGAACTCTTTCTCATTACCTTCTGCAATCACAGAAACTTGTAATGCATAACGACCTAAATAGTCGTGAGCATCTTTTGCGGTTTGACCACAAAGCACAGAACCAGAAATCACACGGTTATTACCGTCTTTTAATTCATTTGCGGTTAATTGAGAAAGGTTAGCACCGATTACGGTACGAACTAAACGAGGTTCTTTCACTTGCGGACCAGCAAGAGAAATAACGCGCTCAACATAAAGTTCTCCCGTAGTGAATAATTTACCGACAGCAATCACATCTTGATAATTGATGTGCCATACGGTTTTATTTACACCAACCGGATCAATAAAGTGAATATGTGTACCCACTAAACCCGCAGGATGAACACCACCAAAATCATGTACTTTTAGGTTAGGTAAATCCACGGTTGGGATATTGCTATCACCCGCTTTACATAGATTTAATGATTTATTTGGGAATAGACGACTTAATACCGTTAAACCGTCAATAAAATCTTGCCAATGCTCTTTTAACACTACCTCTGGATTTGCCGCCAAAGATTCGTATCCATCGCATTTACAAACAGAGAAGAAGGTTCTGCATCTAAGGCAGGCACTTTTGCTGAACGGACGAGTGCGGAACGCTGTCCACAAACCAGATTCAACGAGGTTTTGTTTAACTTGTTCAGAAGAAAGCGTATTGAGCTCATCTGCGTTATATTTAGCGAAAGTAACTTGGTCGTTACCTTGCACATCAATGACCACAGATTGTAATACACGTTTTTCGCCACGATTAATTACAGTGATAGTACCACTAGCAGGGGCAGTAAAAACCACTCCAGGGTTTTTTTCTTGTCTTCAAAAAAGCACTTGGCCTTTTTTTCACGACATCGCCTTCGCGAACCTTCATAGAAGGACGCATACCCACATACTCTTCACCAAGAATCGCAACCTGATTCACAGCGTTACCGCTATGGATTACTTGTGCTGGTTTTCCTGCAATAGGAAGATCCAAGCCTTTTTTGATTGTAATCATACTGTTTGCACTACTTTTCTAGGGTTAAAAACACGATTGCGATTAAAGCATATACTCTAAAAAGCAATCTCGCGATTGAGCGTGACAGAAAAACACTTTTTAAGATCAAAGCATTATTAACTGACACATAAATTTAAAAAACTCAAATCTATTTAATTCCTCGACGAGTAAGGAATCACTTACACATCCAGAAATTGAAATTCGAAAATTAAAAGCGCCTCATTTTATCTAAAATTGAGCTTTTATGCCACTTTATACCCTTACTTTTTGTGAAATATTTGTGAATATTTCTAAACCAACGTTTATCAAGAATACGGATAAAAATGATTTTAGAGAGAAGGATAGCCACCTTCTCTCTTCTTATGAAAATCTAATATAGGGAACGTAAGGAAATACTTACTGTCCAACACCAAGACAATTTGGTGATTTTGGAAATGCTTCACCTATGCTCTCCCATTCGCTTTTTGTATAAAGGTGAAGCGCTAATGCGTGAATGCCATTTTTTAAATCATCGTCAAAAAGTTGGTAAAGTTTTTGGTGGCGCTGCACCTGCGCATGCCTTCAAAAGCATCGCTGATCAATCACTAATTTAAAATGAGAATCAGCCCCTCGACCGGAACTGTGCATATGACTTTCATTTTCTACGGTGGCAAAGTGCGGTTGAAATTCGGCTTGAATTCTCTCTAATAATTCTTGCTGTTTTGACATAAATAAACTCCCTAACTTTTTGCTATACATTCAGCGTTAAGTTTGTAAGAATAACACAAATTAACCTAATTCAATGAGGAAATTATGAAAGTAACAAACAAAATCAAAGCATTATCAGCAATGACGTTAGCCGCTGCGACATTATTTTTAGCGGGTTGCCAAGCACATCTAATCACCTTAACTTTTTACCCTCAATCACCGACTGCATCAATGAATATTAACCAATCCGCAGTGGTAACAGTTAATACTCGTGATTCTCGTCCACAACAAGAAATTGCAACTTATACTAAATCAGGCGAGCTAATTAAATTAAATGCCTCACCAAGCGTTACTCAACTTTTTTCCAACAAGTGATGCAACAAAAATTTAGTCAGCAAAGGTTTCCGTATCGGACAAGCGAATAATGCAAATGCTGGTGTAACCGTTGAAGTGAAAGAATTCAACACTCACGTAGATCAAGGCAATTTACGTTATACCTTGAACAGCAAAATTCAAGCGGTTGTTTATGTACAAGGTCCACGCGGACAATACAACAAAACCTTTAATGCAACCCTGTTCACAGTCTGGCGCATTTAATGCGAGCAATGATGAAATTCAAAAAGTGTTAGGGCGAAACCTTCAAAGATATTGTTAATAATATTTATCAAGATCAAGAAGTTACTAACGCAATTAATCAATATACCAATTAATTAAAAAGTGCCGTGTCCTTTTTCAATAATCACTTGACGAATACACCTTTCAAGCGTAACATTCGACCGATTTTTTAACGAGAAGGACACACACTTTGGACAGTCATAGTCGATACCGAATATCGCTTTAGACTCTCGCCTCTTATCAGCGAGAGCTCGCTGGTAATCAATTTACCTTTCTTCGGCATCTTTTATCGAACGAAACCCATTTTAAAAACATTCAAAAATTTGACCGCACTTTTCTCTAGTGCCAATTTCGTTTGATCTTTTTTTTTGTTCACAGTTGGATCTTCATAATCCCAAAAGGAGTATGACCAATGATTAACGCTTTTGCCATTAACGATTCCCGCTTGCTTCGTATTGATGACGAACCAGCCGATCTCAGCTCTGCCATTTGGTTAGATTTGCTGGAGCCGACAGGGGAAGAACGTGAAATGTTGCAAGAAGGCTTAGGACAAAGTCTCGCCTCATTCCTCGAATTAGAAGACATCGAGGCATCCGCGCGTTTCTTCGAAGACGAAGACGGTTTACACTTGCACTCATTCTTCTATTGTGAAGACGAAGAAAACTACGCTGACCTCGCTAGCGTAGCATTTACTATCCGTGATGGTCGTCTATTTACCTTGCGTGATCGTGAATTACCGGCATTCCGTTTATATCGTATGCGTTCCCGTAGTCAGCGATTATTAGAATGTAATGCATATGAAGTTTTGCTCGACTTATTTGAAACCAAAATTGAGCAATTAGCGGATGTTATCGAAAACGTTTATGCGGATTTGGAAAAATTAAGCCGTGTAATTCTAAACGGTACACAAGATGAAGCTTTCGATGAAGCCTTAAATACCCTAACAGAACAAGAAGATACCAGTTCTAAAGTGCGCTTATGTTTGATGGATACACAACGTGCATTGGGTTTCTTGGTGCGTAAACACGTTTACCGGCTAATCAGTTAGAACAAGCTCGTGAAATCTTACGAGATATCGAATCCTTGCAACCGCATAATGAGTCTTTATTCCAAAAAGTAAACTTTTTAATGCAGGCGGCAATGGGTTATATTAATATCGAGCAGAATAAAATCATGAAATTCTTCTCGGTGGTGTCTGTTATGTTCCTACCAGCAACACTTGTGGCATCCACTTACGGAATGAACTTTGAATTTATGCCGGAGCTTCATTTTAAATATGGCTATCCAATGGCTATTGGCTTAATGATTGGTGCGGCACTTACACCTTATATCTATTTCAAACGGAAAGGTTGGTTATAATGGAAATTTCCCAAACTGCGTTATTTTTAGGATCGATTATCGATCTGTATTGTTTAGTATTAATTTTACGCGTATGGCTTCCCTTAGCGAACGTGGATTATTACAATCCCATTTCTCAATTTACGCTGAAATTAACCCAGCCAGTTATTGCGCCATTGCATAAAGTTTTTCCTGTGGTGAAAAAAGTGGAAACTGCTGCACTGGTTTTAGTCTTCTTGCTTTGCGGATTGAAATCGGTTCTGTTTGGCGGGTTAAATCTCAACTACTTCCTACTATTGGGCATATTAGGGCTGATTAAAAATATCGGTATAGCCATTTTCTATGTGTTAATCGCCGGTGCAATTTTAAGTTGGTTTAATCGTGGCAATAACCCTGCATTCTATGCGTTATATCAACTTACCGAACCATTATTGAAACCAATTAAACGCATTTTACCAACTGTGGGCGTAATTGATTTTTCACCGATGGTTATCGCTATTGTTCTATTATTTTTTTGAATAATCTCTTTTACGATTATTTCAAGGTTTTATGGGTAATCGCCGCTTAAAGTGCGGTCAAAAATTACATTATTTTTTTCGGGCTGGATTTTCCAGCCCTTCTTGTAAATGTGGTGAGTAAATTTAGTTATGTCTGCAATCGAACAAACGCCTGAAGGATTACGTCTTAAAATCATTTTGCAACCCAAAGCCAGTAAAGATCAAATTGTGGGATTACATGATGACGAACTCAAAATCACGATCACCGCGCCACCTGTTGATGGTCAAGCCAATGCTCACTTGCTGAAATTTTTGAGTAAAGCATTCAAAGTACCTAAGAGCTCAATAGTTCTTGAAAAAGGTGAATTAAACCGACATAAACAAGTTTTGGATTCCTTCGCCTAAATTAATTCCATCTGAAATTCAAAATCTCTTATAAAATCAGCAAAAAAATCACCGCACTTTCTACCAATTTTCCCTGTTTTACGCTATCCTATATCACATTTTACAAAGCAAAACATGCCGCAAAGTGCGGTCAAAATTTAAGGTGATTTTCTATGCAACAACATTACCGTCCCGATTTGATTGAACCCGCCGTTCAACAATATTGGGCTGAAAATAAAGTCTTCAAAGCAATCAAAGATACATCTAAAGAAAAATATTACTGCCTTTCAATGTTCCCTTACCCATCTGGTCGTTTACATATGGGTCACGTGCGTAACTATACCATCGGTGATGTGGTTTCTCGTTATCAACGTATGAACGGTAAAAATGTATTACAACCGATCGGTTGGGATGCATTCGGCTTGCCGGCGGAAGGTGCTGCGATTAAAAATAAAACCGCGCCCGCAAAATGGACTTACGAAAATATCGAATACATGAAAAACCAGCTCAAAAATGTTGGGCTTTTGGTTATGACTGGGATCGCGAAATTGCGACCTGCCGTCCAGAATACTACAAATGGGAACAATGGTTCTTCACTGAGCTTTACAAAAAAGGCTTAGTTTACAAAAAAACCTCAACTGTAAACTGGTGTCCAAACGATGAAACCGTATTGGCTAACGAACAGGTGCACGAAGGTTGCTGCTGGCGTTGTGATACTCCAGTAGAACAAAAAGAAATCCCACAATGGTTCATTAAAATCACTGATTATGCAGAACAATTATTAGGTGGATTAGACCAACTACCACAATGGCCAGACATGGTAAAAACCATGCAACGCAACTGGATTGGCCGTTCTGAAGGGGTGGAAATTACGTTTGATGTAGCAGATACCTCAGAAAAAGTTGCGGTTTATACCACCCGCCCAGATACCTTCTATGGTGTAAGTTATTTGGGTATTGCCGCAGCGCATCCATTAGCAGAATTAGCGGCAGAAAAAAATCCTCAATTAGCCGAATTCATCCGTGAAGCGAAAAATGCTAAAGTGGCCGAAGCAGACCTTGCCACCATGGAGAAAAAAGGGATGGCAACCGGCTTATTCGCTATTCATCCATTAACCGGTGAAAAATTACCAATTTGGGTCGCGAACTTTGTGTTAATGCACTACGGTACTGGCGCAGTAATGGCGGTTCCAGCACACGACCAACGCGACTTTGAATTTGCTCAAAAATACAATTTGCCAATTAAACAGGTAATCGCACCGCTTGCAGATGAAGAAATTGATTTAACCAAACAAGCTTTCGTTGAACACGGTAAATTAGTGAACTCTGCTGAGTTTGATGGTTTGGATTTTGATGCTGCATTCAACGGTATTGCGGACAAATTAGAAAAATTAGGCGTAGGTAAACGCCAAGTTAATTATCGTTTACGTGACTGGGGCGTTTCCCGTCAACGTTATTGGGGTGCACCAATTCCAATGCTCACCTTACCAAACGGTGAAACCGTACCAGCCCCAATTGAAGATTTACCGATTATTCTGCCGGAAGATGTGGTCATGGATGGCGTGAAAAGTCCAATTAAGGCGGATCCGAACTGGGCAAAAACCACTTTCAATGGTGAGCCTGCGTTAAAAGAAACCGATACCTTTGATACCTTTATGGAATCGTCTTGGTACTACGCACGCTACACCTCACCAAGCTATGCTGAAGGCATGTTGGATAAAGATGAAGCCAACTACTGGTTACCAGTGGATCAATATATCGGTGGTATTGAACACGCAACAATGCACTTGCTCTACTTCCGTTTCTTCCACAAATTATTGCGTGATGCAGGTTTCGTAACGAGCGATGAACCCGCACAAAAATTATTATGCCAAGGGATGGTGTTAGCTGATGCGTTCTACTACACCAGCCCGACCAACGAGCGTATTTGGATAAGTCCAACGCAAGTGACCCTTGAGCGTGATGAAAAAGGTCGTATCATCAAAGCAACCGATCCAGAAGGTCGTGAATTGGTTCATACCGGTATGACCAAAATGTCGAAATCGAAAAAAACAACGGTATCGACCCACAAGAGATGGTGGAAAAATACGGCGCAGATACCGTGCGTCTATTCATGATGTTCGCATCTCCTGCAGAAATGACGCTTGAATGGCAAGAATCTGGCGTAGAAGGAGCAAAACGTTTCTTAGGTCGTGTATGGAATTTGGTGTATGAATACAGCCAAAAATCCTGCAAAAACAACTTTAGATGTGACCGCACTTTCAGCTGACCAAAAATCACTTCGCCGTGATGTGCATAAAACGATCGCGAAAGTGAGCGATGATATTGGTCGTCGTCAGACTTTCAATACCGCTATCGCGGCAGTGATGGAGTTAATGAATAAATTAACCCGTGCACCATTAGAAAGCGAACAAGATCGCGCTGTGATGGCAGAAGCATTAAGTGCAGTCGTGCGCATGCTTTTATCCTATCACACCACATATCTGCTTTGAATTATGGAAAGCTTTAGGCAACGAAAGCAATATCGAGCATGCAGAATGGGTGAAAGCTGACGAAGCAGCGATGGTAGAAGATGAAAAACTTATCGTGGTGCAAGTCAACGGTAAAGTTCGTGGTAAAGTGACTGTTGCAGCTGATGCGGATGAAGAAACCGTGAAGACTGTTGCATTTGCAGATGAAAATGTGAAGAAATTTACTGACAATACACAAATCGTGAAAGTGATTTATGTACCAGGTAAATTGTTAAATGTGGTGGTTAAACCGCAATAATCCATAAAATAACCGCATTTTATTCCAAGCGTTGCATAAACGACTCTTAAACAAAATAAAGTGCGGTGAATTTTACAGGTAATTTTTATGATGAAATCAATCAAAACGCTCTGCTTAGTTGGGGCGACAGCCTTTTTAACTGCTTGTGGTTGGCACTTCGATAATGGTGCTGCTGTTCCTGCAGAATTAAAAACAATGGCTCTTGAAAGTAGCGACCCATACAGTGAAATGTCAATGGCAATGCGTAAGCAACTGCTTAGCAACAACGTAAACCTTGTTCCTGCAAAACAAGGTGTGCCAGTGTTGCGTTTAAATAAACAGACTTCAAGCGATAAAGTGGCGTCAGTCTTTAAACAAGGCCGTGAAGCAGAGAAAGTATTGACCCTTGATGTTGAAGCAAGTGTACGTTTAGCAAACGGAGAAACCTATCCAATCTCTGCAAAAATCAACCGCACTTCTTTGATAACTCACGTGCTGCATTAGCAAAATCAGCTGAACGTGATGTGATTTGGAATGATATGCGCGAACAAGCGGCTCGCCAATTAATTAATAAAATGGCCGCCTTGCAACATCAAGTTCAAGGAAAATAATGAATCGCATTTTTCCTGAGCAACTGGCCTCTAACCTGAACAGCCATTTAGCGAAAGTTTATTTCTTGGTTGGGACAGATCCCCTGTTGCTCAGTGAAAGTGAAGATCTGATTCATCAATCTGCTCTTCTTCAAGGTTTTGATGAAAAAAATCAAATCACTATAGATACTAATACTGACTGGCCCGCATTAATCGAGTCCAGCCAGTCTATGGGACTCTTCTTTAATAAGCAAGTTTTCATTCTCAATTTACCCGAAAATTTGACCACACTTTTGCAGAAAAACCTTCTGCAATTTATCAGTGGATTAAATGAAGATAGCTTGCTTGTCCTCACCTTGCCTAAATTGTCTAAAGCAGCCGAAAAACAAGAGTGGTTTATTCAGGCGAATCAACTTGAGCCACAAGCTATTATCGTGAACTGCCAAACACCGAACTCAGAACAACTTTCTCGTTGGGTGAAGCATCGTACAAAAAATATGGGATTATCAGCTGATGAGGAAGCCATTCAATTGCTTTGTTACAGCTATGAAAACAATCTACTGGCATTGAAACAAGCATTACAGCTTTTAGATTTGCTTTATCCTGATCACAAACTCACGTATAACCGCGTTAAATCAGTCGTAGAGCAATCTTCTGTTTTTACCCCTTTCCAATGGATTGATGCATTGCTATCAGGCAAAGCAAACCGCTCAAAGCGAATTTTACGTGGTTTACAAGCTGAAGATGTGCAACCTGTCATTTTATTGCGTACTTTACAGCGTGAACTACTCACGTTGTTAGAATTAACAAAACCACAGCTACGCAATCCATCTCTTCAAATGAGTTTGCCAACACAGACACTCAAAGCGGATTTTGATCGCCTCAAAATTTGGCAGAATCGTCGTCATCTTTATACTGCAGCGATACAACGACTCACCTATCAAAAGCTCTTTGAAATATTGCAAGAATTAGCAGATATTGAGCGCATAACCAAACAAGAATATGCTCAAGACGTGTGGGTAAAATTGGCAGACTTATCGGTTAAAATTTGTTTATAAAAAAATCTCGGCGTTAACCGAGATTTTTTATTATTGCGCAATTTTTAAATCTTGATACAGATAATTTCGATAGCTATTCACTAAATCCATATCCTCGGAATCTTCTAGCTTACCTTGGCTTAACTGACGCATAGCAATATTCGCTCGCATAAAGTCATCTTTCGGAGATAAACCTGCCACATCAAGTAATACACCACCAACAAAGGCTAAATCTAAGAAATCTTGCTGTTGAACAAAGTCAGTCTTACGATTAGTTCTAACTACAAATTGAGTCACATAATCTGGGTTCGCAAAGTTACCTTTTTTCGGTGGAAGCTGATTATCAAAAGCGACTTGGTGATCACCAAAATAACCGAATACATAAGGTGTTTCTCGTGATTTCAAATAATCATTCAAGCCTTCGATTGCCTCATTAAGGCTAGCAATGCGATCAATATAATCGTTCAAGCAAGAAATCGCTTTTCCCCCTAAACGTTTACTCGCCAAATTAAAATGATTTGGCATGTTCGTGTTGTAAGGGCCATGCTCTTTCATGGTGAGAACATAAACAAACATGGGCTGTTGTACATTTTCCAATGATGGATGTTGTTTCTGCAGAATCAGTTTGGTGTAATACATCATCTCTTCACTGGTGATGTGCCAGAGATTTTTGCTGATTGATGCGGGATAGCCTAAATCTTGTGGTTGCAACATCAAATCAAAACCAAAGTGGTCATAAGCTGGTTTTGCGTTGTAGTTACCTTTCGTAAAAGGCGATAACGCCACACAAAAATAGCCTTGCTCACGGAGATTTTTAATAAACCCCGTCTGTAAGTGTGGTACAACCGAATAAAACACGCCACTTGCCAAAGCACCAAAATCCGTTGAAGGTACACCAGCAAGGAAAGCAAATTCAGATTTCCACGTTGCGCCGCCCACCGTATGTACGCGCAATGGACTTACAAATGCGGTATCTTCTTGCTTATTAAACATCGAAAATGGCGGGATGGTTTCTGCATCAAAATCAAATTGATGAGGATTCAAGGTTGATTCTTGTAGACACACCACAATATCGGGCTTTTCTGCACTTTCAGTTTTGCTCTCAGCCTTTTCACTTAAAAGTGCGGTCATTTTTTCTTTAAATTTTTGACTATTACCTTCAAATTCTGGCACTTTAAAGAATACGCCACGACAAGACATTGGTAAATTTAAAAAGACATCTCGACCATCATCTGGCAATGAATCTAGCCAGACTTTTGTCGCATCTGGATCTTTAGAATAATGCCATATTAATGCAAAGCTCATTGCAGCAAGTATTGCTGCGAATACACGAAATCCATTTGAAACACTTTCTACATCTGACCAACCAAATATAGCATAACCCAATAGACCTAATAACCCTAACACGCCGAAAATCGCCCCTTTATAATGTAAGAGGGTTTCCAATTTCGCCAGTCTGTTACGAGCCAAAAATCTGAAATGAGTAAAGGTTGTTTTGTAGTAATGAATTTTCATTCGATGGAATAACATCAACACTACAAAAAAAGTACAGACGCAAAATTCAGTCCGCGTTGCCATTGACCAGTTCTTGCAAACATAACGCTAAATAATAAAACGAATAACGCAATTGCAAAAAAATACGTCCAACGATAGTGCGAATTGACGATAAAAATCACCGTCGCAATAAAAAATAAACTCAGAAAAATACTTGGAATCATAATAAATAAATTTGATTAAATGTTATTTTGACACTTTCAGCCACTAAACGCTGAATCAGCTTTAAATTGGCTGGGGGAAATTGCCCTGCATCAAGCTCACGTTGTTCAAGCCAAAAACCTTCCTGACCTTCTCGACCAAACGGCTCGCCAATCCATTCAGTGACCAGATAAAAACTAAAATCTAAAATTTTGGTTGGATATTCAAATTGAAAACGTTCGTACAGCTCAGCATTTAAAATGTGAATGCCAATCTCTTCTTCCAATTCTCTTTTTAAAGCTTCTTCAGGGGTTTCATCTGCATCAACTTTGCCACCTGGAAATTCTAATGCTTGCGCAAAATCTTGCCCTTCTAAACGCTGGGTCAAATATAGCTGCCCAAATTCATTACGAATAATCCCTGCCGCAACTTGAATGATAGGCTTACTCATCGTCTTTCCTTATCTTAAAAGTAGAAAGAGCGGTCATTTTTAGCGGTGTTTTAAACACGCAAAAATTTAACCGCTCTTTTCCTTAACTAAGCATATCGGGCTTTACTGCCGTGACAATGCTTGTATTTTTTACCTGACCCACAAGGGCAAGGTTCATTACGTCCAATATGACGATCTGAATAGTCCTCATTTTGAGCTTGCTCTGTATTTTCATCTACAGGTTGATGTGTTAATGCTTCACGTTCAGCCATTTCCCTGACGTGCACGTTCTGCTTCTTCAATCTCTTCCTGCGTACGGACTTTCACGCGAGTAAGTGTCGTAATCACATGATGTTTTAAAGAATCCAACATTTCAGTAAACATACGGAAAGATTCTTTTTTGTACTCTTGTTTTGGATCTTTTTGCGCATAACCACGTAAATGGATACCTTGGCGTAAATAATCCATTGCCGCCAAGTGCTCTTTCCAAAGCTCATCAAGAGTTTGTAACATCACACCTTTTTCGAAATGACGCATGGTTTCTTCACCCGCAAGCGCTTCTTTCGCTTTGTATTCATCTTCCGCTTCTTGAATAATACGCTCACGCAAGTTTTCTTCATGAAGATTGTTATTTTCTTCCAACCAATGTTCAATTGGTAACTCAAGACCAAACTCTTGCGCTAAACGCTCTTCTAAGCCTTTAATATCCCATTGTTCTTCCAACGATTGTGGTGGAATATATTGGTCAATCACATCATTAAATACATCGCTGCGAATTGCTTTGATAGTCTCTGAAATATCATCGTTATCGAGCAAGTAATTACGTTGTTCGTAAATCGCATGACGTTGGTCGTTAGCCACATCATCATATTCAAGCAAGTTTTTACGACCATCAAAATGGAAAGCTTCCACTTTCGCTTGTGCCGACGCGATCACTTTAGCAAGAAGCTTAGACTCCATCGCTTCGCCTGGTTGAGTGAAGGCTTTACGCATCATATTTAATTTACCTTCATTTAGATAAATACGCATTAAGCCATCTTCTAAAGAAAGGTAGAAACGTGAAGAACCTGGGTCACCTTGACGACCTGAACGACCACGCAACTGGTTATCAATACGACGTGATTCGTGACGCTCTGTCCCGATAATGTGTAAACCACCGGCTTGCATCACGATCTCGTGATTTTTCTCCCACTCAGCTTTGATTGCCTCAATTTGCTCTGGTGTTGGGTTCTCTAATTTTGCGGCTTTTGCTTTCCAGTTACCACCGAGGATAATATCCGTACCACGACCTGCCATGTTGGTTGCGATAGTGACTGCACCTGGTGCACCTGCTTCCGCAACAATTTCCGCTTCTTGTGCGTGGAATTTTGCATTCAATACGTTGTGTTTGATGCCTGCTTTATCTAACGCTTTAGAAAGCATTTCAGATTTTTCAACAGATACAGTACCAACAAGAACCGGTTGATTGCGTGCGACACAGTCTTTGATATCCTCAATAATCGCATTGAATTTGTATTCTTCATTCTCAAACATGACGTCCGTACGATCATCACGAATCATTGGACGGTTGGTTGGGATAACAACAGTTTCTAAACCATAAATTTGTTGGAATTCAAAGGCTTCGGTATCTGCTGTACCAGTCATACCCGCTAATTTGTCATAAAGACGGAAGTAGTTTTGGTAAGAAATCGACGCAACAGTTTGGTTTTCACTCTTAATTTCTACGCCTTCTTTCGCTTCGATCGCTTGGTGTAAACCATCAGACCAACGACGACCCGCCATAGTACGACCAGTATGCTCATCGACGATCACGATTTCGCCATCTTTCACGATATAGTCTACATCACGCTCAAATAAGGTGTTTGCACGTAATGCTGCCATAACATGGTGTAATAATACAATGCGTGCAGGTGAATAAAGTGAATCACCTTCAGGCATTAAACCTTGTTCGATTAACCAATTCTCTACTTTTTCTTGACCTCGCTCAGTCAAATACGCCTGTTTGGTTTTTAAGATCTCAAGGTGTAATCGCCTTCACCGGTATATTCTTCCGTATCTTCTTTTTCTTGCTTAATTAAATTCGGAATTAATTTATTTACCGCAATATAAAGTTCAGAGCTGTCTTCCGCTTGACCTGAAATAATCAATGGCGTACGCGCTTCATCGATTAAAATTGAGTCCACTTCATCCACTAACGCATAGCCTAAATGACGTTGGAAACGCTCTTCTTTGGAATGCGCTAAGTTATCACGAAGGTAATCAAAACCCTAGCTCGCTGTTTGTCGCGTATGTAATATCTGCCGCATAAGCTTCACGTTTTGCTTCAGGCGGTAAACCAGGGATATTCACCCCAACAGTCATCCCCAAGAATTCAAATAATGGGCGGTTAGTTTCCGCATCACGACGTGCTAAGTAATCATTCACTGTCACAACGTGCACGCCTTTACCTTCCAAAGCCATCAAATAGCAAGGCAAGGTTGCGGTTAAGGTTTTACCTTCACCAGTACGCATCTCTGCGATACAACGATTAGTGAGCACCATACCACCGATTAATTGTACATCGAAATGACGCATACCAAGCACACGCTTACCTGCTTCACGCACGGTAGCAAACGCTTCTGGTAAAAGTTGTTGTAGGGTTTCACCGTTAGCTAAACGGCTACGGAATTCTTCTGTTTTTGCTCTTAATTCATCATCACTTAATGCTTCAAAAGCTGGCTCCATTTTGTTGATTTTCGCCACTTGTTTTCTTAATCTGCGTAAAATACGTTCGTTACGGCTGCCAAAAAAATTTTTGTTAAAAAACTCATAATTTCTCTTTCAAATAAAAAAATAAAAGGATCATCCGATTAAAAAAATCGGTTCGTTCAAAGATAAAAGAAAAATTAAATGATCGCTGGGCCGGCACGAATAGGCGCAAAAACAGGAAATTCTACCGCGATAAAGTGCGGTTGAATTTTTTCGTGTTTTTGATTGGAATGGGTTTTATGATTTGTTGGCTGAGGTTGAACCTGCAATGCTTGACGAATTTCACGCACTGCAATCAACATATATTGTTCAGATGATGTTTGGTAATTTTTCGCCACTCATATTTGATGAAGGCGGCGACTCCAATCCCTGAGCAACAGGTAAAGCAAAAAATCGCAATCATGCTTAACAGCAGCTGCGACCAGAAATTTGTTTTTACCTTTGTTTGATTTCATCATCTTATTGTCTCTGACAAAATTTGTGTGTATTGTATCGGAAATTCAATGTAAAGTCATTATTGGGGTATTTTTTTGTGGAAAACAAGCATGAGCGTTATCAAAAAAAGCCATGAATATTATTGATGTGCTAGAAGGATCACAATTTGCCAAAATCATGCAGAAAGGGTTAATGTTGAATGAACTGAACCAAAACATCAGCCGCCTTTTCCCACAAGAATTCAAAGGGCTCTTCCGTCTAGGCTCCATTACGAATGGGAAACTCTTTATCGAAGTTAAAAAGTGCGGTCGTTCGCCAAGGGATTTTATTTCGACAAAGCGAATTACTCGTGGCAATTCAACCTACCTATCCCGAAGTAAATGGCTTTGAGATTAAAATCAATCCAGAATTAACCTGCTAAACTAACCTTTAAAGATAGCGATTAATTCTTTTACTTTAACTCGTTTTTCTGAGGATTGACTGATCGAGCGCTGTACTTTTAACACGTTTGAATTTTGCCCTTTATAAATCTCACGCGTAAAATTTCGTATCGTGGTTAGAAATCACGACGGAAATTTGCTTTTTCTTTTTGCGCTTTTTGCACATTCTGCCAAATTCTTTTTGATGTTCAAGTCCAAAAGAATTCCCCGCATATCCAGTAAAATTAGTATCTTGTGGAAGCGGTGCATAAGGCGGATCACAGTAGATCACGCTGTGTTTATCCGCTAATTCAAACGTCTGTTGAAAATCAGCACATAAAAAGACCGCACTTTGTGCTTTATGGGCGAAATAGCGTAATTCATCTTCTGGGAAATAATGAGTTTTATAAGCCCCAAAGGGCACATTGAACTCATTTTTACTGTTATAACGGCACAAGCCGTTAAACCCAAAACGGTTCAAATAGAGGAACAGCACCGAACGCACGAAAGGATCGGTTGATTGATTAAAGGCGTCTCGCTGTGCGTAATAATACTCGGCTGTATTCGCATTTTCAGCGAAGAAAATTGGCTTACAAGCCTCAATATAGGCATCCACATTTTCTTTGACGATATTAAACAAGTTAATTAAATCAGGATTAATATCCGCCAAAATATAACGTTCAAAATGGGAATTTAAAAAAACAGCGCCCGCGCCAACAAAGGGTTCAATCAAACACTGTTTTTCTTTTTGGGAAGACTCGGTTGAGATCGTCCGTTAAACGAAATTTTACCGCCCGCCCATTTTAAAAACGGGCGGTGTTTAATTCGAGGTTTCGTTTTGTTATTTTTTTGGACGCAACATGAGAGCAATGACAGTTAGTCATGTTGTGTGCAACGCTCAATGGCGTTTAGCACAAGAGATTTGTCAGTATCAGTCGCCACGTAGGCTTGACCAAGCGCTTTTAGCAACACAATACGCAACTTGCCTGCCAGCACTTTTTTATCTCGCATCATATGCGGTAAATAATTATCTGGTTGCATGGTATCAGGCGAGACGGTCGGCAAATTAGCACGCGCTAAAAGTTTTTCTAAACGTGCAACATCTTCAAAAGAAAGATCGCCTAATTGTTCAGATAACACCGCTGCCATCATGCTTCCAGCAGCAACGGCTTCACCGTGTAACCAGTTTCCGTAGCCTCAAATGTGTTTCAATTGCATGACCAAAAAGTATGACCAAGATTTAGTAATGCACGATCGCCTTTTTCAGTTTCATCGCGCGCGACAACATCGGCTTTGATTTGGCAGCAACGAGCAATACAATGCTGCAGTGAATGTTGATTTAACGCGACTAATTCATCAATATGAGATTCAAGCCATTCAAAAAAGGCATAATCTAAAATCGCCCCATATTTAATGACTTCCGCCAGCCCTGCATTTACTTCACGTTTTGGTAAGGTATTGAGTGTAAGGGTATCAATGATCACCGTAGAAGGTTGATAAAACGCCCCAATCATATTTTTGCCTAACTCATGATTAACGGCAGTTTTGCCACCAACAGAAGAATCCACTTGGGCTAATAATGTGGTAGGAATTTGAATAAAACGCACACCACGCTGATAACTCGCTGCAGCAAAACCTGCTATATCACCAATCACGCCACCACCTAATGCAATAATCATGGTATCTCGGCCATGATTATGCTTTAAAAGTGCGGTAAAAATGAGGTTTAAAGAATCGAGCGTTTTATATTTTTCGCCATCAGGCAATAATACCGATTCAACCTGACAACCGATTTTTTCTAAGGTTTGTGTAACTGGCTCAAGATAATATTGTGCGACAGTTGGATTAGTCACAATCATCACTTTATCCCCTTTTTTCAGCGGATAACAGGTTTCATCTTTAAGTAAACCTTCGCCAATATAAATGGGATAACGACGTTCTTTTAATTCAACATTTACGCAGAACATTTTTAATCCTTAGAGTGAACCGTTTAAGCCGTTTAGATTATCAATTAAATCAACAATTTGATTAACCATTACTTTGGCATTTTGCTCATCTGTTGGCAAAGTAATATCTGCAATTTCTTCGTATAACGGATTGCGTACTTTGGCTAAATCTTCCAACACTTGGCGTGGATCATCTGTCCCTTGTAATAAAGGACGTTTTTTATCACGTTGCGTACGTTGATATTGTTTATCTACTGAGGTTTCTAAATAAATTACAATGCCACGAGCAGAAAGATAATTACGATTCTCTTTTGACATCACTGCTCCACCACCAGTAGAAAGCACAACGCCTTGTAATTGGGTTAATTCATTGATAATGCGCTCTTCACGCTTACGAAAAACCTTCTTCGCCTTCTAAATCAAAAATCCAGCTAATGTCTGCGCCCGCACGTTCCTCAATTACCGCATCTGAATCAACAAAGTCCATATTCAATTGTTGCGCAAGCTGACGGCCAATGGTGCTTTTACCTGCGCCCATTGGACCGACTAAAAAAATATTACGTTTTTTTCAGCCATTGTTATTCTTCTAACTTACTTAAATAATGTTCAAATTAATCTTTCCTAATAAAAACTGGCCACCTGAAAAAAATGGCAGCCCGAAAAGATCACCCAAAAATAATGAGGATTATCGCAATCAAACTCCCTATGTTTCAACCTTTAGCAGGAATTTATTTTTAAGAAACGCAAAAGTGCGGTCAGTTTTGGGGGATTTTTATGTTCAGACTAAATCCCATTTTCTAAAGTGATAGAAAGACCACACTGACAAAATGAATTTAATGCCTCATTTTTCAGCTAAAATATCGATTAGACCGAGAGTTTGAATAGGCTATAAATCAAACATTAAATAATATATAATGCCGCGTTAAATTACATTCTACGTTTAATTATGTCTCAATCGCAAAAGCATATTTTAGTTATTTCTTATTCACAAACGGGTCAGTTAAATGAGCTGACGCAACATTTTCTTCAACCATTAAAGCAACAAGAAAATATTGTCATTGAAGAATGTCAAATTAAACCGATTCAACCCTATTCTTTTCCTTGGAAATTTATTCCCTTTTTTAATCAGTTTCCAGAATCGGTTCATCTCAAACCCGCGCCGATTGAAAAGCCAATATTACAACGTGAAAAATATGATTTAGTCATCATCGCTTACAGCGTATGGTTTTTATCGCCTTCACAACCTATCACCGCATTTTTGCAATCTGAACAAGCTAAAATCTTAAAAAACACGCCTGTCATTACCCTGATTGGCTGCCGTAATATGTGGTTGATGGCACAAGAAAAAATGAAAAAAATGCTGACCGCACTTGATGCTAATTTAATTGGCAATGTGGTTAAAACGGATCAATCCAATGCTTGGGCAAGCTTTATTACGACTCCAGCATGGATGTTCAGTGGAAAAAAACGTTATTTTTCATGGCTACCGAGCGCAGGAATTAGTGATGCAGATATGCAAGATATGCAACGTTTTGGATGCCATTTAGTACAAGTTCTGAACGAAAAATCAACATCTAGATAAATCACTTTTCAAAAACATGGGCGCCGTCAAAATTGATGAAAAATTAATGATGAGCGAAAAAGTCGGTCATCGGAGTTTCTATATCTGGGGAAAATTGCTGTTAAAGTGCGGTCAAATTTCGCCTGTTTTTCGTCAAGCCGTGCTCTATTTTTATATCGTATTTTTGATTATACTAATTCTCACTGTTGTACCACTTTCAGCCGTGGTAAAACGCTTATTAAAACCATTATTAAAAGAAAAACTGGCACGCCAAAAGCGCTATTTTGCTGAACCGTCAGGGGAATAATTTTGACTTCACTACATGATGTTTATATTAATCGAGTTGCTGCATTTTTACCAAATGAACCCGTAATAAATGATCAAATGGAACAAGTGCTCGGTATGATTGGTAATACACCATCCCGTGTACGTAAAATGATCTTACGTTCGAATGCGATAAAAACGCGTCACTATGCAATCAATCCGAAAACCCGAGAAACGACACATACTAGCACTGAGCTTGCAGTAGAAGCCATTAATGATTTAATTCGCCAAGGGATGAATGTCAATGAGGTGAGTTGCTTGGCATGCGGTACCTCTTATCCCGATCAAATTATGCCTGGGCAAGGTGTCATGGTACATGGTTTGATTCCTAATGCCCCACCTTATGAAGTGCTGACAACCGCGGGCGTTTGTGTAGCTGGTATGGCTGCAATGAAGCATGCTTATAATGCCGTTCGAACTGGTGAACATCAAAGTTCAATTGCCGTGGCATCTGAAGCGGCATCAGCCATCATGCGTGGTGAACATTTTCAAGCCGAAATTGAACAAAGACTGTTAGATGAAGCCAAACCGGAAATCGGCTTTGAAAAGGATTTCCTACGCTGGATGCTTTCTGACGGCGCTGGCGCTGTACAATTAAGTAATCAACCCAACAAACATGGTCTCAGCTTAAAGATCCACTGGATTGATCTCATTTCTTACGCCAACGAAATGCCTGTTTGTATGTACGCGGGTGCAGAGATTCGTAATGAACAATTTGTGAGTTGGAAAAACGTCACTAAAGAAGAGCGTGAAGCGCGCAGCCTGATGGCCGTCAAACAAGATGTCAAATTACTCAATGAAAATATTGTGCGTTGCACGGTTGAAAATGCGCTATTACGCTTAATTGATAAATATGATTTAAAAGCAGATGAAATTGATTATTTCTTACCTCATTATTCTTCAGGCTTTTTCCGAGATAAATTATTAGATGGTCTGAAAAATATTAATTTCGAGATTCCACAAGAAAAATGGTTCACTAATCTTGAAAGCAAAGGTAATACAGGCTCAGCATCGATTTATATCATTTTGCAAGAGTTTCTAGAGAAATTCCCGCTCCAAAATGGGCAAAAAGTATTGTGCTATATTCCAGAGAGCGGTCGTTTCTCCTCTTGTTTTATGCTACTAGAGGTCGTGAATGGACATTAATGAAATCCCACAGGATGACAGTAAAATTTTTCGAGGGCAAAAAAAAGTCATTTATGCCACTCAAAATGGTCATTATAAAACTGGCACCACGACCGGTTGGGATACGGAAGCATTTGTTACAGAACAAGCGGTTGAAGAATTTAACCAACTAACCAATGAAGCCTTAGATGCGGTAAAACGCGGTGAAAAATCACCGCTCTTTTATTATATGTACCGTTATCGTTTCGATCTTCAAACGCTCGCTCAAACCACAGGGTTTTGGCAGTGGCAAATTAAGCGGCATTTTAAACCGAACATCTTTGATAAACTCTCGGATAATGTATTAGCCAAATATGCAGAAGCATTTGGTGTATCAACTTCAACATTAAAAACGATCTAAAAAATAACAGTGATATATTAATTCTTATGAACAATTTCCAGCATCAGCACACGGCTCACTGCGAAAGTGGTGTCATGTCCACTATGTTGAAAGCACAAGGTGTCGATTTTAATGAAGCGATGGTTTTCGGCTTAGCCTCAGCGTTGACCTTTGTTTATATTCCATTAGTCAAAGTTAATGGAATGCCACTTATATCCTACCGCATGCCACCAAAATCTATCATTAAAAATATGGCAAAAACGTTTAAAAGTGCGGTTAAAAATACAAAAGTTTCGTACACCACAAGCTGGACAAGATGCACTCGATCTCGCATTGGCTGAAAAATAAATTAGTCGGCTTTACAAACCTCTGTTTTCTGGTTGCCTTTATTTCCCACCAGAAATGCGTTTCCATTTTAATGCTCACAATTTAATTGTGTACGGCAAAGAGCACAATGACTACTTAATTAGCGATCCTGTCTTTGAAACGGTACAGCGTTGTGCTACTGAAGATTTACAACGCGCGCGTTTTGTGAAAGGCGTACTAGCGCCAAAAGGATTGATGTATTATTTTGAAAGCCAACCAGACTTAACGAAGATTGATTTACCAAGTATTACCCGTAAAGCTATTCGAAAAAATGCGAAGCAAATGTTAGCACCACTCTTTTCGTTGGTGTAAAAGGCATTCGTACTGTTGCAAAACAAATTGAAAAGCTAGCGAATCATCCTTCAGACAAATACAAACGCTTATATCTGGGTCACATCGTGCGTATGCAAGAAGAAATCGGCACTGGCGGTGCAGGTTTCCGTTATTTATATGCCTATTTTCTCGAACAAGCCGCAGATACCTGCCAAGAACCTAAATACAAACAAGCCTCTGAACACATGACTGAAATTGGCGATATGTGGCGTCAATTTGCAGGATTATGCGTGAAACAATGTAAGAAGCCTACAATCGAAGGCTATCATACTGTAGCGGAATATTTGCGTGACATTGCAAATAAAGAACAACAAATTTGGCAGACATTACGTAATTTATGATTCAAATAAATAATCTTAGCCATCTCTATCCTAACGCAGAAAAAAAAGCATTAAGTGCGATCAATTTTGATATTGAATCAGCCTCCACGATTGGACTTTTAGGTCCGAATGGTGCAGGTAAAACGACCTTAATGTCTCTACTTGCTGGATTGCAATCTGTGCAACAAGGCGAAATTTATTTTGATGGTGTACCTTTTGCAAAATTAAGTAAAAAACAGCGCCATCAGATTTCGTTAGTACCTCAAGATTTTGCATTTTATCCCTTACTCACGGTTTGGGAAAACCTAAAATTTTTTGCGTCATTGTATGACGTTCGAGATAAAGGTTATTTATTAGAACTACTCGCTAAAGTTGATTTAACCTCTCATAAAAATAAGCTCGCGAAACATTTATCAGGCGGATTAAAACGACGTCTTAATTTTGCTATTGGCTTAATTAACCGTCCGAAAGTGATTTTTCTAGATGAGATAACGGTGGGTATTGACCCTCAGTCCCGTCAATTTATTTTAGATAGCGTAGCGGCGTTGAAACAGCAAGGTGTGACGGTGATTTATACCTCTCATTATTTGCAAGAAATTGAGCAATTATGTGACAAATTAGTGCTGTTAAATGAAGGTAATCTCATTTATCAAGGCACTGTGCAAGGCATTTTAGAAGAAGGACAAAGTTTGGAACGTTTTTATTTAGATTTTTTAAATCAGGCGGGAAAAACATGTTAATTGCATCAATTTTTAAAGAAATGCGCCTATTAAGCCGCGATCTACATGGTGTCGCTGTATTATTCATTATGCCGATTTTGTTTATGTTGATTATGTCGGCAGCATTGAGTAACGACAATGCATTAAGTAATCGTTCAGAGATTGTGCTATTAAGTGAAAAAAATCAGCTAAATGATGATTTCCTCACTCAACTCAAGAAGGAAAATCTTGCGGTTAAACAAGCTCCGTTGTCTGAATTAGCTCAATATCAAGCGGATTTACAAGCGGGTAAATTTGACTTGCTAATTTTAAATCCTAATCAAAAACAGACCGCACTTTCAGAAGAACAGGCTTTGCAACTTTGGTTGAATCCTAGCGTAGATCGCAGTTGGCTACTAGGTGTGAAAGGTGTATTGCAAAAACATTACTCTCAACTGCGTTTAAATGACTATTTAGCTGATAATCACATCACGTTAGAAAAATAATAAACGCAAACCAATCAAAGACATTCAGAATAAAATCAATAAAGAGTTAGATAGCAAATTTGCTCAAATTAATGATTATCTCGCGAAAGATTTGTGGCAAGAAATTTATGTGAACCGCCATGGCAAGGAAGTCAGCAAACCAAGCTCCGTACAACATAGTGTACCAGCCTGGCTGATTTTTGGCATGTTCTTTATTATGATTCCGCTTTCCAATGTGATGGCGATGGAACGCCAAACCAACACGCTGACTCGGTTGCGCATGGCTCGAGCTTCTGCATTGAGTTTGATTATTGCCAAGTTAATTCCTTTATTTTTTTGATCAACCAATTACAATTCGTCGGCATGGTGGCGCTAGGTTATTTTGTGTTGCCTGCGCTAGATATGCCTGCGTTTACGCTTTCCGGAAATTGGTTGCCTTATTTTGTCTTATCCGCTACGGTAAGCCTTGCCGCACTAGGCTATGGTTTATTAATCAGTGTGCTGGCAAGAACGACCGAACACGCGGTGGTGTTGGGCGGGGGCGGCATAATTATCATGGCGGCCATTGGCGGTATTATGGTGCCTGTTTATGTGATGCCAGAAATCATGCAAACTATTTCACAATTTTCCCCCATGGGATGGGCATTAAGCGGTTTCCAAAATTTATTGTTAAACCAATATCACCTCAGCCAAATTCAACAACCACTCTATTTATTAAGTGGATTTGGGGTAACCACATTGCTTTTAGCGACTTTAATTTATCAACGACAATTAACTAAACAAGCGAGATTCTAATGGCTTATACCTTTACACTGGAAGCGCCAGCGCTTGAGCTGGAACTCAAAAAACTCATCGTGCAAGAAACAGAAAAAGATGAATTTGATCCTGCCGAAATTCGTGATGATGAATGGCTATTTGGTGAACAAAGCCGTATTCAATTAGATTCATTAGATGCGTTGCAAGTTGTTGTAGCACTACAAGCTCATTTTGGTGTGCGTTTACAAGGTGATCGCATGGTGCGCAAACATATGATGAACGTACGTGATCTTGCAGCATTTATCCGCGAACAGCATAGTAAAAATCTAATGAACGTTTATATCAACGCTGTTTCTGCTCGATTTGCAGAAAAGCTTGGATCAAGAACCTCTAATATGCTAGGCCAACCGCTTAGTTTTCCTTATTTCAACACATTTAAGGAAGCGCTGTTGTCACTAGAACGACTCTATCACTATATTGACCTCGAAATTGACCGCACTTTGCAACGTGCCGGTTGGGATAAATCTGAGCTAAAAAATATTCCCATTCTACTTGGTTCTACCGCTTATATGATCAGTGATTGTGAAATGCGCGTAGCTCATCATCAAGCATTACCAAAAGAATATAACCTTACTACCATCGCCGAGGATTTAGGAAATCGTTATCAGACGGAAGTATTTAGTTTTGCTACCTCTTGTACCTCTTCGGCGCAAGCCATTGGTTATGCTTACAAAATGCTGAAAGCTGGCATGTATAAAAAGGCTTTAATCATTGGTTTTGAGATGTTTAATCGTCTTACCTTTGAACATTTCCAATCAATGAACCTATTATCGCAAGCCAATGAATATCAGCCTTTTATTAATCCTACGGGCATTGTATTAGGCGAAGGCGTTGGGTGTGTCGCATTATCAATAGAAAAAAACGAGTCATTCCCATGTGAAATATTTGGGATAACGACGATCACTGATAATGAAAATCTGACAAACAGTAGCGAAACAGCATTACGTCAATTACTCACCAACTGTTTAACGAAAACAAATCTAAAAATAGAAAACATTCAAGGCATTAAAGCGCATGGTGTAGGGGGTAATAGCGATGAGATGGAACAATCTATTTTACAGGAACGCTTCCCGAATACCGAAACCATTTTAGTTAAACCCTATATGGGACATACACTTGGTGCCAGTGGTGCATTAGAAACCGCATTTTTAATCGAACACTTACAAAAAAATAATGTAAAGTGCGGTCACTTTTTAAATTATTTTTTAGGTTTTGGCGGTAGCAATATTGCATGGATTTTAAAGGTGGGTGAATGACATTTTATATAAAAAAAACTAATCAGTTCATCGCCAATGGCGTGGATGATAAAACATTACGCCTGCGACTCAAAGAACAAGGTCTTGATGCTCGTCGTTTGAGTCGTTTCACTCAACTCGCTTTTACTTGGTGCTATACCATTAAAACCCTATATCGGTGAAAAAACAGGAGTTTATTTAGGATCGCTTTTTAATTCGCCGAGCAAATTTAATAAAATGTTTCATCAACTGATGGAGCAAAATTTGCCTAGCCCTTTGGATTTTATGGCGAATATCAATAACGCAGCAACATTTCAACTCACTCAAACCTTGCAAACCTCAGCCAACTCCGTATTTTTAGCAATTAACCACCAAACAATTTGGCAACCGCTAAAACTCGCCTTATTGGATCTTGAAAATGATGAAATATCATCCGCATTAATCGGTTGGACTCTAGAAAAAAGTGAATATTCTGAGCAAACTGAAGGGGCCGTATTTTGGCTTATTTCTAAAAACGAGGAAGATTCGGAAAGAAAACTTAATCGCTTCTATCTTGAGCATTCAATATCTGCAAACTTAGATTTTCTTTCTCAAATAAAACAATAACACCTTAATTGATATCAATTAAGGTGTTATTTAATAAGCAATTACTTAACAATGTCGCCTTTTAATGCCACACCACTCATTAAGTTACCTGCGTGGCATTCATATTGAGTTGAGCTTTGGTAAGCGTGTTTTTTGTAATAACTGACGATATTACCCACTTTGCTCGCGCCTTGTGATTTTGCTCTATCTTGGAATTGTTTTACCGTAGAAAGGAATGCCCACTGACAAGATTTTTCATCTGATTTATTTGCCGCATTCGTTTTCTTATTGCTTACCAGACCCGCTTTAATCACTTTACCGGGTGCAGGTTTGCCAAAATAAAGTTTAACAGATGGATCAATAATTTCTTTTGCTTCTGAGGAATTTAACGCATCCTGAATAGAATAGTAATGCGTTGTATCTCTTGGCGCACAAGCTGCCATAAGCATAGCCGCAGCAACAATACTCAATTTAGATACTAATTTCATTTTGACTCCTTTTGATTTGAATGAAATAAACACTTGCTCTTTATAGCACAGAGACAAGTAATATATCAAATTTTAACCTGCCTGCGACTATTTTATTGTGAATAGAAGTAGTGTAGAATCTTAGAAATCTTTATTTGTCATTTAAGGTACCAACCCATGGAAAAACTATTACTTTCCTCACTTTTATTTGGCTCATTTGTTCTTTCAGCTTGTTCATCAGGCGTTAATGATGTAAAACCGGTAGAAGCTAAAAATATCAAAGAAGTATGCTTGAAAGGATCTATTCGTAAAGCGCCAGATGAAATTGTAGAGGCATTAACAAAAAGTTTAAAACAAAAACATATCGCCGCAAGACTTGTTAAAAAAGATGAAGGCTGTAGCCATATTTTACACTTCAGCGTAAAAGGTAACTCTAAAATTATTGCAAGAGCAAGATTAGATTTAAGAGATTCAAATAAACTTTCTCTTGGTTCTATCTCCTATAAACACCGCGGTGACGAAGCTGATCGTGTAAAACAAGTTGGTTTACAAGGCCAAACAGATTTAATGATTAATGAATTATTCAAAAACAATTAATTTTTAACCATATAACATGACTGAAATCTGTAATTTCTCTTTCTCAATTCAAGGTTGGAATATTGTTTGCAATAAATCTCTAACAGCAGATGATTGGAAACAAGGCTATGCTTATTTAAGAAACCAAAGTGAAACATTTGAAGACTTTTGCACCTAAATTAGCCTTTTTACCTCCACTAAAACGCCGTCGCTTAAGTGACTCAGCCCTGTCTCTTTTTGAGGCTGCGTGGGATTTAGTAGGAGAAAATGCAGATATGCCTGTGGTTTATGCCTCATCAAACAGTGAAATGAATCGTAACTTTGCGTTGTGGCATTCCTTATTAAAAGAGGGGGATGTTTCTCCCACCTCTTTTAGCCTCTCGGTTCATAATGCATTAATTGGACAATGGTCCGAATTGCGTCAAGTTAAATCAGAAACCACTTCGATAATGGCTCGAGTAGACAACCTTGAAACCGCACTATTAGAAGCGACATTATTGCTTAATGAAGGGCACAAAAAAGTGCTTGTTGTTATTGCTGAATCGCCACTTGAAAAAAAATATAATGCTCAACCGGTCATTCGTACACCTTTAGGTTACGCTCTAGCTTTAGTTGTCACTCAAGGAGAGCAATATCAATTAACACTTACTGATTCCCTTTTTAATCATGATGTCACAGATAATGCGCTAACTTGGGTCTCTCACCAATATCTTGAGAGTAGTGCTTGGCGCACACCAAGTAGCTCAAATGGAACTTGGCTATGGCAGAAAAATTAGATTTTCTTAAACGTTGGCTGGCTACCGCCATTGCCTTTTTATTTTGGGCTGTGGCAGGCACACTATTACAATTCGTTTTACTTCCTTTTACCCAAAAAGGAAAGCACGCTAATTTATCTACCCAGTTAAAAGTTCGTCGTTTTGTTGGCGGAATTTGGTATTATTTTATTCGTTACCTGTCTTGTGCGGGTGCTTTAAAAGTGACTTATCAAGGGTTTGAAAAATTGGGACATCCAGGTCAATTAGTTGTGGTCAATCACCCATCTCTACTTGATGTAGTACTGATTCTCAGTAAAGCGCCTTCACTTAACTGTATTGTGAAAAAAGATCTTTTACACAATCCCACGATGAGGAATCAAATTCTCGCTTGTGGTTTTATCCCCAATACCGAGTCTCTAGAACTCTTGGAACATTGTGAGCGTGTATTGCAACAAGAGAGTCTCTTATTGTTTCCAGAAGGTACAAGAACTGGCTGGGATGGCATCGTAAAATTAAATCGCGGTGCTGTTTCAATTGGTTTACGTAGTGCAAAAGTCATTACCCCTGTCACGATCAGGATGAATCCATTAAGCCTAAAAAAAGGTCATCCATGGTATAAAATACCAGACAAACAAATTCATTATGAATTATCCGTTGGCGATGATATCGATCCACAAGAATGGATAGAAAAATCAATCTATCCCAATGGCATCTCGTCGTTTAACGAAATATTTAGAAGATTATTTTAATTCTCAAACCTCACAAAAAGGATCGCAATAATGCAACTTGAACAACAATTAAAACAACTGATCATTGATAGCCTGGCATTAGAAGACATCAGTATCGACGATATTGAAACTGACATGCCTCTTTTTTCATCTGAAGGGCTAGGTTTAGATTCAGTTGATGCCTTAGAACTTGGCTTAGCTGTTCAAAAAACATTTGGTCTACAATTAGATGGTGAACAAACTCAATTAAGAGATCACTTTGAAAGCGTAGCAACACTTGCTCACTTTATTCGTACACAAAAAGGTGAGGCATAATTCATGACTGAACAGGAAATCAGAGACTTATTAACGGAAGCTCTGGGATCTTTATTTGAGATTGAACCAGAAAGAATCAAGCCAGAAACAAATCTTTATGAAGATTTAGAGATAGATAGTATTGATGCTATCGACTTAATCGATCATATTAAACGTAAAACAGGGCATAAACTTCAAGCGGAAGATTTCCGCAATGTGCGTACTGTAGATGACGTGGTTCAGGCTGTTCTAAAACTTAGTCAAAACGCACAATAATGACGCCTTATTTACCGACTTCTCTTATTGCTCTGCACCCAAATTGGCACTATGCCGATTTTGAGTGTCGAGCATTTCAAATTTCAGCTGAATTACAGCAACGCCAGCTTCGCGCCATCACCGTGTGGATAGAAGATGGTGCAATATTAGCGTGCCTACTACTAGGCGCTTGGCATGCCAATGTTCGTGTTCATTTTCCACCTAATTTCACTGAAGAAAGTATTCAGTGGGCAAATGAGCATTCTGAACTTTGGCTCACTGATCGTGATATTGAACTCGAAAAATGTGAACAAATTAGTCAATTTGGCATCACACAAGATTGGCAAAAAGTCGCTAAAAATCAACCGCTCTTTAACTTTAATAATCAAACTGAAATCTGGTTGAAAACATCAGGTAGCACTGGCGAAGCCAAAACCATCATTAAAACAGCAAAACAAATGTGGTTAGGCGGGGAAGTATTAGCCAAAGGTTTACCATTTCCTGCAGAAAATAACATTACGGCAATTAGCACTGTAAGCATTCAGCATATTTATGGCTTAACTGTGCATATTATGATGTCACTGGTTAACGGCTGGCAAATTGGTCGAAAAACAACTTTTTCTATCCTGAATGTGTCATGCAAGAATCAAATAAATCACAAAATGGCTGTTATTGTGAGCAGTCCTGCAATGCTTTCAGTGCATAGATTGGCAACAAATGAAAATTTCTGAAAATATTGTAGGTATTATTTCTTCTGGTGGCGCACTAGCGGAAGAGCTATCTGAGCAAATTAGAGCAAAAATTCACCATCCAGTTATCGAAATTTATGGTAGCACGGAGACGGGCCCAATTGCTATTCGGGATGATATTTCCCTTTGGCGACAATTACCTAATAGTCAACTTGGCTGCAATGAGCAAGGCGAGTTATGGATTGAAGGTGTTTGGCTTGCCAAACGTGAACAAACCGCAGATGTTGTAGAATTTGAAGAAAAATGGCTTCCGTTTATTAGGACGAGCAGATCGCATTGTCAAAATAGGCGATAAACGAATTTCCTTATTAGGCGTAGAAACGGCATTGAATAAACATGAATTTGTTGAAGATTGTTATATTGCTCAACATCCTGAGAAATCTCGTCTTGCCGCTTGGATTGGCTTAACTGAACAAGGCATTCAATTTTTTAGAGAGAAAGGTCGAAGAGCGCTTATTCATGAACTAAAACTTTTCTTAGACCATTCACAAGAAAAAGCAGCCATCCCTCGTTTCTGGCGATTCACTTATCAATTACCACGTAATAGTCAGTCAAAAATAAATAAGCTGGAATTTAACCGCACTTGTTTAGAAACCTGTAAGGATGCAATTTGGCTTGAACAAAGCAAGAATGCAAATTCACAAATCTCCACTGGCATTGTGCCACTTGATTTAGTGTATCTCAAAGATCACTTTGCTGAATTTCCGTTAGTCCCTGGCGTCATTGAATTACAATGGATTTCGGAAAAAATAAAGGCGTTTTTTGGTAAAGAAGTGATTATCCGTTCATTCGATAAACTGAAATATCAAACATTCTTACGTCCGAATGATCGCTTTGATATTCAATTAAAATGGGATCCATCAAAAAATAGAGTGGCATTTCAATTACTTGCCAATAATGAAACTTGCTGTACTGGATTAGCCATCATAGAGCATGAAGATCATCCTACTGATTGTTAATATATTGCTTGCGCTAACAGCCATCGCTTACCCGATTATTTGGCTTTTCTTTCAAGCAGACCAACTCTTACATACGTTACCTTATGTGATGAGTTTATTGTGGTTGATTAAAAGCCTAATACACCCAAATAAGGGGCAAAGAGTTTTTGCGTTAAGCATGGCTGTCCTATTATTCCTTGTGGGGTGGCAACGCTCACTCGATATGATGTATTGGTACCCTATTTTTAATGAATGGCATTATGTTGGTGTTATTTTGGCGGAAGTCTATTCCAATCTCAATCATTGGTTGAAAAGATTAGCTCGTTTACAAACGCCTAATCTCAATACTCAAGCTATTCAATATACTCGCCGAGTAACCCAAGTCTGGTGCGGTGTATTTTTGTTTAAATATTTTGCTTTCAACGCTCTTTATTGCATTTAACTTATTAGAATATTGGGCAATTTATACTGGGGTTATTTCTTACATTATTATGGGCCTAGTTATGAGTATTGAATGGCTCATTCGTCAACGCGTAAAACGGAATCACTATGAATAAACATCAACCTAACTCACTTATTGCATTAAATCCAGAATGGCGCTGGCAAGATTTTACTTATCGTTGTCAACAAATCAGCCAACAACTCCAACAAGATAATATTCAAAGTGCAGCATTTTGGTTGGAAGATGCTGCAAACTATGCCTGTGCAATGCTTGCCTGTTTTGATGCTAAAACCCGAATTTTGCTTCCACCTAATCTTCTCGATGAAAATCAAGAATGGATTCGTGATAATGCTGATATGTTATTTGATGACAATAAATTCAACACATACGGCATTTCACAAGTTATTGATAAAAAGATTTCTTTATTGATAAAACATTGTCAAACCGAAATTTGGCTAAAAACATCAGGAAGTAGTGGACAACCTAAAATCATGGTGAAAACAGCTGAAAAAATGTGGCAAGAATCTGAAGCAATCAGTCAGTCACTTCCTTTCCCAGAAGGAAATGGCATCCATATTGTCTCAAAGCGTTTCTGCACAGCACCACTATGGTCTATCCTATCGAGTCATGTTACCGCTGACAATGGGCTGGTCAATTGGCCGCAAACAGCTCCCTTATCCAGAATATATGATTGCAGAAAGCCTTATTGCGAAACAGTCTATTTGGGTTAGTAGCCCTGCATTACTGACCCATTTAAATTTAGATGAACCTCAACTTCATCAATGTCGTATTTTAGGCATTCTATCTTCAGGTGGGATGCTGCCAGAAGAAACCGCAACAGCCATGCGCGCCAAGCTTAAAACTAAAACCATTGAAGGCTATGGTAGTACAGAAACAGGCGTCATTGCGTTTCGTGAACAAGCCGGGCTTTGGACCCCTACACCCGTAACTAAAATCGGGGTCAATGAAGAAAATGCGTATGGGTTGAATCACCTTTGGCTTGAACAGCGTGAGCAAACAGCTGATGGTGTTGAAATCATCGGTAATCAATTTAACTTATTAGGACGCATTGATCGTATCGTTAAATTTGGTGATAAGCGTATTTCTTTAGTTCGAATTGAACAAGACCTATTGAAACACCCTTATATTCGAGATTGCTATGTTGCACAACACCCTAATCATTTACGCTCCCGTTGCTTGGAGTTGAATTGAAGAAAGAAGGCATTTCCTTTTATCTACAAAAGGACGGGCTGAATTATTAAAACAACTCCGTCTCCATTTAAAGTAAAACCCAGGAACATTCAGGCTTACCACGCTTTTTGGCGATTTACTAACAAATTGCCAATGTAATAGCCAATTCAAGATTAGCTGAGCAGATTTTGATGCCATATTTTTTTACACGAAAAAGAAGAACAATTTTAACTTGCTATGATGGAACCGAAACTTATTGCGATTATCCCGCACTACAATCATTCCGACAAAATTAGCGATGTAATTAGCCAATTACACAAGCTAAATTTGCCTGTATTAGTGGTTGATGATGGCTCATCTGAACAGCATAAAACAAGCATTAGCTTCTCTTTTCAGAAAAAGACAATCTACATATTCATTACTTGCCCACAAAATCAAGGTAAAGGTGGCGCGATGAAAGTAGGTTTTTAGATTAGCATTTGAGCAAGGATTCACACTGCCTTGCAAGTGGATGCAGATGGCCAGCACAATCTAATTGATGCCCTTTCAATGCAACAAAAAATGCTTGAAAAATCCGACCGCACTTATTTGTGGTAAACCCATCTCATGGGTGATGATGCGCCTAAATCCGACTTTATGGGAGAAAAATTACAGATTTTTGGAATGCCATTCACACGCTTTCTCCTCGATATTAAAGATGGCATGTGTGGCTTTTCGCTTGTATCCATTAAATCGCACCATTGAAATTCTCGATAATGAACATGTCGGAAACCGCATGGATTTTGATATCGAAATTCTCATCAAGGCTCACTGGTACCAAATACCATTAATTTGGGTTGACTCCCCCGTTTCCTACGATAAAAATGGTGTCTCACATTTCAATGCTTGGAAAGACAATGTGTTAATCAGTAAAATGCACATGTATTTATTTTTGGGGATGTTAAAACGCTTATTAACCGGAAAAGCTGCTATGAATCAATCAACTGAGAATAGCCAACATTGGGCAGAAACAATCTGAGCGAGGGAATGCGTTCTTCTTAAATATCACGCGATTAATCGTGAAATATTGCCCATTATGGTTAATTAAAATCGCCACATTTGTGGTGGTTTGTTATTTTAATCTCACGGCAAAAGAAGCGCGAACAATATTAAAACTTACCAACACCGTCTCAAACAACAGTTTCACATTGTCATTTACCCTCATTTTCTGTATTTCGTCAGTTTCTCTTTTGGTGAAATCATTTGCGACAATTTTGCGTTTGGCAGCGGAAAATCCATTACACGGATTTAATTGTCGATGATGCTGATAATTTATATGGTGATGTAGATCAAGGTGGACGAGGTCAGATTCTTGTTTGCTCGCATTTTTGGTAACATCGAGATTTGTCGAGCATTAGTCGATAGCGGACAACACAAAAACTTTCATTTGAATGTATTAGTACATAGCAAAATGCTGAAGCTTTTTAATAAAGCATTAGTTGAAGCCGGTGCAGATGCCTTACCTTTACCTCGTTGAAGATTTAGATGCGCAAAAATGTTAGAGCTTTCTCAACGCTTAGAGCAAGGTGAATGGATTGCGATTGCGGCTGATCGCGTACCCTATCCGTGGCGATAAAACACAATCAGTCAACTTCCTTGGCCATTATGCTGAATTCCTCAAGGTGTGGCTACTTGCAAGTATTTTAAAAAGCACCTTTTAAATACAATTTTGCCTTAAAGAAAAAGGACAATATCGAATGAAATTGCCGTTTTCTCCCCCAATGTATGCAGCGTGCAAAGCGCGAGAAGAAAATATAAACAAGTCGTGCAACAATATGCGAACTTACTTGCCAAAGAATGTGCAGAAAATCCTCTACTTTGGTTTAACTTTTATAACTTTTTTGGAATGATAAAAATGAAAACATGTTTTTTTGCCGTCATAATTTGGGCAATTCGAAGTGCAATTCTTTGATGTCGACTCGATGGATATTATGTGGCATGGGCATTACGTCAAATACCTTGAGATGGCACGCTGTCAATTCCTAGAGGAAATCGATATACCTATGATGTTATGAAAACAAGGGTTTGCTGGCCAATCGTTCAACTTAATATTAAATATGTTAACCCAGCATTATTTCGCTCAAAAATCCGAATTGAATTAAAAGTAGTCGAATATGAAACTTGTTTGCGTATTGATTATGTTATTTTTGATGCTAAAACCAATCAAAAATTAACCACGGCAAAGTACCACCCAAGTAGCCGTTAGTATGCAAACACGTGAAATGCAATTACAAACACCACCATGTTGGCAAAAGTGCGGTCAAAACCTCATCCTACTTTTTGTATCTGAAGGAATAATAATGCGATTGATGATCTTCATCTCTAGGTTTGTTCCTAGCAGCGTAAGCTTCGCTTTTTTTCTGCGAAGCTGATTTAGTTAAACAACTTCAGCAACCTCAAAGCGTTCAAGGAAACTTATCCAACATCGCTATTTAAAGCGCATTAAACAAGCCAATTGAAATGCAAGGTCAATTCGCTTTTGTTAGCTCAAAAAGGGCTATTATGGCAGCTGAAAAACCGTTTAATAACAGCTTAAGAGTCACACCCTCAACGGGATTCAACAATGGAATGGAACTCAGTGGGTGAATAGCGGTAATGTTGGGCAAAACGAGCAAATTGGTCTTTTTAGGGTTGTTATCCGGCAATATTGATGGGCTCAAATCTCAGTTTTGATTTTTGCATTATCCGGTAACGCTAACCAATGGCAACTGACCTTAACGCCTAATTCATTATTAATGCAGCAAATCTTCACAACTATTGATATTTCAGGCGGATCGAAAACTGTGAAAAATTAACCTTAAATGAAAAACAAGGCGATCGCACACAAATTGAATTTAAAACAAATCCAGCTTAATCAGTCATTAAGTCAGTTTGCCCGTTCAGCAGCTGGAATAAACGATTGTAAAAAGATGACAACCGCACTTTCCTTGTTATATGCTGTATTTATCTTGTTTGTTTCCCTCTTGTTTGGCTATTTTTGTCAAACAAGGAAATTAACTACAAACAGATTTACACACATTACTCCCCTCTCAACAAGAATGGGTGGATGTTCAAGTTCTCGCTGATCAACAGCAAGAAAAACAGTTAAATAGCCAAATTATTGCACTTATCGGACATGCTGATGAAAAACAGGCTTTTCAGCTGACTGACCATATTGCGCAAACATGGCGTAACAGTAAACTTTTCTCTCATATTACCGATCGCATTCAGCCTAATCTTACAGCGCTACAACAAGATATTCAGCTTGTCGCATTTGCTACTTTGCCACAAACTGTTCGTGAACAGTTGATTAACGATCCTAAAGGCTATTTTCAGCAATATGCGGAGGACATCGTCAACCCATTTAAGCGAAATAATTTACTTTCACTAGAACAAGATTGGCTTGGTTTTGGACGTTTTGCACAGCAAACACAACAAGGTAATGTGCAATGGCACGCCGAAAATGGCATGCTCACGGTCAACCAAGATAATATGACTTGGGTTTTATTACGTGCTGAACTGCAACAAAATGATTTCATCAATCCATCAGAAAATTTAACCGCACTTCTGACAGAAAATCGCCAATATCTCACTCGATCAGGTGCCCAATTTAAAATTACGGGTAGTGCATTGTTTGCCGCTGATGCAAAACAAAAAGCCGAAAAAGAAAGTACATTAATGAGCGTACTCGGCGTGAGCTTAACGTTATTATTATTACTGATTGTCTTTCGCACTCCTCGTATTTTATGGTTATTTTTGCCTATTCTAATTGGGATGCTTTCAGGTGTTGTAGCAACGGTGTGGGGATTTGGTCAAATTCATATTCTCACCCTTGTTATTGGGACCAGTCTCGTCGGTGTATTAATTGACTTTCCTCTTCCACTGGCTTGCAGGATCCTTTTTGACCGAAAAATGGTTGCCCCTTCTTGCGATGCAAAAATTGCGTTTTACGTTTTTCATCAGCTTGTTAGTTACCTTACTTGGGTATGGACTACTTGCCTTTACCCATCTGCCTATCTTGCAGCAAACTGCTCTTTTTTCGGCTGTATCCTTGATTACTGCATTACTTGCGACCCAGTTATTCTTACCCTATTTATTTTATCGGTATCAGCCAACCACACTATTACCCGAAAGAAGAACATTTAATCTCATACAAAAAGGATTAAATACCTTTGCAAACAAACGCTTTAATAAAGGTACATTCCTTATTATCTCTCTTTTAGTTTTAGGAGGCGGGATTAAATCCTCATGGTATGACGATATCCGACAATGGGTCTCCATGCCTCAATCCATGTTAAATGAAAAGCCAAAAACTATCGGTGAGCTCACTCGGGGTTGATTTAGGAAGCCAATATTTTTATTGACGGCTGAAAATGAGGCGTTATTTACTTGAAAAAGATGCGAAGTTAAGCAAGCAATTAGCTCAACGTAACATCACATTTAAATCATTAAGCCAGTGGATTTTGCCCCTCGCAGAACAGAAACAATTCGCAGAACACCTTCAACATATTTATGCTGATGATTATGCGGTATTAAATGATATTGGCGTGCCAAATGAAAAACATTCAGCAAAATTTGACTGCACTTTTCTCAAGGTAAACCCTTGACGTTATCTGAAGCGCTATACGCAACTTGGACAAGCGTGGAAGATGCTTTATTTAGGTGAACTAGCCCCTAACCAGGTGGCAAGTATCATAAAAATATCTCAAGCGGATAGTGCAACAATGCAAGCATTGGCAAATAATCGAGATATTTTCTGGCAAGATAAACGAGCTTATTTAAATCAAGCTTTTGCAAGAAGCAAAAGAGCAAGCTGCCTGGCTAAAATTATTTCTTTTGTTATTGCTGGATTGCTTTTTTATGGAAAGTATTTGAAACCAAAACAAGTATTCGAATCTTATTCATTCCTTGTATCTCAATCTTAGGAACGATCGCTATTTTTGGTTGGATAGGCCTGCCTATTGGTTTATTTTCAATGTTTGGATTATTACTGGTTTCGGCCATTGGTATTGACTATGCCGTTTATATGAAAACCGTACATGAAGAGCCATCTCATAAACGCATTACACTGACATTGGCCGCTTGTACCACATTAATCTCATTTTTACTGCTCGCCATTAGCTCCACACCAGCAGTTGCGACATTTGGTATAAGTGTCAGTATTGGTGTTATAATAAGTCTTTTAACCACATTAAAACTCATGCGCTAAAAAATGCATAAAAATGACCGCACTTTATGATAAAAAAATACCTTTTATTATGGGCATTAACATTACTAACAGCTTGCTCAACTTTACCTAATATTGAAGCATTACCGGAAGTAAAAACAGATAGCCGAACCTTTAAAGTAGAGCAACTTGCAGAACAACAAGTTAAACAAACAAGCTTGCTGACTGTTCAGTTCCAGCCTGAACAATGGCGATGGGTTCAAACCGATCCGCTAGGCTCACCTATTGCTCGATTATTATTAACGAAACAAGGCTGGAAAAATGACGGCTTTGTGATGCCAAATAAACAAGCACAAGGTTTGTTCTTAGCACTGGCAACTGCATTTACAGAACAACAACCCGATGCAAAACACTTAATATTAATAAATGTGGATGTATCACATCAACAAAACACGGCGATTTACCAGCAAAATGGTCGTTTTTTATGGAACGTTCACAAACAATCAAATCAATATTTTATTCAGCTAGCAGATGGCAGTCGTTGGCAAATTGAAGAACTTAACAATTAGGAATCTCTGTGCAATTATTTCTTTCTCAACCAGGCATTTTGAGTAGTATTGGCGATAGTCTATCTCAACATATTCAAACTTTATTAGAAGGTAGTGACTCGCCACTGACTTTTTCTAACAAGCATTTCCAAGAAAAATGGCTTACAGGGTAAATATAATACGCTGGGTGAAGTCAACACACCCTTGCGTGCATTTCCAGCTGATTTACCCCAAAAACATCACAGCCGAAACAATCAATTACTCTGGCACAGCTTAGAACAAATTGAACCAACGATTCAGCAAGCTATCTCACGTTTTGGTCGTCACCGTATTGCAGTAGTTATCGGCACATCTACCACGGGTGTAGATGAAAATTTACCTGTATTTAAATATGCCGCAGAACATGAAGATTGGTCCGGTGCTGAATTTAATCAACAACAACAATATTTTTCTGCTCCGGCTGATTTTATTGCCCATCAATATGGCTTAACCAATCTTATCTATGGCATTTCAACTGCTTGTACATCAGGTGCGAAGGCATTAATTAGTGCAGCTCGCTTATTGAATGCGAACTATGCGATGCGGTAATTTGCGGCGGCGTCGATACTTTATCGCTATTAACCTTAGTTGGTTTTAACTCTCTCTCCGTTTTATCTGCTGAACAAACTAATCCTTTTTCTGCTAATCGCCAAGGTATCAATCTAGGTGAAGGTTCCGCTGTATTCGTGATGAGTAAAGAAAAATTAGATGATCATAATATTGCGCTATTAGGCTATGGCGCCAGCAGTGATGCTTATCATATGTCCTCACCACATCCCGAAGGTGAAGGTGCGATTAAAGCTTTCCAAAACGCATTAAACTTGGCAAAACTTGCACCAGAAGCCATCAATTGGGTTAATTTGCATGGCACAGGCACCATTCATAATGATCAGATGGAAGCCTTAGCCATTCACCATATTTTTGGTCACAATACGCCTTGTACAACAACAAAACCTTATACAGGACACACTCTAGGTGCTGCGGGTGCTGTTGAGGCCGCTATTTTATGGGGGATTATTGACCGCACTTTTAACCCAACAGGTAAACTCCCTGCACAATTATGGGATGAACAAACCGATGAAAAAATGCCACCGATTGCCATTACTGATCACATGAGTCATTGGAAATCCGACAGACGCATTGGTGCAAGTAGCTCTTTCGCTTTTGGTGGGAATAATTCAGTACTTATTTTAGGGGGAAGTGAATGATTGATTTAACCTGTCCTATTACTGATATCTCACCATTAATCCCTCATAGTGGGGAAATGGTCATGCTAGATAAAATTACTGAATTTGGCGAAGATTATTTGATCGCGGAGATGACCGTAAAACCAGATTGCCTGCTCTTAAAAGACGGTAAATTGGCTACTTATATGGGCGCTGAAATCTTAGCTCAAGGCGTAGCAGCATGGGCGGGATGTAAATGTGTAAAAGCGGGTCAACCTATTGGATTAGGCTATTGGATCGGCTCAAGAAAACTGACATTACATCGCCAAGATATCTCAGTCGGAAGTTTATTACAAATTCAAATTAAACGTTCTATTGAAGACGCAACAGGATTTGGTGTTTTTGACTGTACGCTAATCGATCTTTCTAATCAGCAACCTTTAGTGGAAGGTGCATTAAACGTTTTCAGACCACAAGTATCACAGGAATAAAAAATGAGTGAAACCATTTTAGTTACAGGCTCAAGCCGAGGTATCGGTAAAGCCATCGCCTTACGCCTTGCACAATCAGGTTTGATATTGTGGTTCATTGCCGCAGTCGCATCGAAGAAGCTGAAGAGGTCGCACAATCAATTCGAGAATTAGGTCGTCAAGCTCGCGTATTACAATTTGATGTTAGTCATCGAAACGAAACAGCTGAAAAACTACTTGCGGATGTTGAATCTCATGGTGCTTATTATGGCGTTGTGCTCAATGCCGGATTAACACGAGATAATGCATTCCCTGCTCTAACTGATGAAGATTGGGATGTTGTTTTACGCACGAATTTAGATGGATTTTATAATGTTCTCCATCCCATTATGATGCCAATGATCCGACGCCGTAAAGCGGGGCGAATCGTCTGTATCACATCTGTATCAGGGTTAATTGGCAATAGAGGTCAAGTCAACTATAGTGCCTCTAAAGCCGGTATTATTGGTGCAGCAAAAGCACTCGCCGTCGAACTCGCCAAACGCAAGATCACGGTAAACTGTGTGGCTCCAGGCCTTATTGATACGGATATCTTAGATGAAAATCTTCCAATTGATGAAATTTTAAAAATGATTCCAGCGGCAAGAATGGGAAGCCCGGAAGAAGTTGCGCATGCCGTAGATTTTCTGATGGACGAAAAAGCAGCTTATATTACTCGCCAAGTTATCGCCGTAAACGGCGGGCTTTGCTAAAACATTTACAGTACAAAATTGTTTGTACTAGTCTAATAATGAATAATTGAGATATGAAACGAGTTGTCATTACAGGTATTGGTGCGGTCACTGCCTTTGGAAAAACACATGGGAAGACGTAAAAGCTGCCTTTTCAACGCAAACAAAATGCAGTTCAAGCGAAAAACTGAATGGGCTGAACGTTATCCTGAGTTAGGTGCAAATCTCGGTGCTGAAATCCATGATTACAACCCTCCTGCCCATTGGAATAGAAAACAACTTTCGCAGTTTAGGCTGTGTCTCTCAATTTGCTGTTGAAGCCGCTGAACTCGCCTTAGCAAGTGCTAATCTATTAGATGAGAATGGGATCATTTTACCTTATTTAAAAGAAGGAACAATGGGTGTTGCCTGTGGCTCTTCTACTGGCTCAACAAATGATGTCAGAGATGCAGCAGAACTTCTCATGACCGGAAAATCAGATGGATTTAATGCCAATACCTATGTACGAATGATGCCTCACACCACTGCAGCTAATATTGGCATTTTCTTTGGCCTAACTGGCCGCATCATTCCGACTTCTAGTGCTTGTTCTTCTGGTAGCCAAGGTATTGGCTATGCTTATGAATCAATTAAACATGGTTTAATCCCAATGATGCTTGCTGGCGGTGCTGAAGAATTTTGCCCATCTGAAGTTTATGTATTTGACTCTCTTTATGCGGCAAGTAGAAACAATGCTCACCCTAAACAAACACCTCGTCCTTATGATAAAGATCGTGATGGATTAGTGATTGGTGAAGGTGCGGGCATTTTTGTATTAGAAGAGCTGGAACATGCGCTTTCTCGTGGTGCCAATATCATTGCAGAAATTGTTGGCTATGGTGCCAATAGTGATGGTGCTCATGTAACTCGTCCACAAAAAGATACTATGCAACGCTGCATGGAGTTAGCCTTAAAAGATGCACAGTTATCTCCAGATCAAGTAGGTTATGTAAATGGCCATGGTACGGCCACTGAACAAGGCGACATCGCAGAAACGCTCGCAACGGAAGCTGTGTTTGGAAAAATACCACTTAGCTCACAAAAAAGCTATTTAGGACATACCCTAGGTGCTTGTGGTGCATTAGAGTCATGGTTCTCAATTGAAATGATGCGTGATGGCTGGTTTGCCCCAACTATTAACCTAGACAATATTGATGAACGTTGTGGTAAATTAGATTACATTCAAGGTGATGGCCGACAAATTCAAACAAACTATGTTATGAATAATAACTTTGCTTTTGGGGGCGTTAATACCTCGCTTATTTTTAAACGCTGGGAAGCGTAATAAAAAAGGCTATTCAAACGAATAGCCTTTTCTTTTATCAGTGAGTTAATTATAGATAACCAAACAAGCTTGTGAAAATGTAACCAAAGATACATGAAGTGATTACACCGATTAAGCCTGGTAAAATAAAGCTGTGGTTAATTACAAACTTACCGATATGTGTTGTACCTGAACGGTCGAATTGGATTGCTGCAAGGTCACTTGGGTAAGTTGGTAAAATGTAGTAACCGTAACAAGCTGAAGCAAAGGCTAAGATAACAGCTGGATCAACTCCGATACCTAAAGCAAGTGGAACGAATGCAACTAATGCTGCCGCTTGTGAGTTTACGAATTTAGAAATTAATAACAACATCACGGCGTAAGTCCAAGGATGCGCTTTTACTACATCTCCAAGTGCTGCTTTCATCATTGGTGTGTGAACAGTAAACATAGTTTCTGCCATCCAAGAAATCCCGAATACGGCCACTAACGCAATCATACCTGAACGGAAAATTTCATTTTTACTGATTTTACCTGCATCAGTTTTCGTAAAGATAACAATTAATGCACCCGCTAATAGCATGAAGATTTGAATAACGGAACCATACTTAAATTCACTTTTTTCTTCGCGGTGTCTTTTAATACGATTGCAGCGTTATCGATAGTTTCAGTTTTATCACCCGCAGTGATGACAACATTGTTATCTTGAGCGGTAATTGTTTGAGCGACTTCGCCTTTATCGTTATAAATTGCAACGTTATTGTAGGCTGTTTTTGCTTTTGCCTTGCTCTCTTTAACATCAAGTACTAATGTACCATCTTTTGCTAATGCAACAATTTTACCGTCTTTAACATTGAAAGATTTCACTGCTTTATCGGCAGAAACAATTTCAACCACTTGAGCTGGTGCTGATTTTTCAAAGGCTGGGCGTAAATCTTTAAAGTAACCTAATACCGCTACCACTAAAATTGCACCAAAGAAGATCCACATCGCATTCCAGCTAGATTGTGGCAATTTTTTGTCTAATAATGATGTACTATCACCATAAACATATTTTTTGAATTCTGGATCTTTTAATTTCTCTTGGAATTCTGGGTCTTTATCTAAATCTTTACCGCGGAACCAACTGAAAATACCGATAGCTAATACACCACAAAGGGTTGAAGGGACGGTAATTTTTAATAAATCTAAATAACCATCAAAACCTGCTAATGGTGTTTTAGCATTCACTAAGAATGTGGTTAAAGTTACTACAGCCACAGAAACAGGTGATGCAATGATACCCATTTGAGAAGCGATTGAACTTGCAGCCATTGGACGTTCAGGACGAATATCATTTTTGATCGCAATATCATAAATGATTGGTAACATGGTATAAACCACGTGACCTGTACCACATAAAATGGTTAAGAAACAGGTTACAAACGGAGCCAAAATACTGACATATTTCGGGTTACGACGAAGCATTTTCTCCGCAATTTGTAACATGACATCTAAACCACCACTGGCTTGTAATGTTGCCGATGTGACCACCACCGCAAGGATGGTTAACATCACATCGATAGCTGGCTTACCTGGTTCAATACCAAAGCCGAAAACAAGAACAATTAAGCCTACCCCACCAAGCATACCCAGTGCGATACCACCTTTTTTTGCTCCGTAAAACAAACAGATAAGAACAATAGCAAGCTGAATAGCAAACTGGCTACCTTCACCTAGGTTCATTAGAAAATCCATAAGATACTCCGAATCATTTTATGGTTAATTAGAAAAATTTTGACCAAATACTAGCATCAAAAATTAACTCATAATAAGTAATTTTAAGACAAACCTTGTTTTTAAATCAAAAATAAGGGAGCTAGATAATAAAAAGCAAATCTGAGAAAGATTAAAAAGAAAAAGTGCGGTCAGAAATTTAAGAGATTGAGGGTATATCTTGTTTTTATTTAAAAGATAACGAATTTAAAAAGAAATTTAAAGAAAAATTAGGCGACCTAAAAAGATCGCCCAACTTAAAAATTACTGATTGTTTTGAACGTAGTCAATCGCAGATTGAACAGTTGTGATTTTTCAGCTTCTTCATCAGGAATTTCGATATCGAATTCTTCTTCTAAAGCCATTACTAATTCAACTGTATCTAAAGAGTCCGCACTCTAAATCTTCAAACGAAAGAAGCTTCTGGTTTTACGTCTTCTTCTTTTAACACCCAATTGTTCAACGATGATTTTTCACGCGTTCTTCAATACTCATTTGTTTTTTCCTATTGTTGTTTTAACTCATTTAAGAGCGGTTAGTGTATGCATTTTTGATAAAGTTGCAACTATTTCTTAGGTGGTCGCACCACATAGGGCAATGTAAAAACACATACAGAGAAAAAGTTACATTGCGATTGGGATTTTATCATTAACTAAACTGCTTTGCTATATTTTATAGACAAAATCCCCGATATATATGCCCTAAAGGGTTAGCTCATATATAAGCCGCCATTCACATGTAATGTGGTACCCGTAATATAAGCTGCATCATCAGAAGCTAAAAACGCTACCGCTTTTGCGATATCTTTTGGTTCACCTAAACGGCCAGCCGGTACATTACCAAGAATACCTGCTTTTTGTTCTTCAGTAAGCACTTCAGTCATATCTGTTGCGATAAAGCCGGGTGCTACCACGTTTACAGTAATGCCACGTGATGCCACTTCTTTCGCTAAACCTTTAGAAAAGCCAATCAAACCCGCTTTTGCTGCACAGTAGTTAGATTGACCCGGGTTACCCATTGAACCCACCACTGAACCAATAGTAATAATACGACCGAAACGTTTTTTCATCATGGAGCGTAACATTGCTTTAGAAAGATGGAATACAGAAGTTAAGTTAGTTTGCATAATATCGAACCATTCTTCATCTTTCATACGCATTAATAAGTTATCGCGTGTGATACCTGCGTTATTCACAAGAATATCAATATCACCAAATTGCTCTTTAATTTGTTCTAATACGGCATCAATACTTTCTTTGTCTGCCACATTTAATACTAAACCTTTACCTTTATCACTAAGGTAAGCAGAAATGGTATCAGCACCTTTTTCAGAGGTTGCGGTACCAATTACAAATGCACCTTTTGATGCTAATTCTTCTGCAATTGCGCGACCAATACCACGTGTTGCACCTGTTACTAATGCGATTTTATTTTGCATTCTTAATCCCCTTTTATGCTAATAATGCTTTCAACGGCATCTAATGATGCCACATCGTTTACTGATGTTGCTTGTAATTCTAGCATGATACGTTTTGTTAAACCGTTTAATACTTTACCTGGGCCGATTTCAACTAAAACCTCTCCGCCATCTTTGTGCCATTTTTCTCAACGGTTTCAGTCCAACGAACTGGGCTATATAATTGGCGAATAAGTGCGGTACGAATTTCTGCACTTTCTGTTTCCGCTTTAACATCTACGTTATTTAATACTGGTATTGCTGGCGCATTAAGCGTAATCCCTTCAGTGTTACAGCCAATTGATCAGCAGCTGGTTTCATTAATGCACAATGTGAAGGAACACTTACCGCTAATGGTAAAGCTCGTTTTGCGCCCGCTTCTTTACATAATGCAGCAGCACGTTCAACTGCCTCTTTTCGCTCCAGCAATGACTACTTGACCTGGTGAGTTAAAGTTTACTGCAGACACCACTTCACCTTGCTCTGCTTGTTTACATGCATTGATAATCGCTTCATTGTCTCAAACCAATAATCGCATACATTGCACCAGTACCTTTCTGGTACTGCTTTGTTGCATTAATTTACCGCGTAATTCGACTAATTTAATCGCATCTTTAAAATCAATGACACCTGCGCAGACTAATGCTGAATATTCACCCAAACTGTGACCAGCCATCACACTTGGTTGTAATTGCAGGGTATTTTTCTTGCCATACACGGAAGATCGCAACGGATGCCGCTAATAATGCAGGCTGAGTTTGCCAAGTTTTATTTAATTCTTCTGCTCGGACCTTGTTGAACCAAGTTCCATAAACTCACAGCCAAGCGCTCTGATGCTTGTTTAAAAGTTTCGGTGACTACCGGATATTCGTTAGCAAGATCAGCTAACATACCAACCGCTTGAGAACCTTGTCCCGGAAAAACCATTGCGAATTTTTCATGTTTTCTTCCTATTTCTTCATCGTTTAAATATTGAAAGTGCGGTCAAATTCAACCGCACTTTTTAAAATTCTGTCGGGATTCTAACAAAATAATTAGAATCGCACCAATGTTGAACCCCAAAGTCCAACCATGCCAAAAGCTTCGAGTAAAAGCACTGACCGCGTTGAATTCGGCCATCACGCACCGCCTCATCTAAAGCTGTTGGTACAGTCGCCGCACTGGTATTGGCTGTACGATCAAGCGTCACCACGACTTGCGACATATCCATCTCTAATTTTTTCGCTGTCGCCGTAATAATACGTAAATTCGCTTGATGTGGCACTAGCCAGTCGATATCTGTTTTTTGGAGATTATTGGCTGAAAGGGTTTCTTCCACTCACTACTAGAAAGCTCACGTACCGCTAATTTAAAGGTTTCATTACCTTGCATTTCAATATAGCCAGATTTCTCCACGCCACGTTCAGCTTGTGGAAGTAGTAATGCCGCATTGTTATCTGGCGATGCATGTAAATGCGTTGAAATAATGCCTTCTTGCTCTGATGCTTCTAAAATCACCGCACCTGCACCATCACCAAATAACACGACAGTGCTACGATCGGTTTCGTCTAATTTACGCGAGTTAAGATCTGCACCAATCACAAGGGCTTTTTTCACGCTGCCTGAACGAATAAATTTATCCGCTACGCCTAAAGCATAAACAAAACCGGTACAAGCCGCCGCTAAGTCAAAAGAAATCGCGTCTTCGATGCCTAATAAACCTTGAACTTGGCAAGCTGAACTTGGATAAGCATGAGAACCACTGGTTGTCGCAACGATGATCAACTCAATTTCTTGAGTATCAAGATTGGCCATTTCAAGTGCTTTTTGGCGGCTTCACATCCCATTGTTGCAACAGTTTCATCTGCTGCTGCAATACGACGTTCACGAATGCCAGAACGCGTCACGATCCATTCATCTGAAGTATCAACCATTTTTTCCAAATCCGCATTGGTACGAATATGGCTCGGCAACTAGCTACCGGTGGATAAAATTCTACTATTCATCATATCAAAACTTATTAATTAATAACGTTGTAAACCCGCCAAGATTTTTGTGAATTTGCAAACGAGCTTTGCAAAGCTGCATCCGCACTGCTCGAGCAAATGCATCCACATTTGCGCTGCCATGGCTTTTCACCACAACAGCAGTTAATCCGAGTAAAGATGCCCCATTATATTCATCTGGGTTAATGCGTTTCAAGCGATGATAAGCATCCTTAAAGAAAAAACGCATAATAAATTTGGCAAATGATTTAAAAATAGGCTGTTTTTCTTTTCCTTTCAGAAGAGATAACAGATTCTTAGCTGCCCCTTCAAGGGTTTTTAATGCAATATTTCCCGAAAACCCATCACTCACAACCACATCAGCCACTCCATTTAATAAAAAGTTACCTTCAATAAATCCGGTATAATTAAGTGCGGTCGATTTTTCTAATAAATTCGCAGCTTCACGAATAGATTGATGTCCTTTAATTTCTTCCACGCCGATATTGAGTAAGGCAATGCGTGGATAAACTAAGTTCAATCGGTTTTCGGCAAAGATCGAGCCCATGACGGCAAATTCATAGAGATTTTGAGCAGAACATTCTACGTTCGCGCCTAAATCTAACATCACGGTTTTATCACCCGTCATCGACGGTAATAGGATACCAACGCAGGACGTTGAATTCTCTAAAAGGTTGTAAGAGTACCTTTGACAATCCCATCAACGCGCCCGTATTTCCTGCACTCACACAACCTTGCGCCTCTCCTTTCTGAACCATTTCAATAGCTAAACGCATCGACGTGCCTTTGCTATGACGCAATGCATGAGAAATACCTTGATTGTTATCAATAGTCTTAGTGCAATGATGAATTTGAATACGTTCTAAAAGGGAAGAAGGGGCATTTTCCAGTAAAGGGGAAATTTGTTGGCTATCGCCAAACAGCACTAAAGAAAGCATTGGATCTAGCTTCCCAACGCTGAAAAGAGATGCGGGATAGTAATACGGGGACCAATGTCCCGCCCATCAGCATCTAACGCTAAGGTTAGACGGTTCAAGTGAATACCTTTATAAGTAAAATTACTTATTGATCACTTTGCGACCACGGTAGTAACCGTCAGCAGTTACGTGGTGGCGTAAGTGAGTTTCACCGCTTGCTTTATCCACTGATACTGCAGCAGTAGTTAATGCATCGTGTGAACGACGCATATCACGACGTGAACGAGATTTTTTGTTTTGTTGAACAGCCATTGGCTATACTCCTAAATTTAATTTACTTTTGCTTTAAATTAGCTAATACAGCGAACGGGTTCGGTTTTTGCCAATTCTTCAGGCACTCGCCAAAAACCTGTTCGTGCGCGGACACTTCATCAGTGTTCAGATGAATGCATTGGAACAAGCGGTAGAGCTAAAATAAGTTCGTCTTCCACTGCACCAACTAAATCTATTTCACCAAACTCATTAAATTCGATTGGCTCATAAATTTCCGGCAAGTCATCAGCCTGATCCCAATTAGCCACTGGACTATACATAAAATGACATTCCAATGTTTGTTTGAATGGCTCGCCACAACGTTGACACTCTAATTCAACATCAACTTGTACTTGCCCTTTCATCACCACTAATTTTTGTGGATCAATATAAAACGATAATGTTACCTGTGCATCGCTGAGCACTTTCCCCGTAGATTCAGCTAAACGCACTAACTGACTAGCGGTATAATAACCATCATAATCAATTCTTTTGCTGAGCGTCTTTAACCGGATCAACGGTTAGGGGGTAGTTTTACCTTTTTGCATAGGGTGCGAATATTACCTGTTGTCAATAAAAATAGTCAAAGCGAAATTGCACCAATTATGAGAAAAAGTTCAATCGCTATCTAAACTCTCAAGATTTACACCTTTACAAAGTGCGGTCATTTTTTCCTGTATTTTACTCAGCATGCTCACTCAAGAAGCCACCGCTTTGATGTTTCCAAAGGCGAGCATAAAGCCCATTTTGTTCAAGCAATTCTGCGTGAGTCCCTTGCTCGACAATTTGTCCTTTATCTAACACGATTAAACGATCCATTGCCGCAATAGTGGATAAACGGTGAGCGATAGCAATAACCGTTTTATTTTCCATCATCTTATCGAGACTTTCTTGGATCGCGACTTCCACTTCGGAGTCTAGCGCACTGGTCGCTTCATCCAAGAGTAAAATTGGCGCATCTTTTAACATGACACGCGCAATGGCAATACGCTGGCGTTGTCCACCTGAGAGTTTCACCCCACGTTCACCAACATGGGCATCATAGCCTTTTCTGCCTTGAGCATCGCTGAGATAAGGAATGAAATCAGCCGCCTCCGCACGTTTAGCTGCATTGATCATTTCTTCATCTGTCGCAGTTGGACGACCATAAATAATGTTATCGCGAACAGAGCGGTGTAAAAGCGAGGTATCTTGCGTCACTAAACCAATTTGGCTACGAAGACTTTCTTGGCTCACATCTAAAATATTTTGACCATCAATGGTAATAGCCCCCTCTTGGGCTTCGTAGAAACGTAAAAGCAAATTCACAATGGTTGATTTGCCCGCACCAGAACGACCAATTAAGCCCACTTTTTCGCCTGGTTTGATGGTGAGATTAAAATGGTTAAGCAATGGTTTATTCGGTTCATAGGCAAACGAAATATCATTAAATTTAATCTCGCCTTGTTTCACTTCTAGTGGAACACAATCAGGTTTATCAACAATAGTATGCGGTTTGGTCAATGTTGCCATACCATCATTCACTGTCCCGATATTTTCAAATAAGCGAGCTGATTCCCACATAATCCAACGAGAAAGCCCGTTCACACGTAACGCCATCGCAGTTGCAGTCGCTACTGCTCCCACGCCTACTTGACCGTTTTGCCATAACACCACACCTAAAATTGCAGTGCTTAACGTTAAGAAGATATTGGTTGCATAAGTTAAGGTGTCTAATGAACTCGCCAAACGCATTTGTGCATGCACGGTGACCATAAATTCTTCCATGGAACGTTTTACATAATTCGCTTCTCTCGCATCATGTGAAAATAGTTTTACCGTTGCAATATTTGAGTAAGCATCCGTAATACGCCCTGTCATTAAAGATCGCGCATCAGCTTGTCGTTGTGCTGTTTTCGCTAAACGTGGTATAAGCAAACGTAAAATAGTCACAAAGGCCACAATCCATAAGAAAAACGGCACTAAAAACCAGGTATCTAAAGCCGCAAGTACCAAGCCTGACGTAATAAAATATACGGCAACATACACCAGCATATCCGCAATGGTCATGACGGTATCACGCACCGCAAGAGCAGTTTGCATCACTTTCGCCGATACACGACCTGCAAATTCATCTTGATAGAAGCTTAAGCTTTGTCCTAGCATCAAACGGTGGAAATTCCAACGCAAACGCATTGAAATACTCCCTTGTAGCGTTTGTAAGCGTACATTCACACCTACGAATAACCATACAATACTGAAAATGAGCAAAGCTGCCATGCCAGCAAGCAAATGCCCTTTTTCTTGCCAAAGAGTGCTTGGTGTATAAGCGCCTAGCCAGTCCACCAATAACCCCATAAATTGGAAAAGTAAGGCTTCCATTACACCAATACCGACCGTCAATACCGCAAGTAAAAAGATCCAGCCTTTCATGCCATCAATGCTTGACCAAATAAAAACGGAACAAGCCTTTTTTTCAGGCGTAGTAGGGATTGCTTTCCGGATAAGGATTTAAACGGTTTTCAAACCATGAAAATATTTTTATTAAACATAACAATACCTTAAAAAAATTAAAGGCGACAGAGCCGCCTAAAGTGCGGTCATTATAGCGTAAGTTTTGAACGATGGGCTAGATTTTGCGAAATTGACTCGGTGAAAGCCCATAAATTGCTTTAAATGCCTTACTAAAATGCGCTTCTGATTGATACCCCACTTCAAGAGCGATGGCTAAAATGGTCTTTTGCGTATTTTTCAATAAAACAGCCGCCATTTCTAACCGCACTTGTGTGAGAAATTTTCCTGGCGGCATCCCGAGCTGCTGTTGAAAGATCCTCATAAAGGTCGCACGCGACATGGAGGCCAACTCTGCTAATTGCTCAATATTCCAATCTAATTGAGGTGAAAACAGGATTTTTTCAAGGACTTGATTCAGTCTTTTATCCTGCAACGCGGCTAATAAGCCTTGATTAAGCAAACCTATTTGTTGAGCATGACGCAAAATATAAATAAACAACACATTTGATAGCGCGTCGATCACGGATTTTGTGCCTTGCTCCGGTTTCTCGGCTTCTTGTAAAAAAAGTGAAACCAAAGGCTGCACAGGCGTATTTTGCAGCGAAAGATGTAGATAGTCTGGTAACGAATCAATTAATAATGATGGTTTTTGGTAATAAAACGTCCCACAAAACATCTTCAGATCGGGCGTACCTGCTCCTATTTGATGGACATTAAAAAGTGCATTTGATTGCTCTTTCTGTAGACTATTCTCTCTTTTTTGTTGAGAACTGCCCAAAAAGTGCGGTCGATTTTGAGGGAGAAAAAAGAGATCACCTTTCTTCAAATGAAACTGTTTTCCCGCCAAGGTTACCCAGCACTCACCTTGCTCGATTAAATGAAATAAACCTTGGTATTCCGCCGCCTCTGGCTGATGTTCAACTTGCCAATCCCCTTGAAACAAGCAGCGAATATTAATTTCCCCACGCACTTGCGCCAGCTGTGTTAATTTATCTAAATAATCCATTGTGAGATTTTCCGTCTAAAAGTTAAGACAATTTGACAAGTATCATACGCTAATCTGCTTATAATTCCTCCTCGAAAATTTATACTAAATTTAAGGAGAAAAACAATGTTTGCAGATTGGAAAAATGATGTAGCACACGTTAAAAAATCATTCGGTGCATTAGGTAAAAAAATACTCTAAAATGTTACAAGCTTATGGTGCATTAGGTGCGGCTGCGGCAGAAGGTAACGTATTAGATGCCAAAACCCGTGAATTAATTGCATTGGCTGTTGCAGTCACAACACGTTGTGAAAGCTGCATTGGCGTGCACGCTGATGAAGCGGTGAAAGCAGGTGCAACTGAAGAAGAAGTGGCAGCAGCATGGCGATGTCTATCGCATTAAATGCCGGTGCAGCTTACACCTACTCTCTTCGTGCATTAGAAGCTTACAACGCACAAAAAGGCGAATAATTCGCAAGGAACTTTATGATTCTTTTAGCCCTCATTTGAGGGCTTTTTTATCTCTAAAATTGACCGCACTTTAAAATAAATTCAAGGCTCTCATCTGAGCTACCACTTGCTCTACCTGAATTTCAGCCATTAAATTTTTGCCTTGTAATTTGGTCACCCAAGGCAATTCACTTGAAGGCTTACCTTGTTCTTTCTGCACATTTTCTTCATATACTGACACCACATTATCCAGATTATGATAAGGTGCGGTACGCAATGGGTTGTGATAAGCATACAATCCAATCACTGGCGTGCCTTGCGTGGTGGCAATATGAGCTGGACCTGAATCGGGCGAGATGACTAAATTTGCTTGATGAATTAATGCAGCAAGTTGTTTCAAACTGGTTTTTCCAGAGGCATCAACTGGTTGAAAATCACAAAGTGCGATAATTTTTTTCACCATTTCTAATTCGCGTTTTGCTGGTGAGCTACAAAAAATTACATTCACATTATGTTGATGAGCAATATTTGCTACTTCCGCATAACGCTCAACCACCCAATCTTTCTCAGCCTTACTGGAGCAAGGAGAAATAATCAGATTTTTGCGCGTTGGATCGATAAATTGTTTAGCGTATTCTCGATCTGAATCAGAAATTGCCAATTGCCAAGAAAGCATTTTCGCCGGTGGCACGCCTAGATAATCCGCAAAAGCCATGAAACCATCTAGCACATGAGGCGTTTCAGGATCTTGAACTCGACAGTTTACAAACAACCACTGCCCTTCTCGAGAACGTTTTTTGCCAAACCCAATTTTATATTTTGCTTGAATACCAAGAGAGATAATCGAAGCACGAAATGCCGTCTGCATATTTAAAAAGCGCATCAAATTGATTGTTTTTCAAAAACATCCATAAATTCCACACGCCTTTCCAACCGCTCTTTTTATCGTAAGGAACAAGCTCAACACCTTCAATACCAGAAAGCAAGCCCATTTCAGTTTTCCCCACAATCCACGTTAATTTGGTTTGCGGCCAATACCGTTGAATATGCTGCACCACAGCCAGTGCATGACAAACATCGCCCACCGCAGACAAACGCAAAATACAAAGTGATTTAGGAGGTGAAGTAAAAAGTGGAGAATGGGACATTTGAATTCCTCGTGCATTTAATTTCCGTCTATTAACCCAAAATAATTTAATGAAAACAAAGGGCGAATTTATTTAATTCGCCCTTTTATTTATCTAGATTGCTACTTTTTAGGGACCTAATCCTTCCGCAACAATATGCCCTTTTCACATAGTGCTTAGTAAAGATAACGTTACCATCTTTATCAAAATATTTCCACATTCCTTGCTCTACGCCATTTTTTAATTCGCCTTGCGAGATAAGTGTTCCTGATTCATCATAATATTTAGTCGTTTTGACGCCATTAATTTCAACCACCTCCGATTTTATATTACCGTTAGGATGAAAAGTCTGATTCTCTATTGTTGAACGAATATACGCCGTAGCAGAACCAATACAAAAAAGTGCTAAAACCATAAATAGAGGTTTTTTCATAGCTAATTTCCTCATATTAAATAGAGAGTCATCAAAATAATTTCTGGAAAAAGTGTAACCTAACAAAATAAATATGTAAAATGGTGGTTTTCACTTCTATTCATTTTATAACATAAAATCACACTGCAAGCGGTAAAATTCTGCGAAAATTTTACGAATTAACAAAATACAGATATCTCACTACTTATGTGATCTGCTTCACAACTTTGACATAAAATAAGATGAAAAGCTTGTAATGCTAGAAAATCAGCGTATTTAAAGTAGAATGAGGGCATTTTCTATAATTCGGTTCAACTAAAATGCTTGAATTCCAACAAGATAATCAATTCTTTCTTTTCAATCTCACAGAAAAACCAACAGAGCCCGCTTCATTTTTTGAATCGGCTTTTTGGGAAAAACAACAACGTATTACCGGTTCAGCCAAAGGACGTGGCACAACCTACTTCCTCAATACAAAAGATCTGTTTGGGGTAAATACTGCCCTTCGTCACTATTATCGAGGCGGTTTATGGGGAAAATTCAACAAAGATCGCTATCGTTTTCAATCATTGAGTGAAACTCGTAGCGTGGCAGAATTTCAGCTTTTAAATCAACTCCATCAAGCAGGTGTAGCCGTACCCAAACCGATTGCTGCACGTGTTAAAAAAAGGCAAATTAGGGTATTTGTTACCAAGCAGATATCTTGATTGAAAAAGATCGAAAAATGCCCAAGATCTGACCGCACTTTTACAAATTCAACAACTATCGAATGACATCTGGCAAGCCATTGGTAAATTAATTCGTCAGTTGCATGATTTGCAAATTTGCCATACGGATCTCAATGCTCATAATATTCTCATGCAACAACTCGAAAATGAACAAAAATGTTGGCTCATTGATTTCGATAAGTGCGGTCAAAAATCAGGAGATTCTTGGAAACAAGGCAACTTGGAAAGATTACACCGCTCTTTTGTCAAAGAAGTCGGCAGAATGAATATTCAATTTAATGAAGAAAATTGGACTGAATTGTTGAAAGGATATAACGCCTAAAACACATTAGAAAAAGGCAATAAAAAAAGACCGCTTAATGCGATCTCAATAAATGGTCCCCCCTACCGGACTTGAACCAGTGACCAAGCGATTATGAGTCGCCTGCTCTAACCGACTGAGCTAAGGGGGGAAAGTGCGGTTGATTATAGAGAAATAATCATTTGAAGTCTATATACAAAAGGATGGTCGTTGGAAAATTGACCATCCTTTTTTTAGATTCATTATTGCAATAGCGAAATATCTGCTACTTGTAAGAACAAGCCTTGTAACGTGTTTAAAATCGCTAAGCGGTTTTGGCGTAATGCTGGATCTTCAGCATTTACCATCACGTTATCAAAGAAATTGTCTACCGGTGCGCGTAAGTTCGCTAATTTATCTAATACTGCTGTGTAATCACCTTTTGCAATAAGTGGTTGTACTTCAGTACGTAATGCAAGTACCGCTTCAGCAAGGGCTTTTTCTGCAGGCTCTACGCAAGCGGTCAAATTGATCTCGCCAATTGCAGCATCCGCTTTCGCTAAGATATTGCTTACACGTTTGTTTGCTGCTGCTAACGCTTCCGCTGAATCTAAAGTACGGAAATGTGAAACCGCACGCACGCGCGCATCAAAATCAGCCGGACGAGTTGGACGACGAGCCAATACCGCTTGAATCACATCCACCGCAATGCCTTCATCTTGATACCACGCACGGAAACGACCGAGCATAAAGTCCACCACATCAGCAACCACGTTTTTATTCGTAAGTTTATCGCCGAAAAGTGCGGCTGATTTTTTCACTAAATCTTCTAAATCTAGAGGTAAATTTTTCTCAACAATAATACGTAATGCACCTAATGCTGCACGACGCAATGCAAATGGGTCTGCGCTGCCTTTCGGCGCTTGTCCGATGCCGAAAATACCCGTTAAGGTGTCAAATTTATCCGCCAAAGCGACCGCACTTGCAACGAGTGATTTTGGTAACTCATCACCGGCAAAACGTGGCATATATTGTTCATTTAACGCCACCGCCACTTCTTCATCTTCACCGTCATGACGAGCATAGTGCATGCCCATTACGCCTTGCGTATCCGTGAATTCAAACACCATGTTGGTCATTAAGTCACATTTTGACAGTAAACCTGCACGTTTTGCTTTCGCTTCGTCTGCACCAATTTGTTTTGCAATTTCGCCTGCAAGTTGTTCGATACGATCAGTTTTGTCTTTTAATGTACCGAGTTGTTGTTGGAACAACACAGTTTCTAAACGTGGTAAACGATCAACCAGTTTTTGTTTTAAGTCGGTTTTGAAGAAGAATTCCGCATCGGTTAAACGTGGGCGAACCACTTTTTCGTTACCTTCGATAATTGCTGTTGGATCTTCAGGGTTGATGTTCGATACAAAAATAAAGTGCGGTAATAATTTGCCGTCTTTGTCATAAATCGGGAAATATTTTTGGTCACCTTTCATGGTGTAAACCAAGGCTTCTGCAGGCACCGCTAAGAAGCGCTCTTCAAATTTAGCCGCTAATACATTCGGGTATTCCACCAACGAGGTCACTTCTTCAAGCAAGCTTTCTTCAATATCAGCCACGCCGCCAAGTGCGGTCGCTTTTGCTTGAGATTTTGCAAGGATTTCCGCTTTACGCTCGTTGAAATCTGCTACTACAGAACCTTTTTCACGTAATAATTGCGGATATTGGTCTGCATGTTGAATTCCAAATTCTTTCTCGCCTAAGAAACGGTGGTCGCGAATGGTCCGCGCACTTGCCACACCTAAAATTTCGCCTTCGATTAACTCATCACCTAACAACATGGTCACAGTGTGTACCGGACGAATAAATTGCACAGTTTTGTCTCGCCCAACGCATTGGTTTTGAATTGGCACTTCGCCAACGCATTTGCCACAATGTCATTAAGCAAGTTTTTGGTCGGTTGACCTTCAATTTTTGCACGATGAACGAGCCATTCGCCTTTATCAGTGGCAATGCGCTCTGCTTGTTCCACAGTAATACCACAACCACGCGCCCAGCCTTCTGCCGCTTTTAGTTGGTTTACCTTCAGCGTCAAAAAGCTGCAGACACTGCTGGTCCACGTTTTTCAATTTCTTTGCTTGGTTGCTGTGTGGCTAAGTTCAACACTTTCACCGCCAAACGACGCGGCGCCGCAAACCATTCGATTTTGTCGAATGATAAGCCAGCATGATTCAATTCCGCCTCAACGTTATCCGCAAAAGAGGTCGCTAATGTTTTGAGAGCTTTTTGGTGGCAGCTCTTCCGTGCCGATTTCTACTAGGAAGTTTTGGGTTGTCATTTTGTTTCTCTTATTTAAAAATTCTGTTAGTTAAATTCTTTTATTTCTTACCGTTCTTAATACTCTCACTCAACACCTGTTGAAACCGCTCGTAATCACAAAAACCATGTTCATCTTTTTCACAGCCTTTGAGGGTTAATGCCGTTTGGTTTGGTGGTGTCGCTAAACTTAATGCCGTGATGTTAATCAGCTGTTCTGTGGTTTGATAAACATAATCCAATTTAAATTTGAGCTTACCACTTGGTTTGTGCTTCCACACTTCAAATAACAACTTGCCACCGATTGGAATATTTTCCAATGAGTCATCCAACTCATAAGGCTCAACGCCTAGTGCCGCAAGCAGAGCGACGATATTAGAATCGTGTCCAACCAATAAGTTAATTTTATTTTCGCTATTTAACTGTTGCTGGATAAATGCTAACAACGGATATGACGCATTTTGTGCCAATGCTTCGTTATTTTTAAATAACGTGCGGTAATATTCGTTTTTAATTTCGTTAATTGCACGCCATTTTTCTTGGCTATCCACACGACCGTTTGCGATTTCTGAATCAGGCTTGCCGACATAATGCGCGAGCAATAACGCACTAACAATTTTCTTTCCTGTGCTGATAGAGCCCGTAATTTTGACCGACTTGCCGTCTTTAATACTGTACTCACCGACTTTTCCACCTAAATCACATTCGCCTTTTTGCAGGCAGTTTGGTGAATTTTTATAATCGATAATTTCACTCAATAGCGCATAATTTGGCGCTAATTTTTTCTGTAAAGCGGTTAAATCTACATTATTTTTTGCAGATTTAATCAAGGCTTGACTTGGATTATGCGCCTGCGTATTAAAAATTGGATCTTTTTCTAAACCAATTTTACCGTGATGTTGCAGTTGAACATTACAGCCCGCAAATGCGCCAGAAACAATTGCCTGACCTGTTGCAATGGTGCGTTGCACTCCATTCGCATAAGCGAAAATACCTTCACCCGATGCACAACGTTCTGTCGTTAATAATCTTTTATCCGCAAGCCATTGACCCAAATATTGGCCGAAATAGGTTTCTAATACCGTTCCTTTTGCCGTGAGATAGCCAGATGGTACATTCCATTTTGCCCATTCATAAGGGGAATATTTCGCCATTTCTTGCGGATCTTTTTCCACTGGTGAACGCAATCCGTGTCGGCTGAAAATCAATACTTTCTCTAATTCATAATCAGAACTTGAGGAAGTTTGACCATTTTCTGTTGCAAACGCACTACTTACTAAAAGCTGAGCCAAGCAAAAAGTGCGGTGAATTTTAGGGCTGTTTTTTTCATATTCGAGACCTAATCATTTAATGCTGAAATTGAGCTATAAAAATTCAAGGCATATTTGGCGCCATAAACTAACACCATAAATACCGCCACAATATTGACTACCGCAAAAAAGATTAGCTGTTTACTGTTGCTTTCGAGCCAGAGCATTCTAAATAATGCGAGCGTACCAATATTTTCATCAAGTTCGCTCTCTCCGCTTAGTGTTCTTAAGGTTTTCAGCATCTTGCGTACAAAAGCGACGGTATTTATTGCCATGACACTGAGTGCAATAAACCCTGAAGCCAAACTTAAAAACAGTACGAGCAGATTACTCCACGCCCAATGTGCCCAATTCAGCTCAGAATACATAAATAACGCGAGTGATAAAAACAACACAGCGGGTGTTAAATTTCGCAAAAACATTAAATAGTCATCGCCAATTCTAAATAAAAATTGCAAAAAACTGACTTTCTTCATTACTTTAAAAAATCTCTTTTAATTTAGATTCATCTAAAAATAACACGATCGTCCTCTAACAATAATGCCGGGAAGCCCGCATAGCCTTGTGCTTTTGCATCATCAAATGCGGCGTGACGATCACGCAAGCGCAACCATTGTTTCAAATTCGGAATGGAAGATAATACTCCACTGCCTCATAATCCACACCCAGCTGTTTTTAATTCCGCCACAAATGGCGCAGTATCAGGGCAATCTGCCGCATAATAAAGAATCGGTTTCATTATTCATCCTCTTTTTCTGCTGCCGCCGTTGGATTTAATTTCGGCTCAGCAATTTTGGTTAAACGGTTACGATCGCGATGTTCAAACGGTGCATCATAATTTGGAATAATCAAGGTTGTGGTTTGATCGTATGACCAAGTGCCATCATCATGGAACTTCACCGTCATTTCAAAATTTTCCGTAGTAAATGAACGCTCTAAGAACGGATTAGAAAATGATGCCGTTTGTTAATGAACCGCGTACCGCTTTTTACAGTGAACTCTTTCGCATCAGCTGGTGCATTACCGACAGCAATAAACGTTTGGCCGCGTGGAATGCTACCTGTTAATAAAATATTGCCTGTTTCAGGTTCCCATAACCAATAACCCACTTGGTCGTGAAACGTTTCTACTTCGCCCGGTTGTACAATATGGGCGTGATAACGTAATCCATAATAGAGTTGCGGACCATTAGTTTGTGCATCAGTTGGGTGTGCTTCATAATGTTCGATATAAGGATCTTTTTCTGGCCCTTCTGCTTTCGGGTTGATATCCACACCGCGTTTACCCTCCCAAACACCCGCTAATTTTGCCAATGGGCCTAAATTCGCGAGCGTATTAGGATCAGTTTCTGCTTCCGTGTAGATATCGTCTGGGTATTGAAAAATCTTTCATCATTTTCTCCTTATATCGTTGTGTTAATGCGTAAAGTGCGGTTGTTTTTTTACCTATTTTTTACAGCCTGGGAAACCTAAGGCTTCACGGCTCGCATAATACGCTTCCGCCACACCTTTAGTTAATGCTCGAATGCGTAAAATATAGCGTTGACGTTCTGTGACCGAAATTGCTTTACGTGCATCTAACAAGTTAAAGCTGTGTGCGGCTTTTTAATATACGCTCGTAAGCTGGTAATGGTAAAGGTCGTTCTAATTCTAATAAGCTTTTCGCTTCTTTTTCGTATTGATCGAAGCAATAGAACAAGAAATCGGTATCGGCGTATTCAAAGTTGTAAGTTGATTGCTCTACTTCATTTTGATGGAACACATCGCCGTAAGTGGTTTTGCCTAGTGGACCATCTGACCAAACTAAGTCATACACAGAATCTACGCCTTGAATGTACATCGCTAAACGCTCTAAACCATAGGTCACTTCACCTGTTACTGGTTTACATTCTAAGCCGCCCACTTGTTGGAAATAGGTAAATTGGGTCACTTCCATACCGTTTAACCACACTTCCCAGCCTAAACCCCAAGCACCTAAGGTTGGGTTTTCCCAGTTATCTTCCACGAAACGAATATCGTTTTGTGTTGGATCAAAACCGAGCATTTCAAGAGAACCTAAATAGAGTTCTTGAATATTATCTGGGGACGGTTTAATCACCACTTGGAATTGGTAGTAATGTTGTAAACGGTTTGGGTTTTCGCCATAACGACCATCGGTTGGACGACGTGAAGGTTGCACATAAGCAAATGCCATCGGCTCTGGGCCTAACGCGCGTAATGCAGTCATTGGGTGAGAAGTCCCTGCGCCCACTTCCATATCAAAAGGTTGAACAACGGTACAGCCTTGATTTGCCCAATATTCTTGCAAGGCTAAAAATCATGCCTTGGAATGTTTTTACGTTGAATTTTGTACTCATAATTTTAATAACAATGTGATGAAAAATACAGGCATTATACTTGAAACTATAAGGCGGATAAAGGCGAAAAAGTGCGGTCAGAAAAATCCTTAAATTTTTTATTTCTCTTAAATTTCATTCATTTTCATGATGAGTTATTTTCATCATGATAGGTTTGCTTTGCCAAGCCTCAAAGTGTAAACTGCTGGCGCTTTTATACAGACTTTTATCCTAGGGATTTTAAAAATGAAAAATGTGATTACTTCAGCGATTTTATTAGCGATTCCAGCATTAGCTACGGCTGAAGACGTGGCAAAATTAGATGTGATTAACGTCTGATTCTGCATCAGCCACGCCAACTAGCCTTCATCAAACCGCCTCATCTGTTACTGTTTTAACTGAAAAAGATTTTGCACAACGTGGGGCGACTTATGTTAGTGATGTGTTGAAAACGGTACCAAGTTTAGCCGTGAGCGCATCGGGCGGTCGTGGCACATTAACTAATCTATTCTTACGTGGTGCAGATGCAAACCACACAGCAGTGATTATTGATGGTGTGAAAGTGAACCCTGTTTCTGGCTATGGCTTTGATTTCGGTGGCTTAGCATTAAGCAATATCGACCGCATTGAAGTATTACGCGGTGAACAATCTGCCCTTTGGGGAAGTGATGCCATGGGTGGTGTAATTTATATCACCACGAAAAAAGGTTTAGAAAAAGGCAAAACCTTCAATGTCGATTACGATTTTGGCACAGGCTCGAATCGTACGGTAGATGGTTCATTAACCCTTTCAGGCTCAAACAACCATTTCTATTATGCTTTACATGGTGACAGTCACCACACCAAAGGCATTTCAGCACTCAGCAAAAACCGCTTTAACTACACTGCGCAAGATGGCACAGCGGTAAGTACCGGTGGCTCAAGCGAACGCGATAAATTCCATCGTGATAACGCTTCTCTTCGTTTCGGCTATGACGATAACCAAAAAGGTTTCGATTTCTTAACCTCTCACAGCAGCCAAACTGCTAACTTTGATAACAGCGTAACGGATGAAAAAGGCCACTACACTCGCACACGTGACACCTTATTCAAATTAAGTGGTTTCTTAGGTAACGATGATGAATTGCTTAAACACAAAGTTGGGGTAAGCCATCTCAAAACTGACAGCGATACCGTTGGCTACACATCGGCTTACGATGCGAAAAAACTCAACGCAAACTATCAATTAGACGTCAATTTTGATCGTGAAGGCACTCTCACGCAAGGTTTAAGCTTTTTAACTGACTATCAAAAAACAGATTTCAACTCGTCTTATTTCAATAATGCAGGCAATAAAAAACTTGTTGAGAAAAGCTTAGCGGCAGAATATCGTTTATTGCACGATGCAGATCAGAGCTTAAATATTAGTGGTCGTTACACTGACAGCTCTGAATACGAAAATTCATGGACGGGCCGTATCGCCGGCGCTTACCGTTTACACAATAATGTGAAAGCCCACGCCAGTTTTGGTTCAGCGATTCAAAACCCGACGATCACTGAATATTACGGTTACAACGCGCGCTATATCGGCAACCCGAATTTACAACCAGAGAAAAGTTTAGGTGGCGATGTTGGTTTCTTGTTTGAAACCAATGATGGGCGTCACAGCTTTGATGTGACTTATTTCGCTCGCAACGTGAAAAACGCGATTAGCAGCGAAGTGATCAACTTTACCACTTATGCAAGCCGTGCGGTAAACCTTGAAGGTAAGAGCAAAGTGAAAGGTGTTGAAGTGGCTTACAACGGTAAAATCACCGATGCATTAACCGCTTATGCGAACTATACCTACACACAAACTCGAGATAGCAAAGGCGCTGAATTAGCACGTCGTCCAAAACATTTAGCGAACGCGGGCTTAGCATACCAAATCACTGAAAAATTGGGTGCGGATGTAAATGTCTCTTACACAGGCAAACGCATGGATACCTACTATTCACCAACTTACAGCACACATAAAGTGAAATTGCCATCCTACACCTTGGCAAACTTAGGCGTGAACTATAAAGTGGCGGATAGCTTGACGATTTATGCAAATCTTAACAACGTATTCAATAAAAAATATGAAAGCGTACTTGGCTATGGTCAAGAAGGACGTAATGTTTACGTTGGGTTGAAAGGATCGTTCTAATTATTACCAGCTAATAAGGGCGTGCTTAGCACGCCTTTTTACATTATTGATAGCGTAGCGTATCATTATCACTATGCAAAAAACTCGCTTAATTTTAACCGCACTTTTCCTTCCGTTTACCTCTCTGGCTTCGGAACAATTTGTCTCGCTTACCCTTTGCAGTGACAGACTGCTTATTGAACTGGCTGAGCCTTCACAAATTGCTGCTCAGTCACCTTATTCGAAAAATTCGTTGATGATGTTGGATAAAATCAATACCAATAAACCTGTATTGGAACCGCAATTAACCGAGCTATTGCCCTATTTAGATAGGGCCATTCTAATTAACGAAACCTTTTATCCGCAATTAGTCACAGAGCTGAAAAAGCTTGGTGTGAAAATCATCCCAATTAACGACAGCCCACAAACGCCTGAGGAATTATTTGCGCTGATTCTAAACTTAGGCAAACAACTAGGAAATGAGCAAAAGGCGGCTGATTTAGTCACAAAACTAAAATCGCAAAACTTTCACTTAAATCGACCGTTTACCGACACACTGATTTTGTCAGAAACGGGTGTGGTAGAAAGTTATTATCCGCAATATCCTGTGCTGTTAAATTTGCTTGGATTAACACCGTTAAAAACACCACTTACCGCACAAAATTTCTCGTTAGAAAAAGTGATTCTAAGCCAACCAAATGTACTGATTTCTCTGACTGACAAACAAGGTTACAATGCACAAGCTGAATTACTGCATCACCCTATGTTGCAAGATTTTTTCAAAAACCAACCGCTTGTCAGCATTCCGATGAAATATACCTATTGCTTCGATCATGGTGTGTGGCAAGGGGCGGAGAAGATTTATCAACAGTTAAAATAACCTATGACCAAAACACTAAAATTAAATACCGCACTTTTCTTATCGTTGCTGTTGATTAGCGGGTTTGCGATTTATCATCAGCTAGGCGATTTTTGCCCATCTCAAAAATGCGGATGGCGTGCTCACCGATATGCGTTCTATGGTGCTGTGGGATATTCGTTTTCCACGCATTGGTTTAGCTTTATTGACTGGCGCTAGCCTAGCGATAGCGGGCAATGCGATGCAAGGTATTTTCCAAAATCCATTAGCGAGTCCAGGCTTACTTGGTAGTAGTTCTGGAGCCACAGCGGCTAGTGTATTTATCCTTTACTATTTTGCCGTGCCGTTTTCACTGCTCTTAGTCGGTGGTGTGATTGGTGCGCTTTTAAGTTTTTTAATTGTGTATTTGATCGCCAAAAACTACGGCACCACGATGATGATTCTAAGCGGCTTAGCGATAAATATGTTGCTTGGGTCAGCAATTGCATTACTGCTCTCTAACGCTGAAAGCCCATGGGCATTAGCTGAACTTTATCGTTGGCTACAAGGCTCATTGATGTGGGCAAAATTAGATACATTGCTTATTTCACTCCCGATTGTTCTGGCGGGAATTTTCTGTTTATACCATACTCGCCGATACTTAGATTTACTCACCTTTGGTGAAGAAACGGCGAGTACCATGGGTGTGGATCCCAAACGTAGCTTTTTCATCAGCACCTTTGGTGTGGCGTTATTAGTTGGGGCGACCATTCCGCAAACCGGTACTATTGGCTTTATCGGCTTAATCGCGCCACACTTCGCCCGTATTTTACTGAAAACTCGCCCATCACAGCTTTATCTCACCAGTGCGTTAATTGGGGCTTTACTGCTCTTATTGGCTGATTTGGCGATTTTATATATCCCACTGTTTTCACATATTTACATCGGCACATTGACTGCGCTTATTGGTGCCCCTTGCTTGATTTGGATGTTATTAACGCAACAGAGAAAAATTTATGATTAGAATTGAAAAACTCACCCAATCCTATTGCTTAAATGACATCAACTGCACGCTTCCATCAGGTAAATTGATCGGCATTATGGGTGCTAATGGTGCGGGAAAATCCACGTTATTAAAAACCATTGCGGGTATCTTCCCCCTCAAACAAGGGGAGGTTTGGTTTGATGATCAGCCATTAAGCAAAATGAATGCAACTGAAAAAAGCCAATACATTGCTTACCTTGCACAAATACGCAAATTCATTGGGATTTATCTGTTTATGATGTGATAGCCTTAGGCTTAGCTACGCCCTTACCAAAAGAAAAAGAGCGGTCAAAAATTCAAGCTTTTTCAGAAAAATTTGCGGTAACGCATTTGCTCGATAAGCCATTTCAACAACTTTCTGGCGGTGAGAAAGCACGTGTTACAACTTGCTCGTTGCTGTATTAAAGAATCCCCTATCTTATTGGTCGATGAGCCGATTGCGCCTCTCGACCCTTATTATCAAATTGATATGATGGAACAGCTTAAATCTCTCACACCGCAACATACATGCATCGTCGCAATTCATCACCTTTCATTGGCTTATCAATTTTGTGATGAAATTATTCTATTAGAACAAGGCAAATTATTAGCAGTCGGTGAAACGCAAGCCGTATTAAATGCGGAAAATTTGGCGAAAGCCTTTCATATTCGTGCTGAGATTGATCCTCAGGAAAAGACTATCTCAAAAATTGAAAAGCAATAAAAATAAAAGCACTTAGCGATTCACTAAGTGCTTTTTTATAGAAATGAATTACGGTTGGATTTCTGAATCTACGAAGAAATACGCAATTTTCTCGTTTTGCGCTTTCAACGCTATCGGAACCATGAACAGAGTTTTCACGCTGACTTAACGCGAAGTCTTTACGGATAGTACCTTCTGCCGCCTCAGCTGGATTCGTTGAACCAATCAAAGTGCGGTAATCTTTTACGGCATTTTCTTTTTCCAATACAGAAACTACTATCGGACCAGAAAGCATATACTCCACCAACGGGTCAAAAAATGGTTTACCTTGATGTTCTGCATAGAAACCTCCCGCTTGTTCTTTGGTTAATTGCACCATTTTAAGGGCAACGACACGGAATCCCTGTGATTCAAAACGTCCTAAAATAGCACCAATTAAATTACGCTTTACTGCATCGGGTTTGATAATCGAAAAAGTACGTTCTACCATAAAATCCTACTTAACTTGCTTTCGTTACTAATAAATTTGCTAAAGTTTTCACACCAATTCCGGTTGCACCAACCGCCCATAAATCACTACCTGATTTACGATAAGTAGCCGAACAGTCAATATGCAACCAACGTTGTTGATAGTTTTTCACAAAATACGATAAAAATGCCGTTGCAGTACTTGCACCCGCCACAACTGGCGCAGTTCCTGTATTGGCAATATCCGCAAAAGAAGAAGTGATTTGGCTACGATGGAAATCCTCAAAAGGCAAACGCCAGAACGGTTCATTTTCTTCTTTCGCCGCTTGGAATAAGCTATTTACCAACGCATCATCCATAGAAAGCACGCTGTGGTAATCATTACCGACTGCTACTTTCGCCGCACCGGTTAAGGTTGCACAATCGACAATAAATTGTGGGTTTTGACTATCGGCTTCAATTAAGCCATCCGCCAATACTAAACGGCCTTCCGCATCAGTATTTAAAATTTCCGCGGTTACACCATTTTTATACGTGATGATATCACCCAATTTGAATGCATTACCGCTCACCAAGTTTTCTGCACAGCATAGATAGAGTTTTACACGTTGATTTAAACCGTGCGCAATCGCAAATCCTAACGCCCCTGTTAATAACGCTGCGCCGCCCATATCGGTACGCATGGTGCTCATGCCATCACTTGGTTTGATGCTGTAACCGCCACTATCAAAAGTAATCCCTTTACCCACTAGACAGGCTAATACAGGTGCATTTGGATCAGTAGTTGGGTTAAAATCTAATTGCAACATAGCGGGTGGATTAATAGAACCACGACCCACAGTAAAGATCCCGTGGTAACCTTGCTCTTTTAACGCTTCGCCAGAAATGATTTGAAAACTGACCGCACTTTTATCGGCATAACTTTCGGCTTGTTTAGAAATAAACTCAGCCGTGCGTTCAGCTAATTTAACCGGCGTAAGGGTTTGTGCCGGTTCATTAATAATTCCACGCACAAAATCACCGCACTCGATACGAGCTAATAATTCATCTTGTGGCTCATCCTCTAAATGAGGAAACTCAATCGAATAGTCTTGCTTTGCCGAGTAAAAACCTTGATAAAATGCCCAGCAATTTTCTAATTCCCATGCATCACCCACAAGTTCAACGTCTTTAATGCCTTGTCCACGTAACTTACGTGCAGCTTTTTGAACTAAAACAAGGTTCGATTTTTCATCATCTTTAAGATGAATAACAGCTTGCTCTTGATTAAAACTTAAAATGGCATTTTTGCCCCAACTCTCCGAAGCGGGAGCTGTCGATAATGTAATTTGCATGTGGTTCTTCTCCTTTATTTATCTATTATTCTCTAGGTACCATTTTACCGTCTGACGAAGTCCTTGTTCAAAGGTTATTTGCGGTTGCCAACCTAATTCTGCATGAATTTTAGAACAATCCAATGAATATCGCACATCGTGACCTGGTCGGTCTTTTACAAAAGTAATTAAATCTTCGTAATACTTAATGTGATTAGGCTTATTTGGCACTAGTTCTTCGAGTAACTCACAAATCATTTTAACTACTTCAAGGTTCGTTTTTCACAATTTCCGCCAATATTATAGCTTTCCCCGACTCGACCTTTTGTTAAAACTAAATATAAAGCTTGAACATGATCTCCCACAAATAACCAATCACGAATTTGCCGCCCATCACCATAAATCGGCAAAGGCTTCCCCATCACAGCATTTGAAATCATTAAAGGGATAAGCTTTTCAGCGTGTTGATAAGCCCCATAGTTATTGGAACTGTTTGTGATAATCACCGGCAAACCATAAGTGCGATGCCAAGCATGCACCAAATGGTCACTCGCTGCTTTTGAGGCTGAATAAGGGCTACTCGGATGATAAGGGGAATGTTCAGTAAAGGGCGGTTCAGAAAAGGATAAATCCCCATACACTTCATCTGTAGAAATATGGTGGAATCGAAAGGCAGATTTTTTAGCCTCATCTAAGGTATGCCAATAATTCTTAGCAACCTCTAACAATGTATAAGTACCAACAATATTGGTTTGAATAAAATCAGCCGATCCTGTAATAGAACGATCAACATGACTTTCTGCCGCCAAATGCATCACCGCATCTGGCTGATATTTTTCAAAAATGTTTCCTATAGCCTTAAGATCACAGATATCAACTTTCTCAAAAAGTATAACGAGGACTATTTTCTACCTCTTTCAAAGCGAATTGATTTGCCGCATATGTCAGCTTATCAATATTGATAACGGAATCTTGAGTGTTATTAATAATATATCGAATAAGGGCGGAACCGATAAAGCCTGAACCGCCGGTGATGAGGATATTCATATCTTATGGAAAAACAACCCTCAAATAAGGAATTCTTTTTATAACTAATACTACACTTAGACATAAAAAGTAGGTCAAGAAAGCCCCAGCAAAGCGCCAATAAACATTATCAGCTGTAATTTGTAGAAAAATACAATTCATAAGACATTGCTAGCTTATGAATTAAATAAATCCCCAAACTGCATGATGATAAAAACAGCAAGAAAGTTTGCGATTTTTAACAGATTTGACATGTTTTCCTATTTCTTTAACTAGAACAAATACTGCTAAGGCTAGTAATACAGAATGAAATTGTATATAACCAAACAGAAACTTATCAATCTTCCCTTGCTCTAAAGAATAATAATAGGTCCCAACATATCTAATAAATGCAGATATCAGGCCAAGTAAATAAATTACAATCCTTTTGCTTTCTCGATAACTCGATTGTAGAAAAAAAGGTAACCTAAAATTAGAAATAATACATATCCAGCCACCGGAAATGATAATGAATTATTATATTTAATACCTAAAGATAGAAAGAGTAGTGGCAAACAAGAATGAGTAACAAATAGAAAAAAATAGCCATATACCACAAAATATCCCTATTATCCTTTAGCAGAGATAATACAGGTATAAAACAATACAATGATATTAGTGGGATAAAGAACCAATATATGTCACCATGATATATCCTTGTTGTAATAATAGCACTTAAAACTTCATTGATATTCTTATATTCGAACTTACCTACCAACCATGAGTGGAATAGTAAAAATAATACTCCATATAATGAAGGGAACTATTGCTCTAAAAACTCTCTTTTTAAAGAAATCCTGAGTTGAATATTTATTCCGATATCCAAATAATGTAGCACCTGTTAGCATAAAAAATAGGCACAGCCCAATAGAATAACACCTCGAACATTAATGATTGTTTCCATGCTAATGTATTTACATTAAAATTATGAACAATCCCATTATGATGTAACGATAACACTGCAAAAGCAGGCTAAGATATTCAAAAATATCAAAATATGTTATTCTTGATTTGGTTACTACTCCCATTAAGAAGCTCCATCACGTTTTATAACAGTATGAATTGTTTTAAGTAGAATGATAACATCATTCCATAATGACCAATTTTTCATATACCAAACATCCATCTCAACACGCTCATCAAAATGCACATCACTACGCCCACTAACCTGCCATAACCCAGTAATGCCAGGTTTCACAGCTAATACTAACGGTGCTTTTTTACCTATATCATTTTTCTCTATAACCATATATGGACGAGGTCCGATAAGACTCATTTCTCCTCGCAATACATTAAATAGCTGAGGTAGCTCATCAAGAGAGGTTCTTCGTAAAAAACGACCCACTCTTGTAATTCGCGGATCATTCATATACTTATGATAAAGATCATAATATGCTTTTTCCTCAGGGTGCTTTTCCAACCATGCCGGCATAAAAGATTGATCTGAATACATTGACCTAAATTTATAGCAAAAGAATTCTTTACCATTCAGTCCTAAACGTCTTTGCTTAAATAAAATATCACCTTTAGGGTCTTCAAGTTTCAACCAAAAAGCAATAATTAGAAGCACTGGCCCCCATAAAAATGAGAATATCACCAACAGATAGTCAAGCATTAACTTGATAAACTTATTTACCTTGCTTAATAGTTTATTTTCCAAAATAAATACATTTGTACGCGAGCTAAACACATTATAAATATGCGATTGTGAAAAAGTCATATCCATTAAGCACTGGTGTAAAGATAATCTCTCTGCTATTTTTTTATATTTTCTTCAATAATTCTATCAAGTTTCTCTTTCGTCAAGTTCATACTATCGATGAAAAGTGTCGAGTGTTTAGAATCGGATGACTTCACATAACCTAAATAATAATTATCAAACAATACAGACTCAAAAATCATGATTATTTGAGATCACTTTTGCTGTTTTCTTCCAAAAAGCCTAATAGAAATAAAAACCTTCTTAGCAAATAACTTCAGTAATGGTATTGTAATCACACTTAACGAGAAGATTAGAATCAACGTACTTCTAGAGTAATATTCTGCATTCTGTCCTAAAACTAACCCTGCTAACACAATAACAAAAGATAGGAAGCTAGAACGCACAACTACTCTAGCCTCATGCCAAAAGTCAAAAACGTTTTGTATAAACGCCAAAAATAAAAATAAAAATAAAAAAATAAGGGTAATATAAACACTTCCAAATGAGAGATAACTATATCCAATAACGGGCAAATCAAAGAAGAGATTTAATATCTGTCTGAGTGACACAGCTAGTGCTATTGCTAAAAAAATATAGCTACCACATCAAATAGCATTAAAGTGATTGTTGATATAAACTTATTCAAAAGCTAACCCTCTATACTTATTCTATTTGAAATGACTATTTATACATTCTAAGGCTTCGGCAATAATATTATGCATATCAAAATATTTATACTGAGCTAACCGACCACCAAATATTACATTAGTCTGATTATCAGCTAATTTCTTATATTTAGTATAAAGTTCATTATTTCTTTGATCATTTATTGGATAATACGGTTCATCACCTTCTTCATATTCTTTTTGAATATTCACGAGTGATTACGGTTTTAGCTTGCGTACCGTATTCAAAGTGTTTATGTTCGATGATACGAGTATAAGGCACTTTAGTTTCCGTATAATTGACTACTGCATTTCCCTGATAATTCGAAACATCTAATACGTCATTATCAAAACGTAAACTACGGTACTCTAACTTACCGAATTGATAACCAAAATATTCATCAATCATTCCTGTAAACACAATCTTCTCTGCTAAACGCTCGTAATATTCGCGCTCAGCAAAGAAATCGATATTCAATTTTACTTCAATACCTTTTAACATTCTTTCAAAAATACTTGTATAACCACCAATTGGAATACCTTGATAAGTATCATAGAAATAGTTGTTATCATAGGTATAACGAACAGGTAAACGTTTAATGATAAATGCTGGAAGTTCTGTGCATTCCCGTCCCCATTGCTTTTCAGTATAACCTTTAATTAATTTTTCATAGATATCGCGGCCAACTAATGAGATAGCTTGCTCTTCTAGATTTTTAGGCTCTGTAATATTCTCTTTTGATATCTGCTCTTTAATTTTAGCTTCAGCCTCTTGTGGTGTGATAACACCCCACATTTTATTAAATGTAAGCATATTGAAAGGTAAACTATACAATTCATCTTTGTAACGAGCTACAGGAGAGTTAGTAAAACGGTTAAATTCAGCAAATTGCTGAATATAGTCCCAAACAACTTTATTGCTTGTATGAAATATATGAGCACCATATTTATGCACATTGATGCCTTCGATATTTTGGGTATAGCAGTTTCCACCAATATGATCACGTTTTTCAATTACTAAGCATTTTTTACCACGTTTAGTCGCCTCATGAGCAAAAATTGATCCGAAAAGGCCTGCTCCAACAATAAGATAGTCATATTTTTTTCATTTTGTTATCCTTCAATTTTATAAATAACTTTGAATCGTCTTTTTAAGACCTTCTGCTAATGATGTCTCAGGCTTCCAGCCTAAAGATTCTAAACGTTTTGTTGATAATTCTGTACGAGAAGTAAAGAAATAGCCTTTAGAGTTAGCGTTACTATTTTGAGCATATCCTACAGAAGGAACTAACGCTGGGAATATCTCTTGAATAAGAGTTACAACCTCTCGAATAGATTTAGCTTCTGTTTCATTAGCAATGTTAAATACGGCTTTATTTTCATTAACTAACATTGCTTTAATTATACCCGTCACAGCATCGCTGATATAACAGAATGCACGAACCGCACTACCATCACTTAATAGCTTAATTCCTTTACCATTTACGGTCATTTCCACTAAGTCATTCATAATGCGTCCATCATTTTTAATATTCATTCCTGGCCCATATATATGGGCTAAGCGAAGAATACTATAAGATAAATTAGCATAACTTTCGACGGCACACTCCAACATATTCTCGCATAACTTTTTAACTTCAGGATAGCAACTTCTAAAGTTTAAAGGGTTGAGCACACCAATATCATCTTCTTCAATCACAGACTTATTTGAAACCATTCCATAGATTTCACGAGTTGAAAAAAATACAATTTTCGTTTTTGTCTGTTTCTTCGCGAATTCGATTGTATTATGCAATCCTAAATAATTAGTATGAATAATATCCAATGGGTTATTTACAATATTTTTCGGATCAGCATTACCGGCTGCAAAAATGATGTAATCATACTGTCCTGTAAGCTGGAATGGTTCTTTAACATCTAAGAAAATACATTTAAAGAAGGATTTATCTACTTGAATAATATTTTTAAGCTCTTTCACTTCTAGCCGTTAAAGCAAGCTGAAAAACTTGCAACTTTTGTTTGTAAAACATTAATTAAAAATCTCCCCAAATAGCTAGAGATTGCTCCGGTTGCACCAATCAATAAAATGCTTTTCCCGTTTAATTGAGATAGCTCTGGAGTCAATCGTTGAGATAGCTCTCTAAAATCTTCTTCTAATATGCTCATTCACTGCCTCGATATAACTGTTCATCTTCTTCAATAGAAAACATAGCTTTTTGCAAGATAAAAATCCTCTTGTGTGGTAATTTTAATATTCTCAGGTCCACAAAGAACAATAGGAAAAATCTAAGTCTGGATAATAATGTTTAACAATCATACAGGAATCAATAAACGAAAATTTATTTTCTGCAATGGCTTTATGATGTGCAGATTTTATCAAATCTAAATTGAATGTTTGAGGGGCCTTAGCAATAAATGAGTTTTCACGCTTAATTACATGTTTAATATAATTATTTTCCACATAAGCAAAAGTTTCTTTTGCTGTGGCACAAGTAATCGCTACCTGTTTTTTTCTTTCGCAAGCTCAATATTTTTGAATAATGATTTCATCATTAATAAACGGTCTTACCCCATCGTGGATAACCACAATGCCACTATCCATTTCTTTTAAACCATTGTAAATAGACTCTTGTCCTGAATCGCCACCTGGCACAATACGCATCACTTTTTTTAGATGGTACTGTTTTACTAAATCTTCTAAATGAGATTCCCACCCTTTTAAAAATCACTACGACAATCGCATCAATTGCCTCACATTGTTCAAACTTTTCAAGCGTATGAACGATAACTGGTTTACCATATACTTTTAAAAATTGCTTTGGCAATGACTTTGAGTTCATTCGAGAACCAGTCCCGCCTGCAAAAAAATAAGTGCGTAATTCATATCTATCCTTTTAAAGAAAAATTTTTTTCTTTATCATTAAGAAACTTTCATTAATAAATTTTTTTCTTTTAACACAAATAAACTAAGTAAATAAACAATACCGAAAAATAATCGCTATTATTACTAAATTTACAATTAAATAAGAAGAGATAAACGGGTATAAAAAAATAAGATACTAGCCCTGATAAGGCTAATGAGATAATAATTTTTCCATATTCAATACCAATAAAAAGAATACCTAAATAGGCTCTAACCATATAGATCTGAACACATAAGACAGCAAACTCTGCGCAAACCACAGCAATTGCCGCACCAACAGAAGCAAACTTAGGAATTAACCATAAATTTAGCACTATATCAACAAATGCCGCAATTATCACAGAAGTAAAAAGTGCGGTCTCCTTCTTCAATGGAATTAAAATTTGTACACCTAAAAATATTCGTAATACCAACGAACACTATGGCTAACATTACAATTTTTTTAATGGTAAAAATCGCATCTGTATATTGTTCACCAGCTAGCACTAAAATAGTTTGCTCTGCAAATAAAATAAAAAACAATACAACGGGTAGAGCTATCACGAATACAAAATTTATCGACTTATTTAATGCAGCATTAAATTCAGACTGCATATTATTTTGAATGTAGTATGACAATCTAGGGAGCAATACGACACCCTAAAGAAGTCACGATGCTCAATAAAAATTGCTTTTAATTCGAGTCGCAGCATTATAAAATCCTACTTCAGTATCGTTTGTCATAAAGCCCAGCATTGCCGAATCGGTCGTAGTATAAATGGCTATGGCAAAACTTGTTAAAAAGAAAATAAACATTGGTTTAAGATGTCGCTTAAATTCATACTGACCTATAAACTTAAGTAAGATAATTTTTCTCAAGTTAATAAAAATTAACTAACCCAGAACCAACAGTGGCAAATGCAGTAATTGCCGCAAAAACTAAATAATCACTTTTTTTCTTTAACCAGTAAAAATGTCGCAGCTAATGCAATTAAACGAAAAATAATCGTACGAACTGTAATGTAGCGATATTGCTCTAAGCCCTTATATAGCCACTCTACTCCAATAATACTGAATAAAATCATACTGGAAGTAATAATAAATAATTTAGGATCTGTACTTAATTTTGGCACGACATCTAAAGCAATGAAAAAAAGCATATAAACAAAAGCACATTACAGCAAAAATTAATTGCTAAAATCTCATGTGTTACTTTTTGATAATAGTAATTTGTCATCTCTAACTTGTGCAGTTGCTCGCACGCCATAACTATTCACACCAAAAGTTGCTAGCATCGAAAAATAGGTAATGACAGAAACAGCAAAAGCAACCTTCCCCGTTCCCTCTGGTAATAAAACTCTAGAAACATAAGGGAAAAGTAATTAATGGAAATAGAAAATTCGATACGGTCAATATCAAAATTCATTATAAAAATTAAATTTTATCGAATTTATTTTCATCTTAACTCTTGAAAAAGTGTCGCTTTTGATTTTTTTGACCACAAATAAGCAAGTGCAAAAAATATTGGATTGTATGTAGGATTGATTAATTGTGGATCGGTTAAAGAATGCAACATCAAAAAAATTAATACTAAGCCAAAAACAACATTATTTTTTTGGATGACCAAATAGGCTAATTTTGTAAAGCCAATAGCTAATAACAGTGAAGGAATTACACCATAGTTGATCAAAAGCTGCTGAAATGCCGAATCAATATAGAAATAGCCTTTTCCTTCTGTTACATCAGCAAAGCCAACGTACTCAATATCAGCACCAAATAAGTGAATACCATATTCATTAAAAGCCATGATTACCTAGCCATAATCGACCAGACAATGCTTTATCAATATTTAGCATCCAATCAATTTCAGGATTAAATGTACATTGCAAATAAACAGCAACTAAAAAAACAAATGATATAACTAAATAATGTTCCAAACCTAAAAAGGAAACCAATCCCCCACTTACTATGGTAATCAATTTTCCACCATTTATTAATGAACAACAGAAAACACAGTAAATTTATTAAGTAATAAACTGCCCTAGTATCTGTCATATAAAAATAAATAATAATTCAAACCAACTATACACAATAATTCAATGATACCAATTTTAGTTCCTCTAATAATGAAGTAACACAATACAAAATGATAAAAAAATAATTTGGTAGTAGTGTTGGAAATCCAAACCCCATTAGATGGCGTTCCTTTCCATCCTCTCGAAAAAAAGGTCTATATTTAAATAAGGATATAAATCAAATAGATCGCCTAGATAAATAACAATCAGAGAAATTAAACTCAACGACAAAAAAATACAACGAGCAACCTTTTTAAATTCAATATATTTACAAAGTATAAAAAAACCAAACAAAAAAATTAATTAAAAAAACCATTTTGTTTTGTTACTAAAGTTGAGATAGCAAAAAGTAGCGATTACAAGAAGATCAATCCATGTTTCTTGGTTGACCTTATAAATAAACAAAAATACAAATAATGAATAAAAAAACAGACTATAATTAAATAGAGCAAAAATAAGCATCTGCATCTGGTACTAAAGATACATATCTTGAAGAAAAAAATCTAGCGATATAATACCCATAGACCAAAAGGAATCAAAAATGCAGAATACTGTTTTTTTGCCATTAACATAATTGTTACTATTTCTTATTTTTTTATAGAGAAACTTCACTACTCCGAAAAAGCTAAATCCAACAAATTTAAGTAATTTAACTAATTTTTGTTGAAATATGATTATAAAAAAATCTGGGTTAGTTTGTTTAACTTTATCTAAAAAAATGCTTGTAATTCTGTTTTTGCTTGTTGTGACTTTTTCTTGTAAAAAAAGCTGTTTGAGTTCTTAAATGAATCATCTTATTTAGACGTAAATTAATAGCTTCACGTAGAATCGATAACATTTGCTGATTTTTTTGTGAAAAGAACGTTAAGCAATTCAATGTCACTTGCTCCAGCATAAAACGATTCTTAATTAGTGATTCAGGTGCAACGCTCTGACCTTCTCGACCTAAACGGTATTGATATAAAAACATCTTTCAAGATAATGGCCGTTTTTAAATAAATTGAAGGATAAATTTTATATTCGTTATCCACGTAGAACATCTTTTCGCTAATTTTAATATTATTTTCTTTTAAAATAGCAGTTCTATAAGTGGTCATATGCATCTGTTGAAGTTCCCCCATATATTTCAATGCATCTTCATATGAAATAACCTCACCATATTTTGTTTCAGGCGATAACTCAACCAATAACTTTTTGCGTTGGTTGTCATCCATAAACACTTGGTTACACGGATTGATAATTAAATCTGCATCGTGATCTTTAAGAAAATCCAATAGATTTTGCAATGCGACTGAATCTACCCAGTCGTCTCCATCTACTACTTTAAAATATTTTCCTGTTGCTTCTCTAATACCGGCATTGATGGTTGAGCCGTGTCCACCATTTTCTTTATCAATAATTCGAACAGAATTAGGGTACTTATTTACATATTGTTGTGCTACAACAACAGTATTGTCTTTTGAACCATCATTAACGACTAAAATTTCTAACAAATCTAAATTATTGATTGTTACCATTGTATCTAATGTTGCTGCAATATAAGCTTCCACATTATAAGAAGGGATGGTAATAGTAAGAATTTTTGCATAAAAATAACCTCAATTTTACTTCAATTTTGTGAAAAAGTTGGCGGCATATTGCTTTTATGTATTTCACCAAATGCCCTAACAAAGCAATACTTGCATAGGCTTTCAAATTCACTAAAATAGGTAAAAACTTCAACTTAGAACGCATAAAACGTTTATTTTCCAAAAACCAAGAAATTCGTTTATCCGATTCAATTACATTTTTGATCCAATCTTTTTGTTGGGTAAAAACTTAAATTGGCTTGTTGATTGCTGTTTCTTTCAACTGCTGATAAAAAAATATCTGAAAAAAATCTATCCACCAATAAACTTTTAGCAGGATCAGATAATCCACCTTTACGTTCAAGAAGTTCCTTAAACATTAAGACTGAATTAAGATGAATTTCAAAAATAATCCGGCACAAATTTAGAGGTTAATGAATTTCCATTTCTTCTTTTTTTATAAAAAAATAATATGGTTTATTCAGAATATAAAAATCATTAATCAGGCTAAACACTTGGATGTTAAATTCAAAAATCCTCTTTTAATGGCATACTCTTGCAAAGAATATTATTATCCTTAATTAAAGAACTTAAATAGAATTTATTAGCCATATTGCCAAATATCATTTGCTTTTTCTAAATCAACAAGCCCTTTTAACAACATTATCAGAAGAAATCATTCCCTTATTATTAGGACAAGTATTAATGGAATAAAAGAAACTTCCCATCTTTCTCATAATCTTCTCTAATCCCAGAAACGATTACTTTAGGATTCAAATCTTCAATAATTGAAATAATATAATTTAACCAATCTCTTTTCAAATAAATCATCCGGATCAGGAAAGCCTATATAATCACCTGTTGAATGTGCAATCCCTATATTACGGCTGATTGCAGCACCTTGATTATGAGTATTTTCGATAACTTTAACTCTATTATCTGTAAAACTTCTTAAAAATTTCTCTAGTATTATCTGTAGAACAGTCTTCCACAAAAAATGATCTCAATATTTTTGATAAGGCTGAGTAATCAACAGTTGATAAAGCTCTTGCAAATATTGGGAAACATTATAGCAAGCAAAAATTAAACTTATCTTTATATTACTCATTTTCAATCCAAGCAATCATTTCATGATTAATGCGTTTTTCTACCGCAGGGAGCTTCATATAATCTTTATATAGCCCTTTCAGGTATGAATCCCAGCAGCTAAATGTCAAAAATTTATTGTTTTCAAAAGTAATTTCTGTAGTTTGATCAACTTCAGCTTTTTAACATTCTTTCTGAAGCCCCATAAAGCCCCCATGTTATGGCACCTACATATTTTTGCAGAATCATAATCATATTTCATGGCTAAACTATTTAAATGACTGATTGCCCTGATCTTTACCATAAATTAAAGCTAAAGGTTTGAGCACATATTTAGCTAATTTTTTTGACCGCACTTTTTTTCCTTCACCTAATTTAGCATTACATAAACCAATAATTTTTTTCTGTAGTATTCTGCTTTCTTATAAATCCTAGCAACTTCATTTAGATCTTCAGGTAAACCATCCATTGGCATAATATCTAGCCATAGATGTTGCTGCATTTCATCTTCTGCATACTTAGCATCAATGTGCGTTTTGACATTCACAAATTTAGCATAAGGCAACAAAGTTCCACTCTGACTAAAAAATAAGAATTTATAAGTATCACTTTGATAACCACGACTAAATTCAATCAACTTATTAAAATCACTGCGAGGCATTGCTAAGTCAATATCATCATCCCAAGGAATAAAGCCTTTATGACGAATAGCGCCAAGCAATGTGCCACCTGAAAGATAATATCTCAATCCAAGTTCATTACAAATTCTGCGAAACTCAATTAAAATCTGCAATTCGACTTGTTTAATTTCATCTAAAGAAAGCTGCTTTTTCATTTTTTAAAAACTCTTTTCGTATTTTTTGCCGAAAAATTTTGCACTTAAAAAGGCAAAGCCTTTCTTCAACCAATTAATTTTCTCGCCATAGACAAATAGAATTGCTTTCACTTTTAAGGGCTTAGATTGAGAATATTGTTTTAACCAAACATTGAATAACAACTCACTGACACGTCCATAAAAACGTGCATGGAATGTTGAATATTGTTCCGCCGGAATACGTTTTTCCAATTCAAATAAAATGGGGAATAACCAACTGCAGTAATCATTCACTAATTCTTTAGACATTATGAACATGTTAAAACATATAGCCACCACGCTGTTTCATTACCGCATCAAAACTTCCTAAAAATTCACCGCACTTTTCGGCAATAATTTCACGAGTTACATCTAAATGCTCGGCATGTAAGGTATTCGCATAATGTGAATAAAGCGTTTCAATGTAATAATTGCGTTTACTTGGTACGATTACATCATATTGGCTTAATAATTGACTCGCTTCTTCGTGTGTTAGATAGAGTGTCTCCAAAGGATTCTTTTTACGCTCTGCACGGCTTTTTACACTAAAAAAACGACGATAATGAATTAAACCTAAATAATCATTAGGTAAATTTTTCCACGCCCAATAAAGTCCTGTTAGTTCACAAAAATTAGAATTTTTAGCTGAAATATTATCACCTGTATCATCACCTTGATAACCAAGTTCCTCTTTCCCTGATTTACCGACATGTAATGGTAGATACATATCATCTGATGGCATAAAATGTTGTTTATGTGTAGCAATAATAATTTTAATATCTTTCATATTTATGCCTTATTTGAAAATACTTCTCTAGCTAAAATGATTAATGATGAAAGTACTACACCAAAAACAAAACCCTACAATAAGCAAAAATCAAACGCTTAGGCCAATCACGTTGAACCGGATAGTCTGGCTCACTTAAATAATAATATCCGCTAACAGTACCTTCTTTCTCTACTTTTTCTCTAATACATTTAATAAGTTAGCTTGTCTTTCAATATTATAATAATTCTGCGGATAGACTAAAGGTGCATTTTTCAAGGTATCAACCTGAGCTTGCAAGTACTTTTCCCCAACATAAATAAATATGAGCCATCACGGAGTTTTGAATCACTAAATGGTACCTTCGCATCACCTAGCAATACTTCTGGTACGTTTACGTTGCCACTTAAAGATTTTGAATAATCTTTAATCCCTGCTGATTTTGCGATATCTAATGCCGTTGTAAGGTTTTCTAGCTGAATTTGACGCACAGTTTCCGTATCTCGTTCAATCTTGTTTTTCTGAAGTTCTAATCCACTAAGCTCTAAATTAATATTCGCTAGAAAGTCTTTTTTATTTTCAGCAAGCACCCATTGGTTTACAAATTGGATATAGTCCAATAATACATTCTGCGCATCTTTTGGAGTCTCAGCAGCAAAACTAACATTCACACCAATTGAATTTGGCTCTTTTTTAGGATCTGGTATGGTAACAATCAGATTTTTATCGACCAAATTAGATAACAGTTTTTGTTTAGCTTCTTCGGAATTAGCATTTTTGGCTGCATAAGTGTTAAACCAAGCCGATTGAGAAAAGAATGCCTCTTTCAAGCTACGTGAAAATAAAGCCGTTTTAAAGTCATGAAATACCTTTTCTGAAACTTTATCTTGAGAAAAATCTTTAATATCTAGAATAGATGCATATTCACTACGAAATGATAAATAATCACCTAGATTAGCTACTTTAGGTGCGATTACTACTGATTTAGATGTCCATTGTTCTTTAGCTGTAAATGCATAACCTGCAGATATTGCCATAAAAATGAAAGCTGATATTATAATCCACAATTTTTTTCGTCCATAAAATTCTTATTAATTCAATTAAATCAACTCCATCAGTTTCATTTATTTTTTTGAGAATAAATATTGCTCATTATCAATTCCTTTAAGTGCTTCGATATATTATAGACTGTCTCATTCTACCTAAGTTCCCCTACTCTAACAAGGGATTTAGCCTCTACTCAACTTTATACTGAACTGAATTTATTATAATAATAGAATGAATTCATTTGACAAAAATAAAAAGGCATCATCAAAAAAATAATGACACCTTTTTCTTTTATAAGTAGAATCAATTAATTATATGGTCACTAGACATAATACATCTCAAACTCAACAGGATGTGGTGTCATATTTAAACGTTCTACTTCTTTACGTTTAATGTTAATAAATGCTTCGATAAAGTCTTTCGCAAACACACCACCTTGCGTTAAGAATTCATAGTCTTTTTCTAATGAATTCAACGCTTCTTCTAATGAGCTTGCAACTGCCGGAATATCTTTTAATTCTTCCGGTGGAAGATCGTAAAGATTTTTATCCATTGCATCGCCCGGATGAATTTTGTTTACCACGCCATCAAGGCCAGCCATCAATAATGCAGCAAATGCAAGGTATGGGTTTGCCATCGGATCTGGGAAACGCGCTTCAATACGAATTGCTTTCGGGTTGGTTACTGCGGGGATACGGATTGAAGCAGAACGGTTGCTTGCAGAGTAAGCCAACAATACTGGCGCTTCAAAACCTGGCACTAAACGTTTGTATGAGTTAGTACTTGGGTTGGTGAATGCATTTAATGCTTTAGCGTGCTTAATGATACCGCCGATGTAATAAAGTGCGGTTTCAGAAAGGCCAGCATATTTATCACCTTGGAAAATGTTTTTACCGTCTTTGCTTAATGACATATTACAGTGCATGCCCGAACCATTATCACCTGTGATTGGCTTTGGCATAAAGCAAGCGGTTTTGCCGTGCTCTAACGCAACGTTTTGTACCACATATTTATAGATTTGAGTTTCATCCGCTTTCAAGGTTAAGCTATTGAATTTAGTTGCAATTTCGTTTTGACCAGCAGTTGCCACTTCATGGTGGTGAGCTTCTACTACTAAGCCCATTTCTTCTAAAAATCAAACACATTTCAGAACGAATATCGTGTGCCGTATCAATCGGAGCAACCGCACAGTAACCGCCTTTTTTCAATGGACGATAAGCGTTGTTGCCACCTTCGTATTTTTTGTTGGTGTTCCAAGCGGCTTCAATGTCATCAACGGCAAAAGAAGCGCGGTTCATTGATACATCAAAACGTACATCATCAAATAAGAAAAACTCAGGTTCAGGACCAAAGAATGCTTGATCAGCAATACCGATTGAACGCATATAGTTTTCAGCACGAATAGCAATTGAACGCGGGTCACGATCATAGCTTTGCATGGTCGTTGGTTCATAAATACTACAACGAATAGAGAGGGTTGGGATCTGCGCAAATGGATCGACTACCGCAGTTTCAGCGATTGGCATTAAAAGCATATCGGCTTTGTTAATGGTTTTCCAACCTTCAACAGAAGAACCATCGAACATTTTGCCATCTTCAAACATATCTTCATCAACAAGGCTAACTGGGATAGAAACGCCGTGTTCTTTACCTTTAATGTCGGTGAAACGAAGTAGAGCGAACTTAATATCGTTCTCTTCGATCAGTTTGAATACGTTGGCAATTGCATTTGCATTTGGCATAAGGAGTCCTCTATTTTGCTATGTATATAATCTTTATAAAAATTAAAAGAGCATTATAACGCAACCGCTTACTTTTTTCATGGGATTTATTTTAAACACCAGCATAGCAGAGTAACGAAATATCGTGTATAATTTTTGCCCTTTCGAGATTCTCGTAGGGTGAGTTTGACTCACCAATTTAAACTACTTGGACTATTCGGTGGCATAAAAATTCCACCCTACAAAACTTAAACATTAAGAACGTAATAAATGAAAAACGACATTGATATTAATAAATTGCGCAATATCGCAATTATCGCTCACGTTGACCATGGTAAAACCACCCTCGTTGACAAACTCCTTCAACAATCCGGTACATTTGAATCAACTCGTGGTGATGTTGATGAGCGCGTAATGGACTCAAACGATCTTGAAAAAGAACGTGGTATTACCATTCTTGCAAAAACACCGCAATTAACTGGAATGGCTATCGCATTAACATCGTAGATACTCCAGGACATGCCGACTTCGGTGGTGAAGTAGAACGTGTGCTTTCTATGGTGGATTCTGTACTTTTAGTGGTAGATGCTTTTGATGGCCCAATGCCACAAACGCGTTTCGTGACACAAAAAGCTTTTGCTCATGGTTTAAAACCAATTGTAGTTATCAATAAAGTTGACCGTCCAGGCGCACGTCCTGATTGGGTAGTGGATCAAGTATTCGATTTATTCGTTAACCTTGGTGCAACCGATGAGCAATTAGACTTCCCTATTATCTATGCATCTGCATTAAATGGTGTCGCAGGGCTTGAACACGAAGATTTAGCGGAAGACATGACTCCATTATTTGAAGCGATTGTTCAACACGTTGAACCGCCAAAAGTGGAACTTGATGCCCCATTCCAAATGCAAATCTCCCAACTAGACTATAACAGCTATGTGGGTGTTATCGGTATCGGTCGTATCAAACGTGGCGCAATCAAACCAAACCAACCTGTAACGATTATTGATGGCGAAGGCAAAACTCGCCAAGGTCGAGTGGGTCAAGTATTAGGCCACCTTGGCTTACAACGTTATGAAGAAGATATCGCTTACGCAGGCGACATCATTGCGATTACTGGTTTAGGTGAATTAAATATCTCGGATACCATTTGTGATATCAACGCGGTTGAAGCCTTACCTTCATTAACCGTTGATGAACCAACCGTAACCATGTTCTTCTGTGTAAACACTTCTCCATTTGCAGGTCAAGAAGGTAAATATGTGACTTCTCGTCAAATTCTTGAACGTTTAAACAAAGAGTTAGTTCACAACGTAGCATTACGCGTAGAAGAAACACCAAACCCAGATGAATTCCGTGTTTCTGGTCGTGGTGAATTACACCTTTCTGTATTAATTGAAAATATGCGTCGTGAAGGTTATGAACTTGCGGTTTCTCGTCCTAAAGTAATCTACCGTGAAATCAACGGCAAAAAACAAGAGCCTTACGAGCAAGTGACTATCGACGTAGAAGAACAACACCAAGGTTCTGTCATGGAAGCATTAGGTATCCGTAAAGGTGAAGTTCGCGACATGATGCCGGATGGCAAAGGTCGTGTACGTTTAGAATACATCATCCCAAGCCGTGGCTTGATCGGTTTCCGTGGTGAATTCATGACTATGACGTCAGGTACCGGTTTACTTTACTCTAGTTTCGATCACTACGATGACATCAAACCAGGTGAAATCGGCCAACGTAAAAAACGGTGTATTAATTTCTAACGCAACCGGTAAAGCACTTGCTTATGCACTATTTGGTTTACAAGAGCGTGGTAAATTAATGATCGAAGCCAACGTAGAAGTTTACGAAGGTCAAATCATCGGTATTCACAGCCGTACAAACGACTTAACCGTAAACTGTTTACAAGGTAAAAAACTCACCAATATGCGTGCATCAGGTAAAGATGATGCAATCGTCTTAACCACGCCGGTGAAATTTACACTTGAACAAGCTATCGAGTTTATCGATGATGACGAGTTAGTCGAAGTCACACCTGAATCGATCCGTATCCGTAAAAAACTCTTAACGGAAAACGATCGTAAACGTGCAAACCGTACAACAACCAGTACGAGCACACACTAATTAAAAACGTGCGGAAATTTGACCGCACTTTTAAACAAACAAAAGGCGAACATCATGTTCGCCTTTTTATTTTATGATAAAACTAGCCTAACCTTACTTTCTCGCCACCGAATTCATCGAGTAAATTTTTCGGTCAGTTTAGATAAAAATACCTGTCATTAATACAAAATCGGCATCAAAGCGTTGCGCATAGTCTTCTTTTTAAAAATATCGGCATTTTTTTCTCACGCACCGCATCAGCAAATTTTTAAACGTTTGAGCGTGCAATCTTCATTAAATACAAACGTCAGCGTATCTTCCCACTCCAATGCGAGCTTGCTCACCACTTTTTGCCATCTTGTAAAAGTGCGAGAATCTCTTCATTTTCTAAAGGCTGTTTTTGCATCGGATCACGCTGTCTTCTTGGCTTCCACGCAATTCAGCCTCTTCTAACGCCACCAACCAATGCGGGATTTTTCCTGCACAATCCAATCCGTTAAAATGGTCGAAGGTTCATTGGCAAAAAGCCAACGGTACAACCGGTAACGAACCAAGTGATTTACGTAATAATGCCAACGCATCTTCTGCTCGTTTACTGGATGCCGCATCGACATGCACAAGGTTGTTCTCCGTATCAATCCATACAGAAGTTTGCTGATTTTTAGTGAATGCGCGTGGCAATAAATTCATCACCACATCATCTTTTAACGTTTGTTTTTCCGTTTTTCAATTTGCGGTTTTTCTTTTTTTGCTCAAGGCTTTCAATGCGTTCATCTAATTCACGTTTCACCACATTCGCCGGCAATATTTTCTCTTCTTTTTTTCGCAACTAACAAAAATGTGTTTACCCACTGAAAAAAATACAATAACTCGCTGCCTTTCAAGGGACTCGCCCAACCAAATTTACTTTGATCTTGTGAGCCACAAGGATGAAATTCACAATCTGACAACTGGCGTTGTAATTCATTAAGATCCCAATCTAAGGGCTTAGTCAGCCTATATGACATTAAATTTTTAAACCACATCGTAACACTTCCTTCATAATAGGGTAAAATACGCGACATTGTAGCCCATAAACTCACGGGAAAAAAATGATGCAACAGAAATTAATTGCCTTCATCGGTGGTGGCAATATGGCACAAGCGATTGTGTTAGGCCTATTAAAACAAGGTTATCCTGCCGATAAAATTATCGTTAATGATCCTAATGAAGAGAAACGTGCTTTTTTTACGCAATATGGTGTCGCCGTTTCTACGGATAACGATCAATCCATCACACAATCTCAAGTTGTGTTATTTGCGGTTAAGCCACAAGTGCTAGCTGATGTTTGCAAGCCATTAAGTGCGGTTGATTTTTCTGATAAATTAATCATTTCTATTGCAGCAGGGATTTCGACTGCCCGATTAGCTGAACTCCTTCCAACAGCAAAATCCATTGTTCGCGTGATGCCAAACACACCTGCATTAGTGGGTGAAGGCATGGCAGGCTTATTTGCCGATAAAAACACCCCTGAAATTGACCGCACTTTTGCGGAAGATTTACTTTCAGCTGTAGGGAAAACCACTTGGGTGACGAATGAAGATCAAATGCATGCAGTCACCGCTGCATCTGGCAGTAGCCCGGCTTATTTCTTCCAATTTTTAGAAGCCATGCAACAAGGCCTAATAGAAATGGGCTTAGACGAAAACCAATCTCGTGAGTTGGTACAACAAGCTATGTTAGGTTCAGCGAAGTTGGTGATTGAAAATCCTCAAACAGCCCTTTCGACTTTACGAGAAAATGTCACCTCAAAAGGCGGCACCACCGCAGCCGCATTAAATGTGTTCAATCAACATCAATTTAACAACATCATTAAACAAGCGATGCAAGCCTGTGTGGCACGCTCACAAGAAATGGAAAAATTATTCTAATGCAAGTTCGTCCTTTTACTTGGCTCGCCTTGAGCTTTTTTGGCTACTACTGTGCCTACGGTGTGTTTCTTCCCCTTTTCCCGGCATGGTTGAAAACGCAATCTTATAGCGAAGAAAGCATCGGCTTATTGCTTGCCTGTGCCTACATTTTCCGTTTCAGCGGCGGTATTTTTGTTTTCCGGCTTAATAAAACGCGTTTCCCTCTTAGTAAATGGGTTACGTTATTTAGGCGTGGCCAGTGCCATTACAATGGCCTTAATTGGACTGATGTCGCACAATTTCTGGCTCTTGTTTATTGGACTTGCTTTATATTCCATGGTGAATGCGGCCGGTATGCCGATTGGTGATAGCCTTGCCAGTACATGGCAACAACAAATTCATTTAGATTATGGCAAAGCGCGCTTAATTGGTTCCTTTGCGTTTGTTGTTGGTGTGATGGTATTCGGGTATTTTGTTGGACTCGTAGGTGAGCAATATATTACTTGGATGATCACAGGCATACTCGTTTTTTACTGTATTGTGCAATTACTTCATCCGAACCCAATGCCGCAGGATGAACCTCAAAGTGCGGTCGAAAATTCCGTTGGATTTTTAGACTTACTGAAAAATAAAACGACCCTTCGTTTGTTTATTGCGATTTCACTCATTCAAGGATCGCATGCAGCTTATTACTCATATAGCACTATTTTTTGGACAAATCATGGCCACTCCGTTTCCGATGCGGGTTTATTTTGGGGAATCAGTGTATTAGCTGAAATCGTGGTCTTTTTCTTCTCCACTCGATTATTCAAAAACTGGAGCATTACAGCCCTTTTCTATCTCACCGGTATTGCGGCTATCGTGCGTTGGCTCGCTTTCGGTTATGCCGATACCTTTGTTGAGATTGTCTTACTGCAATGTTTTCACAGTCTTACTTATGTCGTCGGCCATTACGCGACCGTGCGTTATATCACTACTCAACCACAAACCCATATTGCGAAATTACAAGGCTTATACAATGCCTTAGCGGGATGTGCAGCCATTGCGATTTTCACTGCGCTTTCTGGCGTACTTTATCCAATGTCACCGGTTTATGCCTTTAGCTTAATGGCCGCCTTTGCCTTCATTGGGTTATTTATCACTCCACGTGGCGTGAAAGCCTTTTTGGTACATAGAGTATAAACATGAATAATCTCACGCTAGTCGATTTGTTCTTGAATGAATATTGGATCGAAAAAGGATTGTCTGAAAACACCGTGCAGTCCTATCGTCTCGATTTGACCGCACTTTGTGATTGGCTGGATAAACAAAATTTATCTCTCGAAACCCTCGAACCCTTAGATCTGCAACAATTTTTAGGCAGCCGTTTAGAGCAAGGTTACAAAGCTACCAGTACTGCACGAATGCTAAGTGCGATGCGGAAATTATTCCAATATTTGTATCGTGAAAAGTATCGTACGGATGACCCAAGTGCCGTACTGAGTTCACCTAAATTACCAAGCCGTTTGCCTAAATATTTAACCGAACAACAAGTCACGGATTTATTAAATACGCCAGATGTCGAAATTCCGCTCGAGTTACGCGATAAAGCCATGTTGGAATTACTTTACGCCACAGGATTACGTGTAACAGAATTGGTCACGCTCACTATTGAGAATATGAACCTGCAACAAGGTGTCGTGCGTGTGATTGGTAAAGGCAACAAAGAACGCATTGTACCAATGGGAGAAGAAGCCGCGTTTTGGGTGCGACAATTCGTACTTTACGGTCGCCCTATTTTGCTTAATGGGCAAAGCTCTGATGTGGTTTTTCCTAGTCAACGGGCTCAACAAATGACTCGCCAAACCTTTTGGCATCGTATAAAGCATTATGCCGTGTTAGCAGGAATCGATACAGATGCACTTTCTCCACACGTTCTCCGTCATGCCTTTGCGACACATTTGGTGAATCACGGTGCGGATCTCCGTGTTGTGCAAATGCTCCTCGGACATAGCGATCTCTCCACCACGCAAATCTATACTCACGTGGCCAAAGAACGCTTGAAACACCTTCATGAAAGATTTCATCCGAGGGGATAAATAAAACATAAATTATTCTTGCAAAAAGGAATTTATATTAACTTTATATAAACTAAGGAAAAAAATATGGAAATTAATAGCATTAAAGATCTTATTGATGCATTAGAAGGATTAGGAGAACCAGAAGAGGGACATACAAGATTCTTTTAGGGGGCACTCTAATGCTAGAGAATATAAATTAGAACCAAGCATATATCGGGAAGATAACAAATATTATTATAATGAAGATAATATAATTAGAGATGCGATTGTTAACAATCCTAGTGAATTTTCAGATAAAGATACTCTGTTTAATACATTAGTTAAATTGCAACATTATGGCTATCCAACAAGATTATTAGATCTTACTACTAATGCCTTAGTTTCTATTTATTTTTCAGTAAGAAATAATGATAAATATGATGGAGAAATAATTATATTTGATATTCCAAATGAAGATATAAAAATATTTTGACAGTGATACTGTTTCTGTATTATCAGCATTATCTTTAAGAAAACATAATTTTTTTCAACAAATACTCATATAATAACTTTTAAAAAGCAAAAAGTTTTATGTGAAAAAGCTAATTTCCTATATAAAAATAAATAAAAAAATTTCAATTTAACCAACGACTGTCTAGATTTAAAAAAATGAAATTGAAAAACACTTTAAATCAGAGCTAGATTTACCATATGATGAAGAATTAATTGAAAAAAATTTGAACGTGAAATTCAAGATGCTGATCTTGGCACAAGTGATGATTTAGTAGAAGAAGTATACCAAAAATAGATTAAAAGAAATAGAAGAAATTTCATATATACAAGCATTCAACAATACCCTGAAATATCTAAACTATTACATGATATCCGTAAGGATAAGCCAAGTTTCAGATCCTTAATAAATCATAATGACCTAGAAAAAGTAATATGTGTAAAACCACAATTAAACAATAATAGAATTATTAGACAACAGGGTTGCTTCCTATTATTCGGTATTGATAAAAATAAAAAGAAAAAGCTATATTAAACAATAATTGGATAAAAAGACAATAATGGGAGTAAGTTTATCATTCCCAAAAAAGTAAGGAAAAATATTTTTATCTGAACTAAAAACTTTCGGAATTAGTCAAAAGACTTTATTCCCAGAATTAGAATCTCAAGCTAAAGAAATATTAGAAAAATACAAAAATAGCATCAAAAAGAGCGGTCATAATTCATTACATTTTATGACCGCTCTTTAAACTCCTGAAATCAATAAAAACACACCGAAAATGAGCGTAGAAACGACCGTCATAATCAAACTGATCGCACTTTCATAAGGAATCAGTTTTAAGCGTTCTTTGACATTTATATCAGCAAAAGTAGAGGAATAAAAATCTTGTCCGACTTCCACCTACAAAAAAACGGCTTATGTAAAACACATAAGCCGAAATTGTTACTGAAAATTGACCGCACTTTAGAAAAAAATAAAATACTTACCCAAACCACAACAACAATGCAAAGGGCAATGAATACTGCTGCTGAGCCTTGGTCTTTGGCTCTCCCAGAAAGCTCATGGCGTTCTGTGCCAATACGATCCACCACTGCTTCAACTGCACTATTTAACAGTTCAACTGCCATCACAAGTAAAACCGATGAAATCATCAAAGCAATTTCAATTTTAGTGTCACCCAGCCAAAAGGCGAGCGGAATCATAATACACGCAAGAAAACATTCGTGGCGAAATGCGGTTTCATTTTTGAATGCGCTTTTTAAGCCTTGCAAAGAATATTTTGTAGAGTTAATTAAATGAGTTAATCCCGTGGTTTTATACATAAAAATTCCTATGTTGTAATCTATAAACGTTTTGCTTCGATAACGTCGTCTAACTTCGCTAATCTAGCCAGTATTTTACTTAAACTTTCGACATTTTTCAGTTCAATTTCCATATCCATCGTTGCCACTTGTTTTTTGGTGTCTGCACGGCTTGAAACCCCTAACACGCTGACTTTTTCATTCGCGAGTACGGTTGTAATATCGCGTAATAAACCGTTTCGATCACTGGCCACAATGCGAATATTAATATGGAACCCCGCCGCATAATTATCTCCCCAAAGGGCTTCTACCACGCGTTCAGGATGGGTAGCTTGTAATTCAATGAACTGTTCACAATCGCAACGATGAATTGAGATACCTCGTCCCATCGTAATGTAGCCTGCAATCGCATCACCTGGAATAGGCTGACAACAACGCGCCATGTGGTGCATTAAATTACCGACCCCTTCAACAATGACATAGCCTTTATTCTGTTGTTGTTCGGCTTTTCTGTTGGGCCTTTTGCTGTGCAGTATTTGCACTTTTGCTCGCCACATGACGGAGAATTTCTTGATCTGCTTCTTCAGCCGTCACTTTGATCAATCGGCTTTGCAAGAAATTCATCAACTGATTTAAGCGAATATCTCCGCTACCAATGCCGGCATATAAATCTTCGAGGTTTCTTAAGTTATAACGTGGCAAGGCAAGTTGCTCAACCTGTTTCAAACTGATATTCAAACGCGCAAGTTCATTATCTAACTGCTCTTTACCAGCTGGAACGTTCTTATCACGATCTTGTTTCTTAAACCAGGCTTGGATTTTAGCACGCGCTTTTGAGGTATGGGTAAAGCCTAAGTTCGGATTGACCCAATCTCGGCTTGGATTTGGATTTTTCTGCGTGATGATATCCACTTGCTCACCCATTTGCAGGTGATAAGTGAATGGCACAATACGTCCCCCTACTTTCGCCCCGATACAACGATGACCAATTTCACTGTGGATCGCATAAGCAAAATCGAGAGGTGTTGATCCCGCAGGTAAATCAACCACTTCACCTTTCGGCGTAAACACATATACGCGGTCATCAAAGACTTGGCTACGCAATTCAGCCATCACTTCACCAGAATCCGTAATATCATCTTGCCATGCAAGTAATTTACGTAACCAAGTGATTTTTTCTTCATAAGCGGAAAGGCTACCTGTTGTGCCCTCTTTGTATTTCCAGTGCGCCGCTACACCAAGTTCGGCATCATCATGCATTTGCTGAGTTCGAATTTGCACTTCAATTGGCTTACCACCTTTGCCCAATACCACCGTGTGAATAGATTGATAGCCATTCGGTTTTGGATTAGCAACATAGTCATCAAATTCTTTTGGTAAGTGCTTGAAGTGCGTGTGAACGATACCGAGTGCCGTATAACAATCTTGCAATTTTTGCACGATAACCCTAACCGCTCTTACATCATATAAACCACTGAACTCCAGATGTTTCTTTTGCATTTTTCGCCAAATGCTATAAATATGTTTTGGACGACCGTAAACTTCAACCTGTTCGATATTTTCTTTTAAATAACCGGTTAACTCTGTGACGAAATCCGCAATATACTGCTCACGATCTAAGCGACGCTCATGTAATAATTTGGCAATATTTCGATATTGTTCTGGATGCAAATAGCGGAAGCAGTAATCTTCAAGCTCCCATTTCAATTGACCGATACCTAAACGGTTCGCCAATGGGGCATAAATATTGGAACATTCTTTGGCTGCCAATACTTTTTCTTCTTCGCAAAAGTGATTTTCCGCATTACGAAGAAACGTAATACGTTCAGCAAGTTTGATGATCACGCAACGGAAATCATCCACCATTGCAAGAAGCATACGGCGCACGTTATCTACTTGAGAAGCATTAGCAGAATGGCTGGCGTTGAGCTGACGGATATTATCCATCTCTTCAACACCTTTAAGAAGTTTGGTGATTTTAGGACCAAAATGTTCCTGAATCTGATCCCAATCGACAATTTGGTTCGCCACTAAGGGGAATAACATGGCGGTGAGTAAGCTTTCGCTGTCCATATTCATTTCATGCAGAATTTCCACCATTTCCACACCGGATTGTAATGTAAGGATTGCATTCTCCATTTGATCGGCATGTTCAGCTATTTGGGCTTGGGCATAATACCATGCATCAATTAGATACTTTTCTACGGGGGCAGCAAGTTTAAGGCTCGAACACCATTGTTCGATCTCAAAATCATGTGGATTTGATAAGTGAGAACCACGAACTGCAACCATAATACCCCCTTTTTGATGAATATGGCTCGGCAACATCCTGTCCGCCGAGTTGTCTTTTTAAGACAACAAAAAAGTCTGACTATTCTATCAGAATTTACATCTTATTTGATAAATAATGTCACTGACTCCAAATGACTGGTATGCGGGAACATATCAATCATGGCCGTTTTGATGATGCGATACCCGAAAGAACGGAGAATTTCTGCATCTCGTACTAAGGTTGCGGGATTGCAAGATACATAGAGAATGCTTTCGGCACCAAGCTCACATAACGCATTCAGCGCAAAAGCCGCACCGCTACGAGGCGGATCGAGGAGAATTTTATTGAAATGTTGTTTTGCCCAAGGTTGTTCTGAAAAAGCTTGATCTAAATCGGCTTGATAAAATTCAACATTCTCAAGATGGTTAAATTGCACATTCGATTGGGCTTTTTGCACCATATCAAAAACCCTTCAATTCCAACCGCACTTTTCACGCGTTTGGCTAAAGGCAAAGTGAAATTGCCCATCCCACAGAACAAATCTAAGACATGCTCATCCTGATTCAGATCAAGCCAATCTAAAGCAGTCTCAACCATTTGAAGATTTAAGTGGGTATTCACTTGAATAAAATCGCGGATATCAAAAGATAAACGAATATCGTCCAGAGAATAATAAGGCATTTCACCATGCGCAAGTTGAATACATTGATCATCTTGTAAAAACAAATTCACAGCATTGACACGTGCAAACTCGAGTAACAAAGTGCGGTCAGTTTCGGCTAAATTTCCCTTTATAGCGTAACAACATGGCTACGCCATTCTCTGCTGAAACTAATTCAACATGCCCTAATTGTTTCGGGACCGAATATTGCGCCCAAAGTGCGGTCAATTTTGGAATAAGATCATTAATCGCAGGCTCAGCGACTAAGCATTGCTGAATACTCACTAACTGATTGGAGTTTTTCTGACGAAATCCCATTTCAATAGTTTTATTTTTAGCATTCCACAGCAAACTTAATCGTACACGACGACGATAGCCCCATTGTTCGCGACAAATCATGGGCATTAATTGAATAGGCTCTGATTGCAGTTTACTTAATCGAGAAAAAAAGGGCTTTCTCTTTCGCTTTTACGCTGCATTTCCACAGGAATATGCTGGCCTTGGCATCCACCACAGCGTCCATAATAATGACATAGCGGTTCAACTCGCTGATTACTCTCTTGTAGCCACTTTTGTACCGTTGCTAAACCATATTGACGTTTTTCATCAGTCACTACCGCTTCCACTTTTTCTGTTGGCAAGGCATTTTCAATAAACCAGGTTTTACCTTGAATTTTAGCCACACCCAGTCCTTGATAATCTAAATCCTGAATTTCAGCGATAACTTTTTGGGTGGTTTTCTGTTTTTTTTGTGGAGCGTAAAGTAAAGCCATGATGGTGTTTTAATCTGTTTGTATTAAAGAAAGGGATTATTTTAAATAAAGTACGTTTTGCGTAAATAATTCTCGGCTTTTCAGCGGTTTATCCCCTAAATAAGGTTTGAGCGCAATTCGAGTAAAGCGTTTTGCTGCTTGCAAGACGGACTCATCGGTAAATTCCAAACGGTCAAAAAGCAAGTAAATCTCGTCCATAAAAGGTTAAGTTATCTTTCACTAACGAGGCGATAAAACCCTTTTCCGCACGGTATTGGTAAGTCATCGATTCATCCACTGGTAAACCTGAGCCTGCACAATGCAGAAAATCGATGCCATAACCTAAGATTTTAAGTAAATGAAATTCAAATAAGCGTAATGTAGGTTCAACCTGTGGCTGAGTCGCTAAGCCTGTTAAGCATTGAAGATAATGCTGAAAAAGTTGTGGATTGGCTGTTTCTGGCTCGATCACTCGAGTAATCAGCTCATTTACATAAAACCCGCTATATAAAGCCGTTTGCTGCAAAGGCAATGTAATTGCTGCGGGCTCTGCTTTCGTGAGTGTTTTTAATGCGCCTTTTCCTGACCAACGAAGAAGTAATGGCGTAAAAGGCTGTAAGACAGATTTCCATGCAGAACGTTTCGCACGTGCACCTTTTGCAATAACCGTCAAACGCCCTGTTTCTTCAGTGAATAAATCCACCAAAAGGCTGGTTTCACTATAAGGACGACGATGTAACACAAAGCCGCGTTGGAGATCCATACAAGAATTATTTGCCTGATTTTAATTCACTTGGTTGTTTAACACAGCGTTCAGCGAGCACTTCACCTACGCTAGTTTGTAATTGACTGAAGTCATCACGCTCCTGCCAATACCAACGAATATTCGCATAATTTCTACCACGTTCAGAAATCACACGAGTCAATTTTTCGGTTACATCATTAAAAGTAACGGTCACCTGACTGAGTGTTTTTTTACTTTTCTGTTTTTGCTTCGTATGAACCACACTCACTTCTTTATTGCCTTTACACAAATAAACCGTCGCCGAACCCTTTTTGAGATTTTTTTATCCACGGTTTGCACTTTCATTTTTCTGTGGTGCGGGCTTGCTTAATTCAACATTTTGTGAACAAGCGAAAAGGCAAAGTGCGGTCAAAATTACGCTTAATTTTTTTAACATGAATTCTATTTCCATCAAGGTTTGTTTATGATTGCTCACTTTTCGAAATGAGCAAGGATAAACAATCTCATCTAGAAAAAAATGGGCGATTACTCGCCCACTAAAAAAATTATTTTTTTATATTGATATGAACCATCGGCTTGACGAATGAACTTGCCGCCATTTGATAAACGAAGCTCACTCACTCGACCTTGACTATTCACTGAAACCTGTACTTTGTCACCAGGTTTGAAACTGCTTAATGCATTACCTGCACCGCTTGCTTTTTGTCATCGCATTCACATCTGAAATATTCAATTTATTATCACGGAATACTTGCATCAGTGAAACACCTTGAGGCACAGTTAATGTTTTTTTGTTGCACTTGTTAAAGCGGTTTGTGCTGCAGGTTCAGCAGCTTTCGCTGTATTTTTGGGTTGCTGATTTCGCATCCACAATTTGAACCTTATTGTCTTTAGTGGCAACCGGTTTCGCTTCTTGAATTTTGCTTGACTCTTTTTTCACGGTTTGAGTCGGCTGAACTGTCACTTTTTCAGTTACAGGTTTAGGTTGTTTTTTCTCTTGAACCACAGGTGTCTGTTCGCGACGAGGTTCTGCTTTATGCTCAACCGTTGCGGTATGTTTTTCTACAGTTGGTTGTACTGTTTTCACGGGTTCTTTAACTGGTATAGGAGCAACAGCTGGTTGAACCGGTGCTGGTTGAGTTGCTGGTTGTTGAGCAACAGTTTGTTGTGCAGGCTGTGATTTCGCAGCATCTGCTTTATCACCTACGTACTCCATGGCTGGAGGTGCATCTGATTTAGCTTCATTTGCGGCTTGTTCCGTTGTTGCCGGCGCTGCATTGTTATTATTATCTAATACTGTGGTTTCAACTGGTTGAGACTGATCCAATGATTGGAATTGAACTGGAATTTCATTGCTGTTTTGTTGTTCAAAAGACTCTACCGTATCTGAATTTGGTTTTTAAGGTGAAGAAAATGATTAGTAATACCACTAAACCCAAAAATCGCAATAAATAAACGACGATGTTTTTTTCTGGTAACATTTGTAAAACCTTCCATTTTTCAGGTGATTTCAAGCTTGCTGCAGCGGCTGGTGCAACGGTTTCTGCTTGAGTTGTCGCGTCTTCCACAACCTCTTCTGTAGGTGAGTTTTCAAAAAATCACTTTTTTTCTTCAACTACGTTTTCTACTTGAACATTTTCAACAGGCTCCTGAGGGCTGCAAAGCACTTGCTTGAGCTACTTGTTCGGCATTTTCACTTTGGAATGTTTGAGATGGCGAAAAAGGTTGGCTTGTGGCTGCTCAAAAAGTTGGCTCGCGACGAACATGAAATTGCGTATCTGCTTGTTGTTTTTTTACCAAATAAACCTTTGGCTTTTATCAAAAATTGAGCCACTTTGTTGAATCGTTTTTCTTGGTGTCACAGAGTCAGATTGATTAAATCCTAAATCTAATTCATTTTGCGATGAATTGTCGTTAGGTTGATTTTTTTATTATCCACGGTATTACCTCGATTTGCTAAACTAAAGATCGCATAAAAAGTGCGGTGAAAAAAATTGTATCGTATTTTTATCGGATCTTACGTTGTGTATAAAGTCTTATTTGGTTCTCCCACCGATTTCTCGAGCTAATTTGGGTACTAAATAGCCAGAAGTGAGCGCCTGTAATTCTTTATAAATTTGTAACGCTTTCTCATCTGAAATATAAAAATGGCTCGCGCCCCTGCACTTTATCCAACAAATGCAAGTAATAAGGTAGAATGCCCGCTTGAAACAGCTTATCGCTTAATGCTTTTTAATGTATGTGGGTTATCATTCACATCCTTTAATAGGACCGATTGATTGAGTAATATTACTTTAGCTTCTGTCAGTTTTTGCATAGCGAAAGCGAGTCCTTCATCAATTTCATTTGGATGATTGATATGCGTCACAAACACAGCTTGTAATGGACTATTCAACAATAAATCGCAAAATTCATCCGTAATGCGCTCTGGAATCACGACTGGCAAACGAGAATGAATACGCAAACGTTGTAAGTGCTGTATCTTTTCAAGGCGTTCTAATAGCCACGCCCATTCACTATCCTTCGCCATCATCGGATCGCCACCCGAAAAAAATCACTTCTTCAATTTCTGGATGTGCGGCGATATAGTCTATTGCTTGTTGCCAACTGATTTTATTTCCTGGATTTTGATCATAAGGGAAATGACGACGGAAACAATAACGACAGTTAACGGCACAGCCTCCTTTTGCCATGAACAGCAAGCGATTTTGATATTTATGCAGAATATTAGGTACCGCATTTTTTTGCTGCTCATCTAAAGGATCTTGGCTAAACCCTTCCGCTTCAATAAATTCTTGTTGAGCCGTCATCACTTGCAAAAAAAGTGGATCTTTAGGATTTCCCTTTTTCCATTTTTTTCTACAAAAGGTAAAGGCACTCGCATAGCAAAAAAAGTTTACGAGCAGCGATATCCTCGGCAAAAATCGTCAACAGGTAAATTTAAGGTTTTTTTAATAAGATTTTCGGATCAGAAATCGCATTTTTTTAGGGTTTCTAACCAATTTTGTTCTTCTCTAATCGCAATATTTCGGGTTAAAAATACGCACTTTCAAACAATCTCTATTTTTTTTAGGATATTTTTTTAATATGGCTACATATACTACCAGTGATTTCAAACCAGGTCTAAAATTTATGCAAGACGGTGAGCCTTGTGTGATCGTTGAAAACGAATTCGTTAAACCAGGTAAAGGCCAAGCTTTTACTCGTACTCGTATTCGTAAATTAATTTCAGGCAAAGTATTAGACGTAAACTTCAAATCTGGTACTTCGGTTGAAGCTGCTGATGTTATGGATCTTAACCTCACTTATTCATACAAAGATGATGCATTCTGGTACTTCATGCACCCAGAAACATTTGAACAATACTCTGCTGATGCAAAAAGCAGTGGGTGATGCTGAAAAAAATGGTTATTAGACCAAGCAGATTGTATCGTGACTTTATGGAACGGTGCGCCAATTACTGTTACCCCACCAAACTTCGTAGAATTAGAAATCATCGATACTGACCCAGGTCTTAAAGGTGATACTGCAGGTACTGGCGGTAAACCAGCAACATTAAGTACTGGTGCAGTGGTGAAAAGTACCTCTTTTCGTTCAAATCGGCGAAGTAATCAAAGTTGATACTCGTTCAGGCGAATACGTTTCTCGCGTGAAATAGTCTTTTCATAGTGAGATAAAAAGAGCGGTCAATATTTAATGAATATTGACCGTTTTTTTATTACCTGCTCATTAATTTCTGAGATAAAAAAATGCGGTTATTTCTAACCGCACTTTAATTGATTATTTTGCTTTTTGAGCCTTCTAACTCTAAAGAAGGTTTTTCTATCTGAGTTCACACAAATAACTTGCGCAGCCGCATAGAGCGTTGTGTTAGGGTTTTAAGCTAATGGTGTATTTCTCTTGTTTTTTTCGGTGCGGCGCGTAAACCTTCACCCCAGAAATCATCATAAAAAAATCAGTACGAACTTGAGTTAAATGGTAGTTCTTACAGTTTAAAATTTTATATTGGCGAACAGAACGCGCATAGCGTCTTTTTCTCATTTGGATACACATATAAACCTTTATCCAAATTCACCACGGCATCAAAAGTGCACTTGGTTTTAAATCTTGGTTATCTACCCAAATAGAATCAGTATCAATGTAGTAATTTTTTTATCTTTTTACTAATCGCACATACCCTACTCTATCTTTTGAAGGGGCGGTTAATGTCACCTCTTCTTGTGTAACTGGCGATTGAACAGCTGAACAACCTGCTAAAAGGGCTACACCTAAAAAAACGTTAATGCTAATTTTTTTCATTTTTCCTCCTTAAAAGCTTTCTAAAGCCTGCTGCTAATCTTTTTATACCTTAGCTTAATATTTTTACCGTATGTCCATATCCTTCAAGGATCGTTTTAATATGTTCAAGTGACTCTTTTGTCGGTGGTAAAACATCTTCGAGCTCATACTCAAAGCCAAGGGTTTTCCATTTATGAGCCCCTAATCGATGATAAGGGAGAAGTTCGACTTTTTTTCAATATTGGTCATACCTTCAATAAACTGTCCGAGCAGATGAACATCATGATCGTTATCGGTATAACCTGGAACTACTACATAACGAATCCAGGTACGCTGATTACGTTTTTTTGCAAATATTTCGCAAATTCCAGCGTCCGTTTATTTCGGTACGCCGATCAAATTCTGGTGTACTTGATCGTTCAGTTCTTTTAAATCAAGCAAAACAAGATCGGTTACATCGAGTAGTTCATCAATAATGTGGTCATAATGACGTACAAAACCATTGGTATCTAAACACGTATTAATCCCTTCTGCTTTACAAGCTCGGAACCAGTCACGCACAAACTCAGCTTGAAGAATTGCCTCACCACCTGATGCTGTCACACCACCACCAGTTGCATTCATAAAATGGCGATAGCTCACGACTTCTTTCATGAGTTCTTCCACACTGATTTCGCGCCCACCATCAAGATCCCAAGTATCACGGTTATGGCAATATTTGCAACGCATTAAACAGCCTTGCATAAATAAAATAAAACGAATACCGGGACCATCCACGGTTCCACAGGATTCAAAGGAGTGAATTCTTCCTAGCACAGACATACATAAATTTCCAAAAAAATTAAATCTAGCTAAATTTTTACCAAAAATATCATCTATAAAAAAATGAGCCTGACTTAAAAATCAGGCTCATAATTAAAATATATTTATCCAAAGTGCAGTCATTATTCGCTAACTTTTTTTGAAAGGTTTGCACCACTGGCGCTTGTTCACAATACTCGACCAATACAGGTACAATTGAGGTAAAGTGTGGTGTTGCAAAATGTTGTTCTAAATCAGCTTTTGCTTTTCCATTGCTCAATAAAAACATAATGATTAGCTTGTTCACTATTTTTGTTGTAATTCGTAAGATACGCATCCTGTTTCTTGGCGAGTATGCTTAATCAACTCTTGGCATTGAGCTAAAAAATCATTAATTTTATCTGCTTTTACTGAAAATTGGGCAATAACTGTTAGCATAATTTGCTCTCCTATATATAAAAATAAACCACTTATAAAACTAGTCTATAAGTGGTTTGTATTAAAGCATAATTTTATTTAGAACGATTCTGTGAATGTACGAGTTACGACGTCTTGTTGTTGCTCTTTAGTTAAAGAGTTGAAACGGACTGCGTAACCAGATACACGAATAGTTAATTGCGGATATTTGTCCGGATTTTCCATCGCATCTAATAACATTTCACGGTTTAACACGTTCACATTTAAGTGTTGACCACCTTCTACTGCTGCTTCGTGGTGGAAGTAACCATCCATTAAGCCCGCAAGGTTGCGACGTTGTGCTTCTGGATCTTTACCTAACGCATTTGGTACGATTGAGAAGGTATAAGAAATACCATCTTTCGCGTAAGCAAATGGAAGTTTAGCCACAGAAGTTAATGATGCGACCGCACCTTTTTGGTCACGACCATGCATTGGGTTTGCACCTGGTCCGAATGGCGCACCTGCACGACGACCATCTGGGGTGTTACCTGTTTTCTTACCATAAACCACGTTAGAAGTAATGGTTAATACAGATTGTGTAGGCACAGCGTTGCGGTAAGTTTTAAGTTTTTGAATTTTCTTCATGAAACGTTCAACTAAGTCACAAGCGATGTCATCAACACGGTTGTCATTGTTACCATATTGTGGATATTCACCTTCGATTTCGAAGTCGATAGCTACGTTACTTGCTACAACATTGCCATCTTTATCTTTGATGTCGCCACGAACCGGTTTAACTTTCGCATATTTAATTGCTGAAAGTGAGTCTGCCGCAACAGAAAGACCTGCGATACCACAAGCCATGGTACGGTATACATCACGATCATGTAATGCCATTAACGCTGCTTCGTATGAATATTTATCATGCATATAGTGAATGATATTTAAGGCAGTCACATATTGTTTTGCCAACCAATCCATAAAGCTGTCCATACGAGTCATGACTGTGTCGAAATCTAACACTTCATCAGTGATTGGTGCAGTTTTCGGACCAACTTGCATACCTAATTTTTCATCGATACCGCCGTTGATTGCGTATAACAATGTTTTCGCTAAGTTTGCACGCGCACCGAAGAATTGCATTTGTTTACCAACAACCATTGGTGATACACAACATGCGATTGCGTAGTCATCATTGTTGAAGTCTGGACGCATTAAATCATCATTTTCGTATTGAACTGATGATGTATCAATCGATACTTTCGCACAGAAACGTTTGAAGTTTTCAGGTAATTGTTCAGACCAAAGAATTGTTAAGTTTGGTTCTGGAGAAGTACCCATGTTGTAAAGGGTGTGTAAAATACGGAAGGTATTTTTTTGGTTACTAATGTACGGCCGTCTAAACCCCATACCTGCGATGGTTTCAGTTGCCCACATTGGGTCACCAGAGAATAATTGATCGTATTCAGGTGTACGTAAGAAACGAACCATACGAAGTTTCATGACCAAGTGGTCAACTAATTCTTGCGCTTCAGTTTCAGTAAGTTTACCTGCTTTTAAATCACGCTCGATATAGATATCGATGAAGGTTGCAGTACGACCGAATGACATCGCTGCACCATTTTGTGATTTGATTGCTGCTAAGTAAGCAAAGTACATCCATTGAATTGCTTCTTTAGCGTTAGTTGCAGGGTTAGAAATATCGTAACCGTAGCTTGCTGCCATTTGTTTCATTTGGCCTAATGCACGGTGTTGTTCAGCTATTTCTTCACGTAAACGGATAGTTGCTTCTAAATTTACGCCATCTTCTAAGTCTTTTTGTAAAGAAGTGAATTGTGCGTATTTATCTTTCATTAAGAAGTCAACACCATAAAGTGCGACACGACGGTAGTCACCGATGATACGACCTCGACCGTAAGCATCTGGAAGACCAGTTAATACACCTGATTTACGACAACGTAAAATGTCTGGCGTATAAACATCGAACACACCTTGGTTATGGGTTTTACGATATTCAGTGAAGATTTTTTTCACTTCAGGATCTAATTCACGACCGTAAATTTTGCATGATCCTTCCACCATTTTAATACCACCAAATGGCATAATGGCACGTTTTAATGGAGCATCGGTTTGAAGACCTACGATTTTCTCTAAGTCTTTATTGATATAACCTGGTGCGTGAGAAGTAATCGTTGAAGGGGTATGTTCGTCAAAGTCTAATGGCGCATGTGTGCGGTTTTCAACTTTAATTCCTTCCATAACGGTTTCCCAAAGTTTTGTTGTCGCTTCGGTTGGACCTGCTAAGAAAGAATCATCACCTTCATACGGGGTGTAGTTCTTTTGAATAAAATCACGCACGTTGACGTTTTCTTGCCAATCACCGGCAACGAATCCTGCCCACGCAACTTTTTGTGCTTCATTAAGTTCTGACATAGTCATTTCCTTTTTTAATTGATAAAAAATAAGTCTGTTTAGTTCGTTAGTACATTAGTGAGCTTTGGTTAAATAACGTTGGAATAAGCCGATACAAACCGCACCACCCACAATGTTTCCTAACGTTACTGGAATCAAATTCTTCACAATGAAATGATAGAGATCTAAATCTGCATATTTCATTGGATCCACCCCAATTTGTTGCCAAAATTCTGGCGTACTAGAATGAGCTGTGATAATGCCTAGTGGAATCATAAACATATTTGCCACACAGTGTTCAAAACCAGATGCGACAAATAAACCAATCGGCATTATCATAATAAATGCTTTGTCTGTAACAGTTTTACCGGAATAAGACATCCATACCGCTACACACACCATAATGTTACATAAATACCAAGGTTAAATGCTTCAAACCAAGTATGATGAATCTTATGTTGAGCGGTTGCCAAAATGGTTAAACCCCATTGACCATTTGCTACCATGGTTTGTCCCCCAAACCAAATCACTGCAGCAATAAATAAACCGCCCACAAAAGTTGCCCAAATATACCACAATCCAATTTCGGATCATTTGAGTTGTGGTTATCTTACCGCCTACGCGGGCAACTAAGGTTAAAGTAGAAGAGGTGAATAATTCAGATCCTAAAATTACCACCATAATTACGCCTAAAGAGAAAACTAACCCACCTACTAACTTGGTTAATCCCCAAGGCGCTCCTGCGCTTGCTGTTTGTGTCGTCGTATAGAATACAAAGGCTAAAGCAATACAAGCCCCAGCACTAATACCAGACAGAAATGATAAAAATGGGCGTTTTTGCGCTTTATACGCAGCAACGCTTTCAGCATAATCCGTTGCTTCAACTGGTGTGAGAGCAACAGAAGATTGATTTAAATTTTCTGATGCCATATCTAACTCCAAATAGTTGGTTTATTATTTCTTATACTACAACATAGGTATTCCTATACCCATTTGGTATTCTACTCTCTTATAAAACCATTGCAAGAAATCCCCAACTTATTCTAAAAAAATTTGATATTTTGCAAGTTTTGGTAAATTTTCTGCTCAAATACTAAAAAAGCGGAGATATCACTATTCCCGCTTTTTCATATAAAATAACGAAACATTAAAAACGCGATACGATCGCGGTTTTTCTCTAACGTTGCTTTTACCAATGCCTTGTACTTCAAGTAGTTGTTCTGCCATCAGTGAAATTACCGTGCTTTTTCACGATACTGCACAATGGCTTCCGCTTTTTTTCGCACCCAATACCAATCAGTGCTTTTTGAATTTCTGATGCACTGGCGGTATTGATATTTAATTTATCACTCACTGCTTTGTTGTGCAGTTTGTGATGCGTGTTTGTTGCTGAACTTGCACTTTGAGGTTGAGCCTGTTCAGCCACCTTTTCTTCTGCAAACGCTTGCGTACTCAACATTGCGCCTGCAACAAACAATGAACTAAATAAATGTTTCATCAATTTCATAAAAAAATGCCCTTTATTAACAAAAAAGTACCGTTGATTCATATCAACAGCGACATTTTTAAGAAACACCGAAAAACACGCAAGAAATTGACCGCACTTTTTGCGATCCTGATCGCAAAAAATTACATTTAAGCAAATGAAAAAAACGACCTTAGCGCACCACCACTGCCGTGCCACTCGCAATCACCATAAACATGCTTTTTCGTGCCTACCGTTGCGTAATTAACTTCTACGCCAACACAGCATTAGCACCCTAAAGGCATATCGCTTTTTCTTCCAGCTCTTTCAACGCATCTTGACGCGCACGACTAATACGACGCTCATAAACACTAGAACGCCCACCAATCACATCTGTAATGCCCGCAAAAAAATCACGTATGAAGTTTGCCCCAGCAATCACTTCCCCAAAGACGACTTGTTTATATTCTACGATTTGTTTCCCTTCAATATTAGGCGTAGTGGTAATAATCATTTTGTATCCTTTAATTCTCGTTAAAAAAATCAACCGCACTTTAGGCAGCTTAATTTTGATTTCAAAACAGCTAATGCCTTCGCACGATGAGAAATTTTCTTTTTCTCTACGGTTTCTAATTCGGCAAAGGTACAGTCTTTTTCTGGGCTAAAAAAGAGCGAATCATAACCAAAGCCATTTTCACCTTTTTCTTCATAAATAATCTGCCCGTCACATTCACCTTGAGCAATGATCGGAGAAGGATCACTTGGGTGTTGTAATAACACAATCGTACTTACAAATTTTGCTTGGCGACGTTCAGTCGGTACATCGGCTAATTCTGCCAATAATTTTTCTCACGATTTTTTTCGCATCAGCTTCATCACCATCCACACCTGCATAACGAGCAGAATACAATCCAGGCGCACCATTTAACACATCCACCACAAGACCGGAATCATCTGCAATGGCCGGTAAACCTGATTTTTCAGATGCATAACGTGCTTTCAGAATGGCATTTTCAACAAACGTTAAGCCTGTTTCCTCTGGGCTTTCAATGCCTAAATCGGTCTGAGCAATGACTTCAAAACCGAAATCAGCTAACACATCTGCCATTTCTTTTACTTTGCCTTTATTACCCGTGGCAAGCACAATTTTTTGTTTCATGATTTTGTCCTTCATATCAAACATTGTCTCATTTTAGCATCTCACCAAAAAATTTCGGAATAAATATTGACCTTAACCTTAGGTTAATGTTTATGATTTGCGCCCATTCAGTTATCACATAGGAGCAAAACATGAAAAAATTTATGACTTTTATCGTACTTAGCACTGCTGCTGTTTCAATTTGTGCCCAAGTGAATGAACAACAGCATCAAACACACATGAATATGCCAATGTCGACAGATTCTGCAATGCAACAAGAATTAATGCAAGGTATGAATCAGATGCATCAAGATATGATGGCGGCTATGCAATATCAAGATCCCGATGTCGCTTTTGCAGCAGGTATGTTGCCACACCATATTGGCGCAGTAAAAATGGCAGAAGTTGAATTAAAATACGGAAAAGATCCTGAGATGCGTAAGCTTGCTGAGAATATTATTAACGCTCAACAAGCAGAAATTGAACAAATGCAAAAATGGCTTAAAGTGCACAATAAAAAATAAAATAACACAAAAAAAGTGCGGTAAATTAACCGCACTTTTTTTAATAGAATTAGTTTACTTCTTTTTATTCGTAACTCTTTTGGCACTTCAAAGAACATATTTCTCTTCTAAAGCCTTGAAGCTCTTCAATACTATCTGCACCAAATTCTTTTTAATCGAGCAATCACGGATTGCACCAACTCTTCCGGTGCTGAAGCGCCTGCGGTTACGCCAATTGTTTCAACGCCTTCAAACCAGTCTGCCGCCACATCATTTGGATCATCAATCAATTTTGATTTCACGCCCATACGCGATGCTAACTCAGCTAAACGGTTAGAATTTGATGAGTTTTTAGAGCCTACAACCACCACTAAATCACATTGTTTTCGCTAATTCACGCACTGCTTCTTGGCGATTCGTTGTGGCATAGCAAATATCGTTTTTATGTGGGCCTTGAATCGCAGGGATATTTATCTTTTAATGCGCTGATGGTTTCCGCCGTATCATCAAGAGAAAGTGTAGTTTGTGTCATAAAGGTTAAATCATCATTTTCCTGAACCGGCAAACGAGCAATATCTTCCACGCTTTCAATTAAGAAAATACCACCTTCCTCGTTGTTGTACTGCCCCATTGTGCCTTCTACTTCTGGATGCCCTTTGTGCCCGATCAAAATCGCTTTTGTCCCTTTACGGCTCGCACGTGCCACTTGCATATGCACTTTGGTTACCAACGGACAAGTTGCATCAAACACTTTTAACTGACGATCTTTTCGCTTCTTGACGAACGGCTTGTGACACACCATGAGCGGAGAAAATCACAATGGCGCCATCTGGCACTTCGCTCAGTTCTTCCACAAAAATCGCTCCACGCTCACGCAAACCATTTACCACAAAACGATTATGCACCACTTCGTGACGCACATAAATCGGTGCACCATGAATTTCAAGCGCTAATTCAACAATGCTAATGGCTCGATCGACACCTGCGCAAAATCCGCGAGGATTGGCTAAAAATTATCTTCATTTTTTTGACCGCTCTTTTTTTATCACCTTTAAAGGCATCTAATGCTAATAAACCCGCACCAATACAAAATCGCAATATCTGCCACATTGAAATACCGGATAATGATGAAATATCCCAATAAAAAAATCTAAGAAATCCACCACAAAAACCGTTATACGCTCGGTCCACCATATTGGCTAACGCACCACCAATAATCAGTGCATAAGCTGAGTTTTGTAATTTTTGTTCTGCAGAATTCTTTTTCATAAAGTAAGCCAGCATTAAAGAAATCCCAATCGCGAGCACGATAAAGAAATATTTCTGCCAACCATCATGATCTGCAAGAAAAACTAAACGCTGCGCCCATGAGTTACGCACATAGGTTAAATTAAAAAAAGGCAATATATTTACGCTTTCATATAAATTAAAGCGCTGAACCACAATATATTTGGTCAGTAAATCGAGGATAAATGCGACCGCACTTATCCAAAGGAATGAAAGTCCTGTTTTATTTTTTGTCATAGGAAATTATCTGTCTTTATAAATGGACGATGATTTTAGCAACTCGAATAGCCTTTATAAAGTAAAAGGCATCAAATCATAAAAGGCGAACACATTGGTTCGCCTTGCAATGTTAATTACTTTTTCTTCACCGGTCTTTGCCAACCTTGAATATGACGTTGTGGCACGCGAGTAATCACAAGCTCATCTTTTTCAATATTTTTGGTAATCGTTGAACCCGCACCAATAGTTGCACCATCTGCCACAGTAACTGGCGCGACTAACTGCGTATCTGAGCCCACGAATACATTGTTACCAATGATTGTTTTAAATTTATTCGCACCGTCATAGTTACAAGTAATGACACCCGCACCGATGTTACAGTTTTCACCGATTTCAGTATCACCCACATAAGTCAGGTGGTTGACTTTAGAACCTTTACCCACTGTGGATTTTTTAATTTCTACAAAGTTACCCACATGGGTTTCAGCGGCTAATTCAGCACCTGGACGTAAACGAGAGAATGGACCAATCGCCGCTTTCTCACCAATTGTGGCATCTTCTAAAACAGAATAAGGCTTGATCTCAACATCATCACCAATGGTCACGTTTTTCAATACACAACCCTGCACCGATTTTTACACGGTCACCCAAGCGCACATTGCCTTCCACAATCACATTCACATCAATTTCAACATCTTTACCGTGCTCTAATGTGCCGCGTAAATCAAAACGCTCAGGGTCAATCAACATCACGCCTGCAAGTAAAAGTTTTTCTGCTTGTTTACGTTGATAATAGCGTTCCATTTTGGCTAATTGTAGGCGATTATTTACCCCTTCAACTTCCATAAAATCAGTTGCTTGAACAGCTACAATCGGACAACCATCTTGATGAGCTAAGCCAATTACATCAGTAATATAAAACTCGCCTTGTGCATTATTATTATCTAAACGCGCTAACCATTTTTTGAAACTTGCACCATCTGAAACTAACACACCTGTATTAATCTCTTGAATTTTAAGCTGCTCAGGCGTTGCATCTTTTTGTTCAACAATCCCTACAACTTTGCCATTTTCACGTACGATTCGACCATAACCCGTTGGGTTATCTAATACGACCGTTAACACTGCAATACCATTTTCAGGTTTCGCATCGATTAATTTTTGCAATGTTTCTGGTGTAATCATTGGACCATCGCCATACACCATTAAAACATTTTCATCATCACGGAAAAAAGGCATTGCTTGTTGCATAGCATGTCCTGTACCCAACTGTTCCGCTTGGAACACCCAGTTCACGCTTTCATTTGCCAAACGCTCACGCATTAATTCGCCACCGTGACCATAAATCAAATGTACGTTTTCCGCACCTAATTGATTTGCCGTATCGATCACATGTTTTACCATCGGTTTACCTGCCACTTTGTGCAAGACTTTAGGTAAATCAGAATACATACGAGTGCCTTTACCGGCTGCTAAAATCACCACGCTTAATGCTTTATTTGTCATAAATTTTTCTCTTCTTTATAAAAAATTTGGGCGTATTCTATCGTAGAATGGAGAATATGATAAGCCATTTAATTTTCATACATTCCTGACAAGACAAGATTGTATAAAAATCTCAAATCCTGTAAACTATCCTCCCGTCTTGATAGCTAATCATCTTTTTCTTTTATTTTTGACCGCACTTTTCAGTATTCTGCACAAATTTGCATAAAAGATGATTGGCTATAATCATTTTTATCCCAACATTTTAGGTCTCTCACTATGGCTACAAATTATATTTTCGTCACAGGCGGTGTGGTTTCATCGTTAGGTAAAGGCATTGCTGCAGCATCATTGGCAGCAATTTTAGAAGCACGTGGCTTAAACGTGACTATTATGAAATTAGACCCTTACATCAACGTGGATCCGGGTACAATGAGCCCAACCCAACACGGCGAAGTGTTCGTGACACAAGACGGGGCGGAAACCGATTTAGACTTAGGTCACTACGAGCGTTTTATTCGTACCAAAATGACAAAACGCAACAACTTCACCACAGGTAAAAATTTATTCTGAAGTATTACGCAAAGAGCGTCGTGGTGATTATTTAGGTGCGACAATTCAAGTTATCCCACACATCACCAATGAAATTAAAGATCGCGTGATTGCCGGGTGCACAAGGCCATGATGTGGTTATCGTGGAAGTAGGCGGAACCGTGGGTGATATTGAATCACTTCCATTCTTAGAAGCACTGCGTCAACTTGCCGTACAAGTAGGGTCGTGAGCATACTATCTTTTATGCACTTAACGTTTAGTGCCATATATCCCAACAGCGGGCGAAGTAAAAACCAAACCAACTCAACATTCTGTAAAAGAATTACTTTCGATTGGTATTCAACCGGATGTGCTTATCTGCCGTTCAGATCGCATGATTCCACCAAACGAGCGTGCAAAAATCGCCTTATTCTGTAACGTACCAGAACGTGCGGTCATCTCATTAAAAGATGTGAATTCAATCTACCAAATTCCGGCATTATTGAAATCACAAGGTTTAGATGAATTTATCTGCCAACGTTTCCACTTAAGACTGTCCCTGAAGCGGACCTTTCTGAATGGGAACAAGTGCTTTATCAAGAAGCCAACCCTGTGGGCGATGTGACCATCGGTATGGTAGGTAAATATACTGAATTACCTGATGCATATAAATCAGTGAATGAAGCCTTAAAACACGCTGGCTTAAAAAACCGTTTAAGCGTGCATATCAAATACATTGATTCTCAAGATGTTGAAACCAAAGGCACTGATGTATTAAAAGGTGTCGATGGTATTTTAGTACCAGGGCGGTTTTTGGCTATCGCGGTGTAGAAGGCAAAATCTTAACCGCTAAATATGCACGTGAAAACAATGTGCCTTACCTAGGTCATTTGTTTAGGGGATGCAAATTGCATTAATCGAATATGCGCGTAATGTTGCAGGTCTTGAGAAAGCGAAATCATCTGAATTTGATCGTAACTGTGAGCAACCAGTTGTTGGTTTGATTACAGAATGGCAAGATGCGGAAGGCCACATTGAAACCCGTGATGACAATTCAGATCTTGGTGGCACGATGCGTTTAGGGGCACAACAATGTCATTTAATTGAAGGCTCAAAAAGCGCGTGCATTATATGGCAAAGAAACCATTGAAGAACGTCACCGTCACCGTTATGAAGTGAATAATAATCTGCTTCCACAAATTGAAAAAGCAGGTCTTAAAGTAACGGGTTTATCTGCGGATCGTAAATTAGTGGAAATCATTGAAGTACCAAACCACCCATGGTTTGTGGCATGTCAATTCCACCCTGAATTTACATCAACACCACGTGATGGCCACCCATTATTCGAAGGCTTTTGTCAAAGCAGCAAGAGAAAATCAGTTAAAAAAACTGAAAAAGTAATTTGCTGATAATTCAATAAATAAGTGCGGTCAAAAATCACATGTGTTTTTGACCGCACTTTGTATCTTTTTAAGCATTTTAATTTGATTGATTCTATTACTGTTTCACCAAACGATAAGGCAAGATCTGCATTTTACATTTATCAGAAATATCACCTGAATCGAAATCATCAATAAAATGCCAATGTGCGGTATCTTTTGTTAAATCAGTGAGATAAATTTGAGTGTTATCTACTTTTATAACGACACTCACCAATAACAAAAATTCCTTTCACTACTGGCTTCATCCATATAATCACCGTGAACAACTTGGATAAGCTTCGCATGATTGGTTAAATCAGTGTAATACCACCAAATATCAAATTTATCTTTATCATTAGCTAACTGAACTTGCAAACTTGGCTCTATAAAGTTCGCATTATAACTATGAGCTTGCATTATTTGTGAACTTATTAACTCATTATGTTTCCAAAGGTAATCATAATTGAGCTGGCGATTTTCATAAAATGCAACTTTACTCTTTAAACGAATCGTCGGTAGAATAACCTCGCCTTCAGGTATTTCACAACTAGCTAAGGTAAAATCAGAATAAGACATCGAAGGCCCCTTACCTTTTATTCGTACAAAAACAAAACTTCCTCTACTCAAACAAGACTGTCCATTAATAGAAATCGTTTCTGGCATGCCTAAGTCAGTATCATGTTGTTCACCCAATCTAACCAAATCATTGATTCTAACAACATTACTATTTAATGAAAGTTTATTTAAACGAAAATCGCCCCACTTAAAATACGTATTATCGAGCGTAATAACATAATCTGGCGCATCTTCTCCGGTTGTTGCAAAAAACAAATGCATTCGGAGATAAATCATCAATACCTGCTAAATACGGTTTTATCTTGTAACTGAACACCTCTAAGCGCCCCAATCTTGTGGAGCTGAAGAGAAACAAAAACATAAAAATACAAAAATAACTCAAAATAAATAATAATGTGACAATTCCAAACAATATACCAATTGTCCACAAAACATATTTCTAATGGTGTCTTTAAAACGCTTCATATTTCCTAATATTTCTCTTAATCAATATATTTGTGTATTATGCTTTTTCTTATCAAGACAGAAAAAAATTACTACTTTCTGGAATACTTTCATCATTTTCTTACCCCTATAAAAAAAGCAAATTTATTTAATTACACTTCAAAAAAACATTTGAATTAGTATAACATTTTAGTCAACTATTTATCTAACTTAAACAAGTGGTTACTTTTTTTTCAGATATATTTATAAAACATTTCATCAAATTCAACTGCTTGTGATAAAAAGGAATAACCATGCATAAATTTTTACTGACAACCTTTCTCGCTAGCCTTTCTACCTCTGCTTTCGCACTTTTCCCTATTCAAACTGATTGGCAAGCTAATCACTTACAAGGCAAAGTGAAGTCCGTTATTTCACAGTCGGAAGATAATCCAGAAACGGTAGAAGGAGAAGTGGTCACGAACGATACTCGTCAATTTTATAATGAACAAGGCTTTTTTTAATTAAAACTGAAGATATTACCCAAGAATCTGAATATTCCGATAAAACGACGGCGAATTATCGATATGATCAAAACAATCGATTAGAAGAAATTCGTTACACTATCGATAAAGAGACTCATGGAAAACTCTACCACTATCAAGAAAACAGCGATGGTTCAGGCGTCATTTTAGAAATCACCTATGTAGGCAAAAAGCCGAAAAAACCAAATTTTCAAGAAGATTACATCAAAAGAGTTTACGACAAAGATAGCAAACTCATCTCTGAAGCCGTTTATTATGCAAAGATGATTGACGGCCATGCGAAAAAATTCCATTACAAGGACGATAAACTCATCAAGGTTTGTGATTTTGATGACAGTGGAAAAGAAAGCAATTGCGAAACTTATCGTTATCTCGAAAATGGCGACTTTGTACATAACACGTCTTTTAATGAGGGACGAGCAGATTTTACTTATGACAAAAACCACAACGAATTAAAACGTCAAATTTTTGATCAACATGGGAAATTAGAAGAGACGTTCACAACACGTCATAAATTTGATCAACACGGTAATGTGATTGAAAGCATTATGTATGATGAAAAAGGTATATGGTTAGATAAAACCACAAAAGAAATATGAATATTATCAATAAACCACTTTTTAAAACGACGTATTCTAACTAGACTGCTTATGATATTTTTTTAGATCTAAACCACGCGCTGAAAAAAATTAGATAAAAAAACATTAACCACCAAACTGGACAAAATCTTTCAATATTTTAAGGCGAAAGAAGAACCATCTGAGTGGTTGTTTGCCAGAAATCACAAGGTTGCGCCAATGGCAATCGCAACCTATTGGCATTATGGTAAAGCCAATTTAGATGAATCTGAATTGCTAGAAAAATACGGGTTTATCTGATTTATACCAACCTCTCAGAATTGCTCCTAACAAAAACAATGAAACTGCCTTGCATTACTCGCAGAGAATTTGAAGAGGAAAATTGGGCTCAATTATTTCTTTCTATTGATTTTAAATTAAACCCAACAGATAGCTCACTTTTTAGAGTTTTTGTTTTTCCTGATCAGGATAGCTTCGTTTTCGCCGAAACAGATCAAGCGGATAATCTTTTTCAGAATATGATGCAGGCAAAGCCATTTAATCAACATAGTCCACATTATGAGAAATTTTTTTATCTTCAGTTGATGCGGTTTTTAAACGCGATTGAAAAAGCCTGAAGATTTCACATTATTAGACCAAAAACTCGCCAAAATTGAGCATTATCTTAAAAATCAACCTGATGGTGATTTACTTGTCAAAAACAATGTCTTTGAAACAGATATTTACGCCTATCAATTTTACTATTCTGATAATTGGGACGATTACTCAAAAGAAAAAAATTTAATGAATTAGATTTTGGCGGCGACATGTATGATTTACAAAAGCCAATTCTGTAACCCAATGGGATTCGTACCTGCTTCTCGAGAAGAATTTTTTAATGGTTCTGGCTATTCTTTTTAAATATTGGGTTCGGCATAAAAACCGCATAAGGAATATGAATATATTATTAAAGAAACTGAATTTGAATTTCCGCAAAGAATTGAGCTATTTGCTGGGCAACCTATTCGTGATGCTGCATATTCGTTACAACATACTGATAAGCTTTTTATTTTGGATTTAATGGCTGCGATTTATTATGCCAAACCGCTTGATGAACAACATTACAAGTTTGATTTGTTAAAACAAGCCGTTGATTTGATTTGCGATAGCATTGACAGACGTGAAAATGAAATCAATCAAGATGCCTTATTTGATGAGTTACTTATGTTGCTTGAAACGAAAAAAATACATCAAAGCAAAATATATTAAGCAAGTTAAAAAGCCTCTATAAATGGCTAAATAAAGACCTAGAAAAATGTCGAGAAAAAATGATCGCATTTGGTGATATCTATGAGGACGAAGATTTCGATGAAGAATACGCTAAATTAGAGCTTATCAGAAGTTATCTTCATTGCTATCAAGATGATTGGAAAATTGATTATGACTCACTCAATCATTTTCTTTCAGAAGCTCTTGAACAAACTTTTGAAATCACTTTCGAAGAAGCACAGCATGAGTTTGCACGCATTAAGAATAAAGTAGAAACAGAAAGTGATTATACTTTACTTTATGTTGATACGGGTTGCGACAATTTCTATTGCTTAGTTTGCCCAAAATCAGCAGAAACCCGCATAATAGAAATTGCAGACATATTAAATTTACCTATCAACCATTAAATTTTATGGACAGAAAACAACATGGCAGAAATAAAAAAACGATCATTTTTAGCTAATTGTTGCAAAAACGCTGTGAAACATCACAGCGTTTTTTATTTAGGGTTACTTATCAAAAAAATAGCTTGTACAGATACTTCACTATAGTAATAACCTTTTTCCTTACTAAACTCCATTTCAAGCTCTCTCAAATAAACCGTGAAACTTGGTCCATCAATTTTTTTAATAAATCTTGAGTAAACGGTTTAAGATCAGCTTTAGACATTTTTTTCATCGGGTCTAGTTGATGTTCCTTGAATACTTTGTGAATATGTTCATCCATATTAGTACAATATCTGTCATGATCTTCAACAAAGCAAACCTCTGGCTTCTCTTCGTGCTTATCCGCTTTTTCATCAGATTTCATATAAGTCTGAACCTCTGTACGATAAAATCCAGGTCTTGGTACACGAATCCATTTTTTTATACGGCGTGACATCAATTGACTCCCATAGAAATTCTATTGTTGTTTTTTTCGGTCGCTAATTACTTGGCTATTGATGCTGATATGATCACCATAAATATTTAATGTAACAAGTTCTTCAGATTTTTCACCATATCTCTGCTTAAATATCTCGTGTCTTTTCTTTATAAGGATCTTCTACATAAGAGTCTAGCGCTATATGACGAACCATATAAAATGTTACATTATCTAATTCTTCCCAATCTTTAAGCTCGCTCTTCGGCATATTATCTAAACGTTCGACAAAATCTATATCATCACGAATTTTGCCTAAGCCATCTGATAAATTAAGTTTTTTTCAATAACTGTTCAAAAACGTGCAGTTTGGCTTTGGTAAGCAATTTCTTGTGGTTTAACAATCCAAGTCATAGCGAAAATTGCCACCATGACAACCCCAGAAATCAGGCGGTATTGACGTGCTTTTGGCACAATCAGAATCGCATAAGCAATCGTAATCGCCGTAGCCAAAGCCACTAAATAAATACGTTGTTCCGTCCAAGCATAGGCACTAATACGGCGATCAATCGCCAACCATAACAACACGATTGGCACAATAGATAGATACGGATAGAACTTAAAGAAAGTTTCCCAGCGGGCTTTAGCACAAATAGAACGTAATGCATATACGCCTAAACCACCAAGCAGGTAAGGCAAAGTAATATTAGCCAGCATGCCTTTTGGTAATACGCCTTCAAAAATAATTTGCACAACATAAGCATAAAGCAACACAGTGAAAATCATCAATGCTGGTGCTAATACAAAATTAACTAAGATCTCAAAAATGCGATTTAACGTCATTTCTGATTTAGCTTGGCGTTGTTGGAATACTAAGAAAAAGAGTGGCAAAGTAAAAATGCCTAAAGATGTATAAAAAAATGCTCATAGAAACTATCAGAAAACTCGACATTAAAGAGTGTACTAATTGTAAATAGAATCGCTGCTACTAATCCAAACACCAACAACCATACCATTGTCGCTAAGCCAAGATGGAATAGATTGGTAAAATTACGGTAGGTAAACCCTTGATTATTTTTTTCAAATGGAAAACCCTAATAACACCAGTAACGCAATAAAATTTGCGCCCCAAATTTTTGGACTCGATGAGATAAAACTCTGCACTATCATTAGTCATGCCAATGATAGCTAGCGCCACCAATGGCACAATCCATGAAAAAAACGATACCAAGAATATGGTCGAGAGAGATAAATAAAGATAAATAGCATTGGCTCAAATACCCAGTAAGCCAAATGATCATTTTCCTTTGATGAGTCCCTAATTCCATAAACCAAATTCCAATTGCAAATGCACTAATTAGAAAAAAATTTCAATCGGATGTGCAGACACTGCATTTTTTTTATCTGCGCTTTAGTCTTTTTCGAAAAAAATGTTGAAACAGACATAATCATTCCTTTTTTTATTCTATAAAGTCTTAATTAACACTTAATAATTCATACTGAAAATAGTATGGAATTTACTGGCACTTTAACGAACTTTTATGGATAAATCCACTAAAAATTAAATAGATATTGGATAAAAAGAGACAAAAATCTCACCGCACTTTGATTGAAAAAAACAAGATACAGATCAAAGTGCGGTCATTTTTTTCCAAGACAAATTTCTAAATTTGCTTTTATTATATTGCCACTTTAGGTTCGCCTAACTAATTTTAATTAACTTTAAACAGAGGAAAACAAAATGGCAAAAATCGTTAAAGTCATTGGTCGTGAAATCATCGACTCTCGTGGTAACCCAACTGTAGAAGCTGAAGTTCATCTTGAAGGTGGTTTCGTTGGTTTAGCAGCTGCGCCATCAGGTGCATCTACCGGTTCTCGTGAAGCATTAGAATTACGTGACGGCGACAAATCTCGTTTCTTAGGCAAAGGTGTATTAAAAGCGGTTGCGGCAGTAAACGGTCCTATCGCAGATGCATTAGTGGGTAAAGAAGCGTCTAACCAAGCTGAAATCGACCAAATCATGATCGATTTAGACGGTACTGAAAACAAATCTAACTTCGGTGCAAACGCAATCTTAGCGGTATCTTTAGCAAACGCAAAAGCAGCTGCGGCATCTAAAGGTTTACCTCTTTACGCTTACATTGCAGAACTTAACGGCACGCCAGGCGTTTACTCTATGCCATTACCAATGATGAACATCATCAACGGTGGTGAGCACGCAGATAACAACGTTGATATCCAAGAATTCATGATTCAACCAGTTGGTGCTAAAACATTACGCGAAGCACTTCGTATCGGTGCTGAAGTATTCCACAACCTTGCGAAAGTATTAAAATCTAAAGGCATGAGCACTGCTGTAGGTGATGAAGGTGGTTTCGCACCTAACTTAGCATCTAACGCAGACGCTTTAGCATGTATCAAAGAAGCTGTAGAAAAAGCAGGTTATGTATTAGGTAAAGATGTCACTTTAGCAATGGACTGTGCATCTTCTGAGTTCTACAACAAAGAAACTGGCAAATACGAAATGAAAGGCGAAGGCCGTTCATTCACTTCTCAAGAGTTCACACACTATCTTGAAGAATTAACCAAACAATACCCAATCGTGTCTATCGAAGATGGTCAAGATGAATCTGACTGGGATGGTTTTCGCATACCAAACTAAAGTGTTAGGCGACCGCGTTCAATTAGTGGGCGACGACTTATTCGTTACTAACACCAAAATCTTAAAAGAGGGTATCGAAAAAGGTATCGCAAACTCTATCTTAATCAAATTCAACCAAATCGGTTCTTTAACTGAAACTTTAGCAGCAATCAAAATGGCTAAAGATGCAGGTTACACCGCTGTGATCTCTCACCGTTCAGGTGAAACCGAAGATGCGACTATCGCTGATTTAGCGGTTGGTACAGCAGCAGGTCAAATCAAAACTGGTTCTATGAGCCGTTCTGACCGTATTGCGAAATACAACCAATTAATCCGTATCGAAGAAGCATTAGAACGTGCTGGCACACCAGCTCCGTTCTTAGGTTTAAAAGCGGTTAAAGGTCAAGCATAATTTTTGCTTAATTTAATGTAAAATATCACCGCACTTTGCACAAAAGTGCGGTGTTTTTTTAAGGTGTTTTTATGAAGACACAATCTGATTCACTTCTTACTGAACCTTGGCTATCTTGGGCCATCGAAATTCAAAGCATTGCACAAAATGGGCTAACTTATTGCAAAAATATCTATGATATTGAGCGCTATGAACGCTTGCGGGATTTGTCTGCTGAAATGCTCGCTTATAAAACAGCAATACCAAAAGAAACCGTCAAATCACTTTTCTGCAATGAGGCAGGTTATCAAACCCCTAAAATAGACTCACGCGCAGCTATTTTCAAAGATGATAAAATTTTATTAGTACAAGAAAATGATGGACTTTGGTCACTGCCTGGCGGCTGGATAGATGTGCTAGAAACCATTTATAGTAATACGATTAAAGAAGTACGCGAAGAAGCGGGGCTTAATGTTAAACCGACTTTCATTATTGCTATTCACGAACAACATAAACGAAATTTTCCGCCTTTTGCGCATCCTGTACTCAAAACCTTCGTCATGTGCGAACCATTAAGTGGTGAATTTCAACCAAATAGTGAAACAGTTCAATCTGCCTATTTTGCGTTGAGTGAACTGCCGCCAATGAATGAAGAAAAAAATACGCCCGCACAGGTTGAACTTTGCTTTCAGGCACACCATAGTAGTCACTGGACTACACAATTTGATTAGGAAATACCATGTTACATTTAACCCTCGAAGATCAACTCTTTCTCGGTCAACCAAAACAAGTCGGCACACACTCAACTGTGCATGATCATCTGGCGGTGATGTTTGAAGATGACGGTGAAACAGGCTATTTTTATGCATTAGATATGCGTCAAAATGCGCAGCCTGTTGTCGATTGCTTACACGTTTATAACGTCGATAACACACGCAATCACCACGAAGCACGTAAATTAGAAATCTGCTGGGATGAAAGCGGTTATTTAGCCTTATTGCTTATTAACGGCTATCCCCATGCCGTATTTGATTTTGCTCATTTGATCGGCTATAACACTAACAAACATCCTCAGCCTGACTTAATGAGCATGTGGACACACGAAGAAATCACCAATGAACGTGCAACAGCATGGCTTGGTGTGAATACCATTAAATAGGATTAACTATGCGATTTTACCGCGGTCTTCAGCCTTTCAAGGTCATGAGTTTTGATCTTGATGACACCCTTTACGATAATAGTGATGTCATTCGTTTGGCCGAAGAACGCTTTCTTCAATGTGTGCAAGAACACGCACAACTGAGCGATCTTACCTCAGAATATTGGCGAGAATGGAAATGGCAACTGGCGGAGAAAGATCCCTTGATTGCTGAAGATGTGATTGCCTGGCGTGTCGAAACGTTACGGCACTTACTGGCGCATCATAGTAAAAGTACGGTTGAAATTGACCGCACTTTGGCCCTCGCTATGGAAGAATTTATTGAATGGCGACATAAAATTGATGTGCCCACTGAAAGCATTGAAGTATTAAACCAACTTAAAGATCGCTACCCGCTTAGCGTGATTACCAATGGTAATGTGATTGCAAAACGTATTGGGTTTGAACACTTTCAGCTGAGTTTACGTGGTGGAGAACAAGGCAGAGCGAAACCTCATCAAGATTTGTTCCACCAAACCGCCCATTATTTTGGCGTAAAACCGAGTGAAATTTTACATATTGGTGATAACTTAACCACGGATGTTCAAGGCGCCATTCAAGCTGGCTGCCAAGCTGTATGGATCAATTTATCAGGCAAAATCTCAATTCATTTACTGAAGCAAGTGTTTTGCCTACATTAGAAATCAATCATTTAACTGAATTATTAACACTTTAACCCTATGATGAAAAAGAAAAATCAAGTTCTCGTAAGCCTTTCTATTGTAGCTTTATTGGGCGGCTGCTCAGAAGAGCAAGTTCAACGAGATGTTTATAACAGCCTTGAGGATTGTTTAGCCGATTGGCAAAAAATTGAATTATGCGAAGCTGACCAATCTAATGAAAATAACAGCACCACCACAGCACATGCTGGCTCAGGCTCCTCTCTCTCGGGCAATTTAAATACACGTCCAAGCAATAATAGCGAATGGTCAGAAGACAATCAGACCGTCAAACAAACCTTAAATCCAGATGGAGCAACTCACTCTGGCAATTCAAGCAGCGCTGAGGGAACAAGCCACACGAGCTCTGCAACAGGAGAAGGACATGGCAGTATGGGCAGTGCGATTGCAGGCGCCGCAATGGGTTATATGATCGCGCGTACGGTGGGGTCATTTTTAGGGCCTAGCTACAATCCAAGTAACCGTGCTGTTTCTACGCCAACAGGTCAAGTTATCCAACCGCAAACTAATCGTTCTGTCGGTAAGCCTGTATTAGTTAAAGGCAATGCCGGTAGCACTTACAGCAAACCGGTTTCACGCGGTGGCTTTAAAAGCGCTAGCTCAAGCAGCAGCCGTAGCTCAGGCGGTTAAATATGAAACGAATCACAGGCTTTCCTACTCGCCCCAATATGGTGCAACAATTATTAGATGTGGGCTTTGATTACTATAATCTGCCTTCCTCTGATGGCTCGCATTATTGGTCGGATAATGTAGCGTATGAATTTACCTTAGCTGAAATCGATCGTATTGAAGATGCCACCAACGAATTGCACGCCATGTGTATGGACTTTGTTGCAGATGAAGTGAAACAAGGTGATTATGCCCATTATCGCTTCACCGATTTGCAAAAAAATCTGATTGAACAAACATGGGCTAAAAACGTACCGTACTTATATGGCCGTTTTGATTTTGGTTATGACGGTGAAAACCTGAAAATGTTTGAATACAATGCCGATACCCCAACTTCTCTGCTTGAAGCTGCCGTGGTGCAATGGCAATGGTTAGAGCAAATTGAAGGCTTAACACATCGTGACCAATTCAATTGGATTCACGAAGAATTACTGAATCGCTTCCAGTTTATTCAACAGCAAACTGGGCTAAAAGATTTCCATTTTAGTGCTATGCAAGAAGCGGGACGTGAAGATTGGGGCAATATCGATTACCTAGCAGATGTGGCTTACAACGCGGGTTGGCATATTCATCAGCTTGCCATTGAAGATGTGGGCTACGATAAAGACAGTCAGCAATTCCTCGATCTGAATAATCAACCTATTGATTGTTTATTTAAGCTCTATCCGCTTGAATGGATGACCACGACAGAATATGCACCACACATGCTTAATTCATCCACCACTTTTATTGAACCGGCGTGGAAATTACTATTAAGCAATAAAGTGCTATTAGCGAAATTGTGGCAAAAGACATCACAACCACCCTTTATTACTACCTGCTTACTTTAGTAAGCATGATATTACCGATCGTCAATCAATATGGGTAAAAAAACCGACGTTAGGTCGTGAGGGCGCCAATGTTTCTTACTATGAAAAACGTAATGGTCTAGAATTTGCCGCCAAAGGCAGTGAACATTCTGCCTTTTACGATCAGGCAGGTTACATCTATCAACAAAAATTTGAACTGCCAAATTTTGATGGTATGTACCCTATGATTGGTTCTTGGGTAGTGGGTGATGTGGCTTGTGGCATCGGATTGAGAGAAGATTTTACCCCAGTTACCGGCAATGATAGCCACTTCATTCCGCATTACTTTGTAGAATAAAAACAACGCAAAAACTGACCGCACTTAACAGATAATAAGGAGATAAATATGTATCCATTTAGTTTTCAAAACCCTACTCGCATTGAATTTGGTCTCGATAAAGAAAAAGAGATGGGGTAAATATATGCACGAATACGGTGCAAAAAAGGCCTTAATTATCTATGGTAGTGAGCGTGTCAAACAATCCGGTTTATTTGAAGATGTGGCAAAAAGCTTGCGTGAGCATGGAATTGAATACATTGAATGTGGCGGGGTAAAAAGTAACCCGACAATCAGCAAAGTCCGTGAAGCCGTTGCAATGGCAAAAGCCTTTGGTGCAGATAGTGTGTTGAGTATCGGTGGTGGATCTTGCCTTGATAGTGCGAAAGCGATCGCAGCCGGTGCGTGCTATGACGGTGATACTTGGGACTTCTTTAAAGGCACACTGGTGCAAAAAGCATTGATGATTTTTGATGTAATCACCCTTGCGGCAACAGGCAGCGAAATGAACTGGGGCTCAGTCATTACCAATGAAGAAACGCAGCAAAAATATTCGATTCACAACAATCATTTATTCCCAAAAGTATCGGTCATTAATCCGAAATTACAAGCGACCGTCAGTCGTGATTATTTAGTGTATTCTGCCGCAGATATTATTGCTCATTCGATTGAAGCCTATTTCACCGCAGAATATCGCCCTGAAATTATTGATTTCTTAGTAGAAAGCAATATTAAAACCGTTATCCGTACGACTGAAATCTTGCTTAATGACCCACAAGATCTCAATGCGCGTGGTGAATTTGCCTGGGCAGCTACACTTGCGTTAAACGGCTTAACCCATTTAGGTATCTCACCTTACGGTTTCCCCAAATCATATGATTGAGCATTCCATGAGTGCGATTTCAGATGTGCCACATGGCGCTGGGCTGTCCGTCATTATGCCTGCGTGGATGCAATGGTACCAATCTCAAAGACCTGCTCAATTCAAACGCTTTGCTAAAGAAATATTTGGCTTAGATAATGCTGACGATGGTATTCAAGCCTTAAAATGCTTGGTTTGATAAAATCGGTACACCAACGAGTCTTGAACAACTTGGTATTGATGATGAAACTTTAGCTGAAATTATTGAAAATGCGGCTCAAACTGCAATCAGAGCGAAAAGTGGAAAAAAACGTATACCAAAGAAGCTATTGAAGCTATTTTCGCTTTAGCGAAGTAATCTCTCATAAGAAAGAGCGGTCAAATTCAAAATATAATGAAATTTGACCGCTCTTTTTATATTCTCAATATTTCACTTTATTGAAAAGAACACAAAAAAATAACCGCACTTTAGTTACCCAAAGTGCGGTTAATTTGAATTAAGTTTTAACGCTTAATTATAGTGAAGCTTGATCAACAGCCACACCAGCACCCATAGTTGTAGAGATGCTTACTTTCTTGATAAAGATACCTTTTGCAGTAGTTGGTTTTGCTTTGTTTAAAGCAGCCAATAATGCTTGAAGGTTTTCTTTTAATTGAACTTCAGAGAAGTTTGCTTTACCAATTGTTGTGTGGATGATACCGTTTTTTTATCGTTACGATAACGGATCTGACCAGATTTAGCATTTTTAACTGCTTCAGCAACGTTTGGTGTTACGGTACCAACTTTAGGGTTTGGCATTAAACCACGTGGGCCTAATACTTGACCTAATTGACCAACAACACGCATTGCATCAGGAGAAGCGATAACAACGTCAAAGTTCATTTCGCCTTTTTTGATTTGCTCTGCTAAATCTTCCATACCTACTAAATCAGCGCCAGCTTCTTTAGCTGCATCTGCGTTAGCACCTTGGGTGAACACAGCTACGCGTACTTCACGACCAGTACCGTGTGGTAATACAGTTGCACCACGAACGTTTTGGTCTGATTTACGAGGATCGATACCTAAGTTTACTGCAACGTCAACACTTTCAACGAATTTAGCTGTTGCGAATTGTTTTAATAACGCGATTGCTTCGTTGATTTCATATGCTTTAGTAGAATCTACGCCAGCTTTGATTGCTTTCATTTTTTTAGTCAATTTAGCCATCGTATTATTCCTCCACCACTAAGCCCATTGAGCGAGCAGTACCAGCAATTGATTTCATTTTAGTTTCGATAGTCGCGCCAGTCATATCTGCCGCTTTAGTTTCAGCGATTTGACGAACTTGATCTAAAGTTACTTTACCCACTTTATCTTTGTTCGGTTTACCAGAACCAGATTTGATACCTGCAGCTTTTTTCAATAATACTGCTGCTGGTGGAGTTTTAGTAATGAAAGTGAATGAACGGTCTGCATATACAGTGATAACAACTGGAATTGGTAAACCTTTTTCTAAGCTCTCAGTACGAGCGTTGAATGCTTTACAGAATTCCATGATGTTCACACCTTGTTGACCTAATGCAGGACCAACTGGTGGTGATGGGTTTGCCATACCAGCTGCAACTTGCAACTTAACGTATGCTTGGACTTTTTTTGCCATTTTTTAGTTTCCTCTAAATGGGTGATAACGCCGAAATCGGCTCCCCTGTTAATGAAAGGCTGTATTTTAATTAATCAGCCTCGAAATTTCAAGCAGAAAAAAACTACTCGAAAAAAACAACCGCACTTTATTGCTTTAAGTGCGGTCATTAAATCTCTTGTTTTGGAAAAAGGAAATTAACGTGTTTTTTCCACTTGACCAAATTCAAGCTCAACTGGTGTTGCACGACCGAAGATAGATACAGACACTTTTAAGCGGCCTTTTTCGTAATCCACTTCTTCAACCGTACCATTAAAGTCAGCGAAATGGACCTTCTGTCACACGCACTTCTTCACCTGGTTGATATTCTTTACGATGACGTGGTTTTTCAGCACTTTGCTCTAAACGATTTAAAATTAAATCTGCTTCACGTTTAGAAATTGGCGCAGGCTTATCTGGAGTACCACCGATAAAGCCCATTACACGTGGTACACTTTTCACTAAGTGCCATGTGTCATCATTCATTGCCATTTCAACTAATACATAGCCAGGGAAGAATTTACGTTCACTTTTACGACGTTTACCTGCTACGTTTTCAACGACTTCTTCAGTCGGCACTAACACTTCGCCAAACTGATCTTCCATTTGTTGTTGTTTGATATATTCACGCAATGTGATTGCAACACGACTCTCAAAGCCTGAGAATGCTTGCAATACATACCAACGTTTTTTGGATACGTTTTCAGTTTCGCTCATTTTAGAATCTCAAATCAGTTAAGAAGTTAATCAATGCAATGATAATTGAATCAATTGCCCAGAAGAATAAAGAGGTAAGCACGGTTACCGCAATCACGATTAAAGTGGTTTGACGTGTTTCTGCACGAGTTGGCCATACCACTTTACGACCTTCAACTTTTGCTTCGCTAAAGAATGTACGTGCTTTTGTACCTTGGTTGGTAATTGCAGCGAAACCAAAGGCAATTAATAAGGCGACAACTACGCCAACTACACGTACAGGTAAAGAGAAGGCGTCTTTAAAATAAACGTTACCAATCGCTGCAGCAGTAAAAAATGCCACAGAAAGAATCCAAAGAAGCGTGTTTAAACCTTTTGATTTTCCTTCTACGACTTGTTCTTGGTCGTGTTTCTTTTTCTCAACAATTTCAGTTGCCATAATTGAATCCGTATAAAATAAGGGATAAATAATTTTTAGATTAATTTCAGAACGTGCGATTGTAGCATTTTCTTTCGGGATTGCCTATGAAAAATGTTAGAAAAAACAACCGCACTTTCTGTTAATTTTTTTATATTCGAGCTTTTGGTGGTTTGTTATCAACGATGGTTTCTTCATCCACAATCACTTTTTTTGCAAGTTTTTCGATTGAAGGTAAATCATACATCGTATCTAACAATACAGCCTCAACGATTGAGCGTAAACCACGTGCACCGGTTTTACGTTCAAGGGCTTTTTTCGCCATCGCTTTTAATGCTTCGGGAGTGAATTCAAGCTCCACATCTTCTAAGCCAAATAATGCCTGATATTGTTTGGTCAGGGCATTCTTTGGTTGAGTCAGGATCTGAATTAATGCTTCTTCATCTAATTCGCTTAATGGCGCAATCATTGGAAGACGACCAATAAATTCTGGAATCAACCCAAATTTCATTAAATCATCCGGCTCAACTTGACGGAATAATTCAGAAAGATTTTCTTTCTCTTCTTCTTTCTCTACTTTCGCATCAAAACCAATTCCAGTATCAGTTTGTGTACGCTTACCGATGATTTTATCTAAGCCAGCAAATGCCCCACCACAAATAAAGAGGATTTTTGAGGTGTCCACTTTCAACATTTCTTGTTGAGGATGTTTACGTCCACCTTGTGGCGGTACAGACGCAATAGTGCCTTCAATTAATTTTAACAAGGCTTGTTGCACACCTTCACCAGACACATCGCGAGTAATAGACGCACCTTCTGATTTACGGCTGATTTTATCAATTTCATCAATATAGATAATGCCCTGCTCTGCTTTTTCCGTATCGTAATCGCAGTTTTGCAATAATTTTTGCAGAACATTTTCCACGTCTTCGCCCACATAACCGGCTTCAGTTAACGTCGTCGCATCAGCCATAGCAAAAGGCACATTTAAACGACGCGCCAAGGTTTGTGCTAATAAGGTTTTACCGCTACCTGTTGGACCAATTAACAAGATGTTACTTTTGACCTAATTCCACATCATTGCTTTGGTGGTTCGTGCGTAAGCGTTTATAGTGATTGTAAACCGCCACTGACAAGACTTTTTTCGCATAATCTTGCCCAATCACATAATCATCTAAGTGCGCACGAATTTCGTGCGGTGTCGGTAATTTTTTTCTTCAACTGCCAGTTCGCTAGGTGTTTCGATTTCTCCACTGTCTTCCAACATACTGTGGCAAAGCTCGATACACTCGTTACAAATATAACCATCTGTACCCGCAATTAATTTACCTACTTCACTTTTTTCTCTTCCGCAGAAAGAACAGTGAAGATCGTTATCATTTGTTGTCATGTTAAATCCTTAACGTTTAATCAACACATCGTCCACTAAGCCGTAAGCTTTTGCTTCTTCTGCCGACATAAAGTTGTCACGATCGGTGTCTTTTTCGATACGCTCGATGCTTTGACCAGTATGGAAAGCAAGACGCTCGTTTAAGGTTTGTTTAATTTTTAAAATTTCTTGTGCGTGGATCTGAATATCGGATGCTTGTCCACGGAAACCACCTAACGGTTGGTGAATCATCACGCGTGCATTCGGTAATGCCGCACGTTTTCCTGCTGCACCTCCTGCAAGTAAAAATGCGCCCATTGAGCAAGCTTGACCAATACAAAGGGTACGCACATCCGGTTTAATAAATTGCATGGTATCGTAAATTGCCATACCCGCAGTCACTGAACCGCCCGGTGAGTTAATATAAATATTGATGTCTTTTTTCGGATCTTCTGATTCTAAGAAAAGTAGCTGTGCCACGATCAAATTTGCCATACGATCTTCTACTTCACCACTCAAGAAGATCACGCGCTCTTTTAATAGGCGGGAATAAATGTCGTACGAACGTTCACCACGAGAGGTTTGTTCGACAACCATAGGAATTACACTCATTTTTGCCCCTAAATATGTGCTAAAAAATCGGGCAATATTCTACCCGAAAATCAGTAAAAACAAAAATGCGGTCGCTTTTCATTGAAAAAAACAACCGCACTTTTCGATGATATGCCTGTGAATTTAATTCACGTTCTATCAATTATTATGCTTGTGGATTCATGATCTCATCAAATGAAGACGCTTTTTCAGTCACTTGAGCTTTAGCAAGAACGGCATCAACTGCTTGTTCTTCTAATACTACGTTGCGAATGTTGTTCATTAACTCTTCATTTTTGCTGTAATATTCAACTACTTCAGCTGGTTGTTCGTAAGCAGAAGCGATATCCGCGATCATTGCTTTTCGCACGTTCTTCATCCGCTTTCAATTCGTTTGATTTGATCACTTCAGAGAATAATAAACCGACTTGAACACGACGTTTTGCATCCGCTTCAAATAATTCACGTGGTAGCTGTGCAGCTTGTTGTGCATTGCCACCGAAACGTTGTGCTGCTTGGTTACGTAATACATTGATTTCTTCTTCTACTGCAGAAGCTGGAACATCAATTGGGTTTTGTTCGATTAAACCGTTGATTACTTGTTGTTTAACGCGAGAAACTAATGCATTTTTCAATTCACGTTCCATGTTTTTACGGATTTCTGCACGTAAATCTGCCACAGTTTTGGTGTTTGGACCAAATTTAGCAACGAACTCATCTGTTAATTCTGGTAATTCCATTTCTTCTACTTTTTTCAAGGTGATCGCAAATTTTGCATCTTTACCTTTTAAGTTTTCAGAATGGTATTCCGCTGGGAAAGTCACATTGATATCGAATTGTTCGCCTGCTTTGTGACCTACGATGCCCTCTTCAAAACCAGGGATCATACGACCTTGGCCCATGAATAGAACGAAATCAGTTGCTTTACCACCTTCGAACTCTTCGCCATCAACATAACCAACGAAGTCGATGGTTACGCGAGAATCTGCTTTCGCTGCGGCTTTGCTTTCAACCCAAGTGGCTTGTTGTTTACGTAATACCTCGATCATTTTATCGATATCAGCTTCAGTGATTTCAACAGTTGGTTTCTCAACTTTGATATTTTCTAAGCCTTTTAATTCAACTTCTGGGTATACTTCGAAAGTTGCTGTGAATGATAAATCTTTACCTGGTTCGAACGTTTCGATAGCGAAAGTTGGACGACCTGCGATGTTGATTTTCTCAGCGATGACTGCATCAAAGAAATGACGTGGTAATAAATCGTTTAATACATCTTGACGGATTGATGCGCCAAAACGTTGTTCAATGATGTGAGCTGGCACGTGACCTTTACGGAAACCATCAACACGTACATTTTTTGCTGCACGTTTGAATTCTTCACGAGTTGCTTTTTCTACAGCTTCAGCTGGAACGGTGATCGTCACACGACGCTCTAAACCTTGAGTTGTTTCAATATTTAATGACATTTGTAACCTCAATTAATGTTGCACTCGGTAAAAACCACACCGAACACGTTATTGTTTGTAAAAATAAAAAACCGCCAAATTATAGCGAAAGAAAATCAAACAGTCGATAGAAACCGGAAAAATTCAATAGAAAAACTAGCTAAAAATTGCACAATTTATCAACAATTTTTGATAAAGAAAAAAAGTGCGGTCAAAAAAATAACCGCACTTTTTATCGAATTATAAACCTTTCGGTAAACGAATTTTTTGACCTGGGAAAATCTTATCCGCGTCTTTAATCACTTCTTTGTTTGCTTCAACAATAGCGGTGTATTTCGCACCATTTCCGTAAGCTTTCTCAGCGATTTTCCACAAGGTGTCACCTTTTTGGATTACATAGAATGTTTCATCACTGCCTAAGGTTTCACCGTTATTGATGCTTGCATCGCTCGTTACTGAATGGATACCTTGAATGTTACCCGCCATTAATACTGCTTTTTCTAATGCCGCTGCGGTTGATGCCACACCTTGGATATTTGCTACACCATTTTCAACGGTAACAGATAAGTTTTCCACGCCTGGATTGTCTTCTGCGATGTGTTGAGTCACTGCTTTAGACGCATCTTCTTCTTTAGAGAAAACTTTCTTACCAATGTCACTGACAAAATCAAATAAACCCATTTTAAAGTTCCTTTTGTATGTTTGTTTAAGGGATTATTACGATACTGAAATTCCCTTAAGAAGTCTATAAATCAGAGTGTAAAGCTATGTAAATATTTCAAGAAAACTGATCTAAAATTGACCGCACTTTGATAGAATACGCCGATTTTTAAATTTACTCACTCAGAAAGGACAAATTATGCGTTGGCAAGGTCGTAAAGAAAGCTCAAATATTGAAGATAGACGTGGCTCTGGTGGCGGTAACTTCGGTGGCGGAAAAGGAACTGGTATTTTCGGTATTATTATCTTATTAGTTGGTGCTTATTATGGCGTGGATCTTTCAGGCTTAGTGGGCACACCGGATTTTTCAGGACAAAGCTCTCAACGATTAGAAACCCAAGAAGAACAGCAGCTTGCAAGTCTTTCTAAAGTTGTATTAGCGGATACTGAAACCGTTTGGGGGACAATATTTTTAGACAAATGGGGAAAACCTATAGTGAGCCAACCATGGTACTTTACAATGGCGTAACCCCAACTGCTTGTGGTACGGGTCAATCTGCAATGGGCCCATTCTACTGCCCGAGCGATCGCAAAGTTTACCTTGATTTATCATTCTATAATGAAATGAAAAATAAACTGGGTGCAGCAGGTGATTCTGCCTTTGCTTATGTGATTGCACACGAAGTTGGTCACCACGTACAAAATATGCTCGGAATTCTGCCGCAAGTGAATCGCGCACAACAAAGCAGCGATCGCAAAACGGCAAATCAACTTTCCGTTCAATTAGAACTTCAAGCTGACTGCTTCGCTGGTGTTTGGGCGAGCCAAGCAGTGAAAAGTGGCTTATTTGAACGCGGTGATGAAGAAAAAGCGTTTAATGCAGCAGAAGCTGTGGGCGATGACCGTTTACAAAAACGCAGCCAAGGTTATGTGGTGCCTGATAGCTTTCACTCACGGTACATCGGCACAACGTCTAGAATGGTTCAGAAAAGGCTTACAAAGCGCTAATCCTTCTGTGTGTAATACCTTTAACCAATAAAATCTTTAAGGCTGATTCATATCAGCCTTTTTTTATTTCTGTTCATTTCAGCATAAAAAAAGTGCGGTCAATTTTGACCGCACTTTTTCTTTATGATGTTAAGCTTTACGCGAACTGACGTACTTCGCCGTTACCCGCTACGTTTTCCACACAACGTGGACAAAGTGTAGGATGTTCAGGGTTCACACCGATTTTGTCAGAATAATGCCAGCAACGTGGACATTTTTCACCGTGAGAACGTGCGACGCTTACGGCAATTCCCTCTAACTCACCCAGTAGCGACATCTGCTGGTTTGTCTGCTAATGGTTTCACTTCTGCTTTTGAGGTAATTAACACGAAACGTAATTCATTGCCTAATTGTTCTAACAATGCACGATATTCATCGTTAGCATAAACCGTTACTTCTGCTTCTAAACCACCACCGATCACTTTGTCGTTACGGGCGATTTCTAATACACGGTTCACTTCAGAACGAACTTTAATCAGTTGTTGCCAGTAAGCATCATCTAATTTTTCATTCTCGCCTAAACCAAATAAGCCTTCGTAGAATTCTTCAGTGAAGACAAATTCTGCACGAGCAGTCGCTGTTTGTGGCAAGTAGCCCCAAATTTCATCTGCAGTGAAGGACAAGATTGGTGCCATCCAACGTACTAAAGCTTCCGCAATGTGCCATAACGCTGTTTGGCAGCTACGACGCGCAAGGCTGTCTGCTTTGGTGGTATATTGACGGTCTTTGATAATATCAAGGTAGAACGAGCCCATTTCCACAGAACAGAAACGCATTAAACGTTGTACCACAGTGTGGAATTGATAGTTATCGTACGCGTCTTTAATTTCTTTTTGTGCATCTAACGCACAAGCTACCGCCCAACGATCCAAGCTAATCATTTCTTCTGGTTTAACCGCATCACGTTGCGGATCAAAACCATTTAAGTTTGCTAATAAGAAACGTGCGGTGTTACGAATACGACGATAGCTATCCGCGGCACGTTTTAAGATCTCATCAGAAACGGTCATTTCACCGGTATAGTCAGTAGAAGCGACCCATAAACGTAAAATGTCGCCACCGAATTTATCCATGACTTCTTGTGGGGTCACGATGTTACCGATAGATTTTGACATCTTACGGCCTTGACCATCCACGGTGAAGCCATGGGTTAATACTTGTTTATATGGCGCTTTGCTGTCTGTTGCAGTAGAAAGCATTAAAGAAGACATAAACCAACCACGGTGTTGGTCAGAACCTTCTAAATACATATCGATATCTTGACCGTTAAATTCCGGACGATTCGCCACAACAGAAGAATAGGTTGATCCTGAGTCAAACCATACGTCAAGGGTATCAGGCACTTTGCGATAGGTTTCTGCATCTGCACCTAATAATTCTTTTTCGTCTAAATCCCACCATGCTTGAATACCGGCTTTCTCCACGCGTTTAGCCACTTCTTCAAGCAACTCTAAAGTACGTGGGTGAAGTTCTTCGGTTTCTTTGTGCACGAACAAGGTCATCGGCACGCCCCAAGTACGTTGACGGGAAATACACCAGTCAGGACGATTTTCCACCATTTTTTCGATACGTGCTTGACCCCAATCCGGAATCCAACGAACTTGTTTGATTTCACCTAATGCTTGTTGGCGTAAACCTTGTGTTTCCATACCGATAAACCATTGTGGGTGTTGCACGGAAAATAATCGGGGTTTTATGGCGCCAGCAGTGTGGGTAGCTGTGTTTGATTTTCTCAACTTTTAATAAATTACCCACTTCTTGCAATTTTTCAACCACCAATGGATTGGCTTCAAATACGCCTTTGCCTGCAAAGAATTCAGTCGTTGAAATAAATTTACCGTCATTCGATACAAGACCCGCCATTGGTAAATTATATTTGTTTGTCCCACAATAAAGTCGTCCAAACCGTGATCCGGTGCGGTATGTACTAAACCCGTACCACCATCAGTGGTCACGTGATCACCTAAAATTACTGGTACAGTGAAATCATAGAACGGATGGTTAAAGCGTACTAACTCAAGCGCTTGACCTTTTACTGAACCTAAAATTTCAACCTGTTCTACACCCACCGCTTTCGCCACGGATTCCACTAATTCAGCAGCTAAAATCACGCGCTCATCGCCGAAAGTTGTACTAAGGTTGTATTCTAAGTCTGCATTTACCGCAATCGCACGGTTAGATGGAATGGTCCAAGGCGTGGTTGTCCAGATTACTGCAGATAATTTGCCATGGCCTTTGCCTACTGCATTAAATTTCTCTTCAATTTCAACCGCACTTACAGCAGGGAAACGAACATAGATAGACGGAGAAACTTTGTCTTCATATTCCACTTCTGCTTCTGCTAAAGAAGAACCACAATCCAAACACCAGTGCACTGGTTTTGAACCTTTGTATAAGTGGCCGTTAGCAATGACTTTACCGAGTGTACGGATGATATTTGCTTCGGTGTCGAAGTTCATCGTTAAATAAGGATTATCCCAATCGCCCAACACGCCTAAACGGATAAAATCTTTTTTCTGACCTTCTACTTGTTCCGAGGCATATTCACGACATTTTTGACGGAATTCAGCAGCTGTACTTTTTCTCGTTTGGTTTGCCCCACTAAACCTTCTACTTTTTAATTCAATTGGCAAAGCCATGACAGTCCCAACCCTGGGATATAAGGCGAATCAAAACCTAATGCAGTTTTGGATTTAATAATAATATCTTTCAGAATTTTATTAACGGCGTGACCGATATGAATATTGCCGTTCGCATACGGAGGGCCATCATGCAAAAATAAAGGATTTTTTTACCTTTCGTCGCTTGGCGGATTTTTTTGATACAACTGTTTGTCATACCAATTTTTTTAACATTACAGGTTCGCGTTTGGCTAGATCGCCACGCATTGGGAAACCTGTTTCAGGTAAATTTAACGTGTTTTTGTAATCAACTGTCATGTTATTTTCCAATTTTATATTTCAATATAATTCTATTTTGCAAAAAAATGCTTTCGCTGTTTTTTTACGTCTTGTTCAATTTGAGCTTTCAACGCTTCAAAAGACGGAAACTTTTATCTCATCTCGAATCTTCTGGCAGAATTCCACTTCGACCATTTGTCCATAAATATTTTGAGAAAAATCAAATAAATGAACCTCTAATAATTGCATTGTACCGTTAATGGTTGGGCGTTTCCCCATATTGGCGACACCGTTAAAAATCTCGCCTGATTTTAACCGCACTTTCACCGCATAAACCCCTTTTACAGGGTTCACTTGGCGATGTAAGCGAACATTCGCGGTAGGAAAACCAATGGTTCGGCCTAATTTATTGCCGTGGATCACACGACCGAAAATACGATAAGGCTTGCCGAGTAAATTTTGCGCATGCTGTAAATCATCTTTAGCCAATGCTTCACGGATAGCGGTGCTACTAATACGTAACTCATCTAAACAGAAGGTGCGGCTGTCTTCTACTTCAAAACCAAACTGCTTTCCGGCTTCTTGCAACATCGCAAAAATTGCCTAAACGTTTCGCACCAAATTTGAAATCGTCACCAATGCTGAGAAACTTCACATTTAATTTGCGCACAAGCCAATCTTCAATAAATTGTTCTGCAGGAAGATTAGCGAAAAGTGCGGTCAAATTTCGCGACGATCACCACATCCACACCCGCCTCAGCTAAATAATGCAATTTATCTCTTAATCGCATTAAGCGCGCGGGGGCTCTGTCGCCCATAAAATATTCGCGCGGTTGCGGCTCAAAAAGCATCACCGCCATGGGTAAATTCAGCGCATTCGCTTTCTGACGAAGATGACGCAAAATCGCCTGATGCCCCAAATGCACCCCATCAAAATTGCCAATGGTTAATGCGCACCCTGACAAATATGGCGGTGAATTATGAAGCCCACGAATTAATTGCATTACATCTTATTCCAAAAAAACGAAAAAAATAATCGGTGCATTATAGCGGTAACTTAATGTTTTGTCAGTAAATGGTGTTTACGAACACCCAAGAGCACCAATACGCCTAAATAAACAACCGCTGCCAGTCCAATTAACCAAACCAACCAATAGATACGCATTAAAAATGTCATAGCTGCCCATTCTTGAATCGGTGGGCAGTTATACCAAACTAAACCGCCCATGGCTAAGGCTGCACCTAAAACTTTCAGAAAAAAAGACCGCACTTTTACGTGAAAAATGATATACATCCTCTTTAGCTAAACCACGATAAAGCAAATAAGCATTTAAGGTTGCTGACATCGCAGAAGCTATCGCTAAGCCCACATAACTAAATGGAATCGCCAATACGTTAAAGCCCATATTGCTCACCATGGCGATGATCCCGATTTTCACGGGCGTTTTGGTGTCTTGACGTGCGTAATAGCCATTAGCCAAGATCTTAATCAGCATAAAGCTAAGTAAACCCGCATTGAATGCCCATAAAGAATAAGAGGCCGCATGCACATCTGTTAAGGTAAAACTGCCACGCATAAACAATACCAGTAACATCGGTTGGGCTAACACGGCAATACCAATCGCGGCAGGCACGCCGAGTAATAAAATCATTCGTACGCCCCAGTCCATGGTGTTGCGAAAATCAACCGCACTTTGGGAAGAATTATCTTCTCGATTCACATGATGGCGAGCAAGCGTCGGTAAAATCACGGTGGAAATTGCGATACCAAATAGACCAAGTGGAAACTCTAATAGACGATCAGAATAATAAAGCCAACTAATAGATCCCGTCATTAAGAAACTGGCAATGACCGTATCAAGCAACAAGTTGATTTGACTTACAGAAACCCCGAACAAAGCCGGAATCATCAATCGACGGATTTTGGCTACCCCTTCATCATGCCATGCCCATTTTGGTTTTACGAGCAAGCCTGCTTTTTTCAAGAAAGGGATTTGGAATAAAAATTGTAATAAACCGCCTAAGAAGATCCCGATAGCAAGGGCAAGATCAGGATTGTCCAATCTTGGCGCGAGGAAAAGTGCGGTCGCAATCATCGCGATATTGAGTAAAACAGGCGAAAACGACATCACGCCAAATTTACCTATCGTATTTAAAATCGCGCCAGAAAGTGCCACAAAGGTGACAAACCATAAATAAGGAAACGTAATTTTTAAGAGTAAAGACGCTTGTTCAAATTTGTGTGCATCAGGTCCATCATTTAGCCAATCGGTAAACCACCCCATCCCGAAGATCGCCGCCACAACAGGTGATCCCACCATGGCAAGTAAAGTGACAATACTGACTAAACCGCCTAGTGTACCCGATACTTTCCCGATAAATTCTCGGGTTTTAGAAAGATCGCCCGATTTTTGATATTCAGCTAATACGGGTACGAAAGCCTGAGAAAATGCGCCTTCCGCAAATAAACGACGTAAAAAGTTTGGGATCCGGTTAGCGAATAAAAATACGTCTGCCGCCGCGCCTGCACCGATCAAATGGGCTATCACCACATCACGGACTAAACCTAACACACGGGACACTAATGTCATCCCACTCACGATAATGCCGGATTTTAAAAGTCGTTTACTCAAAATAGGGGTCTCTTCAAAAAAATTTGCCTTAATTGTATAGAATTTTTGTTTTTACGCTATATTCCAACGAAAAAAACTGATAAAATCCTGCCCACATCGTTTGTGTGAGCCAATAGAAAGCGCTTTTTTTAAATAACGATGCTTACTTTCGGTTGTGTCTCACCGAAATCAACACAAATTATTCATTGACAAAAGTATAAAAAAATCGGCATATTCTACGCCCTTATTTTGTCATAATCATCTAACAGAAATTTTAGGAGTTTGACCTTGGCTAATATCAAGTCAGCAAAAAAACGTGCGGTTCAATCTGAAAAACGCCGCCAACACAACGCAAGCCAACGCTCTATGATGCGTACTTACATCAAAAAAGTATATGCTCAAGTAGCAGCAGGTGAAAAAAAGCAGCAGCTGAAGCAGCATTCGTTGAAATGCAAAAAAAGTTGTTGACCGTATGGCTTCTAAAGGCTTAATCCACGCTAACAAAGCAGCAAACCACAAAGCTAAATTAGCTGCTCAAATCAAAAAAATTAGCGTAATTAAAGCATTAAAAACAGCTTAAAAAAATAAAAACCGCACTTTGGTGCGGTTTTTTTGTTATCGTAAACCGTCCTGCCACAAACGCCCTCATAACGAGCTTGCATTCCCCCTTTAACCTGTAAACTACCCCACAACTTAAAAATTAATCATAAAATAAACAATAAATGACCAAAAAATCTTTTAAAAAAGCGGATCCGAATTATCAAAAAGAATTAGCCAAATACGGTAATCCGATCCCAAGCAGAGACTACATTCTGCAAATTATCCGTGAAAATAATGCCCCGATGAGTCGGGAAGAAATTCTGACCGCACTTTCAATTAAAAGTGACGAACAACAAGAAGCCATGCGTCGCCGCTTGCGAGCCATGGAAAATGATGGACAGTTAGTTTTCACTAAACGTAAACGCTATGCCTTGCCTGAAAAATTAGATTTATTCAAAGGCATGGTCGTTGGCCATCGCGAAGGCTATGGCTTTTTACAAGTCGAAGGCAAAAAAGAGGATCTCTTTATTCCTAATCACCAAATGCAACGTGTAATGCATGGTGATTTTGTATTAGCCCAACCTGCAGGCTTAGATCGCCGTGGTCGTCGTGAAGTCCGTATTGTTCGTGTACTTGAAAGTCGCAAAAAACAAATTGTCGGCCGTTTCTTCTTAGAAAATGGTTTTAGCTATGTTGTGCCTGATGATAGCCGTATCGGACGAGATATTTTAGTCCCTAATGAACACCGCAATGGGGCTCGAATGGGACAAGTTGTCGTGGTTGAATTACAAGAACGCTCTGCCTCCTTTACTCAACCTATTGGTATCATTAGCGAAATTCTGGGTGACAATATGGCAAAAGGGATGGAAGTGGAGATCGCCCTTCGTAATCATGACATTCCTCACCAATTCCCAAGTGCGGTCGAAAAATACGTTAAAAAATTCACGGAAGAAGTGCCTGAAGAAGCAAAAAAAGGTCGTGTGGATTTACGCAATCTGCCACTGGTTACCATTGATGGCGAAGATGCGCGCGATTTTGATGATGCTGTATATTGCGAAAAAAGCGGTAAAGGCTGGAAACTTTGGGTGGCGATTGCCGATGTCAGCTATTATGTGCGTTTACGTTCTGCATTAGACACTGAAGCTTATAACCGAGGTAACTCCGTTTACTTCCCAAATCGTGTTGTACCAATGTTGCCTGAGATTTTATCGAACGGATTGTGTTCACTGAATCCACAAGTTGATCGCTTGTGTATGGTGTGTGAAATGCACATTTCTGCCAAAGGTAAACTCACGGACTATCGTTTTTATGAAGCGGTAATGAATTCTCATGCACGTTTAACCTATACGAAAGTCGCGGCAATTTTAGACGGCGATGATGAGCTCCGCACCCGTTATCAAGGGCTAGTACCACATTTAGAAGAATTGCATCATCTCTATCAAGCGTTGCTCAATGCCCGAAAACAACGTGGTGCTATCGATTTTGAAACCATTGAAACCAAATTTATTTTCAATGCCATGGGACGAATTGATCGCATTGAGCCTGTTGTGCGAAATGATGCCCATAAAATCATTGAAGAATGCATGATTCTCGCAAATATTGCAGCGGCAAACTTTATGGAAAAACATAAAGAGCCAGCACTCTATCGTATTCATGCCGCTCCGAGTGAAGAAAAACTGACGTCTTTCCGTGCATTCTTAAGTGAATGTGGTTTAAGCCTTGAAGGTGGCATGAAACCGACCACAAAAGATTATGCGAAATTGTTAGAACAAGTGAAAGATCGCCCGGATCACGAACTCATTCAAACCATGTTACTTCGTTCATTAAGTCAAGCGGTTTATCATGCGGATAATATCGGCCACTTTGGTTTGGCGTTAGAGGAATATGCACACTTTACTTCCCCGATTCGTCGTTATCCGGATTTAACTCTTCACCGTGGAATTAAGTATTTATTAGCAAAAGAAAAAGGCGCTAAACGTAAAACGACGGATACTGGCGGCTATCATTATTCCTTTGATGAAATGGATTTATTAGGCGATCACTGCTCGATGACAGAACGCCGTGCCGATGATGCCACTCGCGAAGTAGCAGATTGGCTGAAATGTGAATATATGCAAGATCACGTGGGTGCTGAATTTAGCGGAGTGATCTCATCTGTAACGGGCTTTGGCTTATTCGTGCGTTTAGATGATTTATTCATTGACGGCTTAGTCCATATTTCCACGTTAGATAACGACTACTATCAATTTGATGCCGCCAAACAACGTTTAATCGGCGAAAATAGTGGTATGATTTATCGCCTTGGCGATAAAGTCAAAAATTCGCGTGGTCGCCGTTCATTTAGAACAAAAAAATGGTAGATTTTAGTTTAGTCGAAAGTGCCAGAAAACCACGTCGTGTGGGCAAAACGGCAAAACAAAAAAAGCAAAAAAAGTCTTTAAGGAACTGCCACCTAAAGCGTCAAAAAAACGTAAAAGTGCGGTCAAAAATAAAGATGTTTCTAAGAAACCGACTAGAAAAACGGAAGAAATAATATTTTTAACCCAATCTCCCCAGCCTCCTCGTTGATAAAGCGGGGAGGATAATGACAAAAAAATAATAAATAAGAGAACCCTATGTCAGAAAAATATCTATGGTATCCATGCTGTAAACAGCATTTTAGCAAATAGTCCCTGAGCGTTTAATTGAAGTTTTTGTGCTGAAAGGCCGTGAAGATAAACGCCTACAACCCTTACTCAATGAGCTCTATGCTTTTAGGCATTGCGGTGCAATTTGTAAACCGTCAAACATTAGATAAAAAAATCCAACGGTGAAGTGCATCAAGGTGTGATTGCGCGTGTGCAAGAAGCCAAAGAGCTGAATGAACACGATTTGGATGAACTTCTTACTCGTAAGCAAAATCCACTTTTATTGGTGCTTGATGGCGTGACGGATCCCCATAACCTAGGAGCCTGTTTACGTACTGCGGATGCAGCTGGTGTGAGCGCCGTTATCGTGCCAAAAGATAAATCCGCTCAGCTCACTTCTATCGCACGTAAAGTGGCTTGCGGTGCAGCAGAGACTGTGCCATTAATTCGCGTCACTAACTTAGCGCGTACTTTGCGAGATCTACAACAAAATCATAATATTTGGGTGGTGGGTACAGCCGGCGAAGCAACAGAAACCATTTACCAAACTAAACTTACGGGTTCTCTTGCTTTGGTGATGGGGGCCGAAGGTGAAGGCATGCGTCGCCTTACCCGTGAGCATTGCGATCAGCTTATTAGTATTCCAATGGCTGGCTCAGTTTCATCCCTCAACGTTTCCGTTGCAACGGGGGTATGTTTATTTGAAATTGTGAGACAACGTCTTGCCGCCTAAAACGTGCAAAAAACTAACCGCACTTGATATAAAAAATGCCGACAAATCATGGTCGGCATTTTTGTTATTTTGAAATGGTTTTCCCTAATAGTATAGAGAACACTAAAGTACATAATGCTGGCACCAACCAAGCTAATCCTTGTGAGTAAAGCGGGAAATGAATCATGACTTGATGCAACCCTTCAGGCAAAACATCTAAGTTTTTCAAACTATCAACTAAACTAAAACAAACAGTCACAAAGATAGTTACGTAATAGCTCAATCGAATAGAAGGCAATTTATTACGCACAAGCTGTAAAACCACTAACATGATCGCCATCGGGTAAATCAACAACAAGGCAGGAATCGTCACTCGGAGTAATTTTGTTAAGCCATATTGTGAAATAATTGTCGTCATTGCGGTGAAGAAGACAATCCAAAATGGATAAGAAAAACGCGTCGAAAACTTGGAGAAGTAATCACCACACGCACTGGTTACGCCCACTAATGTGGTTAGACTTGCTAAAGTAATAATACCCGCCATAATCCAGGTTCCCGCCGTGCCAAATAAACTGTTCACATAACGAGAGAAGATTTGGCCGCCATTTGTTGCACTTTGTGCCACCGCATCAGAAGTCGCCCCTAAGTAGAATAAAGCAAAATATAGACAAGCTAATAAAATGACAGATACAAAACCCGCTGAAATCGTATATTGAACAATCTTTTGTGGATTGGTCACATTTTTTGCAGACAATGCCCGTGCAACAATGCCACCAAAGGCAATCGCAGCCAGTACATCCATCGTTTGATAACCACTAATTAACCCAGTAGTTAATGCCGAATTCTCGGCATACGCCTGAGATGGGACAACAATGTCAGAAAGAGGGGAAACAAAAACCGTGATCCCAACAACGAGTAATAAGACCAACAATGCCGGCGTCATCACCTCCCCCACCGTTGAAATAATGGTACTTGGGCGAATCATAAATCCCATGGCGATAATATTAAAAAAATCACAGAGAAAAATAAGACGAGTCGTCGCACTATCTTCAACGAGCCCCAATGGTAACCATGCCATTTCATAAGCAACATTGGTAATTCGAGGCATTGCAAAGGTTGAACCGATGACTAAATAAAGAATGGTTAAAAAGGATACGCCTGCCCACTTGGGTAAGTCCTTAGTCAGTTCTTCGCCACGTCCTAACACTGACACCACAACCAATGTAATAAATGGCATGAGTACGCCCGTTATCACAAACCCTAGCGAAGCCGTTGCCCAATGATTACCTGCGGAGTAACCTTCCATTGGAGGAAAAATAATATTTCCTGCGCCTAAAAAAATAAAGCAAAAAAATCATCATACCTAGTACGATGATGTCTTTTTTTGAAAAACATAAGTATTCTCGAATAAATAAACTTTTAAGAATTTTACTATTAAATTGTTTTTTTATTCCAAAAATGAAAAATAAATTCTGTGAAATAGATCACGAAACTCTATCACATCCCGATTAAATCACACATTATCCATAGCCTATTTTCCAAAAATCAGTAAATTTGTGATAGTATCCAGCCTTTATTATTTTTATTACTTTTTTTAGGAGAGAATGAATGAATAAACTGAGTTTGATTCAACAAATTCAGCGTTTTTTTCAAATTGGAATCAGCTGGCGGAATTTTTATTACTTTTTTTCAGCGGTAATCGCAATACTATTAGCCAATTCACCGCTCAATCAAAACTATAACGACTTTTTAAACTTTACCAGTCAGCATTCAAGTAGGGACTTTTTCTATCGATAAAACCTTAATTCACTGGATCACGATGGTTTTTATGGCGGTATTCTTTGTTTTTAGTGGGAATGGAAGTCAAAAAGAGAATTATTTGAGGGTTCCCTTTCAAGCTATCAACAAGCGGTTTTCCCTGCTATTGCTGCCGTTGGCGGAATGGTTATTCCTGCCTTGGTTTATATTTTTATTGCACAACAAGATCCTACTTTAGCCGATGGCTGGGCAATCCCAATGGCGACAGACATTGCCTTTGCACTGGGCATCATGGCGTTATTAAGTAAACAAGTGCCACTCCCACTAAAAATCTTTTTACTTGCTTTAGCCATCATTGATGACTTAGGTGCAATTGTCGTGATTGCACTCTTCTTCTCCCATGGATTAAGCGTGCAAGCACTCGTCTTTGCTGCCATTGCAATTGCTGTACTTATTGCATTAAATCGCTTTAAAGTGACCGCACTTTGTGCCTATATGGTGGTGGGAACAATCTTGTGGGCTTCTGTATTAAAATCGGGCGTACATGCTACTCTTGCAGGCGTTATCATCGGGTTTTGTATTCCATTGAAAGGCAAAAATGGCGAAACGCCGTTACATGACTTTGAACATATTCTTGCGCCTTGGTCATCCTTTTGTTATTCTGCCATTATTCGCATTTGCCAATGCGGGGGTAAGTTTTCGATGGTATCGACTCAAGCATGCTTTCATCACCATTATTATTTGCGATTTCTTTAGGCTTAATTATTGGAAAAACCACTCGGCGTATTTGGTTTCAGCTACCTTTCCGTAAAAACTAGGCATAGCAAAACTTCCGCAAGGCATCAACTTCAAACAAATTTTTGCCGTAGCGATTTTATGTGGTATCGGTTTCACCATGTCAATGTTCTTAGCAAGCCTGGCCTTCAATGCTGATGCCGGTGAAAGCATTAATGCCCTTTCTCGATTAGGGATCTTATTAGGCTCCACGGTTTCTGCGATTATGGGGTATATGGCGTTAAAAAGCCACAACAAGGTTACCGAAATAATCACGTCTTAATAAAAAAATCCTTTGCCACTTTAGCAAAGGATTTTTCTTTTTATTTACACAACTATAACACAATCCCGCTCTCTGCTTTGGTAAAAATTCATTACAAACAAGCTCTTATAAGTGCGAACATGATATTCACCGGTTAGAACGCGACGGGTAAACGAATGATAACTTTCCATGCTTTCAGCGTGAATAAGCAGCATAAAATCATAATCGCCAGAAATTTCATAACAGCTCACCACATCGGTTTCTTGTCGCATTTTCCGTTCAAATAACTCTTGAAAGCGGGAATGTTGATTATCCATTTCCACCATCACAAAAACACTAATGCCTCTACCCACAGCCTTTGGCGATACCACCCCACTTGCTTGGTAATAACCCCTTTTTCTGTCAGTAATTGAATTCGACGCTGACAGGTTGCTACCGAGCTATGCACTTTTTTCCGCAAGCTCCTTTTTAATGGCAGAGTCGCATCTTGTTGGAGGATATTTAAAATATCCCGATCTAATTTATCTAATTCCATGTTTACACCTTGAAAATAAATGCCAAATACCGCTCAAACTTGAGAAAAAAATAATCACTAATTATTTTATATTGAGAAAAATTTACCACACCAGACTTTTTATAATGACGTTATCAAACCTAAGGAAATATAAAAATGGCTCAAGGTATTTTTCTCGGCATCATCTCGCAATTTTTATTTGGATTGCTCTATCTATTCAGCTTATGGCTACAGCCGCTTAACGGCACGGATGTGTTTGCTTGGCGAATGGTCATGATGGTATTTGGACTCTTTTTGATTATCTTCCCAACCGTAGGTTGTCGTTCATTATCAAAATTAGTCAATGAAACCTTAGGCAAAGACAAAAAACGTTGGATGTTGTTTTTTTGCTCGGTACACTTGATGCTGGCAGTCAATTTTGGTTATTTATGTGGGCGCCTGTTAATGGTGAAGGAGTAAACATCGCAATGGGGTATTTCTTATTCCCATTAGTGATGGCATTACTAGGGCGTATTTGGCTGAAAGAAACCCTTTCCACCATTCAAATCATCGCTTTATGTATCGCCGCCTGCGGTGTGGCGCATGAATTGTGGCATAATCAAACCTTTTCATGGAGCAGCCTTTGGGTGTGCTTAGTTTATCCCTATTATTTAAGCCGTAAAGCCATGAAGATCCCCGCATTGCAAGGCATCACGCTCGATGTGTGCTTCATTGCTATTCCTTGTCTCATCTATTTGCTCATACAAGAACAGCAATTTTCTTTTGTAATCAGTGAAAGTCGATATTGGTATTTATTGCCTGCATTAGGTTTAGTGAGTGCAATCGGTTTGTCTGCCAATTTAAAATCAAATCAACAAATTCCGGTCAGTGTGTTCGCCGTGCTCAGTTATCTCGAGCCGACATTGCTCTTTTTAATTGCGATATTTTGGCTCAACACACAAGTTTCCCTTTCCGATTACTTTACTTATGTACCGATTTGGACCAGTTTGATTTTTGCTTGGCATAAATGGCTTAAGGATAAAACATCATTAAAATTGACCGCACTTTGATATCAACAAGTGCAGTCATTCTTGAAATAATTCTAATTCACGTTCATAATGAACGAACATTCATATTTTATAGACTGAAGCTTTTTTTACTTCAGTATTTTCTCATAAGGCTCGCATTATGTCCGATCAACAAACAGATACACAAACTTCCTCAAATAATAAATCTCAACAACGTAAAAAAGGGCTTTCCATTTTTATTCTTTTGCTTCTTCTGATTGCAATCGGTTCTGCGGCTTATTGGTTTTTCTTTATTAAAGGCTTTGAAGAAACCGAAGATGCCTATGTGAGCGGCAATCAGGTGATGGTCTCATCACAAGTTGCGGGAAATATTTCAAAAATTAATGTTGATAATATGGATCCCGTACAAGCGGGCGACGTGTTATTGGAACTGGATGACACCAATGCCAAATTGAGCTTTGAGCAAGCTAAAAGCAATTTAGCCAATGCCGTTCGCCAAATTTCACAACTTAATTACACTGTAAAACAATTGAAATCTGCTGTTCGAGCGAATGAAATTACCCTTGCTCAAGCACAAGGAAACTTGAAACCGTCGCGTTCAATTGGTGAAAGATGGAGCGATCGATAAAGAATCTTTCCAACACGCCAAAGAAGCGGTTGAACTGGCGAAAGCAAACTTAGCGACCTCACAAAACCAACTTGAAGCCAATCAAGCTTTATTGTTAGACGGCCCTTTAAGTGAACAACCGCAAATTCAAAGTGCGGTCAGTAATTTGAAACAAGCTTGGTTGAATTTAGAACGTACAAAAATCCGCAGCCCAATTAAAGGCTATGTGGCTCGTCGCAATGCGCAAGTAGGACAGGCGGTTTCTGTTGGTGGCGCATTAATGGCAGTGGTCACTACCGATCAAATGTGGTTAGACGCCAACTTCAAAGAAACACAATTAACCCATATGCGAATTGGTCAGCCAGTTGAAATTCATTTCGACCTTTATGGAAAAGATAAAACCTTTAATGGAAAAGTGGTGGGAATCGAAATGGGTACGGGAAGCGCATTCTCATTATTGCCTACTCAAAATGCGACAGGCAACTGGATCAAAGTGGTGCAACGTGTGCCTGTACGAATTCAATTGGATCCACAACAGCTCATTGAAAACCCATTACGTATCGGTCTTTCTGCTACCGTGAAAGTGAATGTTAGTGATAGCCAAGGCGAAACCTTGCGTGACCAAGCGCCAGCTACAACGCTTTATTCCACAAATGTGCTGCAATATGATGAAAGTGCGATCAATAATTTGATCGAATCTATTATTCGTGACAATAGCCATTAGGTTCTGTTATGCCGCAATCTCATTTCAAACCGCTACAAGGCGGTGCGTTAGCGATGCTCACATTGGTGCTTTCATTAGCCACCTTTATGCTCGTGTTAGACTCCACCATCGCTAACGTAGCCATTCCAACTATTGCAGGTGATTTGGGGGCATCGTCGAGCCAAGGCACATGGGTGATCACTTCGTTCGGGGTGGCAAATGCGATTTCGATCCCGATTACAGGCTGGCTGGCAAAACGTTTTGGTGAAGTGCGGTTATTTTTAATCGCAACACTATTATTCGTGCTAGCCTCTTGGCTTTGTGGTATTGCAAATAGCTTGGAAATGTTGATCGTTTTTCGCGTCCTTCAAGGTGCAGTTGCTGGCCCAATCATCCCCCTTTCTCAAAAGTTTATTATTAAATAACTACCCGCCAGAAAAAAACGCGGAATGGCATTGGCTTTTTGGTCAATGACAATCGTGGTCGCCCCGATTTGTGGCCCGATTTTAGGCGGTTGGATCAGCGATAATATTCACTGGGGTTGGATTTTCTTTATCAACGTTCCGATCGGGCTTGCCGTTGTCTTAATCAGTTGGAAAATTTTAGAAGGCCGAGAAAGTAGAATTTCTCATCAACCAGTTAATACTATTGGGCTGATTTTTGTTAGCACTCGGTGTAGGTGCGTTGCAATTAATGCTGGATCAAGGTCGCGAGCTAGATTGGTTTAATTCCACTGAAATTGTGGTGCTTACCATTATCGCGGCGGTAGGTTTAATCGCCCTCATCATTTGGGAACTCACGGACGATAATCCAGTTGTGGATGTCTCCTTATTCAAATCCCGAAATTTCACCGTAGGTTGTGTTTCGACTAGTCTTGCTTTCTTGGTGTATTCAGGGACGGTCGTGCTCATCCCGCTTCTGCTCCAACAGGTTTATAACTATACAGCCACTTGGGCGGGGCTTGCGGCTGCACCAGTGGGATTATTGCCGATTCTACTTGCACCGATTATCGGGAAATTCGGCAATAAAATTGATATGCGGATTTTAATCACCGTCAGTTTTATGGTTTATGCGCTGACCTTTTATTGGCGAGCCGTGACCTTTGAACCTGAAATGACCTTTATGGATGTGGCATTACCGCAATTTGTGCAAGGCTTAGCCGTTGCTTGTTTCTTTATGCCGCTGACAACCATTACACTTTCTGGTTTACCGCCCGAAAAAATGGCTTCGGCGTCGAGCTTATTTAATTTCCTCCGAACCCTTGCCGGCTCAATAGGCACATCACTTACTACTTTTATTTGGTATAACCGCGAAGCCGTGCATCACACGCAACTTACAGAAGTCATTAATCCATATAATCCTATTTCCCAACAATTCTTCCAAACTATGGGGAGTTTTGGTTTAAGTGAAGAACAAACGGCATCATATATTGCCAGACAAATCACCGCCCAAGGCTTTTATTATTGGTGCTAACGAGATCTTCTTAGTTTCTGCAATAACATTTATTTCCTTGGTTGTTCTCATTTGGTTTGCCAAACCACCTTTCAGCAGCAAGCATTAAATTAACTTTTAATTGAATTGGAGGTAAAAAAATGGCTAAATTTTGGATCGGTGTCGTATCAAAAGAACATGTTCTAAGAGGAGTTGAAGGCGGCTTCTGTCAAGTCTGCCACGGGAAAAAAGGACCACTTAACCGAATGAAAAAAGGAGACTACCTTTTATACTACAGTCCCAAGTATCAGTTAAATAGTCAAGAAAAGCTGCAAGCCTTTACAGCAGTAGGAAAGATCATCGATGACACCGCCTACCAAGTAGAAATGTTTGAAGGATTTTTTCCTTTCAGACGAGATGTCAGCTACTATCAACCTATCAGAGACTGTCTTATTGAACAAGTTAGACTACACCCTGAATGGCATCAATATGCCTCTCAACTCCGATACGGACATTTCGAAATTTCTAAAGACTTCTTTCTTTATGTTTTTGAACAAATGAAGCTTGACAATCCTGTAGAAACATAGGGCATCTCGATGCACAGAAAAATGGTTAGAAGCGGTGAAACAAGTTACGCCCTACATCATCTGAAAATAACAGAAAACACCATCTGAAAAACTCTTTATTATTCCTCAATACACGAAAAAAATAAAGTCCATTTTTAGGAATATATTTTATAAGTTCCCCATAAAATAAACGCACTTTTAGTAATTTTAAAAGTGCGACTGACTTTATTCATGCTTTTACGTAAAACGTCATCTCTTCTAGAGATTTGTTTGCTGTTTCAGGAATGAAGTATTTCACCATAAAGAACGAACCAATACAGCAAACTCCATAGAATAAGTAGGTTGGAGCTAGCCCAAAAATATTTTTAGCATTGGTGGGAAAGTCCAAGTGACAACCACGTTACCTATCCAGTTTGCACAAGTTGCAATGCCTAATCCAGTCGTACGAATTCTATTTGGGAAGATCTCACCAAGAATAACCCATAATGCCGGTCCCCATGTACAACAGAAGAAAATATAGAAAATATGTGCACTAATTAATGCACTCCATGAAAGCACTGGTGATAAGACGAGTGTTTCGGAAGACTGATTGGCACTCATAAAAATAAATCCCGTAATCCAAAGGGAAACGCCCATACCAATAGAACCAATTAATAATAATTTTCGACGACCTAGTTTATCAATATAAAGCATCCCTACAATCGTCATTAACACGCCAATAATAGTTGTGCCAATTGGAACTGCAAAAGATAAACCTTGTGAAAAACCCACCGCACTCCAAAGTGAAGAGGCATAATACAGAATAATATTAATGCCAGTGAACTGTGCAACAAAAGCAAGACTGATTGCCAACCAAACGACTGGTACAAATAAGGTTTTGCTTGATAAAACATTTTTTATCGAAACAACGTCATTCGGATTGCCCAAACTAATTTTAATTTGTTCTAATTTTAAATCAGGATTTGCCTCGTTAGTGTATTTCACTAATACATTTCTTGCTTCATCAAGTCTATTTACTGACTAAATAACGTGGTGATTCTGGCAGTTTAAGTGCCATAATACCATATAGCACCGCAGGAAATACCTCAACTAATAACATCCAACGCCATGCAAGTAAGCCGCCCCATAAAGGTTCATTAGGGGAATTATCGATATTCGCTAACACATAATTTGAAATAAAAAGAAACGAGCAGACCAATTGCGATAGCTAATTGTTGCAGGCTACCCAAACGTCCACGTAAGTGAGCAGGAGAGACCTCTGCAATGTATGCAGGAGCAATAACCGCTGCAATCCCTACACCCAATCCTCCAACTAAACGCCAAAAGGAAAAAAATCCCATAGGTTAAAAGCGAATGCAGAACCTATCGCTGAAAGAGAAAAATAATACAGAAGCAATAAGCATCACTTTCACTCGACCAAACTTAATTGCTGCAATCCCGGCATACCATGCACCAATTGCAGAACCAATCAATACGGATGCAACTGCGAAACCTAATTCACCTGCCGTTAAGCTCAAAGCCGAATTCAGGGCTTTTTGATTGACTCAACAGTACCACTGATCACCGCTGTGTCAAAACCAAACAAAAAAAGCCTCCTAATGCGGCAATAACAGAAATATAAATAACTGCACTTTTCATCTTAAACTCCTTGTTGTCCCAACCATTCAAAAATGGAATTTTGTCCTGATGTTAATTGGTTGTCGTAAAGAGGTAAAAAGACACAATGTGGATCGATAACTTTTCCCTCTATGACTACCTTTCCATAAAGCGTAAACATTGCTTGTGTAGATTTTTCATTGTAGATTTGTTCAAGAAAATTAAGGCTATTTTTCAATCGGTACGACTTCATCTAAGGCACTATGAATAAGCCATATTTTTTTATTCTTTAAACGATGTAATTTTTTTCTAGAGAAGGAAGTTTCGCGGGGCAAGCAATCAGAGCTGCAGCAAAATAAATCAGGGTGCATCAGAAAAAAAGCCGTAATCCTTGGTATCCTCCCATTGAACCACCAACAATATAAACACGTTTGGGATCAATATCTTGATACCTAATCAAAGCATCTTGGATTAAAGCTAATAAATCAGCGGTGTAATCTCGTTCACCATAATAATATTGACCATTTAATAGAAATTTATCTACCCAGAAACTAGGGCATTGAGGAGCAAGAATATAAGGATAATCTAGCATATCTTGGTGTAATTGGTTTGCGAAAGTCACCGCCATTTTATCGGCGAGAATATTGCTCTGATTATTTCCCCCTTCACCTGCACCGTGCAAACAAATAATTAATGGATGTAATTGAAAAAGAAGCCTTAGGTTGGTAGAAACTACAAGTGAGATCTTGATAAGTAAAATGAGTGAAACCTTGGGTATCAAGGCAAAAGAATCGGCAAAATATGACATTGCGATACTGAAATATGAAACGATTGATCAAATTCAATTTTTAGCTGTAATTCTGACCGCACTTGAGTAAATCGTTCAACATCAAAATGTAGTAATTTTGTGGCAAGACAATGTACATCTGGTTGAATAAACAATGTAAAAATTATTCGAATCATTTTTTTATGGCAGGCATTAAAGTCTAGTTTTTACCCATCGATGTTGAGTATTTAAACTCTTCACCCAAACTGAGACTTGCGAAATTGAGAGAACTGAAATTGCCCGATGAAAAGACAATTCAATACGCGTAAGCTGGGCGCCTAATACATTTACATTTGCTATAGGCTGACATTGACAACTAAATGGGTGAGAACATTCCATATTATCCCCCTTCGTTTATATGCTGAAGATAATAGCAATCTGTTCATTAACCTTCAATAATCGAATAAAAAAATAACCGCACTTTGATGATGCTCAAAAGTGCGGTTGGTTTTTCTAGCCTTTTGCTAAGATATCTTTCAGGAATCTCGCGGTATGCGAACCTTTGACTTTGGCAACGTCTTCCGGTGTACCTGTTGCGATGATTTGACCACCGCCACTGCCCCCTTCAGGGCCAAGATCCACAATCCAGTCTGCGGTTTTGATCACATCTAAATTATGTTCGATCACCACGATAGTATTACCTTGATCACGCAAGCGGTGTAACACGTCGAGAAGCTGTTTAATATCAGCGAAATGCAAGCCAGTTGTCGGTTCATCCAAAATATAAAGGGTTTTACCGGTATCACGTTTTGAAAGCTCTGTCGCTAACTTAACACGTTGTGCCTCACCACCTGAAAGTGTGGTAGAAGACTGACCTAAACGAATATAAGATAAGCCTACATCCATTAGGGTTTGCAATTTACGCGCAATCATTGGGATCGCATCAAAAAACTCACGGGCTTCTTCTACCGTCATATCTAATACTTGGTGAATAGTTTTGCCTTTGTATCGGATCTCCAAGGTTTCACGGTTATAGCGTTTACCTTTACATTGATCACAAGGTACATACACATCCGGCAAGAAGTGCATTTCAACTTTCAGCACACCATCACCTTGGCATGCTTCACAACGTCCACCACGCACGTTAAAGCTAAAACGTCCTGGGTTATAACCACGCGCACGCGCTTCTGGCACGCCAGCAAATAATTCACGAATTGGGGTAAATAATCCCGTGTAAGTCGCTGGGTTAGAACGCGGTGTACGACCGATCGGGCTTTGATTAATATCGATCACTTTATCGAAATATTCCAAGCCTTCAATGGATTTATAAGGCGCAAAATCCGTTTTCTCCGCACGATTTAAAGCGTTTTGAGCCAGTGGGAATAAGGTATCATTAATTAATGTTGATTTGCCTGAACCTGATACCCCCGTGATACAAGTAAATAAGCCCACTGGAATCTCTAAATTCACACCTTTCAGATTGTTCCCTGTCGCGCCTTTTAATTTTAAAAGTTTGCTTTTATCAAGTGCGGTTCGTTTTTTCGGAATTTCGATTTTTCTTCACCCGATAAGAACTTACCTGTAATCGAATTTGGATTTGCCATAATCTCTTTGGCTGTCCCTTGTGCAATCACTTGGCCGCCGTGTACACCCGCACCTGGGCCAATATCAATAATATGATCGGCTTCTCGAATAGCATCTTCATCATGTTCAACCACGATTACCGTGTTACCTAAATTACGCAAATGAATCAGCGTATTTAACAAACGTTCATTATCGCGTTGATGCAAACCGATAGAAGGCTCATCCAATACATACATGACGCCAACTAAGCCTGCACCAATCTGACTTGCAAGACGGATACGTTGCGCTTCACCACCCGAAAGGGTTTCAGCAGAACGAGAAAGGGAAAGATAATTCAAACCCACATTCACTAAAAATTCTAACCGCTCTCTGATCTCTTTCAGGATTTTTTCTGCAATTTGTGCTTTTTGACCGGTTAAAGTAAGCCCTTGGAAAAATTCAAGGCTTTCACCAATGCTTTTCTCTGAAATTTGTGGCAAGTTAATATTACCGATATACACGTTACGAGCTTCTGGACGAAGACGCGAGCCACCACAATCTGCACAAGGGCGGTTGCTGATATTTTTTTCGCCAATTCTTCGCGCACAGACATAGATTCCGTTTCTTTGTAACGGCGCGCCATATTATTCAAAATCCCTTCAAAAGGATGTTTGCGGATCACTACATCGCCACGGTCGTTCATGTATTGGAATTCGATTTCTTCCTTGCCTGAACCGTGCATCACAATATCTTTAATTTTTTTGTGGCAAATCTTCGTATGGCGTTTCAATATCAAATTTATAATGTTTCGCCAACGAGGTAAGCATTTGATAGTAATAGAAATTGCGACGATCCCAACCTTTCACCGCACCGCCCGCGAGAGAAATGCTTTCATTTTGCACCACGCGGCTTTCATCAAAGAACTGCTGAACACCTAAGCCATCACAAGTTGGACACGCCCCTGCCGGGTTATTAAATGAGAATAAGCGAGGCTCTAATTCTGGTACAGAATAGCCACAATGCGGACAAGCAAAGTTTGCTGAGAAAACCAACTCTTCAGCTTTAGGATCATCCATATCTACCACAACCGCTGTACCACCAGAAAGCTCCAAAGCCGTTTCAAAAGATTCCGCCAAACGTGTGGCTAAATCTGACCGCACTTTAAAAGCGATCCACCACCACTTCAATGGTATGTTTTTTTCTGTAAAGCAAGTTCAGGCGGATCAGATAAATCACAGATTTCACCATCAACTCTTGCGCGAATATAACCTTGTGCAGCCAAGCTATCTAACAGCTTAACATGCTCACCTTTACGGTTTTTCACCACAGGCGCAAGCAACATCATTTTTGCTTTCTTCAGGCAAGCTTTAGGACTTTATCCACCATTTGGCTGATGGTTTGTGCCGTTAATGGCACATCATGATCTGGACAACGCGGCTCCCCTACGCGAGCAAACAGCAAACGCAGGTAATCGTAAATTTCTGTGATCGTGCCCACGGTTGAACGCGGGTTATGAGAAGTGGATTTTTGCTCAATAGAAATCGCTGGCGACAAGCCCTCAATCGAATCCACATCCGGCTTTTTCCATCAAAGAAAGGAACTGGCGTGCATAAGCAGAGAGCGATTCCACATAACGGCGCTGACCTTCCGCATAAAGCGTATCAAATGCTAAAGAGGATTTGCCCGAACCGGACAAGCCTGTAATCACAATTAATTTATCGCGTGGAATGATTAAATTGATGTTTTTAAGGTTGTGAGTTCTAGCCCCACGAATGTCGATAGTATCCATAAAAAAAGCGATTGCCTTAAGAAAATAAATTCAAAAATTGCGACCATTATCGCATATTTCAATATCTGTGCAAATATCCAGTTAATTTTTATGGATCTTTTGTTTCTTTTAAGGCAAAATAACCAAAATTTTTCACCTTATTTCTAAAATATAGAGGATTCTATGGCAGGTATTAATAAAGTAATCATCGTGGGTAATTTAGGTAATGATCCTGAAATCCGCACGATGCCAAATGGCGAAGCGGTAGCAAATATCAGCGTAGCAACAAGTGAAAGCTGGACGGATAAAAACACGGGTGAACGTCGTGAAGTCACCGAATGGCACCGTATCGTGTTATATCGTCGTTTAGCGGAAATTGCGGGTCAATACTTACGCAAAGGTTCACAAGTTTATGTTGAAGGTCGTTTAAAAACCCGCAAATGGCAAGATAACAACGGCCAAGATCGTTACACCACTGAAATTCAAGGTGATAACTTACAAATGTTAGGTGGTCGCAATCAAGAGATGGGCGGCTTTGCACCAGCACAATCTGCACCACAACCAAGCTATCAATCTCGTCCAGCACAATCTGCGCCAGCACCACAAGCGGAGCCTCCAATGGATGCGTTTGATGACAACATTCCGTTTTGAGTTACATATAATTTAAACATGATGAAGGGTCTGAAGTTATGTCAGACCTTTTTTTATAACATAAAGTCGGGGCATTTTTAGCATAAAAGTGCGGTCATTTTTCTGTGAGTTTTTCCAACTTGAATATCGTAAGTTTTAACCGCACTTTTTTTATCGTGATAAGAAAAATAGAGAATTTTTAGGAAGCAATTACGCAATCACCGATACTATAACAGCATCAACGTGTAGGTCTGCCTTGGAATTTCATTAGCACTGAAATAATGGGATTTTTGCCAATCTCTCAAAAAAAGAGCTTGTAAGGCCATTTGCTTATTGATTAATCCTTAGAAAAAAATAGGCCCAAACGTGGATATTTGCGCTATCGGGGGAAAAAGAATAGTTGTGCATGGTCTGTAGGAGTTAACTTAAAAAGATTAAGAAAAAAATTATTCTGTCATTTGGAAAAAAACTAAAGAATAATATCCCAGGTATAAATTTTTGTTGACTACATTATAAGTTAACTTATAATAAACACACATATGATCAAAGGGGGGAATTACAATGGAATTTAGTTTTTAGTTTGAAAAATCAAAGCTACAAAAAGAAGATGCATGGGAGTACTATGCAAATATTGAAAAATGGTATAATTGGGAAGAAGATTTAAAAACATTACATTGAAAGGTAAATTTGAAACTGGTTCATGCGGAACTATGGAGCTTGAAGGAATGCCTCCTATGGAATATCAGCTTACTCTTGTAAAACCTTTTGAAGAATTCTGGGATAAAAACAGAAACTCCTTTCGGAGATATTCTTTTCGGTCATCAAATAATTGATAATAATGACGGAAGCGTGAATATAAAACACACTGTGATTTTAGATAGTGAAGATGAGCAACATTTGGAATTTTTTTAAAAACAAGTTTTTCAGATGTTCCTCAGTCTATATTTATTCTAAAAAAATCGTTTGGAAAAAAATAAGGTGATTGCTGTTTGTTTACATCAAAATATAAAGACAATTCAGAAAAAAATCAACAGGATTGTTGTTCATGAGGGTGTACAATAAATGGCATCTTATGATAAAAAGAGTTAAAGAAAATAAATTTGACACACCCTCAATTTGTTGTTTTAGCTTCTCTTGCTTATCTATCGCAAAATGACAATGAAGTTACACAAATTATGATTTCAAAAACTCTCAGAAATAGATGTCATGACGGTATCTCAAATATTGAGTTTATTGGAAAAACATGATTTTGTGAAAAAGAAAAAGAACATTCAAGAGATACGAGAGCAAAAGTTGTTATTTTAAACAAAAAAAGGAGAAGAAATATTACAAACAGCTGTTCCGTTAATTGAGCAAATTGATGAGTTTTTTTCGGAAAGTTGGATAACGACGAAGAACAATTTAAGCATTTTCTTGTTAGATTAAACAAAGAATAAGAATATTATTTATAATTTATGGAGTTGTCAATTTTGACAGATCCATATTACATTTGAAACTCAAAAATAGAGCATAGCTATAAAACATCATTTATAAATGTCAAAGCCACTCTTTCGAGTGGCTTTATTTTAGGTTAAGTTTCCAAATTTACCTGATTGCACATCATGAATAGCTTGAAGGATTTCTTCTCGACTATTCATAACAAATGGGCCATATCCTACAACAGGCTCATTGAGAGGCTCCCCAGTGAGAATCAATAATTTTGCAGTATTATTGGATTCAATCAACACATCTGCAGCACCACGCTCAAAGGTAACCAATTCACCTCGCCGAGCAATTACGTTGCCACTAACTTGGATCGTGCCATCTAATACAAGGATAATCACATTGTGACTTGCTGGCACGCTGAACATATAGGCAACATTCGCATTCATTGTGGTATCCCACATATTAATTGAGCTGAATGTATCCGCAGGGCCTTTCGTATCGAGTAATTCGCCAGCGATAACTCTGACTGAACCTGCATTATTCGGTAATGCCACGACCGGAATATTTTCAGCTTTAATCGCTTGATATTTAGGCGTTGTCATTTTATCTTTTGCCGGCAAATTGACCCATAACTGCACCATCTCGAACAAACCGCCTTCTTTAGCAAATTTTTCAGAGTGCATTTCCTCATGCATCACGCCAGAACCTGCTGTCATCCACTGAGCATCCCCCGTACCAATCGTACCACCACCGCCATGTGAATCCCGATGTGATACTTCACCTTGATAAGCAATAGTCACCGTTTCAAAAACCTCTGTGCGGATGTTCACCGACACCACGTAAAAGCAAATTCAGAATCATCGCGACGACCACCTTGGAAAAAAATTTGGGTTCGTTGTAATCCATTAAAAGAAATGGATCGAGATTTTTTTATCTTTATCGTTATAACTAAACATCGAGGCGACATGAAAGCCATTTCCTACCCAATGTTTTGCTGGGGCAGTAAAAACATTTGCAACTTTTTTCATATAAAACTCCTTTGTTAATTTGTAGAACCTATCGTTCTGCCAATGCGAGAGTATTATATGGTTCAAAAATAAGAGATAAAGATGACTTTAATTGAAGAATATTTTACCAAAAGGAAAACAATTAAATTAAGCTGATATAAAAGAACAATTGAAGAGAATTTACAAAAACACCTAAAAAATCTGACCGCTCTTTTTCCCCTAAAAAAAGAACCTAGACCCTATGAGGTTCGGATTATTATTCAATTTCGTTATAACTAAAAATCAGCATATATAGTTAACAGTTCTTTCGGTTTTGCTACGTGGTTTGCTACATTTTTACCATCTTATTTTCACTAGAGGTACAACTATGCAGCATCGCGATCTTTATCCCCACGAAATCTTACAAGATGTTATTGATAAAAGTTATGCTAAGTCGCAAGGACACCTAAAAACACTGGCTATTTTAAGTTTTTTAGGTGGCGGCTATGTGAGTTTTGGTTATATGGCCTATTTAAAAGTCGTGAGCGGTATTCCTCCAGAGTGGAGTGGGCTATCAACATTACTTGGTGCGGCCGTGTTTCCTATTTGTTTGATTTGTATTCTAGTCGGTGGTGGTGAATTAGCCACGGGAAATATGATGATGATGGCATTAGGCCGTTTAACAAAAAGAGTAAGCCTTAAAAAATTATTTCGTAACTGGATTGTAGTGAGTTTAGGCAACCTGCTCGGTGCACTGTTTATGGCCTATTTCTTAGGGCATTATGTTGGTTTATCAGAAGGTGCTGCCTCTGCTAAAACCATTGCTATCGCCGAGGCTAAAGTGCAAATGGATTTTGGTCGCGCCTTTATTTCTGCCATTGCCTGTAACTGGATGGTCTGCATGGGTATTTGGTTCTATTTTGGCGCCAAACAAACCTCCGGTCGTATCCTAGCCATATGGTTCCCAGTGATGATTTTTGTGCTTATCGGATTACAACACTTTGTCGCCAATATGTTTTATTATTCCTGCCGGGATTTTTTTGCTGGTGCTAATGTGACTTGGAGCCAATTCTTCTTCAATATGATTCCTGTCTTTTTTTAGGCAATGTCACGGGTGGTGCAGCATTTGTCGGCGCATCTTATCTTTATGCCTATCGTCACTTATTAAAAAGAAGATTATTGTATTTAGTAAACGAAAATCTACCACACTTTGGCGTGAAAAAAAGGTCTTTTGAAATATCAAAAGGCCTTTTTATTCTCTCTAAAATATATTGAATCCTCTCTTAATTAACACTCCTTAAATAGTGTAAAGTTGCACTTTACACTAAAAGCATGTAAACTCATCTATTAAGATCAATATGGAAAGAAAAGTATTAGCAGAATTTCCATGTTATTTAGCATTCTCAAATTTGCCGTAAGGAAGAAATCACATGCCGAAGATGGAAATTTCTAGACTGATGTTTTATAGCACTGTTTTAACTAGTGTTATGCTGTCTTCTTGCAGTCAACATGCCCAAACTCACTCAGCACTAGAAAATACAGCGAGCAATTATGCTCAAAAAGCGGCTACGTATTGGACTGAACAGCCATTTTGCAGCGGGCGTTACCAAATTAACTTACCATCTAACCGTATAAGTGGGACTGGTTGGCTTCGATATAATGGTTGGCAGATAATTGTGCGACCAGATTATTGGAATCTGGAAGTAGAATCCATATTAGAGGTTAAAGAAAAAGGATATAACGGAAACGAGAGTTTTATAGAAAACCGCATAATTATTCCTAATAAAGCGATAGCGATGGTCACACAGGCTCCTGGTTCATGGGATAGCCCATTATTAACTCAGGTAAATGGAATGCTTTATAATCTTGATTTTAGTTTCAAGTTAGGTAAGAACGATGCCTATACGGTTAGAGCTTTTGTACGCATTATGCCTGTCAACGGCAAAGCTCCCCCAAACCTGAAACAGCTGGAAAAAAGTAAAGTTGACGAAGCTATTAGGCATATACGGAATGATTTTTTCGACAAGCTGAGAGATCATAAAGATACTGAAATGCCACAGCAACAGGGGGTCTGTTTAACAGAAGGATTTATTGCCGATAAGGGAACTGAGCCGTTTTTTGGCAGTGCGGGCATCAAAATCAAAGACTATAAAGACGTTTATGCCGAGCTAACGACGGGGGGAGCTTTGGAGGAAGCTGATAAACCACTATTAGAACGAGATCTTTTCGCTAAAGATAGTGCTTTGGATAAACTCCTCTCTTGGGCGAAATATAGCACCATACGCAAAGGAAAGCGCAACATCAATGGTATGGCTGGCAGTGAAAAAAACTGGTTAAGTGGCAGGGAAATCGATATCTATTTATCTGGGAAAAAGATGATGGCAGTGTGAGATTTAAGATGACTTTCGGTACCAATAAGAAAAATACCAAAGGTTCGCCACTCAGCGAGAAAGAGGCTTTAACCGCTTGGGATGCAATATTGCCGACATTGAAAAAACGACTTTAAACAAGGTACTACTGCTAAATTGAAGTAAAAAATAAACGCGGTCAAGTTTTGAAGAGCATTTGCAAAAAAATACTGAAAAATTTGACCGCACTTTTGTTATGAAAAAGGCCGACTGAAAAACCAAACCTCAACTTTCATTCTAAAAAGTGTAAAAAAATCAACTTTTTCATTTAAAAAAATGTAAAAATATGAATTTATATTGTTAGAAAAAGTGTATACATCACTGTATAATTAGCCTATATTCCTTGTTTTAGAGAGGCATTATGCAGCGTAAAATCATACAATCCTTAGAAAAGTGGAAACACAAAACAAACCGAAAACCATTAATTATTCAAGGAGCAAGACAGGTAGGAAAAACTTGGGCGATGAAACACTTTGGCGATCAATCATTTGAAAAAGTGGCGTATATCAACTTTGATAATAACCCTCGGATGAAAACGCTATTTTCTGGCGACTATGATATTGATCGCTTGATACTTGGTTTGAAAATTGAAAGCGGTGTCGATATTCAAGCAGAAAACACCTTGATTATTTTTGATGAAGTACAAGAAGTCCCGCAAGCATTATCTTCACTCAAATATTTTTACGAAAATGCACCTCAATTTTATATTGTCGCGGCAGGCTCATTGCTTGGGGTATCACTACATCATCAAGTCTCTTTTCCTGTCGGCAAAGTGGACTTTCTACCACTTTATCCCATGGATTTTCATGAATTTTTAACCGCACTTGGCAAACAAGATTTGGTGACATTGCTTGAATTAAAAGACTGGTCGCTAATTTTAGCTATGAAAACCACCTATATTGATTTGCTCCGTCTATATTATTTTGTCGGCGGTATGCCCGAAGCGGTAAAAGTATTTATCGAAACACAAAATGTCGATGAAGTGCGTCAAATACAACGTAATTTATTGATGGCGTATGAACAGGATTTTTCCAAACATATTCTCGATGGGCAAACTGTGCAAAAAGTGCGGTCAATTTGGGCTTCCATTCCTGAACAGCTCGCCAAAGAAAATAAAAAATTTATCTATGCTCAGCTACAAAAAGGGGCGAGAAGCAAAGACTATGAAATTGCATTGCAATGGCTAAAAGACAGCGGCTTAGTACATAGCGTGCCTCGTGTGAAGAAACCACATTTGCCACTTTCCGCTTATCAAGATAACGCCTTTAAATTGTACGGTTTAGATGTGGGGCTGCTTGCCGCGCAAAAGCAATTTGGATGCCAGCGTACTTCTAGAAGGCAGCCGTATTTTTACCGAATTTAAAGGGGCTTTAACCGAACAATATGTCTTGCAACAACTGATTGCTACTCAAGAAAACCCTGTTTTTTTATTGGGCAACTGAAAAAGGCACTGCAGAGGTCGATTTTGTTGTGCAGCGTAAGCAAGCTGTGATTCCGATTGAAGTCAAAGCAGAAGAAAATTTAAAAGCGAAAAGTTTGAAAGTGTATGTAGAACAATTTCAACCTGAGCAAGCAATTCGCTTTTCCATGGCAGATTATCGGGAACAGGATTGGCTAGTTAATGTGCCGCTGTATGGGATAGATTTTATTAGTTTATAGTTATAGGAAGTAAAATGAAAACATACGAAATTAGTAGTATTAATGACTTGAATAATCTTATTCAAAAAAATTAGGCGAGCCCAAGCAGGGAACCAGTCGTTTTTTTAGAGGGCAAGCGAACAAAAAAATGGGACATGAATCCAAGTATCTTTAGAGAGCAATATCTTATTGAGAATGAAGATAAAATTATTAAAGATGTATTAACTAATTGCCCAGATGATTTTTTTACCTACAGATACTTTGTTTGAGAAACTGGTGAAATTACAGCATTACGGTTTGTAAAACAAGGCTTTTTGGATTTAACCACAAATGCTTTGGTTGCTTTTATATTTTTGCTTGCAATGAGAAGAAACATCATCGAATAAATGGGGAATTAATCATTCTAGACATTCCAAATGATCAAATCAAATATTTTTGATAGTGACACAGTTGCAATCTTAACTGCTATTAGTGTGCAACCAATGAATTTTTGAAATAAAAAAAGTATTGATGCTGCTAACGCTCAAAAAAATTTAAAAGGAAGTAGTTATATACTTAATAATTATGAAAATATTGTGAATTTTGATTCTTTCAAAGAAACAATGGCACAGTTTGGACTTGAAATTATGGATAAAGAGGAATATACAAATTTAATTATATCTCAATCAATAGAGGAAGGAAAAAGATGGATTTAAAAAGGAATTCAACGAACAAAGAGAAATAGTGAAATTGATTCATGATGTGAGGGCGGATAAGCCAAGTTTTCGCCCTGAAATAGAATGTAGTGATCTCAGAGAGAGTGCTTTGTGTGAGAGCTAAACTTAATAATACTAGAATATCACGCCAACAAGGTTGCTTTTTTTATTATATGGACTTGATAAAAACAAATTACAACCAGCAAAAAGTTCCTGAAGAATGGCAGCAAAAAAATAGATGGAAAGAAAAATTATTGTAAAAAAATAAAGCTAAAAATAATGGAAGAACTTAAATCTTTTGGAATTAGCACTCAAACTTTATTTCCTGAATTAGAAAAAAACAAACTATAGAAATAATGGAGCGATATAAATCGTGAAATAAACAAATTTCGATTTTCAAAGACCTATTTCTGTCTCTCAAAAGTGCAGCCATCAGTTTTTTTCATCATTTAATCTTCTTTAGATGATGTGTTTAAAGTTAGTGATTATGTTACTTACAAACATAAAAATGAGGCATCCCATGAGTTGCTTTTGATAGGAAATTTAAGAAGTATTATGAACAAGCGGTCAATTTTTGAAGAGGATTTGCAAAAAAATACTGGAAAAATTTGACCGTACTTTTAGACTATAGAAGGTTTCGTTACTCATGTAACTGGTTGTTATGGGCGTTAAGTGCCATTTATCAATTCTTCAAGATATTCAATACTTCTGAATAAATAATATTCACCTATTTGCAGTGTTAATTTTGATGAATCTCCAAATAATATTTTTTTCTAAATGCGCTTTTAAAAATTAAAAAGTTCATCTTTTTTTAAGAGATTTAAAGCATGAATTATGTTTTCTTCGGTAGATATACCGACAATAAACTCCTCTAGATTTGTGGCAATATCATGATTGTTAAAACCTTCAATAATTTTAGGCATTAAATAATTTATACCCTCTGGTGAAAAAAGACAAAAGGTATTAGGTGATATTCATCAATAATGATTTCCTCTATTGAAAGTATTTTCATAATACTTAAAAATCTTCTTTAAACTCCTCTATTTTTGTACATATCTTCTCGATATAATTTTTAAATAATCCTTCTTTAGGAAAAACTTCTATAAGAAATTTTTCGAGGTGTAATGTCCATTTGTGCATTCATCCTATAGAAAAAACTTGCTTCCTCAATAAACCCTATTTTGTTTACAAAGCTACTTGTAACTTTTTGAATGTTCAATCAGCTTTTATGGTTTGATAAGGAAGAGGTCACCTACACTAATTAATTATCAATAATGTATCTTTTTGCTCGATTTATTATATCTTTATAATCTTCCATAAAAAGGTTCTTCTAATACAGACTCTAATAAACACTCTAAGTTAGATAATATCTTTTGTTCAGCCTTATCACTTAGTTCATTATCTTTATTAAACTTAACGATCCATTCAAAAAACCAATACCTCATCACCGTTTAATTTTAAAAATATAATCGTTAGATTCTTTTCTTATATCCATAACATTATAACCTTAGTAGGCAAGTTAAATTATCAAATCAACTATAACTTAGTCTAAAGACTTTACATATTTCACATACGTAATAGATACAAATCAACAACTTACACTTTCATCTGAAGAAAATATGTTATCACCAATAAAAACAATTTTTAAAAAGTGCAATTACGTATTACATTATCTTCTATATGCATCGCTCTAAATACACAATTAGTAAAAGGTACAATTGGTAAATCTTGTATTGCTAAACATTGTTGCGATAAAAAGAACAATTAACAAAACTGCAGTTAGTAAATGAGCTATTCATTATGAAAGCGCCACGAAATGAGCTCAAAGAAAATTTAACATTAATGACTTCCCTATGAGAGATTTCATATCTATGAAAAATCAATGTTGGTTACATGAGTAAACTCACCTGAAATAAAAGGCATCCAAATCTTTTACATCAACCTTAGTTAAAGATTTTTGTTATATTTGAAAGTAATTTTTTTGAATTTCATTTGATATCATTTTACTACCACTAATCTAGAGGTCCGTTGGAAACTCTCTCAAAGATATTCTTGATATAGTCTCCCCACATCAGTATAGAAGGATTGATTACACCTCAGTCTATCATGGTTTGTTGAAAAAAATCGTATACAAAAAATCCCCTAAATACTTATCTAGGGGATTTTTGCTTTAAATAAATGTTATCTATTTCAAACCTTTTTTTACCAAATCTTCATAACCGCCATGGTTGGTGACATTGGTATAGCCTGCATTTTTCAACTCAGTGAGTGCGGCTTCGGCACGACGACCACTACGACAGTAAAGGTTGATCGGTGCATCTTTATCTGAGCCAATCGCTTTCACACCTTCAATGATTTTATCATGTGGAATATTCACCGCATCTTGTAAATGACCTGCGTTAAATTCCTTGGCTGAACGTACATCAATCCAAACGCCTTTTGCTTTTTCCGGTTGTACTGCACTTTGTTCTGTTTGTGGCGCAGTATTCGCAGAAGCAAAAAAGGTACAGCAATGGCTGCCGCAGAAAGTACCGCTGTGAATAATTTTTTCATTATTCAATCTCCTATTAAATAGAAATAATATATTTACCTAAATAAATTTAGGGGTTATGTAAAACTAATAGTCATCATACGCCTAAATATAAAGATAATAAACTGTAAATGAAGTAAATTTTAAGTAAAATTTTCGTAAAATTTAACCGCACTTTTGTAATATTTACCTTATTTAACACATCAATCTCTAAACCTTATCATTCATTATTTCTGATTAGTAAAAAGATGTTGTTCATAAAGTAGTATTTTTTTCACACAAAGATTTAACCGTACAATCTGCCCCATCAAATATTGAGGAGAAAATAATGAAAAAAATGCCTGTATTGTTTGTTGGGCATGGTAGCCCGATGAACGTGTTAGATAAAGAAAACCCGTTCAATCAGAATTTCAGCCTAATTACGCAAAAATTTGCTAAACCCAAAGCCATTTTGATGATTTCAGCGCATTGGTACAGCAGCCGTTTGCAGGTGACATCAGGTGAACACCCTGAAATGATTTACGATTTCTATGGTTTTCCTGAAGAACTCAGCCAAGTGCAATATCCCGCACCCGGTTCGCCTGAGTTGGCGGAGCAAGTGCGGTCATTATTACAGCCGGAAAATGTTGAGCTAAATCCAACGCGTGGTTTTGATCATGGTGCTTGGGCGGTATTGAAATATCTGTATCCTGATGCTGATATTCCCGTGGTGCAACTGAGTCTTAACCGTTTGCAATCGGCAGAATGGCATTTCAATTTGGCGAAAAAATTATCTGCTTTGCGAGAACAAGGTGTGTTGATTATTGGGAGTGGCAACATTGTGCATAATCTGAGAGCGATAAGCTGGGAACATATTGATCAAATCGGCGCAGGGTATGACTGGGCGTTTGCTTTCCGTGAAACAGTCAATCAGGCGATTGCGACGCAAGATGATGAAACTTTGGTGCATTATGAACAGTTAGGCGAAAAAGCCGAGCTTTCTGTGCCAACACCAGATCATTATTTGCCATTGCTGTACATCATAGCATTACGCGAACCACAAGACGAAATTACGTTTTTCAACGATAACCTGATTGCAGGATCGCTCAGCATGACGTCAGTTTTAGTGGGGTAAAATATTTACAAAAACACTTTAAAATCTAACCGCACTTTAAAAAAAGCCATCTGAAATTTAACATTCAGATGGCTTTTTCAATTTATTCAATTATTTCTTCGCAGGCTCTACTTCACCCACAGCTTTTTGAGATTTCTCATCCATTTCCACTTTAATATTGTGGTCCACCACCACATTCATGTTAATGGTGATGCCTTCCTTTGGTGTATCCAATTGGATGGTCGGTGTGCAAGCTGTGAGTGTAAACATAGCCGCAAAAATAAAAAAGTGCGGTTGAAATTTAAGGTGTTTTATCATTTGTCTTTGTCTAATTGCTTATAAAGTTTATATTGCAGATTTTGTTCAAATTGTGAGCCATAGTCAATCATATTCCACAATTCAAACATATTTTTCTTGGTGCGTATAATTTAACGTTATCGGATTATGGGTTCGCTTGGTTGGATTAAATCCGCTAATACTCGCACGCAACGTCATTTGCCCTTTAGGATCGAGTGTCACCGCCGCATGAGAATTTTGCAGTTCCATTTCTTTTAATAAATCCACCAGAATATTCTCTGTCCAACCGCCTTTTTTTCAGCCCTTTCACCATTTCATCCGTTAATTTGATGGACACATTTCCCACCTGTTCCAACGTGCCATTACAAATCAAACATTCTTTATGACCCAGCCAAAATGGCAAGGTCGCATTAGCACGGCCGGTTAAGGTTACTTGATTATATTGTGCCAAAGCTAACACTTGGGCCAAATCGATATTGGTAAAAGAAAGTGTCGCCATTTTACTTTGTGGAAAAGTGAGCTGAGGTACTGTCAATTCACCATCAAATAAGGAAAGTTTCACATTTCTTAAGATAAGTGGATTTCATGGTATTCGGATAGCGCCCGAATAAATCTAATTCCCCATTTGCGACAGAAAGCGCGCCATAGCGAATATTTTTAGTCGAAATATGAATGGGTTTGCCCGCAGCCACTTGTAATGCCTCGTTTTCATAATTCATTGGGAAGCGAATATTCAAGCCATACACTTCACCATCTGGCATGGTGATTTTGCCGCCTTTCAGATTCAGCTCTCCACCCATTTTCACGCCATTGGTATTAATCACGAATTTACTCTGTCCTTTGATGCTTCCCTCATGAATTAACCAGTTCCATTTTTGTGGGAAGAGTGATTGGAATACTTTTGCGGATTGTTCTTTCCAGCTGATTTCACCTGAAAGTGCACTATTCTGATATACACCCAAAACATCTAAAGGTCCAAGCGAGCCCGCCTTTAAATCACCTGCAAAATTGAAGTTACTGATACTCTTACCATCAATGCCTAAGCCAAAAACAGGCGAAACAAAACGACCGCCATAAGCCAGTTCAATCCAATCTGTTTTTTTGCTTGCAACAAGCCTCGAAGATGTTCTTCTTCATAATCCCAACGAAGTCGATCTTTAAGTTCCAATGAAAGTGGCGCCATTTTTACCTCTTTCATTTTGACTTCTTTGGAATGAGCAGAAAGTTGATTTAATTCAATATGATCGGCTTCCCAAAATCCTTTACCTTCCATTTTGACTGGCGTATTTAAGGATTTCCAGTTTGCACTTCCATTGATAATCCAATCCCAACGGTTTGTCGCTTGTTTTTCCACTGACTGTAACTTATGTTCTTCATCTCGGAAGTCAAACACGGTTTTAATACCGGCAATAAACTCGTGAGCGTTTCCGTCTAATTTTAAATTGAGATTTTCAAACTGCGGGGTTGTGCCATTCAACGTTGCCTGCAAACGCCCTTCTAAGCCATAACGACCGATAATAATGTCATCTAACGGTAAACGAACATGTAACTTGGTGCCCTCTTGTTCGTTATCCATTTTAAAGACCGACCCCGGATAAAAATACACCACGGGATGCGTAAAAATCCCGCCTAAATGATAAGTTAAATTGGTGAATGCCACAGTCGAGTTATAACGTAAATCCCCACGTGTTTTCAGCTCAAAATCCAATTCGTTATTGTCATCGCCACCGCCGATTTCACCGTTCTTTCCTGAAATCACGATCTCCCCTTTGCCCATTTCGCCAAAGGTTTGCAAGATCACGTTCATATCAATGCTTAATGGCAACAAGCCTTCTGCCGCACGGTGAATGGATAACCCAAGGAAGCCTTTAATCGGTTGATAGCTATCGAAGGTCCAATAAAATTTCCCCCATGAAATATCCAAACCGTCTTTGGTAAACACAAAAGGCACATCCAACAACGGCGAATTTGCTGTTAAATCTTGAACATTTAACTGACCATCCGCACCTTGCCACGACACTTTTGCCTCGCCTTTGGTTACAGCAAGTTCTGGGTTATTCCAATTGAATAAAACATTTCCTTGTTGAGGAAGTTGAGAAAGATCGGGCTCAAAATTTGCAGTGAACTGAAGATCATAGGTTTTATCGCCTGATTGTTTGATATCGGTATTGCCCGTCCATTGGAAGATCCCATCTCGCGGCGTAACAGTGGATTGATGATGCAGCTCAAGCCCATCATTATTCGCTTGTGCTTCTAGTGCTAATTGGTTGCCATTATAGTTTGCATCTAACGCCCAATCAGCCGATAAAAAAGGCTGCAATGCGGCTTGTTTCAGTGCATCGGTATTTGTTAATTGAAAGTGTTTAACTTTGACATCAGAAATAGGCAATGTCGCCCAAAGTGCGGTCAAATTTGGTGGTGTTTTTCAGCGTTATCGCTTGGCAAATGAGTTAAACAACCATAATTCAAGCTCGCCTTTTCAATATCAAGACTATGCGTATTCCACCAAGTGAGTTGCGCATCATTGAGGTTTATGAGGGTACATTGGTCTGTTTTCAATTTTAGCTCAGGTAGCGTTAAACCTGTCGCTTTCCATTGCCAGTCATCCGCTAATTCAATGTGATAATGCGGTGCTAAAAAATGATTTGCAAGTTGTTCCACACGTTTCGGGGTCGCAAAAACGCGCACTAAGCCAACGCTTACTACGATCAACAGCAACAAAATAATCAATGCCCACAGGCAACGCTTTCGCATAGATTCCCCAATTACACAGTTACAAATAGAAATATCTAGACCTAAATAATTATTTCACAAGAGCCAATAGTTTTTCTAATTCAGCTTCAGTTAAACTCTCTTTATATAGCTCATTAACCTGCCATAAGCCACTTTCTCTAATTTTATCTTTTTGTAGAGTGATTGCCTAACCAATTTTTCTGAAGGTTTAATTTCACCGAATTTAGCAGCATTAGAAAGTGTTGAAGTGATTTTACTTTCCCAAAAATAAGCGTTCTTCTTTAGTATTAACTTCAAAAAAACGCAAAATGAAAGATTAGTCTGAATATATTGGCTAATACGTTTTTTTCTAACGTTTTTTTCAAACTCAAGATCAATCCTTTTCAGTTTATCTTCTCTTCCTTCTTTTGAAGTTATGTCAAGTTCCCATGAATCTAAATAATCTTGATTTTTCTATGTTCAAAAAGCAGCGACCTATATTTTTTTCTAAAAAAATACTTCTATTCTTATTTTCTTTGACAAAATGCTGCATCAAACGTGAACGTAACTGATTTTTCACCTGTATGAGTACCGATTCTAACTATTCTGTCCATTTTTCCAAAAACTTTCACCTTTCTCAAAAGATGATATAAATACCATTCTTAGGTAGCTTAAACTTGTCAAAAGGAAACGTAAATCGTTCTTTCTTATTCAGCAGACAATGTAATTCACAAGCTAATGAAGTCATTCTTCTTTATAATCCTCTAGTTCTTTATTTAGAAAAACTTAATCTCTCACCTAATCTCATTTTATAGAACGGCTGTTCAATATGAATTAAGCTATCTTTAATTGGTAAAAATATAGTTATTACCCGCTAAAATAATGAATCGATCACTTTCTAAGTCAACTTTCCATTCCAGTAGCTCAATAACTTTTTTTGCCCCAGTTCAATCTATCATTTCTTTTCATTTTTATTCAGTGTTACATCATAAGGTTCTATTACACTATCTAACTCAAGTAAATGATGCTTTGCCGATAGAATATATATCGCATCAGGCTTAAGTTTATAGGCATAAAGCCAGGCTCTTTTTTTAAATAGTGGACTAAGGTATAAATCTTTTTGCCTTTGCCTTTTTCATTTGCTTTCTTTGATACACAAGATAATAAAAATAACTTTTTTTCATATTATAAATATTTATACTTAGGGTGATATAAAAAAACTATTTTCTTAACATTAATTTTATCTAAATAGCTCAACCAACTTATCTCCAAAGAAATAAAAATACTAATCCAAAGGCGACAATAATTAATCCGATAAATTTCGTGATATTTACTTCTCGAATCGGCATTCCGATAAGACCAAAATGATCGATAGTAGCTGCAGTAATTAATTGTCCGACGATGATAAAAAATAACATCGCGGTAATACCTAGCTTAGGTGCAAGCAAAACCGTTGTGAAGACGACGATTGCACCAAGTACCCCACCGATTAATTTCCACCAAGGTTGTGAAGGGATAGCAGACAAATTTCCCCATAAATCGGTTTTCACCCAAGCAATAAAAAAGAGAACGATTGTTCCCACGGCAAAAGAAATAAAGGTCGCGATCACCGCTTCGCCACTCATGGCTTTCGCGAGTTGTGTATTAATTGCCGATTGCGTGGCGAGTGCGACACCTGCCGCTAAGGCGATAATGAGATAAACAAAAAACATTGAAACTCCCAACAGAAAATTTGGCTTATTTTAACCTTTTCCTATTTGTCTTGTCGCGAAATGCTTTCCGAAAAAGGCAAAAAAGAGTTAGAGAGATTACTGTCTGTCGTCAAAACACATTTAAAGGTATAATGCTGCCAAATTTATATTTGGAAAGTATCCTTTTAAGATGAGACATACAAAGAAACTCATTACTCTTGCGGGAATTGCTGCATTTGTCAGCTATTGGTTTTATCTCCCAACTTATCCAGTATATCCGAAGAGTGATCATTATGATCCTGATACACAAACTTTCTATAATGCAGAACCTCAACGCGCACCAACAAATGTTGCAAGTGCACTTTGGGAAATGACATTTCATGAAAAAGATTTTCACCCGAAAAAACCGTTACCAACAGTCAAACCGAATTGGACTGAGTTTTTAGCACCAACTGAACAGAGTCGCTTTATGTGGTTTGGACATTCGACGCTGCTTATGCGCATTGGCAATCAAACCATTATTACCGATCCGCTTTTTGGAGATAGTGCGTCCCCTATGCCAATAATGATGCACCGTTTTCAACCACCCGTGGCAGAAATTGAAGAATTGCCACCTGTAGATGTCGTGTTGCTTTCACATAGCCATTACGATCACCTTGAACAAGAAAGCATCGAAAAATTAATGAAAACGCAAAGTCATTTTGTGGTTTCTTTAGGAATGGGCGTGATATTACAAAAATGGGGAATAGATGCAGCTAGAATTACTGAATTAGACTGGTGGCAAAGCACTGAACGCAATGGTGTAAAATATACTGCATTACCCGCAAGACATGATTCTAGCCGTAATTTGTTTGATCAGAACAAAGCATTGTGGTCTGGCTTTTTAATAGAGCATAAGCGCGGTCAAACTGAAGAACGTTTTTACTTCCATGGTGATTCTGCTCAAGGTAAACATTTTTGATGAAATTGCCAGCCGTGTTGGCAAAATTGATATTGCGTTTATCGAAAACGGACAATATAACGAAAGATGGCCCAATAATCATCTTTTTCCTGAGCAAACTGCGCAACTTGCAGCAAAACTACAGCCAACAAGATTTATGCCCATTCACTGGGGAGCTTATCCTCTTGCCTTGCATACGTGGAATGAGCCAGTGCTTAAGAGCATCCCCATGGCAAGAACACTGGGCGTGAATACACTTACACCATTATTAGGACAAGTATTTGACGTAAATACAAAAAAACAGAAGATTGGTTTACCCAAGAATAATCATAACTTTTGGCTATATGAAATAAGCTTTTTCTTCTTTTTCTTACTAAATTTAGACAGGTATTATCAAGCGGAAATTTATGATTTATCCCTTAGGAGTAGTTTATGTCTCAATTTAAAATTCACACTATTGAATCAGCCCCTGAAGCAGCCCAAGAAGCCTTAAAAGCCGTACAAAATGCCAATGGGTTTATTCCAAATTTAATTGGTGTTCTTGCGAATGCCCCTACTGCACTTGAAACTTATCGCACGGTGGGTGGCATTAATGGTCGTAACAGCTTAACGGCAACAGAACGCGAAGTGGTGCAAATTACCGCAGCGGTAGTCAATGGTTGTGGTTTCTGTGTAGCTGGCCACACGAAAATCGCTTTAAAAGCGTTAAAACTTGAAGAAGAGCTTGTAAATCAAATTCGTGCAACTGCTCGTATTGAAAGTGATAAAAAACTCGATACTTTAGCGCGTTTCACCCTTGCTGTTATTTTACAAAAAGCAAAATTAACCGAAGCACAGCTTAAAGCGTTTTTTGATGCGGGTTATACCCAAGAAAATGCTATTGATGTGATTTTAGGTGTCAGCCTCGCCACATTATGTAACTATGTGAACAACATTGCTGAAACCCCAATCAACCCTGAATTACAAGCATTTGCATAATCAAGCCAATATAAAAAGTGCGGTCCAAAATGACCGCACTTTTTTATTCCTTCACAAATTGTTTTATTTGATCTGAATTTAAATGGCCTGGCTGAACTTTGATAAGATTTAACTCCTTATCCAATAACAAATTAAACGGATAGCCTAATACATTGGCTCGTTTAATGATTTCACCATTTTCATCCAATAATACGGTAATATTTTTATAGTCCAAGCCTTTATACCAATTGATAAATTTTTGAGCTATTTTGTTCGTTCTTTTGTCCTGGTGAGGCAATCGTAATCACATTAAAATCAAGATTCTTTTCTGCACTAAGATCATCAATTTCCGCTAAGCCCGCTAAGCAAATTGGACACCAAGATGCCCACATTTTGATATAAAGCGGTTTGCCTTGATATTGTGATAAAGTGACGGTTTGATTATCCAACGTCTTCAAGGATATATCCGCCAAAGACACCTTCTCTTGAGCAAAGCTCAATGGACTCAAAAACACTAAAAGTGCGGTCAATATTTTTCTCATTTTACCCTCTTATTTCACAAAAGGAATCAAATCACCATAACCTTGTTTTTCCATTTCATCTAATGGAATAAACTTAATTGATGCACTGTTGATGCAATAACGTAAACCACCTTTATCACGCGGACCATCATCAAACACATGGCCTAAATGGGCATGGCCACTGCGACTTAACACCTCAATGCGAGTCATATTAAAGCTATTATCTTTTTGATATTCAGCGACTTCTGCGGCAATCGGTTTAGTAAAACTTGGCCAGCCACAACCTGATTCAAATTTATCTTTAGAAGAAAAATAACGGTTCTCCCGTGGTGATATCCACATAAATACCAGGCGCGAAATTATCCCAATATTCGTTACTAAAAAGAACGTTCAGTATGTTTGCCTTGCGTCACATCATATTGAAGAGCGGTCAATTTTTGCTTTAATTCTGCATCACTTGGTTTTGGGTATTTTTTATCATCAATTAATGGCTCATCCGCTTTTTTGATGTCGATATGACAATAGCCATTTGGATTTTTCTTGAGGTAATCCTGATGATACTCTTCCGCCTCCACATAATTTTTCAGCGGTTCTACTTCAATTTGAATCGGTTCTTGATATTTGCTTTGTAAGGTTTTTAATGCTGCCTCAATAACGGCTTTATCTTGTTCGTTTTGATAATAAATGCCGGTGCGATACTGTCTGCCACGATCATTGCCTTGCTTATTGATACTGGTTGGGTCGATAACACGGAAATAATATTGCAACAATTTATCTAGCGAAATTTTATTTGGATCGTAAGTGACTTTCACCGTTTCTGCATGATCTGTCGCGTGCAATAATTGATAGTTAGTGGTATCGCCTTTTCCATTAGCATAACCCGAAACGGCATCTGTCACGCCTTGAATGCGTTCCATATAAGCTTCGAGCCCCCAAAAACAACCACCAGCAAGATAAATAATTCGTTGTTCTTGTTTGCTTTCCATTGTCATTTTTTGCTCCTTTGATGAAGTTGGATTATCAGCATACGTTAAACTACTTTGCAAACCGCCAAAAAGTGCGGTCAATATGAGAAATGTTTTTGTATATTTCATTTTCTTTCCTTATTATAGAAAAATCTTCAGCTTACATTTGATTAGACGAAGACAAACCCATTTTCTTACAAAATAAGGCAATTTTTTTACCGCACGTTGTGCAAGGAACCCTTATGCCAAACATACATCTCCGCAATCATTATCAAAAAGCTGTTGTTTGTATGGTGTTAGCTTACATCAGCATTGCCTTAATGGGCGTATTTGTAAAATACGCCTCTGATGAATTACCGTCCAGTGAAATTTTATTTTCCCGCTTCTTTATTGGTTTTGTTTTTCTCTTGCCCTTTTTGATTAAAGATGGAGATTTCAAAGTCGATATGTCGCAATGGAAATTTCTCGTTTTGCGCAACCTCGCCGGCATTGCCAGTATGTTGCTAACCTTCTACGCCATTAAATATTTGCCGATTTCTATTGCGATTTTATTGATGAATACGTCCGCACTTTTTGTGCCTTTACTACTGTTTTTCTTTAAAGTCAGAACGCCATTAAAAGTATTAGCTTGCAGTTTTATGGGTTTTATCGGTGTATCCATCATTATGCTGACCAACGGTTCAATGAATATCAACCCTATCCATGTAGGCTATGCTTTGGGTGCTGCCGTCTTGGCTGCGATGGCGTTTATCAGTTTACAAGAGCTCAATAAACACAACTCACCTAAAAATATCGTGTTTTACTTTCACTTATTAGGCTCGATTTTGTTGCCGCTCTTTTTTATTGCTCAATGGGAAATACCAACACTACATGGATTCACATTACTGCTTTTAGTGGGTGGATTCGGTCTTATTTTCCAATTATTACTCACTCGCGCCTTTAAATACGCGCCTGCCAATGTCATTACGCCTTTTGCTTTTACCGGTGTCATTTTTTTCCAGTATCTGTGACTGGTTATTCTGGGATAACGTACCAAGCCTAAATTTCTGGATTGGTTCATTAGTCATTATTATTGCCGTCAGTTTACTTGCCAGAATGCGGGCAAAAATAGAGAGATCCGACCAAATAGCTAAAATATAACTATTCTCAACAACATTGTTTGAATGTATAATCCTAATGCTTTTTATTATTGAGGACACAACATGAAAAAATTATTCAAAACCACTTTAGCTTCTGCATTATTAATGGCGTCTGCATTTGCTAGTGCCGTGACGGTTAAAGATGCAAAAGGTGAATTTACCCTTGATAAAACCCCAAGCCGTGTTGTGGCATTGGAATATTCTTTTGTGGATGCTTTAGCCCAAGTCGGAGTTAGCCCAGTAGGTGTGGCCGACGATAACAAAATCGATCGTATTTTGCCGCAAGTGCGCGAAAAAATTGCTGCATGGCAATCCGTTGGCACGCGTTCTCAACCGAGTCTTGAAGTGATTGCTTCCCTCAAACCCGATTTAATTATTGCCGATCCTTCCCGTCACACAGCGGTGTTTGAAGAATTGAAAAAAATTGCGCCAACAGTGATGTTCGATTCTCGTCATGAAAGCTACCAAGAAAAATCTTGAAACCGCGCAGAAAAATTGGTGATTTAGTCGGTAAAAGTAGCGAAATGAAAGCAAAAAATCAATGAACATAATGATTACATTGCCAACATCGCAAAAAAATTTAGGTGTGCAAGGCAAAAAGCCTCATTTGGTACTTCCCGAGAAGATAAATTTAATATCCAAAATGACAATGGCTATGTGGGAAGTTTCTTAACGACATTAGGGTTTTGCGCCAACTAAACTCAATAGCGATCAAGCTTTCGTGGAAATCAACCTTGAACAATTAGTAATGGAAAAAAACCGGAATACTTGTTCATTGCCCATTATCGTGATGAAAGTATTGCGCGCAAATGGGAAGCTGAGCCACTTTGGAAAGCCATTCCTGCCGTAAAAGCAAATCATGTTTACAGCGTTGACTCGGACATGTGGGCTCGTGGTCGTGGCTTAGAAGCGAGCAAAATTATGGCGAAACAAATTGAAGGTTTCGTGAAACAAAAATAATGATGAAGTCTACTTTCCGTTGGGGACTTCCCCTTATCATTCTGGCTTTCCTATTATGGGGAAGCCTGTTTTTGTATTATCCCATCGAAATTCGACCGCTTGTAGCTTTACAAGCGTTCCTCCCCGATGGCGACGAAATTGCCAAAATTACGGTAACCGATTTACGCCTACCGCGTGCATTAGTTGGCATGATTTTAGGTGCAAATCTTGCGGTGGCGGGGGCGTTGTTACAAACCATTACGCGCAATCCGCTTGCCTCCCCTACGCTACTCAGCGTGAACTCGGGTGCTAGTCTTGCAATGGTAACCGCCAGTGCGTTTAGCCCCTTGATTCTTTCTGGTTATAGCATTGCCTTAGTGGCTAGTATCGGTGGCGGTCTGAGTTGGTTTGTGGTGATGCTGATCAGCAATGGCTGGAAAGACAACAGTGGAGATCGTAGCCGAGTGATTTTAGCAGGGATTGCCGTATCACTACTTTGTGCAGCACTAACTAAATTGGTGCTGATTATCGCGGAAGATCATGCCTTCGGTATTATGAGTTGGCTAGCTGGCGGCATTGCACATGCTCGTTGGAATGAATTATTGACGTTATTTCCGTTCTTTATTTTGACCGCACTTTTCTGTCTATTCTTTGCTAGTCGTTTAAATTTACTCAATTTAAGCGATGAATCTGCGCGTTCGTTAGGCATCAATCTCTTCCGTTTACGTTGGTACGCTAACATCATGGCGTTATTGATTGTAGGTTCAAGCGTGAGTGTTGCTGGCCCAGTAGCCTTTATCGGCTTACTCGTGCCCCATCTGGCACGCTATTGGATTGGTTATGACTTGCGAAAATCGCTCCCTATGGCGATGTTACTCGGCGCAATTTTAATGCTCGCTGCAGACACCATTGCCCGCGCGGTCAACTTTCCTAGCGAAGTGCCTGCTGGTGCGGTGCTTGCCTTAATCGGTGCCCCAGTCTTTGTATTATTTGCCAGAGGAAGACACTAATGCGAACCTCTCATGTATCTTTTCGCGCTATCGGCTTTTATGTCATTACGCTTAGTCTGATGGTACTACTCTTTGGGTTGAGTATTCGTCTCGGCACTTATACGCTTTCCTTTGAAGAAATTTGGGCAGCCTTTCAGCCTGACGATAAAAACTATTTTACCTTGATGGAATATCGCCTCCCCCGTGCGGTGTTAGCGATTTTATTAGGCGGCGCCTTAGCAATTTCCGGTGTGCTAGTGCAAAGCGTAGTGCGTAATCCGCTTGCTTCTCCCGATATTTTAGGGATTAACAATGCGGCGGGGTTGGTTGCTGTTTCGGTATTGATGTTCCTACCAAACTTAGCATTTTACTGGATGCCAATTTTTGCCTTTTTAGGCGGTGTGCTCTCTTTTGTCATTTTATGGATCGTGTGCGGTTTTAACTTCCGCCCTATCAAAATGGCAATCATTGGGGTCGCACTTTCCGCATTGTGGGCAGCCATTAGTCATTATCTGATGCTTACCAATCCGGTCGAGATCAATACGGCAATGTTATGGCTTACAGGAAGCCTATGGGGGCGCAGCTGGTCTTATTTAAATGTGGTATTGCCATGGTTAGTGGTATTGCTACCCTTGCCATTTATTTTCTGTCGCGATCTCGACACCCTTGGTTTAGGTGAAAACAAAGCCTCCACCTTGGGCGTGACCGTAAATAAAGTGCAAATCAGCGTTTTAGTGCTAGCGGTGGCCCTTTCCACTACAGCCGTGGCAATTTGTGGTCCGATTGCCTTTTTAGGCTTAGTTGCGCCGCATCTTGCTCGTCGTTTAGTCGGTGGCAGACATCGCACCCTATTACCGGCAGCCTTGATTATTGGCGCCCTCTTATTACAACTTTCGGATATTTTGGCGCGGGTGATTGACCCACCAACGGAACTGCCGGCAGGTATTCTGACCGCGATTATCGGTGCGCCATATTTCTTCTACTTATTGATGAGAACTAAATAATGAGCATTGAAATCAATAATTTATCTTTAGGTTATCAAGATAAACTCGTGGTTAAAAATCTGTCGCTAAAATTCCCGAAAAATAAAGTGATTGCGTTAATCGGCCCAAATGGTTGCTGTAAGTCCACCACATTAAAAGCGGTGGCTCGCTTGCTTAAACCGAAGCAAGGCTCAATCACCCATAAAGGTCAGGATATTTGGCAAAAAAGCCCTAAAGAATATGCACAAGAATTGGCTTTTCTCCCGCAGCAACACTTGGTACCTGAAGGCATTAAAGTACGCGAATTGATCGCTTACGGGCGTTCGCCTTACTTAAACCTCTGGGGTAAACTCAGCCAAAAAGATGAAGAATTGGTCACTTGGGCGATGGATCAAACACAAACTGTCGAACTCGCCGAACAGTTGGTTTCCGATTTATCTGGTGGTCAGCAACAACGCGTCTTCTTAGCCATGACACTTGCGCAAGATGCTGAATTAGTGCTACTCGATGAGCCGACTACTTATCTGGATTTAAACCGCCAAGCTGAACTCATGGGCATGATGCGACAAATGCAACAAAATGGCAAAACCGTGATTACGGTGTTGCATGATCTCAACCAAGCCTGCCGCTATTGCGATTACTTAATCGTCATGAAAAAAGGTGCCGTAATGGCACAAGGTACGCCCGATGAAGTGATGACCGAAGAGTTGCTGAAGGATGTGTTTGATTTGGATGTCATCATTCATCGTGATCCTATCAGCAACACACCGATGTTTATTTTGAAATAACGTTCAATCACTTCTCTAAATATCAAATAGGCGTTTTATTTTACTAAAACGCCTATTTTTCACCTAAAACATCCGCTGTTATACATAACTAATATTTTTCATAGCTCAACTTGAGGTCGGATCACTTTACGAAACTTACACTTTCTTTACATTGTCATAAATATGGAGTCCACAATAAATAATTATAATTAAACATAGTGAAGTTAATATGAAGTCTCTATCCCATGTCTTTAAGACTGTGCTATTAGTAGGTGTCAGTACCTCAGTAGCACAGGTTGCCTATGCCCAAAATTCCTCTATTGATACCGAACGAGAAAATATCATCATTTTCTCTCGTCAAGGAGAGGCCCAATTAAATCAAGCTATTCCCAAACTTGAGGCCTTATTTAAGAGGACTCAGGATTCGAAAGTGCGCGATGATTTAATGACACTCTATCTGAGGACGAATCAATCCGCTAAAGCACTTTCACTTTGCGAAAGCTGCGCTCCAGCGCAATTTTCCCAAAATGAACTCGAAAATTTAGGCAAAGCCGCTCGAAATGAAAAAAACAATACGATCGTGCCGTTGTATTCTATTCCCAATTGCAAAAAGCAATACCCTGATAATCCAAATGGATGGCTTGGTGGCGCATTAGCTTTCACAGAAACCAAAAACTACAATGCGGCAAAAAATGCACTGAATGTTTATAAAAAACGTTTTGGACAAGATAATGCTTATCTTGATGCAGAAAGTTATTTGCTTGATTTCACTGAACCCGATATGGCTAAACTTGGCCGTTGGCAACGTCAGTTAGAACAAAATCCGAAAAATATCACCTTAATGAGAGAGTTGTATCGTTTAGCATCAAAATACAACCTTCTGCCATTACAAGAGAAATTACAAAAAGCCTATCCGGATCAATTCAATCAAAAAGACATGATGTGGTTTGAGCATGGTAAGACGATTACCTCTTCAAAAAATGCGACAACGCCTGCACAGCAAGAAAAATCATTTGAAGAATTGACCGCACTTTTGGCCAAAATTAATCCTGAGCATCCTCTGTATCAACAAGCATTGCAAGATCGTTTTGTGATGGGGGTTCGCTTGAATAAATTTGATGAAATAGAAGACGACTTCAATACATTACAGGCTCAATCTAATGTGCCGGCGTATTTAGAAGAAGCCTTTGGTGATTATTGGGCTGCAAAAGGCTCACCACACAAAGCATTAGCAATTTATCAAGTAATTGAACAACAAGCCCTACACAATAAATTCGCTGTGAGCGATGGTTTACTTCATAAACTCTCTCTGACCGCAAGCGATGCGGGCAAATTTGAATTAGCTCAACAATATTTAGAGCGTATGAATTCAAATGTTTATATCAATGACTATACCCGAACATCAAAAATTCTGAATCCAGGCTACGATTCTCGCTATTTTGGTTTGGCTCGTTTAGCTTTATGGCGCGGTAATAGTAAATTGGCTCAGCAACTTATAGATGATCGTCTATTTAATAAAACGCCAGGTGATCCATGGGTTATGTTGCAAAAAGCAGAACTTGAGCGAAATCGTGGCAACTATGATGATGCCAAATTATGGGCTGAAAAAGCCGGTTATTTTTTGAGTAAAAATGATCAGCAAGAAGCACGCAATAACCTGGCAGAAACTGCTTTAAGTCAAAATGATTTACCAACAGTTTCAAAAACAATTGATGCAATGAATGAAGAACAACGTCAGTCAGCACAATCCCTCATAAACCATTACGAACAAGCACGTTCTGGCAAAATTGTAGGAAGTATCGGCTTGCAACATCGCACTTCACCAATAAGCTATAGCAATGAAAGTAGCCAAGATTATGCAATTTACACACCAAAAACAGCAAATGGTCATGCTCTCTACGCTCATTACTTAGAAACTCGCTCCCCTTATGACAAAGAAAGTCTCATTTCTCGCCGAATTGGTGTGGGAACAGAGCTCAATTTCTATCCGCTCCAATTGAAAATGGAAGGCGGGAAAGGCATTAAGCTTAATGATAAAGCCTATTTCTCTACAGAGGCAAATTATACCCTCAACCAACATTGGTCATTTAATTTAAACGCCAATATTAATGGTAGTGGCACCCCAGTTAAAGCCATTAATAAAGGTGTGTATACCAAAGATATTGGTTTCTCTACCACGTATTCCTATTCCGATATTTTCCAAGCTGGACTAGGTGGTGGCGTCATGAAATTTGATGACGGTAACTTAAGAAAAGAAGCCAATTTCTGGTTGAATCTCAATACATTCAAACATGATCGTTGGACGCTAACTAACAATTTCAGAGTCGATTACAGCAAAAAAATAAAACCATTGATTCTGCTGAATATTACAACCCATCAAAAAGCGACAAGCTTGGAATTGGGTGCGGATTTAAGTTACTACCAACCACTTAATTATGAGCTGATCTTAAATCACCATCTGAAAGCCAGTGTGGGGGCCTATAAACAGGCAGAACTCAGTCGAGAAAAAAATGTGGTCGATTAGCTACGGACACCAATGGCGTGTTGGTAAAAAAATTTGGCGTGTCTTATGAAATTGGTCGTAAAAAGAATATTTACGATGGCAATGCTGAATTCAACAATTTCGAAAATTTAAATTTCTCTATTTATTATTAAATACTTAAGCGGTATAACTTTATGAGATCTCTAAAACATTTTGCAAAAATCATTATTTGCACGCTTTCCCTTTTTTCGGCTTTTGCCTTTTCGCAAGATCGTTACGGCGTATTAGCCTATCACTCAGTTGTGGATGAAAGTGCGGCTGAAAATCAAAAACAGTATTTTCCTCAAACGATTTCAGCCCAAACCTTAATTAAACATTTTAATTGGTTAAAAGAAAACGGATACAACGTGATCAGTTGGCAGCAAGTTATCGATGCTGAAAATGGTAAAGGCACATTACCTGATAATGCGGTATTACTAAGCTTCGATGATGGCTATGAAACCATGTATAACGTGGTCTTCCCTCTATTAAAGGCTTATAACTACCCTGCTGTTTTTGCGCCAGTGACAGGCTGGTTGGATACCCCAGCAAATCAAAAGATCGCTTATGCCGATAAAATGCTGGATCGTTCAGTTTTTGCCACTTGGTCGCAAGTCAAAGAAATGGAACAGAGCGGGCTCGTTGAGATTGCCTCACATACCCATAATCTTCATAACGGTATTAATGCTAACCCATCTGGTGGTCAATTACCCTCTGTGATTGCGCCTGAATATAAAAATGGGAAATATGAAACAGAAGATGCCTACAAAAATAGATTGAAATCTGATTTCACCCGTACCGTTCAAACATTAGTCAATCATATCGGTAAGAAACCACGCGTAATGGTGTGGCCTTATGGACAATTTAATGATGTTTCTGTGCAAATTGCACGACAAGCAGGAATGCCACACTATTTCTCATTGGGTGAGAAAATTGTTAATAAAGTTGGCGATAAACACATTGGACGCTTATTACTTAATGCAGAAACCGATCTAAATACCGTTAAAAACTATCTTGATGGCATTGATGAAAGCAAACAAATTCAACGAGTACTGCATGTCGATTTAGACTATGTCTATGATGCGGATAAAGCTCAGCAAGCCAAAAACCTTGATAAGTTAATCGACCGCATCTATCGCTATGGTGTGACGACAGTTTATCTTCAAGCCTTCTCTGATCCCGATGGGGATGGTGTAGCGGATGCCTTGTATTTTCCGAATAAATACCTTCCTGTACGAGATGATATTTTTGGCCGAATTGCCTGGCAATTGCAAACGCGCGCGGGCGTACAAGTCTACGCTTGGATGCCTGTACTCGCCTTTGATTTACGAAAAGGCGTAAAAGAGGCGGAATATGTCATTGATAGCCGCACGGGCAAGACTTCAACAAAGGCTTATTTACGCCTTTCACCTTATAACAAACAGAATGTTGAAATCATTAAATCCATTTATAACGATTTGTCATTCTATGCCAAATTTAATGGCATTTTATTCCACGATGACGCGTTCCTAACCGATTTTGAGGGCGCAGAAGGCGATCATGCTGAAGGTATGGTTAGCCCACAAGCAAAACAAAAAACACAAGATTTAATCCAATTAACCCATCAACTCACCGATGCGTTAAAACCTTATTTCTTGCGTGGTTCATATTCTCTTAAAACGGCTCGTAATCTTTATGCATCAGTGATCACAAATCCAAATGCAGAAGAATGGTTGGCACAAAACTTAAAAACGCTCACCGACAATTACGATACCACTGCCATCATGGCGATGCCATACATGGAAAATGAACAGCCTATTTCACAAAAAGAAGCCTATCAATGGTTTGCTTCTCTTATTGAAAATGTGAAAGCTCAAGCGCCATTAGAGAAAGTCTTATTTGAATTCCAAGCGGTGAATTGGCGAACTCAAAAACCAATTCCTGAATCCGAATTGATTGATTGGATGACGCTATTACAAAAAAATCATATTTATAGCTATGGCTACTATCCGGATAACTTTTTAACGAATCAACCGGATATGAACAAAATGAAACCGTATTTTTCCGTAAATACGAATGCAGAAAACAATAAGGATTGACTTATGAACCAACAATTCTTAGAAGCCGTGAGTATCTTCGTATTCATGTATCCTGCCGGAATGGCGATATATTGGGTGACGGCAAGTCTGTGTTATTACCTTTTTATGGAAGGAAAACTTGGGCAACCAACTTTCCAACAAATGCCAAAGGAACGTGTTCCGATGGTCAGCATTATGGTGCCTTGCTATAACGAAGGGGACAACCTAGATGAAGCTATTCCTTACTTGCTCCAACTCAGATACCCAAACTATGAACTCATCTTCATCAACGATGGCAGTAAAGATAACACGGGTGAAATTATTGATCGTTGGGCCAAAGCTGACGAACGCATCGTGGCGCTTCACCAAGAAAACCAAGGTAAAGCCAGTGCATTAAATCATGGTTTGTTAGTTGCTAAAGGTGAATATGTAGCCTGTATTGATGGCGATGCAGTATTGGATTTCGATGCGATCGATTACATGGTGCAATCCCTCGAATTAAACTGTGCTTATGGCGCCGTTACCGGAAACCCTCGAGTACGTAACCGAAGTACTATCTTAGGTCGTTTACAGGTGTCTGAATTTAGCTCCATCATTGGCCTAATCAAACGCGCTCAAAGTCTGATGGGAACCATTTTCACGGTATCCGGCGTATGTTGTCTCTTCCGCAAAGATGTGATGAAGGAAATCGGTGGCTGGAGCACCAACATGATCACCGAAGACATTGATGTTAGTTGGAAAATTCAAACGGCTGGTTACAACATCATGTATGAGCCTCGTGCCTTATGTTGGGTATTAATGCCTGAACGTCTTTATGGCTTATACAAACAGCGTTTACGCTGGGCACAAGGTGGTGCTGAAACCATTCTCAAATATTTCCCTCAGGTCTGGCGTTGGAGAAACCGCCGTCTATGGCCAATGTATGCTGAATATTTTGTTACCGCAACTTGGGCAATCTTATTAGTTGTACTGGTTGCGCTTGCACTATACCGGAAGATTACCTTAGGTATAGGTATTCAAAACATGGAGCTGTTTGAAACAAATATCTCGATCATGTTTTTCCTTCTTCTTACAGTGTCTCTTAAAGCTTATACATTGATTCACGTTATGAAAAAAGGATTGATCCAATATGGAATTTCCTGCATTTGGTATCCCTATGTTTATTGGCTACTTAATACGGTAACGTTACTCGTTGGAATCCCAAAAAGCGATTTTTTTAGAAACAAGTCCAAGCTAGCTGTCTGGACAAAGCCCTGACAGAGGAGTTTAAATAATGGCAACCGCCACTTTTACAAAAATTAATGGTTATTAATAAAGGTAGCAGCCTTCCCTTGCTGATTAAAGCCAAAAGCTTTGCACTAGATCTAGTCACCTGGGCTTTATGGGCTTATATCATTACGTTTGTCGCGAGATATGCGGAACGCATCTTCACTAAACCGATTCTGGAAAGTTTCTTTTTCGTTGATGTGGTCAGCATCATGTTTTCTGTCTCTGCGGTATTAGTTATATTGGCTTATATTTGGTCTATTCTTACCGTAGCGAAAGAATAACGCGCAAAAAAAATCTTAATATAAAAAACCGCACTTTGATTTGAAAACCAAAGTGCGGTTATTTTTAGAGATGTTTAATTAGATAAGATATTCTCTAATTAAGCTTTTGGACCTGCTGCGATAAGTGCTTTACCTTCTGCGTTGGTCGCATATTTTTCAAAGTTTTTCACAAAACGTCCTGCAAGGTCTTTCGCTTTCGCTTCCCATTGTGCTTTATCCGCATAAGTATCACGTGGATCTAAGATCGCTGGATCTACGCCTGGTAATGCTTTTGGAATAGCTAAGTTAAAGATTGGTAACTCACCCATTTCTGTTTTTTCGATAGAACCATCTAAGATGGCATCGATAATACCACGGGTATCTTTAATTGAGATACGTTTACCTGTACCGTTCCAACCAGTATTAACTAAATACGCTTCTGCACCGGCAGCTTGCATACGTTTAACTAACACTTGAGCATATTGTGTTGGGTGGAGTGTTAAGAATGCTGCACCGAAACATGCTGAGAAAGTTGGCGTTGGCTCAGTAATACCACGCTCTGTACCGGCTAATTTAGCGGTGAAGCCAGATAAGAAGTAGTATTTGGTTTGCTCTGGTGTCAATTTAGACACTGGAGGTAACACACCGAATGCGTCCGCAGTTAAGAAAATTACTTTCGTTGCGTGACCTGCACGAGATACTGGTTTAACAATATTATCAATGTGATAAATTGGGTAAGACACACGAGTATTTTCAGTTTTAGAACCATCATCGAAATCAACTGAACCATCTGCACGAACCACGACGTTCTCTAATAATGCATCACGACGGATTGCACGATAAATATCCGGCTCATTTTCTTCAGAAAGATGGATAGTTTTCGCGTAGCAACCACCTTCAAAGTTGAAGATACCTACATCATCCCAACCGTGCTCATCATCACCGATTAATTCACGTTTTGGATCGGTAGAAAGTGTGGTTTTACCTGTACCTGATAAACCGAAGAAGATTGCCACATCACCGTCTTTACCTACGTTAGCAGAACAGTGCATTGCACCCACACCTTTAAGTGGTAGGAAGTAGTTCATCATTGAGAACATACCTTTCTTCATTTCACCGCCGTACCAAGTACCACCGATTAATTGAATACGCTCAGTTAAGTTAAATGCAACGAAGTTTTCAGAGTTCAAGCCTTGTTCTTTCCAGTTCGGATTAGTGCATTTAGAACCGTTCATGACCACAAAATCAGGTTTAAAGGTTTTTAATTGTTCTTCTGTAGGACGAATGAACATATTTTTCACAAAGTGTGCTTGCCATGCGACTTCCGTCACAATACGCACTGCGATACGGTCTTTTTCACTTGCACCACAGAAACCATCCACCACAAATAAACGTTTACCAGAAAGTTGTTTAGTCACAAGACCTTTCAAGCTTGACCAGGTTTCTTGAGTCATTGGTTTATTATCGTTTTTTGCTACATCAGAAGTCCACCACACAGTATCTTTTGTGGTATCATCTAAAACGATGTATTTGTCTTTCGGGGAACGACCGGTAAAGATCCCTGTATCAACAGCAACCGCGCCAGTTGTGGTAAGTGTACCTTTTTCAAAGCCTTCTAAACCTGGTTTTGTTTCTTCTTCAAAAAGTTGTTCATAACTTGGGTTATAAACCACTTCTTTACATCATGAATACCAACGGCTTCAAGTTCTTTAATTACGTTTTTAACATCAGTCATAGTTCACCTCTTGATTAAAGTTTAAAAATTTTTCCTATGCTTATTGTATGGGAATTGTCAAATGTTAAGTAGATCTCATTTTTGAACATTCATTGGAAAAATCCTACCCCTTTTTAGGTGGTTTTAAAAAGGCTAGGATACAACAAGGTTGATTTTACCCATCACATTTTTCGATATAGTGAGAACCATTATCAACTCAAAACTCGATAACCATGTTCTCATTTCTGCGTTTATTCTTTTTATTTTATCTGCTGATATTTACGCAAAGCACGCAAGCAGAACCCGACTTTAAGATTCCTCCTATTCAAGAAAGTATGAAAAAAATGTATCAAATTCAACAAAAAGATTTTACCTTTGAAGACAAACATTACCGTTTATTCATTGCGGTACCGCCAAAAACATCGCAAAAACTGACCGCACTTTACACTTTAGATGGCAATGCACAATTTCCAATGGCGGTGAATACTGTCAATCCCAATAAACCACTCCCGCTTATTGTTGGTATCGGTTATGTCTCTGATAAAGCCTACGTCATTGAAGAACGCACTAGAGACTACACTTTTCCGGCTGAAGGTACTGAATTTGCCAAAGGAGGGAAAGCTGCCGATTTTTTACGTTTTATTCAACAAGACGTAAAGCCTTATATTGAACAGCATTTCGATATCAATAAGGAAAAAAACAATATTTCTTTGGTCATTCTTTTGGTGGATTATTTGGATTGTACGTGCTCTTCCATCAACCAGATTTATTTCAACATTACACATTGGCAAGCCCTTCTCTTTGGTGGGGAAACGGCTCATTTTTACCTCAAAATGAGCCATGGATTAGCCAAAAACCATCACATATTCTGATTACATTAGGCTATTATGAAGAGCATCCTGAAGAGGATCCGAATATGACTGAAGAACAATTACAGCGTATTAATCAACGGAAAAAAATGCGAACAATCAATGCGCATCAATTGGCGAAAATATTGGAAAAACAAGGTAATTCCGTAGAGTTTATTTCCATTCCCAATAAAAATCATGGTGGCTCGATTCCAGACGCTATCAAACATTGTTTGGAACAAGTTCAACCATAAAAAAATCCCCGTCATCATGAACGGAGATTTTTCTTATTGAGCTTGTTTAAGTTTATCAATGGCTTCTTTATTGAAGAAGTAATGTGTGCCACAACATTCACACTGCATATCAATGCTGCCTTTATGCTCTTCTAAAATTTCATCAATTTCAGCTTCTGGAATCAGTAATAATGCTGCCCCAGAACGCTCAGATGAGCAACCACAGAAGAAAGAAACTGATTGCGGTTCAAAAACCTCCACAACTTCTTCGTGATATAAACGATAAAGCAATTCTTCTGCAGGTAATCCAAATAGCTCCTCATCTTTGACTGTTGCAGCTAATGTAGTTAAATGCTCAAAATCTTCTGGTGTACCTTGGCCATCCGGCATAATTTGTAACAACATCCCTGCCGCCACGGGTTTGCCTTCATATTCACCCGTGCGAATAATAAGCTGGGTTTGTAATTGCTCTGAACGGACAAAATAGTCTTCTAAACATTCCGTAATGGTTGGTTTATCTAAACCGATAACGCCTTGATAGCGCTCACCCTCGGTTGGTGCAATCGTAATAACTAATACGCCTTTGCCGATCATATCATGTAGGCTCATGCCGTCTTGAATATCACCTTGCACACGTGCTAAAGCACGAATTTGTTGCTGATCATTGCCATTAACTAAGGCTAATTTTAATGGACCATCACCTTGGATTTGAACCGTAATATTACCGTTAAATTTTAATGTTGCGGTCAACAAATTCGTCGCCACCATCATCTCACCTAATAAGTTTTGTACAGCTTTGGGATAATGATGGGTATTCAGGGTATCAGTAAAAGTTTGGTTTAATCGCACCCATTCACCACGCACTGCACGGTTTTGAAAAAGGTAACGGTAAAGTTTGTCATTATCTTGAGTGTAATTCATTATGTGTTCCTATTTATTCTTTGAATGAAAAGTGCGGTTAATTTTACGCATAAATTGTGAGTGGTTTATCTGATTTTTCGTCTCTAGTATTGAAGTCAATATTCAAAAACGGCGTTTTTTGTTACCGCACTTTGTGCCTGTGCAGTATTATGGGGGTGAAAATCAAAATTACAAGCCAAAAAGAAAAGCGGATAGCTCTCACTATCCGCTTTATCAGATTAAACTGATAAATTACCAGTATGCACGTAAACCGATAACCGTTTTGAAATCACGGCTACGATCAAGTTGTTTACCTGAGTCTTTATCAAAGGTGTTCTCATATTTAGTACGAGTCGCTTGCCATTCAATAAATGGTTTCACTTTTACTGAACCTTGTTTAAATACATAGTACTCGGTACCCACTAAGAACTGGCGATCAGTTGATTTTGAATATGCAGAACCTGCAGGTAAAGTTTTCTCTGTTTTATAAGAATACATTGCATATACATTCCAATCTTCATTTAAACCCTGGCGAATCACTGCAGTTACTTCATTATTTTTTACTTTGTTACCTGCACCACCTTTATTTTTAGTATCTTTGTGAGCAAGGTCTAAACCATAAGTAGTGTGAACAAAGTTATATGCTAAACCTAAAGCATAAGCATTGCTATAATATGCTGTTTTATTAGCATTTTCAGAAATTTGACGAGTGAAACCCGCTGCTACAGTTACATTTTGGATACTATCAATTTCGTGATTGAAGATAAGACCTGTACCCCAAGTGTTTTTACGGTTATTTTTTAAATCTACATTTTTGATGTTACGTTTGCTTGAACCACCGTAATACGCACCAAATTTCACTTTATTTGACCCATAATCACCGTTATAAACATATTGTGTTACACGACGAGCTGAAGTCTCTAATAGGCCATCAGTCAAGCTGTAAGTATTTGCTAAGTCACTTTGTTTTACTTCATCAGTGATAGTCACCATGTTACCGTAAGTTAATTCACCGAATTGTTTGTGGCCAAAACCAGCATAAAGTTGGTGAGTATAAACATGGTCAAAATCATGTTGTGAAGGTGCTTCACCACGCATACGCCATTCAGCACGACCTAAAGCATAGAAATCGCCACCCAAGCTTTGTTTTAATTTAAAACCAAAACGTGAACCGTTATTATCAACTGCGTGGTTGATGTGTTCTTTAGTTACATCACCATTTACATAGTTGGTTTTGTTAGAGGTACTTTCCCATTTAACACGTAAAGAACCGTAAAAATCAACATCAGTACCAGTTTGGTCAATGTGGAAGTTATACGCTTGTGCAGAACCTGCTGCTAGTGCAGCTACAGATAAAGCAAGAAGTGTTTTTTTCATAACGCTTTCCCTATTATTTAATGGAGTTAATAAAAAAATTGAACTTTTTTTAGTCTATACATCACAACCCAAATGTGTCAATCTTAAATTTTTCCAACTATCAGAAAATAGACAATATTTTGACTAAAATTAATCTAGATCAATACATTTCCAATTATGCTACAAATTATTTAATTAATGTACTTAGGCTAGAAAGAACCTGCTCTGAAGTAATATTTCCCATTGAATTCGCTGTTAAATAATGCTGATTTTTACCATAACAGCCAATTAAGGTCGGATCAGTTGCGCCATAAAGCGTAATATTAGGTTTATCCAATGCTGCAGTTAAATGAGCAAGCCCTGTATCTACGGATACCACCGCTTTCGCATTAGTAATTTGATCAGCCAATTCATTTAATGAAAGCTTAGGTAAAATCATGGCATGAGGCAAGCCAGAAACTAATCGTTCCGCTCTCGCCTTTTCTTTTTCATTTCCCCAAAGGTAAGCGAACTTGAACAGAAAGTGCGGTCAGTTTTTTGATTAAATTTCGCCATTCTTGTTCTGGCCAATGCTTTTCATCTCTTGTCGTAGAATGAAAAAAGATCACATAAGGTTCAATAGAATCTGCAGAAAGAAAATGACGGGCAATATCATAATCTCCTTTTTCCTTCGATAATGGATAAGATAAGGCTTGAGCAAAAAGTTGGCGAATACGTTCTACCGCATGTTGTTGATAGGAAATCGCATATTTTTTATCGTAGAACAAGGAGGCAATCGGCTCACGGATACTTTTGCGATCATAGCCATGTTTAATGCCATTAGCTAAGCGTGTCGCAAAAAAGGCACTTTTAAAAAGACCTTGTGCATCAATCACGGCATCATATTGATTGGCTTGCAATAAAGTGCGGTAAGATTTCCACTCGTTTTTTGTTTGAACTGAAAAAGGCGATTTTCGCCAACGTCTTAAGGCAATTGGAATGATTTGATTCACTGCAGAATGCCAACGTGGAATTTCGGCAAAATTCTCTTCCACCACCCAATCAATAGAAAGATTGGGAATAGCTATTTGCGCATCAGTTAATGCCGGCAAAGTATGAATCACATCGCCCATAGAGGAAGTCTTAATCACACATACTTTCATTTAATTAACCTTCTTCCCCAGTGCATAATTCCAAGCCCTGATACGGCCAAAATACCCCCAATAATTAAGGAGGAATCCACCTGTTCATTCAACCAAACGGCTGAAAATAAAATCCCTAAAATCGGCACTAGAATAATATAAGCTGAGGCATTCCCTGCGCCTAAGTATTTCACGCCATCAAAATACCAGGCGTAGGCCAATACTGTGGCACCAAATGCAAGGCCAAGCAAACTGATCCACTCACCTTGAGATAAATTCAATACCGTAAGCCAATCGTCAGTACTTTCCACGCATAACGCACTCATAAATAACAATAGAAACCCAAAAATAGAAGATAATGTGGTTGCAGTGAGTGAATCAATACCCGCGAGTACTTTTCTAGCCAATAAGGTATAAACGACCCAACAAATTAGTGCGGCAATTAATAATATTTGCCCAAAGCCAAAGGAATCCATCATCTGTAAAAAATTCCCTTTCGTGAGAGCCAATAATGATCCACCCATGGCAATAGTCATCCCGATTATTACCCAACGATTCCACTTTTCTTTAAATAAAAAAATCGCCAAAAGCGTAGTAAAGACAGGGTTCGTTGCCACAATAACAGCCGCTTGTCCCGCAGGAAGATATTTCAGCCCCCAGATAAAAAAACGTGGAATAGGCAAAAAAACACCGAAAAAAAGGCGGTGACAAACAAAACCAACCCACTGATTTGCACTAAGTTGTTTTGCATATTTGAAACGATTTGCCACATATAACCAAATCATGAGAGGAATAATGGCGAAAAAGAATCGCAAACTTGAGGCAACAAATGTCGGCATAGCTTGGGCAACCACTCGTCCCCAAGGCCAAGAGGCTCCCCATAAAATGGCCATTCCAATTAATTGTAAGTGTATGCGGAGAGGATTCATATCATTAACATATCCTGGTTAATCCTTTTCTATTTGCTTAAAGGCTCGGCTTGGTAAGCGTTGATTTTTTCTCGTAAAGCCGCTTCAAATGCTTCTCGATGAGCATCATCTTGAAAGGCTGAATGAGGAATATCTAAAAACAATCCAGAACCAACTCGAATTACCAAATAGCCATATTTATTTTCAATATGATGAATATAATGATAGCTATACAATGTTTGGCAGAAATCTATTTTAATATATAAGCCATCTTCTTGAATTCGTATGGTTTGACTTCCTTTTCTCCATTTTGTCGCCTATTTGGTTTTTAATCATACACATATTCAAATAAGGTCGTATTATAAGAGCGTAGAAAAAAAGAAAGCATTGAGATAGCAAACAATATATATCCCGCATAATAGGCCAAAATATTCTCATAATAATCATAAAGAACTTCAGCCCAATTTCTCATAAAAAAATGCAATAAAAAGACTTGGTATCAAGCAAAATAAATATAATAAAAAAATCGCTAAAGCCTCATCATCTTACGAAATTTATTATGCTTATAAATTTCACGACTGATTTTTACGGGCTGCTTTGGCATTATTTTTTTATCTAATACGGGTTGATAGGTAATTTCCATTTTATATTCTCTCTTTCTTAAATGTCTAAAAAGTGCGGTCAGTTTTTTTCTACCACTTTTTCAGGTTTAATATCAATCAAACTTTGATGATACCCTTCTGAGCTATCTGTACTTTTACGCACCTTAATTAAATCACCTTCAATTAAACGAATAATCACTGCTTTATCCGATAATGGTGGCGTATAAGTTGGGCTTGTTGGACCATAAAGTGCAACCAATGGACGATTTGTCGCAGCGGCAATATGCATTAAGCCACTGTCATTGCTCACCACTGCTGTGCAGTTAGCAATTAAATCCACGGCTTGATTAAGATTCGTTTGCCCTGCCAAATTCAAACAGAACGGTTGTAGCTCGACTGGCAGCGCATTGCGGATTTGCTCTCCCGCGTCCACATCTTTTGGTGAACCAAATAATTCTACCGCATAGCCTTTTTCAATCAGCATTTTGGCTAATTTAGCATAATGATAATGCGGCCAACGTTTAGCTGGACCAAATTCAGCTCCAGGACAGAAACCGATTATCAGACGTTCGCCTAAAAGTGCGGTCTGTTTTTCAAAGTTTTTTAAGGTTTCCGCTTGTTGAGTGGGATCAACGGTTAAATAAGGTTTTAGAACAGGAATATCAGCCGCTTTTGGCACCGCATTTTGCTCAAAGGCTAACGCTACATAACGTTGCACCATCATAGGGTAATCACGTTTGTTATTGCGTAAATCGTTAAGCAAGAAATAACGGCTTTCTCCTTTCCAACCACGACGCACCGCAATTTTTTTGCAAAAGCAGGAATAAAAGCTGACTTCAAGGAGTTTGGTAATACGATTGCCATATCATATTGATTACGTAATGCCTTACCTAAACGATAACGTTCACACAAGGCAAACTTGCCGTGTCCGAGCGGCATTTCAATAGCATGACGCACTTCAGGCATACGGACTAAAAGCGGTTTACACCAATTCGGTGCCATCACATCAATTTGGCAATCGGGGGTATTGCAGTTTGAGTTGTTGATACAAACTGTGCGACATCATCATATCGCCGACCCAAGACGGGCCGATAATTAAAATATTCATGCTTGACCTTATAACAAAAGTGCGGCTAAAAAAATAAGACTAATTTTAACCACACTTTATTCATTTTCTAGTATTGAACGACATTATTTGTTCAATATTTTTATTTATTTAACCACGCCATGTACTCAGCCACACCTTCCGCTACGGTTTTAAATGGTTTGTCGTAGCCTGTTGCGCGAAGTTTCGTTAAATCTGCTTGCGTATATTCTTGATAGCGAGATTTCAAATGCTCTGGGAATGGAATAGTTTCCACTACGCCTTTACCGTGGAATTTAATTACCGCTTTTGCTACTTCTGCAAAAGATTCTGCATTACCAGTACCACAGTTGAAGATACCTGAAATGCCATTTTGCCAGCACCAAATGTTGACTTGTGCCACATCGCCTACATAAACGAAATCACGGCGGAAGTGTTCACTACCTGCAAATAATTTTGGATTTTCGCCTTTCAGGATTTGGTTATTTAAGTGGAATGCCACACTCGCCATCGAACCTTTGTGGCCTTCACGTGGACCATACACATTGAAATAACGGAAACCACATACTGGCGATTGCGCTTCAGGTAAAATCGCACGCACATATTGGTCGAATAAGAATTTAGAATAACCGTACACATTCAATGGGCCTTCAAATTCACGCTCTTCACGGAATTCAGTTTTGTCGCCATAAGTCGCCGCACTTGATGCATACAAGAACGGAATTTGACGATCTAAACAGTAATGCAATAACTCTTTTGAATATTCGTAGTTATTGTGCATGATGTATTTACCGTCCCATTCAGTAGTCGCTGAGCAAGCGCCTTCGTGGAATACAGCATCGATATCGCCTAAATCATCACCCTGCAATAATAGACGCGATAAAGTCTTCTTTATCACAGTAATCTGCGATATCAAGATCCACTAAGTTAATGAATTTAGTCCCATCTTTTAAGTTATCCACCACTAAAATATCTTTGCGTCCCATATCGTTTAATGCTTTAACGATATTACTGCCGATAAAACCGGCGCCACCTGTTACGATAATCATAATTCTGTCCTCTTTAAAAATAAGTCTGTGTATTGTAATAGATTTTTTTGTTGCTTAGCCAAAAAAACTCTGTGAAAAAACAACCGCACTTTTTAAGCCCCAATAACTTGTCCAGCCCGTTGTGGCCAAATCCATTTTTCCTTTATTTAAAATAATAATAGTTGGCGTCACATTCACCTGCCATTGCTCCGCAATCTTGCCATGAGGATCGTTCACCGTTGTAAACTGATAGTGATGCGTTTGTAAATAATCCTCCACGTCCTTATTTGTCCCCGAGCGTAGCGCGACAGAGACTACGGGATACCCTTCTTCTGAAAGTGTATTAATCGCTGGAGAAGTATAACGACAATAACCACACCAACTTCCCCAGAAATAAATGATCGTCAGCTTAGCTTGATCTAATTGGGGTAAAAAAAGGCATTTCCCTGTAAATCATAAAGTGCTGTCGCATTGATTTCAGGTGGAATATTGGGTTTACGAATAAAAATCGAGAATACTGCTTACGACAATCAAGGTCAGCAGGAGCGAGATCGCATTTTTTAATAATGTTTTAAGTTTCACAATAAAAATTTCATGATCTAGGGATAAATGAATTGTAATCGATTGGAAAAGTGCGGTCAAAATTGCGGATATTTTGTTATGATAACCACATCATTTAATAAGGAGAAAAAATATGGATAGTAAACAATTAGCACAATATATTGATCACACTGCCCTTACTGCTGAAAAAACAGAACAGGATATTCTTAAGCTCTGCGATGAGGCCATTCAATACGGCTTTTATTCAGTCTGTATTAATTCAGGTTATATTCCTTTAGCCAAAGAAAAACTCGCTGGCTCAAACGTCAAAATTTGTACGGTTGTTGGTTTTCCACTTGGTGCTAACTTATCTTCTGTCAAAGCGTTTGAAACCCAAGAAGCCATCAAAGCAGGTGTGGGTGAAATCGATATGGTAATTAATGTCGGTTTGATTAAATCAAATAAATGGGATGCCGTAAAAGACGATATTCAAGCTGTATTAACCGCTTGTCATGACGTACCACTTAAAGTGATTTTAGAAACGTGTTTACTCACCAAAGAAGAAATCGTAAAAGCCTGTGAAATCTGTAAAGCGTTGGGTGTGGCATTCGTTAAAACCTCAACCGGTTTCAATAAAGGCGGCGCAACCGTAGAAGATGTGGCATTAATGAAGAAAACGGTAGGCAACATTGGTGTGAAAGCCTCTGGCGGTATTCGTGATACTCAAACCGCACTAGCCATGATTGAAGCAGGTGCGATACGAATTGGTGCAAGTGCAGGTATTGCAATTGTAACGGGTGTTTCTGATAATACCTCAAGTAATTACTAATCGATAATAAAAAAGGAGATTGAAGTGTATGCTTCAATCTCCTTTTTTCATCATCAAAGACTTAATTAAGCTTTAATTTGTCCTTTCAAGAAATCTAACAACTGATCTTTTGCAATCATTTGTTTTTCACCTGTGCGGCGATTTTTGTATTCGATTTCGCCGTTTGCGAGATTTTTCTCACCAATCACCACCATGTGTGGCACGCCGATAAGTTCCATATCTGCAAACATCACACCTGGGCGTTCTTTGCGGTCATCAAAGATCACTTCAACACCTTGTGCTTGTAAAGTGCGGTACAATTCTTCAGCATATTCTTGAACGCTTTCAGATTTGTGCATATTCATTGGAACGACAGCTACGGTGAATGGCGCAATTTCATCTGTTGGCCACACAATACCGCGCTCATCAAAATGCTGTTCAATCGCTGCCGCGACCACACGCGTTACACCAATACCGTAACATCCCATGGTTACGACCATTGGACGACCATCTTCACCTTGAACGGTTGCATTCATCGCTTCTGAGTATTTTTTACCTAATTGGAAAATATGACCCACTTCGATACCACGTTTAATCAATAAAGTACCTTTACCATCTGGGCTTGGATCACCTTCAACCACGTTACGAATATCGGCTACTTTTGGTAACGCAACATCACGTTCCCAGTTGATATTAAAGTAATGTTTACCATCAATGTTTGCACCCGCGCTAAAATCAGACACTAATGCCACTGAACGGTCAATAATCACTGGAATATTGAGATTAACAGGGCCTAATGAGCCTACACCCGCACCAATTTTTGCTTTAATAACAGCTTCGTCTGCAAACTCAAATGGTGAAGCCACTTCAGGTAATTTTTCTGCTTTAATTTCATTTAATTCATGGTCACCACGAATCACTAATGCCACTAACGGTTGCTCTTCGCTTGCCCCTTTTACGATTAAAGTTTTAACCGTTTTCTCAATTGGTAAATTGAACTGTTCCACCAACTCAGCAATGGTTTTTGCATTTGGCGTATCAACTAATTCCATTGCTTTCGTTGGCGCGGCACGTTCACCAATCGCCACTGCTTCGGCTAATTCAATGTTTGCTGCGTAATCAGATTCCGTAGAGAAAATCACATCATCTTCACCGCTATTTGCTAACACTTGGAATTCATGTGAGGCGCTACCACCGATAGAGCCCGTATCCGCTTGTACTGCACGGAAGTCTAAACCTAAACGATTGAAAATATTGCTATAAGTTTGATACATCACATCATAAGTTTGTTGCAAGCTCGCCTGATCCGCATGGAAAGAATACGCATCTTTCATGATAAATTCACGCGAACGCATGACGCCAAAACGAGGGCGCACTTCGTCACGGAATTTAGTTTGAATTTGGTATAAATTGATCGGAAGTTGTTTGTATGATGACACTTCGCGACGAACTAAGTCCGTAATCACTTCTTCATGTGTTGGACCTAATACAAAGTGACGATTACCACGATCTTCAAAACGAAGTAATTCTGGGCCATATTGTTCCCAACGACCTGATTCTTCCCATAATTCTGCTGGTTGCACGACTGGCATTTTGATTTCAAGAGCGCCGCTTTTATCCATTTCTTCACGAATGATTTTTTCTACTTTACGGAGCACACGCCAGCCGGTTGGCATCCAGTTATAAAGACCTGAAGCAAGAGGACGAATCATCCCCGCACGAAGCATTAGTTGATGGCTCACAATGGCCGCTTCAGCTGGAGTTTCTTTTAATGTTGAGAATAAATATTGACTTGTACGCATTGAATTAACCTTAGATTCTAAGCATTGAGAAAAAATTGGTGAGAGTATAACAAAAAGTGCGGTCATTTTTAACCGCACTTTTTTCTGAGAAAAGGTTATCTTCTCGGTAAGTATCTAACTGGATCGACAGATTTACCTTTATAACGGATCTCGAAGTGAAGTTTCACAGCATTGGTTCCTGTGCTACCCATTTTCGCAATCTCTTGACCCGCTTTCACTTCTTGTTGATCGCTCACGAGGATCTTGTCGTTGTGTGCATAAGCACTTAAGAAATCATCATTATGTTTGATGATGATTAAGTTACCGTAGCCACGTAATGCGTTACCCGCATACACAACACGACCGCTCGCGGCAGCTTTAACCGCTTGTCCGCGAGAACCGCCGATATCAATCCCTTTGTTACCTCCGTCGGTATTAGAGAAGCCTTGGATCACATTGCCTTGGGTTGGCCATTGCCATGCCACATTCGATGCCACTGGTGCCACAACGTTCGCATTAACTGGTGTATTGTTTGTGGTTTCCACTTGTGTTGTCGTCGTTGTCACTGGCGTACTCGGTGTATTGTTGGTAAACGCTGGGGTTGATGTACCACCAGTTGCGACACCAGCTTTAATTGGACCAATTACCGTACCATCAGAGCCAATTTGAGTACCATTCGCACCTGGTGTATAAGTCACTTCTGGCTCAGCAGGGGCTGTTGGTGCAGCTGGTGCCGTCGTTTTCACGGGTACAGTCGTAGTAACCGTTTTAGTAGAACAATTTGAAATTTTTAACGTTTGGCCCACACTTAAGCTATAAGGCTCTTTCATATTGTTCATGCTCGCTAAATCTTTCACGTCCATACCGGTCAAGTAAGCGATTAAGAACATGGTATCGCCTTTGTTTACTTTATAGGTATTTCCTTTGTATGAGCCTTTTTGAATTTGGCTGTAATCCGGCGCATTGGTATTTGGATTACGCGGCACGTTGATTGCGCCAGAGCTGGTGCAATCTGAAACCGTTTTGGTTACGGTTTTAGTCTGTGGTTGAACCGGTGCTGGAGCTGGCGTTGGTTTAGGCTGTGCTGCAGCAGGTTGTTGAACCGGTTGATAAGTTGGTTGAAAACTTGGTTGTGGTGTTTGAGTGCCCGTTGGCACGCTATTGCCCATTGTACTTGGCATGGTATTTTGTTGGATTTCTGGCTGCCATGTACCGCTCGAATTATTATCAACAGGCTGCATTACGCCCGGAGAAAGTGTGCCATCTACATTTTCAATTGGCGCAGGGCTATTTGAACTACAAGCTGTTAAAATAGCGATACTCACAGGGAGCAATAAAAACGATTTTTTCATTTATTCTTCCTTTAACATTAAATTTATTTCATTTGATTTGGCATCAAATTCTTTTCAATTTCCGGCATAAAGCTACCACCGGCAACCGCTCCCGTTCCTTCTACGGGTTGCATAATACCATTAGGTAATGCGTCGGGATCTTGTTTTTGTGGTTCTCCTGTACAAGCTGAGATCAGCAATGCACTCGAGATAATTAAGAGTAATTTATTCATAAAAAAGGTCATCCTGTTATTTTAAAATAAGATAAGCAATCACAGCCAGAGCAACCACACTCCAACCAATGATTTCAATAGATTTACGTAATTTCGCGGCGAATTTCTCCCCGCCCCATGCGGCCAGTTTTGCGACTAAAATAAAACGAGCAAAACGCGATACAAATGCGGTTATCACAAAGGGTATAAATGCCATTTGCATCACACCGGCGCAAATGGTGAAAACTTTGTAAGGAATTGGGCTAAAACCGGCAACAAAGACCACTAACACGCCCCATTCTTTAAACCACGCCATGGCCTGTTCCCAAGCGGCTTGGTAACCCCATTGTTGAATATAGCCTTGTACCCAATCAAAGGCGTAGTAACCAATAGCATAACCAATCATTCCACCGACAACCGAAGCGACAGCTGTATAAAGCGCAAAACGAAACGCACTTTTCGGTTTTGACATTGACATCGGAATCAACATGACATCTGGTGGAACGGGGAAAAAAATGGCCTCAATAAAACTCACAAAGGATAACCAAAACACGGCAAAGCGATGTTTTGACCATTGCATTGTTTTATCATACATCGCACCAAAAATATTCATTCACTTATCCTTTATTGCTTCAATAGGGAAAATTCGTTTCAAAACGGCACATTATTCACTTTCCAGCCAATCTTGTAAAGCAGCAATTGACTGATGAGCCGTAAGATCCGCTTGAATTGGCGTAATTGAAACATAACCATTTTTTACCGCATGGAAATCCGTGCCTTCACCATCATATTCTGGCAAGCCTGACGGGCCAATCCAATAGATATGTTCACCTCGAGGATCCTTTTTGTTTAATCACTTCCGCTGCAGAGGTGCGATAGCCTAAATGGCAGACTTTAATGCCTTTGAGTTCTTCGTAAGGCAAATCTGGTACATTAATGTTAATCACTTCGCGTTTATTCAATAATTGAGGATGTAATTTGGGAATCAAATCACACACCACGCGAGCCGCTGTTTCATAATGCAAACGACCATCTAAAGAGACGGCAATAGCAGGCAACCCTAAATGGCGGCCTTCCAATGCTGCAGCTAAGGTGCCTGAATACAAGGTATCATCACCCATATTACAGCCTGCATTAATACCTGATACCACAAGATCCACTTGTCCTGATAAAAAACCGTTTAATGCCAAATGCACACAATCAGCCGGTGTGCCATTTACGCAATAATCACCACTGTCTAAATGACGTGGGCGAAGCGGCTCAACAAGCGTTAATGAACTTGATGCCGCGCTACGATTACGATCGGGCGCAACAATCACCACATCGGCAATTTTGCGTAATTCTTTTGCTAAAACTTGAATCCCTTCGGCGTGAAAACCGTCATCATTGCTGACTAAAATTCGCATTATTCTTCTTCCTTAATATTCACTAACTCTCGCACCAATGCAGTGGCATAGCTCCCCGCCGGCAAATAAAAATGAGAGCTTCAATCCTTCTTCAACAAACGTCCAATGAAAATCTTTTGCCTGCATTAATAAAGGGCGGCGAGCGGCTTTCATTCTTTCTTGTTTCATTAATTCTTGGAAAACCTGATGTTCCAAAACCACTTGATTTTCGACCGCACTTGCAGATAAATTTTCTTCGCCAATTAAAGGCGCAGTGAGCAAAATATCTTGTTCGTTCAAACGTTGCTGTAAGACCACTAAATCTTCATTTTCATCAGCCTTAAACCAACTGTGCGATCCGTTTAATTGCACAATATCGTCTCTTAGAACCTGATCTGCCACATTTTGTTCAATTCGTTCTGCTACAACTAAATTAAAAATTTCGCTGCGAGCGGCGGAAAGATAAAAACTGCGTTTTTTACGATCTTTGACCTTAATCTCCCCTTTCGCCCAACGAATCGCTTGGGTCAGATTATGACCATCACGCCCAAAACGTTGTTCAGTGAAGTAGTTAGGGAAACCATATTTCGCCACAAAATTTAAGCGTTCATTCAACTCATCACTTTCTTTTGCACCGCGCAATAAAATCTCGAAGGCATTTCCTTGAAGACTACCCGTACGAATTTTACGATTGTGGCGAGTGACGTCTAAAATCTCGACGCCTTCCAACTGAAATTGGCTAAAATCTGGCGTTTCCTTCCCCGGTATTTGCAAACAAAACCATTGTTCCGTAATGCCATGACGATCTTTCAAACCGGCATACCCCATATTTCGCTCAGAAATGCTTGCGAACTTGGCAAGTTTTTCACCCACAAACAATGTATTGCAATCCGTTTTACGGATTTTTACCGCCACAAATTCGCCTTCGCCTGACATTTCATAGCCCAGATCTTCTTTAACAATAAAATCAGCGAACTCTTGCTTTAAAAGTGCGGTTGTTTTTGGTGGTGTTTTTAAGGTGAAATAAGGGAGATGTTTGACCATTTTTTCGTTCTAAAATAAGAAAGCCCAACTTTTTCGCTGCAATAAATAGCGTGTTCAGCTGGGCATGTTAAGCACAATTTATTCGCGCAGAATTTTAACCTTTCCGCCTCTTCAAGGCAAACTGAAATGAGAATAAATTTTTAGCGACATTTTCATCTTTATCCCCTACAATGACCGCACTTTTTCTGACAAAAGGAATGCCTTATGACGAACTTTAACGAACTTCAAGAAGAAACCCGTGAAATCATTACAGATTTATTAAATGACGGCAGCGATCCGGATGCGCTTTATATTATCGAACATCACATCGCCCATTATGATTTTGATACTTTAGAAAAAATTGCCGTAGATGCTTTCAAAGCAGGCTATGAAGTGTCAGAAGCGGAAGAATTTGAAGATGAAAGTGGCAAGGTGATTTTCTGCTTTGACATCATCAGTGAAGTAGAATTAAAGCCCGAAATTATCGATGCACAACAAAAGAAATTTTACCATTAGTGGAAAAAAATACAAAAGGCATTTATGATGGCTGGGGCACGTATTTTGAAGATCCGAATGCGGAAGATGATGAATACGGCGATGATGGCGAATTTTTCGATGACGAAAATGTCGAAGACGACAACGAACGTTTACATTAATAATGAGGGGTGGTATTAATCGCCCTTAATTTTTATCTTACTCAAATAGGAATGAAAAAATGAAACTTAAAGCACTTTCTTTGGCATTACTGGCCTTACCTATCGCTTCTTTTGCCGAAGGACCAGTCGATAATTATCCACCTCAGGTGAGCTTTACCGTTGAATCGGAAAAATGTAGAACGCGATTTATTGCGAGTGTCCCTTTTTACCAAGCGGAAGGAAATGATTTATCCGCTCTCAATAAAAACCATGGCAGAAAAAAATGAATAAAAGCCATTGAGCTAACGAAAGCACAAAAGTGCGGTTGAAATTAAAGACAACTCTCGTAATACCTGGATTCGCTATAATGATAAAGGCAAACAACAAGGTTGGACTGCCCGTGCGGAATTAACCTTGGAAAGTAAAGATTCTCAAGCGTTATCAACAGTAGTGCATGAATTAGATGGTGTCTTAGCGATTGATAGCGTAAGTGCCTCTGTTTCACGTGAAAAAATTAAGTAGCTTAGAAAATGAATTAACCAAAAGAAGCCTTAGCAAAAATTTAAAGATAAAGCCCTATTACTTCAAGAATCTTTGCAGATGAAAGGTTATACCATACAAAAACCTTGAGATTTCCTCACCCAAGGATTCAACGGACGATTATCCTATTTATGCTGCAGCCGAACTAAGCTCTAAAAAGTTTATACTCTAGCGGGAAAGATGAAACTTACGCTCAAAGTGGCAAAGAGAAAAATTAAAGTCAGTGTGAATGCGCGAATTGCATTGCTTAAAGAATAATTTTCTATACAATGAATGACGATTTTTAATAAGGAAAACAATATGAAAGTAGCAAAAAATACGGTTGTGAGTATCGCTTACCAAGTACGTACTCAAGACGGTGTATTAGTTGATGAAGCACCAGCAAATCAACCATTAGAATATTTACAAGGCCACAATAACTTAATCATTGGTCTTGAAAATGCCTTAGAAGGTAAAGAAGTGGGCGACAAATTTGAAGTGCGTGTTCAACCTGAAGAAGGCTACGGCGAATACAATGAAAACATGGTTCAACGTGTACCAAAAGAGGTATTCCAAGGCGTTGATGAAGTCGTTGTTGGTATGCGTTTCTTAGCTGACACGGATATCGGCCCAGTTCCAGTTGTGATCACTGAACTGGATGGCGATGAAGTGGTAGTTGATGGTAACCACATGTTAGCGGGTCAAGAATTACACTTCACTGTTGAGGTTGTTGACATCCGTGAAGCAACATTAGAAGAAATTGCTCACGGTCACGTGCATGGTGCACACGATCATCACCACCATCACGATGATGAAGATGGTCATGGTTGTGGTTGCGGCGGTCACGGTCATCACCACCATGATCACGATCATGGACACGGCGGTTGCTGTGGAGGTGGTCATCATCACGATCATGATCACGGACACGGTCATGGCGGCTGTGGTTGCGGCGATCACTAATCTTCATTTAAGAGATAAAAAAAGTGCGGTTAAAAATAACCGCACTTTTTCTTTATCTAAACTTTCATTACAGAATGAATCGACTTAAATCTTCGTTTTCAATCACTTCGCCTAATGCCTCACTCACATAAGCTGCGTCGATATTAACAGTTTGACCGTCCATTTCACTCGCATCAAATGAGATTTTATCCATTAAACGTTCCATAACGGTATGTAAACGTCTTGCACCGATATTCTCTGTTTTCTCATTCACACGGAAGGCGGCTTCAGCAATCTTCTTAATAGCATCTTGTGTAAATTCAATGCTCACGCCTTCTGTCGCCATAAGCGCTTTATATTGCTCCGTTAAAGACGCATTTGGCTCAGTTAGAATACGCTCAAAATCTTCTGCTGTTAATGCAGACAATTCGACACGAATCGGTAAACGACCTTGCAATTCTGGGATTAAATCCGATGGACGCGCCACTTGGAAGGCACCCGATGCAATAAAGAGAATATGATCAGTTTTTACCATCCCATGTTTAGTATTCACCGTTGAACCTTCCACTAATGGCAATAAGTCACGTTGCACACCTTCACGAGAAACATCGGCACCACTGTATTCGCCTTTTTTGCAGATCTTGTCTATCTCATCAATAAACACGATACCGTTTTGCTCAACTGCATCAATGGCTTTTTGTTTCAATTCTTCTGGATTAATCAATTTGGCCGCTTCATCGTCAATTAAGGTTTTTAATGCATCCTTAATTTTCATTTTGCGTTTTTTGGTTTTATCCGAACCCAAGCTTTGGAACATGGATTGCAACTGATTCGTCATTTCTTCCATGCCTGGAGGAGCCATGATTTCTACACCCATTGACACGCCCGCAGACACATCAATTTCGATTTCTTTATTGTCTAATTGTCCTTCACGTAATTTTTTACGGAATGCTTGGCGAGTGCTGCTATTGGTATCGTGGTTTTCCACTTCACCCCATTGATTTTTTGGCGGTGGCAATAATGCATCTAAAATACGATCTTCCGCTGTATCTTCTGCTTTCGCACGATTTTTCGCAATTTCTTGTTGGCGAACTAATTTCATCGCACTGTCCGTTAAATCACGGATAATGGAGTCCACTTCTTTCCCTACATAGCCCACTTCGGTGAACTTCGTTGCTTCCACTTTAATGAACGGTGCATTAGCTAATTTTGCAAGACGGCGTGCAATCTCGGTTTTACCCACACCAGTTGGACCAATCATTAAAATATTTTTAGGGGTCACTTCATGGCGAAGTGGCTCTTGCAGCTGCATTCGTCTCCAACGGTTACGTAATGCGATCGCAACCGCTCTTTTTGCCTCTTTTTGGCCGATAATATGTTGATCTAATTCGGAAACAATTTCACGAGGGGTCATTTCAGACATAATTTTTCCTTATTTATTCGGTAATTCTTCGATAGTGAAATTCGTATTGGTAAACACGCAAATATCACCGGCAATTTTTAAAGATTTTTCCACAATTTCACGAGCTGATAAATCGGTATTTTCCACCAACGCACGGGCTGCCGACAACGCATAATTACCGCCTGAACCAATCGCTAAAATCTGATCGGCTTCTGGTTGCACCACATCACCAATACCGGTAATGATTAAACTTTCTTTTTCATCCGCCACAATCAGCATCGCTTCTAATTTGCGTAACGCACGATCGGTTCGCCAATCTTTGGCTAATTCCACCGCGGCTTTTTAACAAATGCCCTTGATGCATTTCTAATTTACGCTCAAATAATTCAAATAAGGTGAACGCATCGGCTGTGCCGCCTGCGAAACCGGCTAGAACTTTGCCATTATATAAACGGCGTACTTTGCGGGCATTCACCCTTCATCACTGTATTACCTAGTGAAACCTGTCCATCGCCCCCAACAACCACTTGGCCATTATGACGTACGCTTACAATTGTTGTCATTCTTTTTATCCTTCTTTTAAGAAAAAGTTATTCGTTATATGGCGATCGATTCCACCAAATTCAAGGGGAAATTTTTCTTTGATGCTTTATTAAACAAACATCTCAAAAAAATGTGACAAAGATCACTTTTTTAAATAGCAAACGATTGCTATTATTTCACACCCATATTTTAAAGGGATATGATTTGTTACAAGTAAAACAAACTACTTAATGAGGAAAACATGAAAAATTTACTTAAACTTTCTGCCATTGCAATTTTAGCGGCAAGCGCAGTCTCTACTTTTGCATCAAACAAAGAACCTTACACTGAACAAGGTACGAATGCTCGTGAAATGACTGAGCAAAAACCGATTCACTGGATCTCTGTTGACCAATTGAAAAAAGAATTGGAAGGCAAAGCACCCATTAATGTGAGCTTCGACATTGATGATACTGTACTTTTCAGTAGCCCTTGTTTCTATCACGGCCAAGAAAAATACTCACCAGGTAAAAATGATTACTTAAAAAAATCAAGATTTCTGGAATGAAGTGAATGCAGGTTGTGACCAATATTCTATTCCAAAACAAATTGCGGTGGATTTAATTAATATGCACCAAGCACGTGGTGACCAAATTTATTTCATTACCGGTCGTACAGCAGGCGATAAAGATGGTGTGACACCAGTGCTACAAAAAGCCTTTAATATTAAAGACATGCATCCTGTAGAATTCATGGGTGGTCGCAAACTTCCAACTAAATATAACAAAACACCGGGTATTATTGAGCACAAAGTGAGTATTCACTATGGTGACAGCGATGACGATATCCTAGCGGCAAAAGAAGCGGGTATTCGCGGCATTCGCTTAATGCGTGCAGCAAACTCAACTTATCAACCAATGCCAACGCTTGGTGGTTATGGTGAAGAAGTATTGATTAACTCAAACTACTAATCTTCCTAAAAAGTGCGGTTATTTTTGACCGCACTTTTCTTATCTAGTGAAAATCCTCTTAATTTTTAAAAAGTTTCTGGGAATATGCTAAAATTTTTCTATTTCCAGGAGCCTATTTATGTCAGAACTCACGTCTAATCAATATTTAATTATCATTGCCGTGCTGGTTTTTATCAGTATTGTAATGCTTTTTCTATTAAGCCGCAGCAAACGAGATACGCAAGAATTACAACAAGATCTCAATAAAACCATCGAAGATTACAATCAATTAGCGGAGCGTTTTGATTCCTTAAGTGCGCTCAAAAATCAACTAGAACAACAAGCCGTGAAAGTACAAACCCATGCAGAAGGATTGCAAACTCGCCTTAATGAACGTGATGAAAAAATCCAATATTTAGAAAAAGAATTGGATGAAGAACAGTTCCGTCACGATCAAATTGGCGGGCAAATCACCGCATTAAAAGAACGCTTTGGGATAGCGTCAGCACAAGCCGAAAGCTTGAAAGGGCAATTGCAACAAGCTCAGGAAAATCTACTTAGAAAAGAACAAGAGCAGCAAAAAACGCTGGAAAAATTGACCGCACTTTCACAAGAATTAACGGAGCTCAAAACCACCCTTTCCGAAAAAGAAAAGCATTTTGCCGAACAGCAACAGCATATTGAGCAATCCAAACAACAACTAGGCGTGGAATTCCAAAATCTAGCTAACCGTATTTTGGAAGAAAAAAGCCAATCCTTTAATCAAACCAATCAAACGGCATTGGAAACGCTGTTGAAACCTTTCCGTGAGCAAATTGAAGGCTTTCAAAAACGAGTGAATGAAATCCATTCAGAATCCGTAAAAGGTAATGCGGGTTTAGAAGCGGAAATCAAAAAGGTGTTGGAAATTGGCTTAAATATGTCGCGAGAAGCTAATAATTTAACCTCTGCACTAAAAGGGGAAAAAGAAAACCTTAGGCAATTGGGGAGAAATACAACTTGAGCGCGCACTTCAGTTGGCTGGCTTGATTGAAAAACGTGCATTACAGCGCACAAGCGCATTTTAAAAGATGAACAAGGCGGTCGAAACTATCCTGATTTTTGTGCTCAATTTGCCCGATGAGAAAAAAACATCATCATTGATAGCAAAATGTCATTGAATGCTTACGAAAGTGCGGTCAATTCTGAGGATGAATTTGAACGTGAGCGTTTACTAAGGAGCATATTAAAGCGCTGAAAAATCACATTGATGACTTGCACCGCAAGGATTACAGCAATTTGATTGGCATGCGCAGCCCTAATTTTGTCTTGATGTTCATCGCTGTGGAACCCGCTTACATTGAAGCCTTAAAATTAGACCCAAGTCTGTTTAATTATGGGTATGAGAAAAATGTCATTATGGTTTCACACACGACCCTCATGCCAATTCTACGCACGGTGGCGAATTTATGGCGTATCGAACGCGGCAATGCCGAAGCCAAAGAAATCGCAGAGAAAGCAGGCGAAATTTATAACCAAATATGCTTGGTGGCAGAACGGTTGAGCAAACTGGGCAATACCCTTTCCACCGTAAGCAATCAATATAACAGTACTGTTACCGCTCTTGTAGGGCAACAAGGTTTAGTGGGAAAAGTGGAGCGTTTTAAAGACTTGTCAGCAAAGGCTAACAAGACTATGCCAAATATTGAATTAATCAATAATGACGTAGATTTAACGCGTCTATCTCTTATCACTAACGAGAACGGGGTAAAATGAAGTATATCTGTTGAATTTTTCTTTAAAAGCGGCTATTTTCTTGCCGCTTTTTTATTTCAATTTTTATTTGTAGGAGAATTTATGGCTATGGAACAAAAAGAAATCACGGATCCATATGTAAAATATAACGAACAAACCAGTTTTCTAAGCAAAACAATTTTTGCAAGTCGCTGGCTACAAGTGCCTATTTACTTAGGTTTAATTGTCGTGCAAGGCATCTATGCTTACAAGTTTATGAAAAACTTGTGGTACCTTTTAACCAATGTTAATGAAATGGATGCGGATACCATTATGCTCGCTGTACTCAATCTCATTGATGTAGTGATGATTGCTAACTTATTAGTAATGGTAACATTAGGTGGTTATGAGATTTTCGTTTCAAAACTTCGTACGAAAAATCATCCCGATCAACCTGAATGGATGAGTCATGTGAATGCAACTGTGCTGAAAGTTAAACTTTCCATGTCAATTATCAGTATTTCGTCGATTCACTTATTGCAAACCTTTGTGAATGCCTCAAAAATTCCTGAAAAAACGATTATGTGGGAAGTGATTATTCATTTTTCTTTCTTGATTTCGGCAATTGCAATGGCTTATACCGACAAAATTCTCTACAGTACAAGTCATAAAAATCATTAGTACATAAAGTGCGGTCAAAATTGACCGCACTTTTTGTATTTAAACCTATAAAAATATTCACTTTATACTTACAATAAAATCTGATAACCTGAGCAAATCACTATATTATTATCACGTGTCTTTTAATAAGGAAATATATCTCATAATAAGGAAATATATCTCATAATAAGGAAATATATCTCATGTTATCTCATAAGATTAAGCTAATTTTTTTCTAGTTGCGTTTACACTCTTTTTAACAAGTTGCTCAACAATGTATAACCCATTAGACACTTTATACTGGCATGGTAAAGAAGACTATGAGTTTTTTGCTCGAAAACGTTTACCGGATGAATCTTATCAATGCTTTAAAGACAATGAAAGAAGTTATATTCACGCTTATCGACTTGCTCTTTATGATTTACAAACCTATGAAGTTGGCAGAAACGCTAGAACAATCTTTCTAACAACAGAAAAAGTATATACTGGTGGCCATACATGGACTTATGTATTTACGGATGCAAGCCATAAAATCACATCTATTAGAGATGCCACAGGGTTTGGAGACATTGAAAAAGAATTTGGTTGTGGTGAGTATCAAGAAGCAGTAAAAATTGCTACACCAGAAGAACTAAAAAAACGCAAAATTAAACCTAGATTATGGGCTGCAATTGTTCGCACTCCAGAAATAAATCAAATGATGTGGGCTTCTGATGCAGCTTATAGTACTCTTGAGCAAGCCAAACAAGATTCACTAAAACAATGTCAAGAGTATGGTGGCAAAGACTGCCAATTAGTGATTGGTATAAGTAATATGTGTTTAGGGCTAGCTAGTGGTCGAGATAGTAGTGGTATGAGAGATTACTTCGGAAATAGCATCATTCCTGAGCACGCTAAAGAAATGGCGGTTGAAAATTGCCAAGCGAAAGGAGGTTCATCTTGTGAACCATAGCCCAGCGCCGTCACTTTGCGCCCTACCGTGTGATATGCTTAAAAGATAAAACTTGTAACTTCGATAGCCCTCAGGTCATCATTCCAGGAGTTAAAGGCGGAAAAGCATTTAACGTAGCATTAGATGGTAATGTACTTAAATAGTAAATAATATTTTCAAAGTGCGGTCAAATTTGACCGCACTTTTGTTTTTTAAAACTCATCTTGATGTTTAAATTTCAATAAATCTCGACGTTCTTTTTTATTTGGACGACGATCAGGATGTGGCATTGAAAGCGCATTATTTTTTTCTTGCCCACGCCATTTCTTCCCGTTTTTTCACACTCTGTGCTGTTTCTTGGTAAAGCAGTTGAGCCTCAGGTGCACCACGACGTTGATCGCTCAACGCAATCACTTCAATTTCTTTTTCATCGCTGCCTTGGCGAAGTTTAATCATCGCCCCGATTTCTACATTTTTACTTACTTTGGCACGCTGACCGTTGTAATGGACTTTGCCCCCTTCAATCATCGCTTTCGCAATGCTACGAGTTTTATAAAAACGCGCCGCCCAAAGCCATTTATCTAAACGCACTTCGTTATTTTCAGCCATAACTCTTCCTATTTCTCTCACTTTTGCGTATGATGAGCCAATGACAAGATAATAGGGCTAATATTATGAAAAAAACAATTTCACACATTCTCTCCCTTTCTACGGTGGCAAAATCCGTTTGTTTGAAATTCAAAGCTGTTGATCTCAAATTCTCTAATGGAATTGACCGCACTTATGAACGCTTCCGCCCTTTCAATCGAGATTCAGTGATAGTGATTGCCATTGATGGTGAAGATTTACTCCTGGTTCGTGAATACGCAGTCGGAACAGAACAATATGAGTTAGGCTTTGTAAAAGGTGGAATGGATACGGGAGAAACACCCGAACAAAGTGCGAATCGTGAATTACAGGAAGAAATTGGCTTAGGGGGCAAAAAAATGGACATTTTACGCACGATGAAGATCAATCCACAAATTATGGGACATAAAATGCACGTGTTATTAGGTGAAGATCTGTATCCAAATCAACTAGAAGGCGATGAGCCTGAACCATTAGAAATCGTGCGTTATCCTTTATCGCAACTTGATACGCTTTTAGTCAGTGATGAATTTAATGAAGCCAGAAACCTAGCTGCACTTTATTCTTTACGAGATTTTTTGAGAAAACGTAAATAAATCGAATAAATTTAGATAAATTCTAATCGCAAGCGATTAACTTTAAATAAAACTTGCATAAATATTCTTTTTTTGAGAATGTATCGCCATTTTTCAAAATAAACAGGAAAATTTATGTCGCATGATAATTTAAAAGAATTGACCTTCCGAGGAATGTTCCTTGGCGCGTTAATTACAGTGATCTTCACTGCATCTAACGTTTATTTGGGTCTTAAAGTGGGGATGACTTTCGCCTCCTCCATTCCAGCTGCCGTAATCTCTATGGCAATTTTAAAATTCTTCAAGGACTCCAGTATCTTAGAAAATAACATGGTGCAAACCCAGGCTTCATCAGCGGGGACATTGTCTTCTGTTATTTTCGTTATTCCAGGTCTATTAATGATGGGTTACTGGCAGGAATTCCCATTCTGGCAAACTGTACTTATCTGTGCCTCTGGCGGTACGTTGGGCGTACTATTCACTATTCCACTACGTCGTGCAATGGTGGTAAACAGCGACTTACCTTACCCTGAAGGTGTGGCTGCAGCTGAAATCTTAAAAGCAGGCAATAATGACGAAAGCGACAGTGGCGTAAAAGATATTGCTTATGGCGGTATTTTCGCGGGAACTGTTGCGTTCTTAACTAATGCATTACGTGTCATGTCTGACAGCGCAAGTGCATGGTTCTCTAACGGTAAAGCCGTTTTCCAATTACCTATGGGTTTCTCTCTTGCATTAGTCGGTGCGGGTTACTTAATTGGTATCGTAGGCGGTCTTGCGATGTTATTCGGTACATTCCTCGCTTGGGGTGTGGCTGTGCCTTATTTCACCGCAACAGGGGATATGCCTACAGATGCTCCATCATGAGCTACGCGATGACCGAATGGAAAACCAAAGTTCGCTTTATCGGTGTAGGTACTATCGGTATTGCAGCGATTTGGACATTATTAATCCTTCTCAAACCAATGATTGAAGGGATGGTTCATTCTTTCCGTATGTTAAAAGGCTCACAAGCTGAATCAGAAAATCGTATTGATATCGACTTATCACCAAAAACCATCATTTACATTTTATTGGCGACTGTCGTGTTAATCGTAATTTCTTTATATCACTTCGTTGCTACGGCACCAATTTCTGCTGAACTTGCCATTTTATTAGTGGTGGTTTGTACTCTACTTGCTGTGTTAATTGGTTTCTTCGTCGCAGCGGCATCGGGTTATATGGCGGGATTAGTTGGTTCATCCTCTAGCCCAATTTCAGGTATTGGGATTATTTCTGTGATCGTGATTTCACTTGTTTTAGTAACCATTGGTAAAGCAGTGGCTTATTTGAAACTGCAGATGGTCAAAAATTCTTAACCGCATTAACCTTGTTCACCGCATCAATCGTTTTAACCACAGCAACGATTTCAAACGATAACTTGCAAGACTTAAAAACCGGTCTTCTAGTTGAAGCCACCCCTTGGAGACAACAGGTTGCATTGATTATCGGTTGTTTCGTTGGTGCGTTAGTGATTGCGCCAGTATTAGAAATTTTATACCACGCTTATGGCTTCACGGGTGCATTACCGCGTCCAGACATGGACCCAACGCAAGCGCTTTCTGCACCGCAAGCAACCATTATGACCACCATCTCACAAGGTATTTTTACCAACCATTTAGAATGGACTTATATTTTAACTGGTGTGGGGTTAGGTATTGTATTGATTATTGTGGATGCATTTATGCGTAAAACCAGCAAAGGTCGCTTTGCCTTACCAGTATTAGCGGTAGGTATTGGTATTTACTTACCACCATCAATCAATATGCCGGTTGTGGTCGGTGCTGTGATGGCATGGCTTATCACTCGCAATATTAAGAGCTATGCAAAACGCACTAACAATACTGAAGTGGAGAAAAAAGCAGAACGTTTCGGTACACTTTTTGCAGCTGGTTTAATTGTGGGGGAAAGCTTAATGGGCGTAATTTTAGCTTTCATTATCGCAGCCTCAGTGACATCAGGCGGCTCTGAAGCACCATTAGCCTTAGAATTAGAAAACTGGGATAATATGGGTGAATTACTTGGTCTTGCCGTATTCATCTTTGGTATTTTTGTTTTCATTTCTCGCGTATTACGTGCGAAGAGATCAAAATAACAGATGAAAATAGGCTATCTTCGGATAGCCTATTACAGGAGTATAAAATGTCAACTCAATCCCCCTATTTGAATGCAATTATTCTCTTTCCACTTATTACACAAGTGATTGGAAGTAGTATAGCTTATGTTGTTTTTGAACTAGACTATTACCGAGAAGGCTATTTTGACTCAGCCTTATTCGGTTTTTTTTTGACATTTTGGTTATTCACCGTACCCACAATCATTATTGCCTATTTTACTAAACGCTGTGGTTACCTTCGATATCAATGGAAAAAAATCCTCTTTCTCTCGTTTATTATTGTTTTTTGTTACTGGAGTACAGGTAATTTGATAATAGCTCCCAATACAAAATACCTTACTGATCGAGCATTATTCGTACTTAGCGGTTCTATTATTATGACAATCTATACAATCATTATCCTGCCACTGCTATTGCCTAAATCAAAGTAGAAAATAAACATGCAATTATCTCAATCTCTTCTCGATCAAATCCTTAAACTCGCCAATGAAGCAGGAAAATATTTAGCTCGTTTTTACCAACAGGATGTGAAAATACAAACTAAATCGGATAATACCCCTGTCACGGAAGCAGATTTATTTGTCAGCCAATTTTTAATCGAAAAATTGACCGCACTTTTCCCTGATATTCCTGTTCTTTCAGAGGAAAATTGCAATATTCCCTTTAAACAACGCCAAACTTGGCAAACTTATTGGCTAATCGATCCCCTTGATGGTACACAGCAATTTATCGATCGCACAGATCAATTTTCGGTGTTAATTACACTCGTGCAAAACCACCAACCTGTACTGGGTGTGATTCACTTCCCTATTTTGAATATCACCTATTACGCAATGAAAGGTTTTGGGGCATTCAAACAAAGTAACAAAGAGATAACACGCTTACAGCCAAGAAAAATTGATCTTACAAAACCGTTAAAAATCGCCGTTGGCGCGACCACTTCACAAGAAAAAGTGCGGTCAATTTTAATGAAGAATTTGTTATGCAAATTTACGGTGGTCGGTTCTAGTAGTTTAAAAAGTGGTTTAGTCGCAGAAGGAACCGTTGATTGCTATATTCGCCTCGGTAAAACCGGTGAATGGGACACGGCAGGTTCTGAAATTTTATTAGCTGAAATCAATGGCGGAATTTTCGATCCACACTTTCAGCCACTCACCTATAACCAGCGTGAAAGTTTAATTAATCCAAACTTTGTGATGGTGTCAGATAATACACAAAATTGGGCATCTGTCTTTCAATTTAATTGATTGGTTCGATTGGTAAAGTGCAGTAATATATTGCATTATTTAAAAAAACTACTCGGAACAATAAGGAATAATATGCAAACTAATAATAACTGTATCGTGATTTTTGGTGCTTCCGGTGATTTGACTCACCGTAAACTCATTCCAGCACTTTATAATCTGTTCAAATTTGGTCGTTTAAACAAATTTTCTGTATTGGGTGTCGCGCGTTCAGAATTAAACGATGATACTTTCCGTGAAAAAAATGCGTGAAGCGCTACTTGAAACAGAAGAAACCACACCAGAAACGCTAGACGCTTTTTGTAGCCATCTCTATTATCAAGCCGTAAATACATCTGATGCAGCCGATTACGGTAAATTAGTACCCTCGTTTAGAAGAATTACATACTAAATATCAAACGAATGGCAACACCCTTTACTATATGTCCACACCACCAAGCTTATATGGTGTGATTCCAGAATGCCTTGCAGCTCATGGTTTAAACGAAGAAAAAAGACGGTTGGAAACGTATTATTGTTGAAAAAAACCTTTTTGGTTACGATGAAAAAAACAGCACAAGAACTCGACGTTCAAATTCATCGTTTCTTTGAAGAACATCAAATCTATCGTATTGACCATTATCTTGGTAAAGAAACCGTACAAAAACTTACTTGTTTTACGCTTCTCAAATGGGTGGTTTGAGCCTCTTTGGAACCGTAATTTCATTGATTATGTGGAAATTACCGGTGCTGAATCAATTGGTGTAGAAGAGCGTGGTGGTTATTATGATGGCTCCGGTGCAATGCGTGATATGTTCCAAAACCACTTATTACAAGTTTTTAGCCATGGTAGCAATGGAACCGCCCGCAATCATTAATGCGAACTCAATGCGTGATGAAGTGGCCAAAGTTATGCACTCTTTACGTCCATTAACGCAAGATGACGTTGAGCATAACTTAGTGCTTGGTCAATACACCGCAGCCGAAATTGATGGCAAAGAAGTCAAAGGCTATTTACAAGAAAAAGGCGTTCCAGCTAATTCTCGCACTGAAACCTTTATGGCATTACGTTGCGAAATCGAAAACTGGCGTTGGGCGGGCGTACCTTTCTATGTGCGTACAGGGAAACGCTTACCGGCACGTGTGACGGAAATTGTAATTCATTTTAAAACTACTCCGCACCCTGTATTCAGCCAAAATGCACCAGAAAATAAATTGATCATTCGTATTCAGCCTGATGAAGCCATTTCAATGCGTTTTGGCTTGAAAAAACCAGGTGCAGGCTTTGAAGCAAAAGAAGTATCAATGGATTTCCGTTATGCCGATTTAGCCGATGAGCAAGTGCTAACAGCTTATGAACGCTTATTGCTTGATGCGATGAAAGGCGATGCGACACTCTTTGCGCGTACTGACGCGGTACACGCCGCATGGAAATTCGTTCAACCGATTTTTAGACTACAAAGAAACGGGCGGCCGAGTTCATGAATATGAAGCCAGCACTTGGGGACCAGTTGCTGCTGAAAAACTCATTGCGAAAAGCGGTCGCGTATGGCGTAAACCAAGCGGTAAAATGAAGAAAAAGGTTTAGTCATCAATATCTCGCCTTCTTCAACAGAAGAAGGCTTATCACCGAATAGAGAGAAACAAACATGAACACCATTACCTTCCCAACAGCTCAACACGCTGTTGAAAAGATCGCTCAAGAATTTGTGATTTATAGTCAATTAAATCACCCTGTGCATATTTCTCTTTCTGGCGGTTCAACACCTAAGCTGTTATTCAAAAACCTTTAGCCAAAGCGCCTTATGCGGAACAAATTAACTGGAAGAATCTACATTTTTTTGGTGGGGTGATGATCGCATGGTTCCGCCAACAGATTCAGAAAGCAACTACGGTGAAGTGCAAAAACGCTTATTCGATCACATTCAAATTCCCGCAGAAAATATCCACCGAATTTCGTGGCGAAAAATGAACCGCACTTTGAGTTAAAAACGCTTTTCGAAGAAGAATTAAGTGCGGTCATTCCAAACGGTGTTTTTTTGATTGGATCATTTTTAGGTATGGGAACTGACGGTCATACCGCTTCTCTCTTCCCACATCAAACCCATTTTAATGATGAAAATCTTGCTGTCATTGCAAAACATCCTGAAAGCGGTCAAATCCGCATTTCTAAAAACAGCCAAACTCATCGAACAAGCCAAACGCATTACCTACTTAGTCACTGGCGAAAAGCAAAGCGAATATTTTAAAAGAAATCCAAACCACGCCAGCCGAAAACCTGCCTTATCCTGCAGCCAAAATTAAAGCAAAAAATGGGGTGACGGAATGGTATTTGGATAAAGCGGCAGCAGCATTATTGTAATACGCCCATCAAAAAAGGAACTTCGAGATGAAAAAAATATTGTTATTAACTTTATTGCCAGTAGCTGCAATGGCTGCACCATCGTTAAAAGGGTTTGAAAAGACTTATCAAAACTGGGATTTAATTTGTGATAATACCGGCACTTGTAATATGGCGGGTTATCCAGAAGGAGATGGCTCTGAGCATTCTGTTTCGATTTTATTTACTCGAAGTGCGGGGAGCAAGCACCTGTGACGGCGCAATTAGCATTATTACCCGATGAACTGGGTAATAAAACAGCTGAAATTATCTTAAATGGTCAATCACTCGGTACGATCCAAAATTTCTCAGAAGAGGGGAACGCAAAATTAAGTGAAAAACAAACGACAGAATTACTCACTGCACTAAAAGGAAACGCAAGTATTGAAGTGATTTTTGGTGAGTTTAAGGAAAAAGTCTCTGATAAAGGTGCAGCTGCCGCGATGCTCAAAATGGATGAATTTCAACAACGTTTAAATACGCCTTCCGCACTCATTCGTCAAGGTCAAGAAAAACATGCGGTATTAGCGCCACAGGCTGCACCCAAGATTGAGGCCGTAAGTGTGAATAACCGTAAAACTACGGAATTAAAACGCGGTGAAAAACAGTTTGATACGGTATTAGCATTATTACGTAAAAGTAATGGGACGAATGAAGATGCAGAAAATTACTGTTATGAACTTCATAAAGATGATGTATGGAATAAACAAATCACACTTTACCCGCTAACGAAAGGTAAAGTGCTAGCTGAAGCTATTTGTAGCAGTAGTGCCTATAATTACACTAATTACTATGCCGTGTTAGATGGAAAATTAAGCAAAGTTGAACAAGTACTCGAAAATCGATACAACTATGCTGATTATGATAAAAACACCCACATTTTAAAGATAGAAGGATCATTTAAAGCGCGTGGTCTTGGAGATTGTTGGCATGGGCAGGAAGCCGTATGGAACGGTAAAACTTTTATCCGTACTAAAGAATATCCCTCAGGTTCTTGCAAAGGGTTTCCAGGTGGAGCTTGGGGCGGATTGCCGATTTTTGTGAGCGAGATGAACGTTAAATAAAAACCACTGCCCACTTGTAAGCGGGCAGATTTCCTCTGTTTTTTGCAAATCTTCTTTTAGGCATTTATAACATGAAAAAAGTTATTCTTCTCTCACTATTACCACTTACTGCAATGGCAGCACCATCGTTAAAAGGGTTTGAAAAGACTTATCAAGACTGGGATTTGATTTGTGATAATCTTGGCACTTGTCGTATGGCAGGTTATCAAGAGGAAGGAGACGATTCAGTTTCTATTTTATTTACTCGCGCAGCAGGTGAAAATGCTGCTGTTGAAGGGAAACTCACTATTTCACCATTCGGTAAAGCCGACCGTGATGTTCAAGTCGGTCAAGACATTGAAATTTGGCTAAATGGCAAATCATTAGGCACAGTCAAACATATTTCTGATGAGAACCCAGATAAACTCACTGAGGCGCAAACTAAGGCACTACTTAGCGGATTGAAAAAAGAAAGCGAAATTCGTCTCACCTATGGAAAAACCACGCTCAAAGTGTCAGACAAAGGTGCAGCGGCAGCCATGCTCAAAATGGATGAATTCCAACAGCGTTTAAATACGCCATCAGCGTTAATTTGTAAGGGACAAGAGAAACATGCGGTATTAGCACCACAGCCTGCACCAAAAATTGAGGTGGTAAGTGTGAATAACCGTAAAACCACGGAATTAAAACGGGGCGAAAAACAATACGATAACGTGCTCGCACTATTACGTAAAGCTAATAGCTGTGATGATGAGGATATAACAAGCCAAGATATAACACTTTATCCCTTAACACAAAACAAGGTATTAGCTGAAGCACTCTGTGTTAGAGGTGCTTATCAAAGCACCAATTACTATGCTGTACTCGATGACAAACTGAGCAAAGTAGAACAAGTATTGGAAGATCGATACAACTTTGCATATTATGATGAGAAGCTTAATGCTTTAATTGTAGAAGGATCATATAAATCTAGTGGCCTTGCTGAGAGCTGGTATGGCTACGAAGCAGCATGGAATGGCAAAACTTTCATCACTACAGCGGAACATACTTCTGGTTCTAGTAAAGGCTTTATTGGTGGAGCATGGGGCGGATTGCCGACTTTTGTGAGCGAGCTTAACGTTAAATAGAAATTTACGCTTATAGCGTGTGAGAAATCACGTTTCACGCACGCCAATATCCCGTTTTTAGCATAGAAGGAAACTTAAAATGATCAGCTATAAAACAAACTACCCTATTTCAGTTGAGCAATTTATTGCACTGCTAAATAAAACAACGCTCGGGGCACGCCGTCCGTTAGAGGATGAAAAGCGTGTCGCAGCAATGTTGCACCATGCGGATTTATTAATCACCGCTTGGGATGGTGAACGATTAGTGGGTGTCGCCCGCTCGGTGACGGATTTTGCTTATTGTTGTTATTTGTCTGATTTGGCGGTGGACGAGCAATATCAAAAACAAGGTATCGGCGTGCAGTTAATTGAACACACCAAACAGGCGTTACATCCACAAGCCAAAATTGTACTTTTATCCGCTCCGCAAGCGGTGGATTACTATCCGCATATTGGGTTTACACAGCACATGAGTGCATGGACGAAGAGTTAATTTATTAGAATGGTATGGAGACAAAAATGAAAAAATTGTTTGTACTACTTACTTCAACTTTGTTATTTGCTTGTTCATCTGGTCCATCTTTAGATCAGTTAGCGGCACAAATGCCAAAAGATAATCGCTCAGTAATGCTTCAAGTTCCAGAAGCAGGAAACCCAGTTTCAAATGGAATGCTTGTAGCAACGATTAGAACCGCAGGTGGTACTTCAGGAAAACGACTCGTATCTCTTTTAGCTACAGATAATTTACACATCGGAATTGCAGGGAACAGTCAATCTGTGAATAAAGCAGTTGCTATGTATGGACTAAATAATGCAGAAAAGGTCGGCAAAGATGTATCTTTATACCTTGTTGGAGATAGTCAAAGTGATAAAGCAGATCTAGAAAAAGCCGCAAAAGCGAAAAATGTAGAAATGCATTACATTATCCAAAAATAAGATACAGATGAATTAGATGCAGAGTGACTTTAATGTTGAATTTAGATAATAAAAAAATTTGTTGCTGTTGAAAAACACCGTAAATGGTGAGGTGAGTAGCCAAACAGAATTTCATTACCATCAACAAGGTAAAATGATTTGGGGCCGAATATGGTGGCGGTGAAATTTTAAAAAGGCTTTTTAATTGGGAAATGGGTTGACGATACTCAAATTGAATTTACGTATCAACATTTAAATCAATCTCTAGAAAATCGTTTGGGTCGTTGTTATACAACATTTTCTTTAGAAGAAAGTAAACTCATCGGTCATGAAAAATGGCAGTGGCTAGATACGTTAGAGCAAGGTAGCTCTTTAATTAGAGAAATTTAAAAGAAAGTTTTTGCTATAGGATATCTGAAACAAGCTTCTTATACCCTTAGATAGCGCGCGTCTCCTGACGCGTGCTGATAACTCACTAAATTTGTAAGGCACGCGTCGGGAGACGCGCGCCATCATGAGGCGTTGCCGCACGCTTTGAATGGTTTGCTGCTTGTACTTCCAACATTCAATTTTATAAATTAAAAGACGACCTCAACGCACAATTTATTGTTGATGGTGTACAACGAGCCAGACAAGCGTTCTATCTTTCATTGGATAATTTACGCAAAGAATTATTAGAGGCTGGTTTGCCAGAAAATAAAAGTAGAAGATATTGTGAATAAACGGCAGTTTTTCGTTGCAGTATATGCAGGAAAACCAGAATTAATTTGTAAATTTACTAACAAAACTTATGAGGAGAAACCATGAAAAACTTTTTATTATAATTATTGTTATTATTGTAATTATTGGTATATGGGGGATATCTCTGTCAAATCAAGTTCAGAAGGCTAAAGAAAAATTATGAAAAAAATCTTTAGCAAAATTAAAGGAAAAATCCTACTGATGCAGATTTAAAACAGGCAACACTAGAACTTGGAAGAATTTACTCAAATTTAACTCGAGACAGTAAAGGTGTAACAACGGTTGATGAGATTGCTTTTAATGAATGATATCAATGCAGCCTGTGCTGCTGCATCTTCTATTAATCCCTTATCAACTAGCCAATCAATTGAAGATCGATTAAATAATTTATCAAATTTATTAGAGAAAGGAGTAATCTCTCAATTAGAATATGACTCTCGAAGAAAAAGAAATTTTTAGATAATATTTAATATGCAATAAAATTAAATAGAAATAGTCAAAAAAATCTAATTAAAGGCTTTTTTTATGAAAAAAATATCTATTTTTATGTATTTCTCTATTAGTGGGGTGTTCCTTTAGATAGCGCGCGTCTCCTGACGCGTGCTGATAACTTGCTAGTTTGTAAGGCACGCGTCGGGAGACGCGCGCCAGCATCAATAAAAAAACAATTGAAAAAAACAACCGCACTTTTTTTGCGTGTGGTCATGTGGTGCAACTTATTGCACCAAAGTATTTAAATCAGTACAACAA